>Ga0302275_10000704_pt1 | contig 37315 bp, 34 predicted proteins | sample III_Bog_N2_2_FD_200229 | JGI IMG/M metagenome (GOLD analysis project Ga0302275, IMG submission 200229) | Peat permafrost microbial communities from Stordalen Mire near Abisko, Sweden - III_Bog_N2_2 | ecosystem: Environmental > Terrestrial > Soil > Wetlands > Peat | place: Sweden: Abisko... | reverse complement strand
TGCGCAGGCAATCGATCAGAGCCAGACAGTCGTGGTCACGGCAACGGTGACGAATGACGCGTCTTCCCGAGGGGTGGCGTGGACGTTGACAGGCCCGGGGTCGCTGAGTAATCCGACGGGACCGTCGATTAGCTATATCTCGGCGACGACAAATATCACCAGCGCGCAACAGGCTACGGTCACGGCGACGGCGGTCGCGGATCAGACCAAGACAGCTTCGCTGCAAATTACGGTGAATCCGCTCCCGCAGATTCCAAATCGGCAGACACTGGCGAATGGTGCGGTGGGCACACCGTACAGCCAAATGATTATGCTGACGGGAGGAACACCGCCGTTTCAATGGAGTGTGTATGACGGGCCCATTTTGACGGGATATGCGGTGGGCGGGGCTGTGCCGGATGGATTGCAGATGAACGCGGCCACGGGGGCCATCAGCGGGACGCCGACTGGGGGCGGGACATGGTATTTCGAGGCGACAGCAACCGACGCGGCCGGTGTGACCGCGTTCGACGGTTTCTTGAGCATACAGATCACGCCGACTGGCGCGGCTGGGAATGCGGTTCCGTTCTTGAATCAGCCGCTGGTGCCCACTGCGGTTTCTCCGGGCGCTTCGGAGTTTACGCTTAGCGTAAGCGGGACGGGATTCGTTTCGGGCGCGACGGTTAACTTTAATCGAACGGCGCTGGCGACAACATTCGTGGACCGCGCGCATTTGACGGCGACGGTTCCGGCGTCGGAGGTTGCGAGTGCGGGGACGGCTTCGATCTCGGTGGTGAATCCGGGGCCGGGCGGCGGCGAGTCAAACGTGGTCTTCTTCCAAGTGGGCGCGCCCGAGATGTCAGTCAATTTCGCGGCTGCGACGAATTCGCCCCTTCAAATTTATGAGCCGTTTGGGATCACGACTGGCGATTTCAATGAGGACGGTAAGGCCGACCTTGCGATCGCGGCCAACGTTCGCGTGTATACGTTCCTCGGCAACGGCGACGGCACTTTTGTGCCAGCGGCAAACTCGCCCGTGCCGGTTCCGAGCCCACCCTTCGACGACTTCGCCTCACCTTATATCGGGCCGATCACCGCGGCGGATTTCAACCACAGTGGTCATCTAGGATTGGCGGTTGGGGAGTTCCAGAATGAGGTCGCAGTGATCCTGTTGGGGCACGGAGACGGGACCTTCACCCCTTCATCGGCGGCGTTCGCGAACTCGTCGGCGATGCCAATAAACGCACTAGACTTGGGGGACTTCAATGCGGACGGGAACCTCGATCTCGCGATTGTAAACGGACTGGGCTATCAGTTGCCGATTGATCTGGGATACGGCGACGGGGCGTTTAGCGCGGCCGGGTATCTCGACAACAACACGGCTTTCGCGGAGGGAGTGGCCGTAGGCGATTTTAATGCAGACGGAAAGTTGGATGTGGCCGTGGCCAACAGCGGCGTGCCCAACTATTCTGCCTCGGGGGTGAGTGTATCGCTCGGAAAGGGCGATGGAACATTCAGGCCAGCGAGTGGGTCGCCCATTGCCGCCGGGCAGAGCCTTTACGCTGTAGTCGCCGGGGACTTTAACGGCGATGGGAAGCTTGACCTCGCGGTGACCGATTCCTTTGGCAGTGCAGTAATCATCCTGCTTGGAAAGGGCGATGGAACGTTTGGGGCTCCCACCACGATCCCGGCTGGAAATAATCCAGACGCGATCGTAGCGGGGGATTTCAATAACGACGGCAAGTTGGACCTTGCGACCGCAAACTATGGAGACGGCACGATCACGCTTCTGCTGGGGACTGGCGATGGGACGTTTACCCAAGCGGCAGGTTCGCCATACGCGGTAGGGGCCGGCCCATACCAGATCGTAGCCGCGGATTTCAACGGCGATGGAAAACTCGACCTCGCCACGGCGAACTTGAGCGATGGAACGGTATCGATCTTGCTGCAGCAGTAGCTTTCCGAAATCATCAAAAAGACAAAGCCTCGCGTGTGGAGTGGCATTGCTGAATTCCGCAGCCAATGGCGACGGTCCGACATTGCGATCCACATGAGATTCGGAGCGTGGAACAGTAAATCAGTTCTGCCTCGTGGATCCGTCAAGGAGGAACGCAAGCCACAAGTGGATACCCGCCGTTATCTGATTGTTACCAAGCCAGATATCTCTTGATCTACGTTTTACCCCCGCTGCATTGTTCTTTCGGACCTTCCCGCGTCATATAGCCACAAACGGAGGCAATTGTGGCTACCTCAATGGCGGATTTTGCGGAACAGATCGATCCTAAGACTTTGGCGGAGGCGCGGCGGGCCGACTTTCGGCAGGCTACGCGGGTTCACGGCAGCTTTCTGGCTGCAGCCGAAAAACGCGCGCTCGTCTGGATGGCTGAGCGTATGCCAGCTTGGGTCTCGTCCGACCATCTGACCGCGCTGGGTTTTGCCGCCCAGATCGGTACCGGTGTTTGCTATGCGCTCTCTTTCTATGATCGCCGCATGTTGCTGGTGGCGATGGCCTGTCTTGCGGTGAACTGGTTCGGCGACTCGCTGGACGGAACTCTGGCGCGCGTGCGCCAGCAGCAGAGGCCGCGATATGGGTTTTATGTGGACCACATGATCGATTCGATCGGAGCCGTCGCGATGATGGGAGGGCTCGCGTTTTCGGGATACATGCATCCCGTGATTGCGGTGGGATTGCTGATTGGATTTTTGCTGCTTTCCATCCAATCGTATCTGGCGACTTACACGCTGGACGAATTTCATCTCTCTGTCTGGGGATTCGGACCGACGGAGTTGCGCGTTCTGCTCGCGGTGGGCAATCTCGCGGCGTTTCACTGGGCCCGGGTGATGGGCGGACGTTTTCGACTCTTTGATGTTGGAGGGGCAATCGGGCTCGCGATCATGGCAGGGATGCTGGTTGTCGTCTGCGTGAAGAATACGGTTCGGCTTTATCGGGAAGAGAGGATTCTGTGAATAGCTCTCAGTTGTCAGCTCTCCGCTGTCACGAAAAGCAAAAGCAAACCGTTCCGCGATGGATCAAGTTCAACTTCGTTGGCGGGATTGGCGTTGGCGTGCAGTTGGCAGCCTTGGCTGTTTTTCGTTCCTGGCTGAAGTTTGACTATCTGATGGCTACGGGGCTGGCGGTGGAGATCGCGGTGCTACACAACTTTTTTTGGCATGAGAGGTTTACGTGGGCGGATCGTCCGGCTCTGCGTTGGAGGCATTCGCTGGTCCGGATGGCAAAATTCAATGTTAGTAACGGAGCAATTTCTTTAGTGGGGAACCTGTTGCTGATGAGGTTCCTGGTAGGCGAACTGCGGTCTAACTTACTCCTGGCCAATCTGGTCGCGATAGTTGTTTGTTCGGCGGCAAACTTCGTGGCGAGTGATCGGATTGTTTTCGAATGCGGGGTCATCCCGCTTTAACTCTCAACCAATGATCGCAGAGAAACCTTGCTTCATGGGCCTCAGGGCTCTCTTTCAAGGTTATTGAGCGCGTCAATCTTCTGTTGCAGCTTACGCGCTCCCCATTGATTCAATTGTCCTACAGCGATGAACACGACGGCACATACAACCGCAGTAAAGCCAAGGTGAATCGTAATGAAACGCGTTTGCGCGCCCGGCCGTTTCATTTGCCACTGGTAAATCCCCAGAAGAAAGACAAGCAGGCCGGGAACAAGCGGCAGCAGATACCAAGTCCAAACGCTGCGTAGAAGGTCGCGTTGCCGCTCAAGTTCCTTGCGGTGGAATTCGAGGCAGTCGCACAACGTCAGTTCAGCGGGGAGGGATCGGGAGGAGCCTCTTTTGTGAAGCGTGTGCACCACAAACAAAACGCCCGCGATCACCAGAACGCACCCAAAACGGGCCATCGGAGCGGGAAATTTCCAGATGTAAAATCCGAAACCGGCGACCACGATTACGCTGGCAGCGTATTCTCGGAGGTTCCTCCAGAAAACTCGTCGTTCAAACTTCTTAGCTTTCTTGCGGAGTTCGGTAAGCGAGACATGAACGGGCTCAACATGCTGATTCTTCCAAATGCTCTTTGCGTTGTCGCCAGCATCATTCGGCATGATGTCCTCCTTCATGAAATCTGTCGGCCAGAATTTTCTTGATGCGGTGGATCTTGGTTGCGACGTTTCCGGGCGAGAGGCCGGTAATCTCGGCAATCGAAGCTGCGTCCAAGTCTTCGAGATACGAGACTATGACTTGGCGATCCAGAGGGTTTAGCCGCTGAATCAACTTGAGTAGTTTTTCCAGAGCATGGCGCTGATCTGCATCGCGCTGGCCGTCGTTGTCGATGGGAAGGGTTTCAAGCATTTCGAGACCCACCAGCGTTCGCGAATTCACTCGGTGCTCGCGGATCACGTGCGAGGCGGCAATGTTATGCGCCACACGGTAGATCCAAGTGCGGACCGAGCATCTCGCATCGAAGACGGCGAAACTCTGCCAGAGCGCCAAGTGAATCTCCTGCACCAGGTCGCGGCGCCGATCGGGATCGGCCTCATAGCCGCGTGCGAGCCGCTCCAGAGCTGGGCTGTAGCTGCTGGCGGCTTCCCGATAAAGCTCGTCCTGCCGGGACGGCGCCTCTCCGACGGGTTCCGTGTTCATGGGGTCATACTCTTGGCTCTAAATAAGGTAGTCGTTCGCCGCGATGATTTCTTACATCGATGATTTCTTACATTGAGGATTTCTTGCATCTAGGGGCGGACAAATGCGTCCGCCCCTACGTGTGAGTTGAGGACACGCACTTTGGGGGTTACGCTGCGAGCGAAGTCGGGATACAATGCTTATAGTCAACATGCGCTCGAATAGCTCCATTTCGCGAGGAAGTTGCTGGATCGAGGGACGCGCTTGTCCCCGCCGGTATTTGTCCGTTCTGCCTTCGCATGTGCGCGCCAATCTCTTTGGCAGCGACTAATTTTCCCGCCTCTTCGCTGCTCTAATCGCTATTCCCTATTCGCCGCCGCAGTTTTTTAGACGCTGCTCGAAATTCGGCCGAACCCACTGAGAACTGAGAACCGGGAACTAAGAACTAACTGGAGGACTCCATGACCACTAAAACTTTGATCGACGGCCCCAAACTCAAGACGGCGCTTCCGGGCCCGAATGCTTTGCGGATTCTTGCGGGCGACGAAAAGTATGTTTCGCCCTCGTATACGCGTTCTTATCCGATGGTGGCGAAGCGTGGCCGCGGCATCGTCGTCGAAGATGTGGATGGCAACGAGTTCTTCGACTTCTCGGCGGGCATCGCGGTGACGTCGACTGGACACTGTCATCCCGAGGTGGTGGCGGCGATTCAGAGGCAAGCAGGCGAACTGATCCACATGTCGGGCACGGACTTTTATTACGAGGGCATGGTGACCCTGGCGGAGCGGCTCTCGAAGATTGCGCCGATGCCGGGGCCGCACAAATTTTATTACGGGAACTCGGGCGCGGAGGCGGTCGAAGGAGCGTTGAAACTGGCGCGGTATCACACCAAGCGGCAACAGGTGATCGCGTTCTTCGGCGCGTTTCATGGACGGACGATGGGCGCTCTCTCGTTGACGGCTTCGAAGCCGCAGCAGAAGCGGCGTTTCTCGCCCATGGTGCCTGGAGTGACGCATGTGCGCTATCCCGATGTTTATCGCGGGTGTTCGGGTGGTCCGCAGGACGCGGAGAAATTCGCGCTCGGATGCGCTCGCTATATTGAAGACAAATTGTTCAAGACGATTCTGGCGCCGGAGGAAGTGGCGGCAATTTTTGTCGAGCCGATTCAAGGCGAAGGCGGATATGTGGTCGCTCCGACGGTCTTCATGCAAGAGTTGCGGCGTATTTGCGACAAGCACGGCATCCTGCTGGTGCTGGATGAAGTGCAAAGCGGCGTTGGGCGCACGGGTAAGTGGTGGGCAGTGGAACACACCGGCGTGCATCCCGACATAGTTTGCATGGCGAAGGGGATTGCTTCGGGAATGCCGCTCGGCATCACGATGAGCAAGGCAGACCTGATGGATTGGATTCCGGGCTCACATGCTTCGACGTTTGGTGGAAATCCAGTGTGCATTGCGGCTGCGCTGGCCACTTTGGATGTGATCGAGAAAGAAGGACTGCTGCGAAACTCCCAGGAAGTTGGCGATCACATGATGGCGCGCATGGCCGACTGGCCGAAGAAGCACAGGATTGTCGGCGACGTGCGCGGGCGAGGGCTGATGATTGGCGTCGAGATCGTGAAAGACCAGGCTACGCGCGAGTACGGGGCAAGCGAGCGGGATCGCATCGTGGAGTTGGCGTTCGAGCGCGGGATTTTGTTTCTCGGCTGCGGTCCGAGCACGGTGCGCATTGCACCTCCGCTGATTGTGACAAAGGATGAAGCGGATGTGGCGATGGATGCGTTGGAAGAGGCAATTTCGGCGGTCGAAGGAAACGCGTAATCAGCTTCGTACAGGAAGAGGTGGGTGATGGCAGATGGGACGGTGGAATCGATCTACATCGCCGCTACTCCTCAAGAAGCGACGCATGCGGTGGATCTTGTCGTCGCGATCCCTGGGGCAGGGCTGGAGGGCGACCGCTATGAACGGAAGCAGGGGACCTTCTACAAGCCCGAGCCGGACTACGAACTGACGCTGATTGAGATGGAAGCGATCGAGGCGTTGCGACGCGACTACCAGGTCGATCTTGCCGCCGGAGAGGCGCGCCGCAATATTGTCACGCGCAACGTGGCGCTCAATCACCTTGTCGGCAAGGAGTTCTCAATTGGCGAAGTGCGGATTCGTGGTATCCGGTTATGTGAGCCGTGCGCTCATTTGCAGAAGGTTTCGGGCAAGCCGGTGATCAAGGGTCTGTTGCATCGCGGCGGATTGCGAGCGCAGATACTGACGCAAGGGACGATTCGGGTGGGGGACTTGGTGACGGCGGACGCAGGTGCGGTTTAGCGAGGTCACGACTTAATTTCTCCCCAGCCTCTCTCAAGAGGCCGCGGTAGCGCGGGTTTCTGTGGAGTTCCAGTCGCGTGCTCCAGTTATCGGGGTATACACCTTTTCTTCATCAAACCTTTATCGGAAAGGAGGCTCTCAATGCCAAGATTTACATCTCGCACTCTGCTCGCTTTGGCGTTTACGGTGGTTGTTTGGGCCTCCGCGTTTGCGGGGATTCGCGCGGGATTGCGAGGGTACTCGCCGGCCAACCTGGCGATCCTGCGATTCTTGATTGCGTCGAGCGTGCTCGCGCTTTATGCGGGGATCGCGCATTTTCGGCGTCCCGATGTGCGCGACGTTGCAGGCTTGGCGCTAACCGGAGCGATTGGAATCAGCTTCTACAATCTGGCGCTGAACTACGGCGAGACGCACGTGACCGCAGGAGCGGCGAGTTTGTTGATTGCTTCGACTCCGATCTGGACGGCGCTGGCGGCGCGCTTTCTGTTGCATGAAAAACTTACTGCGATCGGATGGTGCGGCGTCTGGTTAAGCTTCGCGGGGATCGCGATGATAGCGAGCGGCGAAGGCGAGGGCATCCGGTTGTCGCGGCAGGCGCTAGTGGTGCTGGCGGCGGCGGTTGCGTCTGCGCTCTACATGATTTTGCAAAAACACTATCTGGGAAAATACAGCGCGCTGGAATCGACGGCATACTCGGTTTGGTTTGGGACGGTAATGATGTTGCCGTTTGGTCACGGCTTTTTTCGGGAGGTCCGAAGCGCTCCTGCATCGGCGACCGCTGCGGTAATTTATCTGGGAGTGGTTCCGGGGGCGCTGGCCTATGTAGCGTGGTCGTATGTCCTTTCGCACGGGGCTGCGGGACGGACGACGAGTTTGCTGAATCTGATTCCGATTGTGGCGATTGGCATTGCCTGGGTGTGGCTGGGTGAAGTGCCGCGAGTTATTTCGCTGGTCGGTGGCGCGATTGCGATTGGCGGAGTGGCTCTGGTGAATACGATCGGCAAGCGAAAAATAGATGGAAAGAAGCCAGCAGACGGGGAGAGAGTCTTGGCTGCCAGAGCCGCGAGTTGATTCGCGAGCAGAAAGCAATGTCGATTTGGACCAAGTCGGCGGCGGTGACGAGGATCACATAACGGGAGCGCCGAATCGGCTACGGTAAAAGTGGGGAGATGCCATGTTTGCCGGACGCCTGACGCAAGCTGCGGTGCGCGCGCTGGATTGGCTGGCGTTGAAGACGCTGCCTCCGGATAACTTGCCCGCACATCAAATCACCGGCCGTCGTGGGGAAGAAGAGGCTTACTTCTATCTGCGGCGGCATGGCTACACAATCATCTCGCGCAATTTCCGTTCGCCCAATCATCGCGGAGAGCTCGACCTGGTCGGCTGGGATGGCGACGTTCTCTGCTTTATCGAGGTGAAGACGCGCAGTTCGCGAGATTTCAAACCTGCCGAGGCGGCGGTGGATCACGAGAAGCAGCGTGAGCTCTCCATGGTGGCCCGTGACTTTTTGCGACACATGCCCGAAGCTAGCCAGTGGCGGTTCGATGTGCTGGCTGTGTACCATGAACAGGGACGGAGTCGCCCTGCATTCGAGCTGTTTCAAAATGCGTTTTCCGTGTCGTACAATCGTAGCTTCGCAAACAGCCACTGAAAGGATTTAGTACGTGCCTGAATTACGGAAAGATCCCATCGTAGGCCGGTGGGTGATCATCTCGACCGATCGAGCCAAACGGCCTACGGATTTTCTGCGCGAGGGTATGAAAGTGAAGGGCGGATTTTGTCCCTTCTGTTACGGCAACGAAGGTAAGACCCCTCCAGAAATCCTGGCGTATCGGCCAAGCACCAATGGCAGCGCTCCGCAAAAGGACACACCTGGTTGGACGACGCGGGTTGTGCCGAATAAGTTTCCCGCGCTTGGGATTGAGGGAACGTTGAACAAGCAGGCGGAGGGCATGTTCGACAAGATGAATGGCATTGGCGCGCACGAAGTGGTGATTGAAACTCCGGATCACAACGCGACTTTGGCGTCACTGTCGCCTAAGAAAATTGAAGATGTGTTGTGGGCCTTTCGCGACCGTATTCTGGATTTAAAGAAGGACCGGAGATTTAAATACATATTGCTTTTCAAAAACCATGGAGAAGCCGCAGGTGCGTCGCTCGAGCACTCACACTCGCAGTTGATCGCGCTGCCGATTCTTCCGATTTACGTGACGGAAGAGTTGCAGGGGTCGAAGCAGTATTACATCTATAAAGAGCGCTGCGTGTTTTGCGACATTATCCGGCAGGAAACGGATAACGGGATTCGGGTGGTGGCGGAGAACGAAGACTTTCTGACGCTGGCACCGTATGCTCCGCGGTTTCCCTTTGAGTCGTGGATTTTGCCCAAGCGGCACGAGTCGGCATTTGAAAATTCGTCGTCGCACATGTTTGAGAATCTGGCGAAGGCGCTCAAGACGCTGCTGATGAAGGCTGACCGGGTGCTCGACAATCCTCCCTACAATCTGGTGGTGCATACGTCGCCGGTGCAGGATCCGACGAATGAGTACTATCACTGGCACATCGAATTCATGCCGAAGCTGACGAAGACGGCGGGATTCGAGTGGGGAACGGGATTCTATATCAATCCAACTCCGCCAGAAGAGGCGGCCAAATTTTTGCGCGAGGCCAGCATAGAGGAGACGGCTCCGACCGCAGTGGGCGCCCGCTGAGATTTGGCTGTTGGCCATCGTCCCGCTGAAGGGCCCGATTTTGAGACCGTAGAATTTCTTCATTCCAAAGTCACTTTTCAGGCGAATGGCGTCGCGCTATAGTTAAGTTTCCCCGTGAAGTTCTTCCCGAAAAATCTGCGGCGCTCGGCCATCCTTGTTCTCTGTTTTGTCAGCTTAATTTTCTGTGCCAGTTGCAAACGCGGCGGCGGACGCGTCCTCGAAATTGCTTACGTTTCTGGAGTCCAAGCCAACCTGCGGGATCACGTCGCCGCCGTCTACGAAAAAACGGGGGTCATCAAGAACGGCGACCGGGTTGAAGTTCTCGACCACGACCGCCATTTCGTAAAAGTCCGTGCCGCCACGGGAGAAATGGGTTGGGTCGAACAACGCTACCTCGTCAGCGCGGACGTTTATGATCGCATCCAAAAATTGACCGCTGACAACCAGACCGATCCAGTGCAAGCGCAGGGCATCGCACGCAACGATACCAACCTGCACGTCGAACCGGGACGCGACACTGAACACCTCTACCAGATTTTGTCTGGGGAAAAATTGTCGCTGTTGAAGCGCGGTACTGCCGAGAAACCAGGAGCCGTCATACCCGCGTCGCGCAGCAAGTCGGCCAGTAGTAATAATGATGATAAGAAGCCCATCCCGGTAGTCGAAGATTGGTGGCTGGTTCGCGATTCGCATAATCGCGTGGGATGGGTTCTGTCGCGAATGGTAGATGTCGATTTACCGCTCGATATCGCCGAATACGCGGAAGGTCAGCGGATCGTCGCTTTCTTTGTCCTCGACCAGGTGCAGGATGGAGACAAGAAAGTCGCTCAGTATTTAACTGTGCTGACGGAACCGAAAGACGGACTGCCCTTCGACTTTAACCAGATCCGCGTTTTTACCTGGAACGTGCGCAGGCACCGTTACGAGACGGCGTATCGCGAGCGCATGGAAGGTGTTTTGCCCGTAACCATCACGCAAGAGAATTTCGATAAAGAAGGTATGCTTCCGGTCTTCGTGGTGCGTGTCAAAGACGACAGTGGAAACGTGGTTGAGCGCAAATACAAACTCAACACTCCGATTGTGCGCAGGGTGTTAGCTCCCGGGGAAGTACCGGTAAGAACATCGCAGAAGCACGTAACTCGAAAACGGCACTGAACGAACCACCGGCGAGTCGCCGAGTTGTCTAAAGTAGTCTCAAGTGTAAAAGTCGGAAATGCTCTCGACCACGCGTCGAATCTCCGCGTCGGTTAACTCGGGAAACATTGGCAACGCCAGCACTTCAAGGGCAGCGCGTTCGGATGCAGGCATGTCTCCCGATTTCAATGCGAGATAAGAAAAAGCCGGCTGCAAATGGAGCGGCAAGGGATAATAAATCTCCGACCCAATCTTGCGATCCGCTAGAAACTTGCGCAACTCGTCGCGGCGCTGCGCCCGAATCACATACTGATGAAAGACATGCTTGGCCCGCGGATCACGCGCCAGCACGCCGACAGGCGAAGTACTCAAAGCCGCTCCCGCGTTCGAAGTCAAACCAGCATCCGCAAACAGCCGGTCGTAAGTCGCAGCATGCTCTCGACGCTGGTCGTTCCACTGGGCGACATGCGGCAATTTTACGCGCAGCACTGCGGCTTGAATCGCGTCCAAACGTCCATTCCACCCAAACTCGTCGTGGTAATAGCGCTGCGGACTGCCATGATTCCGCAGTTGCCCCATATGCTTCGCCAGTTCAGGATTCTTCGTCGTGACGATTCCCGCGTCTCCATACGCGCTCAGATTCTTTGTCGGATAGAAACTGAACGCCGCTGTTACGCCGAGCGATCCGGCGCCGCGGCCGTTCCACTCCGCTCCGATGGCCTGCGCGGCGTCTTCGACAATCGCGACCGTCGAATCCTCGCTGCTTTCCCGAACGATGCGCTGCAGCGCATCCATGTCCGCGCACTGCCCATAAAGATGGACCGGAAGAATCGCGCGAATCGGCCCTGTCGTCGCGGCTGAGCGTGTCTTGCCGCTCATCTTTTCTTCGCGCAGCTTCCGTTCCACCTGCGCCGGATCGATATTCAGCGTTCCTGGATCCACGTCGACGAATACGGGAGTCGCACCCGCGCGCACAATCGCGCTCGCCGATGCAAAGAAGCTGAAGGCAGTCGTAATGACCGCGTCGCCGGGTTTCACGCCAGCCGCAACCAGCGCCAGCCACAGGGCTTCGGTTCCGGAGGCGCAACCGACGGCGTGGCCTGCTCCGGTGAACGCGCCAATCTCGCGCTCCAGCGCCTCGACCTCGGGGCCAAGAATGTAGCTCTGCGAATCGCATACCCGAGTGATGGCCGCGAGCATCTCCTCGCGCAGCCCATCGTACTGACGGCGCAGATCCAGCAAGGGAACGGCGACTGGGGCGGATTCGGATACAACTCCAGGCAAACGATCGAGAGAAGCGGTTTGTACCGGGGTCGGAGTGGTTGAGGTAGACTTCACAAGACCAAGATTCTAGCAGGAGCACGAGCGCGCAGCAGCGACGGCGGCGTAGCGCTGACCGAAGCATCGGCAAATCGGATAGCTAGCGACGCACCAAAATTTTCGGCAGATCTGGGCGAACGTCTCGAGAGACATGCTCGGTCGAATCCTCAGTCCGATTCTCCTTCCGCCATTCAATCCGATCTTCTATCTGGCCTTCGCGTTCGCGATTCGCGGAGCATGTGCTTTCGATATAGCGCAGCCAGAGTTCTCCATCGCTCCGCAGTCGCTGAAAATCGATCCAAGAGAAGGAACTTTCCGCGCCATCGAGGTTTCGAAGCCCCCGCTTGAGCACCGAATGCGCACCCACGGCATTTCCCGAACTCCAGTGATGAAAGGCGACAGCCATTTGCACCAATCCTTGCAGATGCAATCGTGTCGGCTGGTCCGGTGGAGCAGTTCGCCACACGTCTTCCAAAACCTCGTGGGCGTCGAAAAAGCGGTGGGCGTTAAAGAGGTCAAGTCCATCCAGGACATCGGACATTTCAAAAGGGATGGTCACGGATTTCAACGCAGATCAGAACCATCTTATACGCTCGCTGCTACGCGCGGGTGATACAGCTTTCCATAGATTATCCGGAGATCGCAATCCCGAAAAACGTAGACTGCTTGTGCCGAAAACGTATGTTGCACATAAGAAAAGACTTGCGAGGGCATGTTTTGGAATGCAGATTGCATTTACCCATTCGCCAAGCAAAAAACTTGTCGCTGGGGTTGCGTCCCGATGCGCCGCTTCCCCGGAGCGATATTGAAGAGCAATGAAACGTAACTGAACACCCTGACTTCCAGATTCAACAGGAGAGATTGAAATGGTATCTGCCTACCGCAGCACTTGGACTTGTTTCCTGCTAGCGTTCCTGGTTCTAGCCCTAAGCGTGGGAGCCTTCGCGCAAGGAGCCGGTGAACTGACAGGTCGGGTCACGGATTCGACCGGCGCCGTTGTGTCTGGGGTTGAGGTCAAACTGACGAACAGCGCGACGGGAGAAGTGCGTACTACTACGACCACTCCAGCCGGTACATACAATTTTCCAGCTTTGCCAATCGTTGGTTCGTACACCTTGGAGGTGACGAACAAAGGATTCAAGTCTGTCAAAGTGCAGAACGTTGTCGCCACCGTCGGTCAGATCACCACGCGGGATGTGAAACTCGAAGTTGGCGCAGCTACGGAGCAGGTCACTGTTGAAGCCGGCGCGCAACTCGTGCAGACGGAAGATTCTTCACTTTCCGAGTCTGTCAATCGGCGCGTCTGGGAGGACATGCCGCTGGAAGATCGGAACTCGAACGACTTCATCGGGTTGCTGGCGGGTGCGGAGCCCTCTGTGGTGTCGCAAGTGGTGGCAGATAGAGGCCCCGCCGTTAACGGGACGCGTCCCGGCAGCGGCAACTTTATGGTAGAGGGATACAGCAATAACGATCAAGGTCAAGGCGGGGGTGGTACGGTTTTCGGCTCTGGTGGTTCGAATACGACAATTTCTCCGGATGCGATTGAAGAGTATCGCGTGATCGATGGTACGCCCTCCGCAGAATATGGCCAGGCTGGGGGGTTTGTCACTGATACCGTTCTCAAAGGTGGAACCAACCAGTGGCACGGCTCGTTGTTTGAATACAATCGCATTCAAGCTTTAGCGGCGAACAGTTTTTTTTCGAACTTAGATGAGGAGAAAGATCACCTGATCCGCAACCAGTTTGGTGGCAGCGTCGGCGGCCCGATTGTTAAAGACAAAACGTTCTTTTACTTCACAGCAGAAGCCCATCGCTTGCGGACAACGAGTCCGACAACTGCCAACACGATTACTCAGGATTTTTTGAATTTTGTGAATACTGGTGGTTTTGAGCAATTCATGGAAGGCACGGGTGCCTATGCTGGTCCTTACAACGTGAACAGCCCAAACACAACTGGCATTTGTAACGCGGAACTGGGTGCCGCATGTCCGGGCGCGTTCGCCGGAAACGCAACCCTGGGTCCCGTATTCACGAAATTGCAAGCCGCCGAGAACCTTCCCCAATGCGTAACTGGGGCGGCCAACTGCCAGACAACGCCGTTGACCTATGTGAATGGCAATCCTGTAGGGAGTCAAGTAAGCGGAGGTCTCTGGACTTCGCCAAATGTGATTGGGCAGCCCTACGAAATCTATCCGGTTAACGAATTCGGAACCATTAACGTGCCGGGGGGGCAAACGACCAACCAGATGCGATATTCCGCCAAAGTCGATCATAAGATCGATTCCAAGAATGCCCTTAGCGCGTCGTTCTTGTATGACAACGCGGATAGCACTTTTCCGTACGGAGGAAACAATGCGTTGGGACCGACGGAGTTCTTTCACGGTCGAGCCCAGAACGTCGGTGTCACTTTCACCCACACATTTAGCCCAACCATCTTGAATCAAGCACGAGCTGATTATGTGCGGCATACGGGAAACTTCCCCGCCGACCCGAGAGTGGCCGGGGCTCCTTCCATAATTTCGTATTTCGATTCACCTAATATCGGATACGGCATGGCCGACAACCTTCCCCAGTTCTTTACTGAGAATGAGTTCATTTACAAAGACGATCTCTCGGTGACCAAAGGGAAACACAACTTCAAAGGCGGAGCGGAATACCGTCGCACGCGGAATGGCAGCAGTTTTGATGTAGAAGAAAATGGCTACATTGATGCCATGGATACGGAAGACCTGATTACCGATGCGACTTTCACTAATAACTTCGAAAATCTCGCTTTCGGCGGCCAGTATTTCGGAGGAATCGCCTTGGCGGGCGCTTCCCTGAACCCTACGACCGGGGTTCGGCCCGATTACTACCGCGGCTATAGGGCCAACGAAGTTGCCATGTACATACAGGATGATTGGAGGGTTTCTCCTCGCTTGACCGTGAACGCCGGCGTGCGCTGGGAATACTTTGGGCCTCCACACAACTTCCAGAACGGTCTTGATGCGAATTTCTATACAGGCGTGCCTGTGACTCCATTCCCCGACCCGTGCTTGTCGGCCGGCGGTAGCTGCACAGGTCCTACTCCGCTTACTCCAAATCCATTCTATCCGGGAAATATTCCGGTTTACGCGTCGATCGCGACGGGTGCGGTACAACAAAGAGACCACTCTATCTGGAACAAGGATCTTAATAATTTTGGTCCGCGCTTTGGATTTTCCTATGATGCGTTGGGAAACCAGAAGATGGTCGTACGTGGCGGATTTGGAGTCAACTACGACCGACTCTATAACAACGTGTTTGAGAACATGCGCTTCAATCCACCGTTCTTTGCGTTGGGCCTGAAGGCATCATCATTGTTCGGGTTCCCGGGTATCAGCGAAGCTGAAACTTCTACTTTGTACCAGTATCCATTCACGGCGGCAGGTACCGCATCCTTCGCTGGTGCGGGTTTGACACCGTCGATTCGCGCGATTGACCAAAACCTGGTTACGGCGTATTACGAGCAGGCTCACCTCGGCGTGCAATATCAACTGGGCAAGGATATGGTGTTGGAGTCTAACTACGTCGGTACGTTTGGCCACAAGTTGGAAGGCATTTTGGGCAAGGCAACTTACGACGGCCGGACGGTGGGCAATGGTTATGCTGATTCTCTTGTAAACCCTCTTTATGGAAGAATCAGTTTCCGTACGAATTGCTGCAATTCGAACTATCACGGATGGCAGACTACTTTGCGTAAACGTTTTTCAAGCGGTCTGCAGTTCGATGTCAACTACACCTACGCCAAGGCAATGGATGATCTGAGCGACGCCATCTCCGGCGGAAAGAACAACGCAAATGGTTATCCGACGGATAGCATGAATCCGCGATTTGACTATGGCGCGGCGGATTACGACGTGAGACACCGCGTAGTAGCAAACTTTGTTTATGATCTGCCGTTTGCCAAATCGAACCGGTGGATCGGTGGCTGGAATGTTTCTGGAATTGTGTCCTGGCAAACCGGAGTTCCCTTCTCGGTAACGAGCGCCTCGGTCGACAGCAACAAAGATGGTGAATTTGACGACCGCGCTAACTACATTGGACCCGGAAAAATCACCGATGCGATTAACCACAATCAAGAGCCTTGGAGAGGGTATCTGAACACCGGGCCCAGCAACTGGGGATTCTTGAATGCTTCGACGACAGGCGCTTACACGGGAATAGCGTGCCCCGCGAGCGTCAATCTCGGGTTGTGGTGTCAAGGAACTGCTCTTGGCCAGATGGAGCGCAACAGCTTGTACGGGCCAGGTTTCTTCAATACCGATTTCGGTGTGAAGAAGACTTTCAAGATCAATGAGAAAGCGACATTCCGTATCGAGGCGAACTTCTTTAATATCTTCAACCACCCGAACTTCCTGCTTCCGGACAACAAACTAAGCGACGGTACCTTCGGACAATCGCAGGCTACGTTTAGCAATCAGCAGTCGGGCGGCCCTCGGATTACCCAATTGACGGCGCGCTTCGACTTCTAAGAAACTCGCTAAAGAAAAATCGAGCCGGCCCGGAAGGGTCGGCTTTTTTGCGTTGCGCTTGTTCTGGGGGTTTGGCTGCGAACTGCCCCAATCAGACATGTGCTAGACTTTTTTCGTCCATATGCATTTTTTTCGGCGAATCCTCTTACTCTTTGTTTTCGCCGTGCATGCGAGCGGCTCGCCTGCGAAGCCGGTCGGTACTCGGCTGACTGTAGCTAAACCACCAAACATCATACTGATAACCCTCGACACGACCCGTGCGGATCGGGTGGGTTTTCTAGGCTCATCGCGAGGCTTGACTCCGAATCTTGATGCGTTAGCGACACATAGCATTGTATTTGTTCGAGCCTACGCTCAAGCGCCACTAACAACTCCTTCCCACGCTGCTCTGTTGACGGGAACTTATCCTCAGTACAACCATGTGGAAGACTTGGGATCTCCCTTGGCCGCGGACACTCCCTATCTGCCGGATTTGCTCCATCATCGCGGATATCACACGGCGGCGTTCGTTGGGTCGATTATCCTCGACCCTGAAGACAAGGGTGCTCCGGGTTTTGACCGGGGATTCGATTTTTATGACGCTGGTTTCCACAATCCCAAGCCCGGCGAAGATCGCTACCACAGTCTGGAACGCCGCGCGGAGGAGGTTGCCAATCGTGCCATGGGATGGCTTAGCCAGCATCGCGAAACCCCATTCTTCATCTGGCTGCATTTCTACGATGCTCATGAACCCTACGACCCGCCGGAGCCCTTCAAATCGCACTTTGCGCCTGAATTCTACGATGGAGAGATCGCCTATACGGATTCGGTCGTAGGTAGCATCCTCGATGTGTTGCAGCGGCATGGCCTTTATCGAAACGCCGTCATCGCAATCGCTGCGGACCACGGAGAGGCGTTTGGTGAACATGGAGAGAAGTGGCACGGGATGTTTCTGTACGACGAGACAATCCATGTGCCGTTGCTGTTAAAGCTGCCTGGCGAAAAGTTTGGCGGCAAACGAGTGGAATCCCGGGTCGCCCTTGCCGACCTTGCACCGTCGTTGCTGCAAGCGGCGTCGATTCCGATTCCAGCCTCAATGCAAGGGCAATCGCTGCTGGACTTGATAGATACTCCTAGAAAGACGGCCGACTCACGAAAGCCCAGTAGCAGTGCGAAGAAGCCAGACGACCGAGCGATCTATTCCGAAACCGACTATCCTCACCGGGCTTTTGGCTGGAGCGCGTTGCACTCGTGGCGAGCGCAAAAATATCTGTATGTGCAAGGGCCTAGGAAGGAGCTGTATGACGAGACGACTGACCCGGGTGCCGTCCAAAATGTGGCTGAATCTGCCAAGGCGGTCGTGAGCACTCTGGATGGCCAACTCGAAGACTTCCAGAAGAAAACCAGTAGCGCGGCGGTTGGAGGGTCGAAACTGGATCCCGAGCAACAAGAGAACCTCCGGGCCCTCGGGTATCTGAGTTCTGGCAATGCAAACTTGGCAAGCAAAGATGCGCCGCTGGTGGATCCAAAGGATAAGATCGAGTTCGCCAATCAGTTGCACGAAGTTCTGTTCGACGAAGACCAATACGAGAAGTCGCTGGGCAAGCTACGCGATTTGGTTCAGCGATATCCGTCCGAGGAGGCAGTTGCCTATCTTGAGTTTGGTAAGACATTGATTCATCGCGAGAAGTACGAAGAAGCGGTCACCGCATTGAAAGTGAGCGTCAAGAGAGTACCCAATTCCTCGACAGCCCATTACGAACTAGGACTCGCCCTCGTTAAATTAGGACGCTGGGATGCCGCGCAGCCCGAGATTCAAGCGGCAGTTGACCTCATGCCGACGTCTGCGGTGATGCACTACTATGCGGCGACGATCCACGCTCGGCTGAAACAGATTCCAGAGGCAACGAAGGAATTCGAAAAAACTTTGGAAATCGACCCAAATCACTTCCAAGCTAATCTGTCCTACGGGCGACTGCTTTTTCTTGAGGGGTATCCGGAAGCAGCGCTCATAAAGTTAAATCACGCGGCGACCGTCGACCCTGATTCTTCGCAGGCGCACACGTTCTTGGCCGATGCTTACCAGCAACTCGGGCAAGGGCAGAATGCGGAACGGGAACGAGCCGCGGCTGCGAAACTGAAGGGGCAGGCGGGGGAGCAGGCGGCACCTTAAATCACCGCGTCATTTCTATCGTACTTTAGGCCTTGAACTTAGGCGTTGAAATCGCGAAATCATTTATCTCCCGCCTTAACCTTTTCTTTCTTTGCGTCGTCGGATCGTCCCGTGTGTTCGTAGGCTTCGGCTAGAGCTGTATGCGTCTCGGAAAATCCTGGTAAGCGTCCCGTGGCGATTTCAAGGTGGATGACTGCGGTTTTATAGTCTCCGGTCTTCAGCAGGGCGGCGCCAATTTCGTAGTGGGCCCACGCCGAGTCGGGCTGGAGTTCGATCGCTTTGTGCAAGTGTTTGGCGGAGTCGGCGTATTGTCCTTTTCTGGCGAGGGCTTGTCCTAGCGCATATTGGGCCAAGTAAAGGTTCGGGTCGGCGGCGACGATGGGATCCAGGGTGGCGATGGCGCGCTCGGGTTTCGATTGTCCGCGAGACGAGGCGGCCTCGATTACTTTGCTGGCGGTTGCGATCTTGTCTTTCGGATCGGTTCCGGCCACGGCGGTCGTGGCTCCCGCAGATTTCTGGATTCCGATGTATCCCAAAGAGGCCAGTTTTTGCATCTCGGCGGAATTTAGTTCGGCGGAGCCTTTGGCTGTCTCTCCGCTGAAGCGGCGATCGAAGCTATCGAGCTGGCTCGCCATCGTATCGACAATGCCTTTTGAAGTTTGGGCAAGGTTGTGGGCGGCGAGCGGGTCGGCGGTCAGGTCGTAGAGTTCCGGTTTCGGGGCGCGGATGTACAGATATTTGCTGGCGCGCCAGGATTCCAGCGGGCTCCAGCCGAAGCCGCGCTGCGGCAGGTCGCTGCGGGAGTAAGCTGGCTGATCGGTACCTGTGCCGGTCTTTGCGGCGCGCAATAGCGACTGTCCGGGCATTTGGGATGGCACCGGAATGGAAGCGATCTCGAGCAGGGTTGGAGCGATATCCACCAGCCGGACCTTGGCGGCGACTCTTGTGGCGGGCTTCGCTGCGGCTTGGCCTTCGGGAAGTTTGACGAGCAGCGGAACGTGGATGGTTTCGTCGTAGAGAAAAATTCCGTGGCTCTCTTCGCCGTGTGCTCCCAGACTTTCGCCATGATCGGCGACGACCACGATGGCGGTGCTGGCGTAGAGTTTGCGTTGTTGCAGGGCCGCGACTACCTTGCCTAAAGCGGTGTCGGCCGCGGTGATCGCAGAGGTGTAGGAAGCGGACGGCGCGGCTGGATCGCTGAGGTTGATCCAGAGAAAAAATGGGCTTGGGCTCGACGTATTTTGATCGAGCCACGCGATGGCGCGCGTGACAACCTGGGCTCCGGAGCGTTCTGTTAGGGGGGGACGCGGGTCGCCGGGAATCATCGGCCGAAATCCTGCGTCGTAGGTCTGGAAGCCGCGATTGAAACCTTGCGCGAGTCCATTCTGCGGGTCAAGATCAATGGATCCAACAAAGGCGGCTGTTCTGTAAGACTGGGCCTTCAGCAGGTCGGGCAGGTAGAGCAGCGAAGCGGGGAGAGTGCCGCCAATTTCGCTCATGCCGGTGCTCTGCGGGTAAGCGCCCGAGAGTATGGTAGCGTGCGAGACGACGGTGCCGGGAGCCTGCGCGTAGGCGTGCTCGAAGATGATGGCGTCGGAAGAGAAACGATCAAGATTCGGAGAGAAGGACCCCTTGGCGCCGAGAAAACCCATGCGGTCGGCGCGGGCGGAATCGATGGTGATCAGGACGAGATTGGGCTTGGACGCGGCGACTGCGAACGAGAAACCTGAGAGGATCAGGGCCAGCCCGAAAACGAACTTTCGTATCATGACAGTTAGTGTAAAGGGTGCCGGATGATTGATCAAAAGGCTTGGCGGGCGCCAATCCGCTCTGGCAGCTAGGGACGCGAAGGCCTTGCCCACCTCCAGTCTTGACGTTCAGGCAAGTCCTTGTACAATCTGAGGTACCTGCTCCTCGGGATCTCCTCCAGGGGTGCTGTAGTGGCCGCCGCCCAGCGTTAGCCAGGAAGCCGGACAAACTTTTTGCAGTCATATCTGAGTGACATGCCCTTGAGAAAATGCGTTTGGCTCGTGTGCTTGCTGGCCTTGGTTGCCGGGAGCCTGACCTTGCTTGTCTCCTGCCAACGGGCGCGGGACGGGGCAACTGCGTCTCGGAAGATGATTATTCTGGGCATCGACGGGCTCGATCCCGACTTGCTTACCAAATTCATGGCCGACGGCAAGATGCCGAACTTCGCGCGGCTGGCGCAGCAAGGGTCTTTTAAGCGGCTGACGACGAGCATTCCGCCGCAGAGTCCAGTGGCGTGGTCGAACCTGATCACGGGGATGAATGCGGGCGGGCATGGGATCTTCGACTTTATCCATCGCGATCCAAAGACGTTTGACCTGTATTTTTCGACTTCGAAAGTCGAGGGACCGAAGCATAGTTGGCACATCGGAAGTTGGGTGGTTCCTCTCGGCAGCGGGTCGGCCGAACAGTTGCGGCACGGTAAGGCATTCTGGGAATTTCTCGACGAGAATAGCGTGCCCAATTACGTCTATCGCATTCCGGCAAATTTCCCGCCGATTCCTGCCAAAGGGAAGACGCTTTCGGGCATGGGGACGCCCGACCTGCGCGGCACTTACGGGACGTTTACTTTCTACACTGACGATCCGACAGCCGCCGCCGGTGAGGTGGAAGGCGGAGAAGTGGTGCAGGTGGACGTGAAGAACAATCGGGTCGCAACGAACCTGATTGGACCCGCCAATTCCTTTCGTAAGGATTCGCCTCCGGCGACGGAGCCGTTCACGGTGGATGTCGATCCGCTGGAGGCCGTGGCGCGCATCGGTTTGCAGGATCAGCAGATTGTGCTGAAAGAGGGCGAGTGGAGCGGATGGATTCCGGTTGAATTTCAGCTCATGCCGATAATTGGCAACGTGAAAGGCATCTGCCGCTTTTATCTCAAGCAGACGCATCCGCGGTTTCAGCTTTACGTGTCGCCGATCAACATCGATCCGAAGAATCCTGCGCTGCCAATTTCGACTCCGACGAGTTACTCGAGCGATTTGGCCAAGCAGATTGGCGAATATCACACGCAGGGGATTGCCGAAGATACGAAAGCGCTGATTGCCGGGGTGCTCGACGATAAAGAGTACCTGGAACAGGCGCATACCGTGATTGCCGAACATCGGCGCGCCTTCGATGTGGAGTTTCCGAAATTTCACGATGGGCTGTTCTTCTTTTACTTCTCAAGCCTCGATTTGAATGCGCACATGATGTGGCGTCTGACCGATCCGCAACATCCTTCTTACGACGCGGCGCTGGCGGCGCAGTACGGGTCGTCGCTGGAAGAATTTTACGAGCAGATCGACCAGGTGCTGGGTGAAGTCCTGCCGAAGCTCGATGACAATACGACGCTACTGGTGCTGTCTGACCACGGCTTCGCGCCTTACCGGCGCTCGTTCAATTTGAATACTTGGCTACTGAACAATGGCTATGTGACGCGGAAGGAGGGCGCGGTCAGCGATCCCGCGCATCCTTTTTCGGATGTGGATTGGAGCCGCACGCGTGCGTATGGGATTGGGTTGAACGGACTTTATTTGAACATTCGCGGACGCGAGCGTGAGGGAATTGTCGATCCGGCGCAGGCCGATGCGCTACTGCGGGAGATTCGGCAGAAGTTAGTGGATGAGCGTGATCCGAAGGATGGGTCGCAGGTGATTACGCGGGTCGACCTCGCGAGCGAGGTGTACCAGGGGCCCTACGCGGCGTCGGGTCCCGACGCGCTGGTTGGTTACAACCGCGGCTATCGTGCGGGATGGACGACGATTCTGGGAGCGTTTCCTCCGGATGTGCTGGAAGACAATGTCAGCGCGTGGAGTGGCGATCATTGCATCGACTCGACCAAGGTTCCGGGAGTGCTGCTGAGTAACCGCAAGATTGATGCGGAAACTCCGGCGCTGACGGATATTGCGCCGACGATTCTGGCGGAGTTTGGGATTGCGAAGACGCAGGAGATGAAGGGGCGGTCGGTGTTTGGGCACTAGCGGTCGTTGGTCGTTTGTCACCATTCGCGGGTAGTTGGCGTTCAGAAATTTTTCGGCGGTTGCGGTTGATGAGCTTTTAGGGAGACGAGACTATGTTTGGTTCAACGAAAGTGAAGATTGAAGGCGAGTTGTATGACCGGGTGAAGCAGTGCTCGGACGCGGCGGGCTACGAATCGGTCGACGAGTTCGTAATCCACATGCTGGAAAAAGAAACGAAAAAGATTCTTCCCGACGAAAGCAGCACTTCGAAAGAAGAGATACAAAAGCGTCTGCGCGGATTGGGGTACATCGAGTAACTTGAGCGTCTTTTCCAATTCGATAGCAGTCGGCGGGCATGCGATGGCACTTGCCATGTCGGTTTCGTCGGCGATGACGAGTCCGCTGGCGATTGTGATCGTTGTGTCGCTGGTGATTGGACTTGTGATGGTCGTGTTGTTCGGCTACACCTCCGATCAGAAAGCGATCGGCATTGCCAAAGATCAGCTGAAGGCGCATCTGCTGGCGGTGCGGCTGTATCGCGATCAGATTCCGGTGGTGATGGGATCGTACGGCAAGATTCTGCGGGGGACCGGACGCTATCTGAAGCTGGCGTTCATGCCGCTGCTGTACGTCATTATTCCGATCACGCTGCTCATGGTACAGATTGATCGATACCTGGGGCAGACGCCGCTGCCACTCAATACTCCTTTCTTGTTGACCGTTCATCTCTCCGGTCAGGGTTCGGGCGTCCAAGCAGCGGGACAGCGGGCCGATACGGATGCGCTGAATGGGGTGACGCTCGATCTTCCACCCGAAGTCACGATGACGGCTCCTCCCGTTCACATTGCGGCGGACAACGATGTTGTATGGAGGCTGAGTGGTTTGCAGGAAGGCAAGTACGAAGTGAAAATCGTCGTCGGCGGCGAGAGCGTTGGGAAAACAGTTTGCATTGGGAATAAGCTGCCGCGGATTTCGACGATCCGGCTGCGCGGACAATTCTGGAACCGGCTTTTCTCATCGGCTGAACCGGCGCTGCCGCAGACCAGTCCCATTGAGTCCATTTCAATCAATTATCCGGATCGCGACATCGATATTGCCGGTTATGGCATGAACTGGATTTGGCTGTTCTTCATTTTGTCGATGGTCGCGGGATTTATTTTCAAGGAACTGCTGGGGATTCAAATATGAAGAAATCGTGTGGCAAAGATATGGGCACGTCGGTTCATCGCGAGCGCACGCTTTTCGCGGGCGGGGGCGCCCGCGCCACACGAGTTTTGCTGGTTGCGATGGTGTTGATGCCGGCTCTCGCCCACGCGTACGCCGGGCCAGGCGCGGGATTTGCGGTGCTGTCTTCGTTCTGGGCGATCTTTGTTGCGTTCCTGTATTCCTTCTATGCGTTGATGACGTGGCCGTTCCGGCAGCTGTTTCGTTTTTTGCGGCGGCGCAATGCCTATGGAAAAGCTACTTTTGAGCGGGCAGTGATCTTGGGATTTGACGGGATGGATCCGGAACTCGCCGACCGGTTTATGAAAGAAGGCCGGTTGCCGAATCTGGCGAAGTTGCGCGATCGGGGAACCTTCAGCAAATTGCGCACGACCTTCCCGGCAATTTCTCCGGTGGCGTGGTCGACGTTTATGACCGGAGTGAATCCCGGCAAGCACAATATTTACGATTTTTTGGCTTGCGATCGGAATAGCTATCTGCCGTATCTTTCGTCCGCCGAGATCAAGGGTCCGAAGCGGCATATCAAGATTGGCAAGTATTCGATTCCGTTTGGCAAGACGCAAATTAAGGCTATGCGCAAAGGGACTCCTTTCTGGCACTGGCTGGGCGACGCGGGAATTTTCAGTTCGGTGATTCGCGTTCCTGTTACTTTTCCTCCGGAGAAGTTTCAGGGCGTCATGCTTTCGGGGATGTGCGTCCCGGACTTAAAGGGCAGCCAGGGCACGTTTTGCCTGTGTACGACTCGCATGTCGAACGACAAGTTTCGCGAAGGCGGCGTGCGTGTGCCGATCGAGCGCAAGAATGGGATCTGTCATTCGTTTGTGCCAGGACCAGAGAATCCGCTGATCGAGGGCGCTGGCGAAGTACGGATGCCTTATGAAATCAAGCCGGATGCGGGTTCCAAGTCGGCGCGCTTTGTTGTCGGTTCCGAAAAATTTACTTTGAAGGTCGGCGAATATTCCGAGTGGATTACGGCGGAATTCAAGGCTGGGATGGGGATGACGGCGCATGGCATCTGCCGTTTTTATCTCAAAGAGGTTTCGCCGGAGATTGAAGTCTACGTGACTCCGGTGAATATCGATCCGGGACATCCGGATTTGCCGATCTCGCACCCGGTGACGTATTCCATTTATCTGGCCAAACTTTTTGGACCGTACGCGACGCTCGGGTTGGCGGAAGATACGTGGGCTCTGAACGAGCATGTGCTCGACGACGATGCGTTTCTCGCGCAGGCTTACGGCAATCATGAGGACCGCGAGCGCATGCTGTTTGATGCGCTGGATAAAACCAAGCAGGGACTTTGCACCTGCGTCTTCGATACGACCGACCGCATTCAGCACATGTTCTGGCGATATCTGGACGAAGATCATCCAGCGGCGCGGGATGTGCCGCATAGCGAGCATCCGCAGGTGATTCAGGATCTATATCAGCGCATGGATCGTCTCATTGGGCGCGTGATGGAGAAGATCGACGATGACACGCTGCTGATGGTGATCTCCGATCATGGATTCAAGTCGTTCAATCGCTGCATGAATCTGAATGCATGGCTGCATCAGAATGGATATCTCACGCTAAAAGAGGGCAAGACAGAGAGCGGAGATTGGTTCGAGGACGTCGATTGGTCGCGCACGCGCGCCTACACCATGGGCCTCAACGGCCTTTATTTAAATATCAAAGGGCGGGAGAAGCAGGGAACGGTCGACCTGTCGGAAGTGGATGCGTTGAAAGACGAGTTGCGCGAGAAGCTCGATCAGTTGGTGGATCCGTCGTCGGGCAAGGTCGGAGTTACGGGCGTGTTCGTGACGGACGAATTCTATCGCGGGCCGTATTCTGAAAATGCTCCCGATCTGCTGGTTGGGTACGGCGCGGGGTATCGGGCCTCGTGGGATTCGGTGATGGGCAAAGTAACGGGCCAGGTTTTCGAGGACAACCTCAAGGCGTGGAGCGGCGATCACTGCATCGATCCGCGGCTGGTGCCGGGCGTGTTGTTTTCGAGCCACAAGTTCATCGAAGACCGGCCGGCGATCGTGGATATCGCTCCGACGATTTTGAAGCTCTTCGGGCTCGCGCTGCCCTCGCATTTTGATGGCAAGGCTTGGAATCTGGCGGCGAAAGCGCAGTGATGGGGGGGCTATCTGCGAGCGCATCGAGCGCGACAATCGGCAAGTACGATCAAGCCAAGATTGGGGGGAGATCGCGGGCGGCATGAAGAATACGGATGATTTGAAGTGGTTTCGTCTCTGAGTCGTAAACAATCAGGTAATTGGGATAGTGGCGCACGGCCCAGAAACGAATCGGTCGTGGTGTGAGGTCAGGACGGAGGCGTCCTACTTGGGGTTTGCTTGCGAGCAGTGCTCACGCCGCGTGAATCGCGTTTTCAACCCTGTCGGCAGCCTGGGCATTATCCTGTTCTATGTAAGTCCAGATTTCGAAGAGATCGTCGACCGCTTCCGGCGTGAATCGATATTGACTCATCCGAGTTCACGGATTCGTAGGACGTGTTCGTTTTCGGTTGGCTAAGTCCTGGCGCACCTCGTCCGGTTTGAGCAGTTCGCCGCGCTGAGCGGAAGCGTAGCCAGCCTCGATTTTCGATTGAATGTCGAAGCGATTTGCGGCCAACCATGCTTCCTGCTCGTGAAGCATGGAAACGGCCTGCTCGACATATTCGTCGATGGAGGCGTAGGCGCCGCGCTCGACATCCTGCTTAACCAAGTCGGCGAGCTCGGGGCGAAGGCGGATTTCCATATAGGTATTTTACTCCGGGTTGGGGACTTACCCACGTCTCGAAAGGCGCGACACGTGGGGCACCCGGCATTGATCCGCGGCTGGTGCCGGGAGTATTGTTTTCAAGCCACAAGTTCATCGAAGATCGGCCGGCGATCGTGGATATCGCTCCGACGATCTTGAAGCTCTTCGGGCTTGCGCTGCCTTCGCATTTTGATGGCAAGGCTTGGAACCTGGCGGCGAAAGCGCAGTGACGGGGTTTTAGGTGTAATCGCCCTTAACAGCGGTTGCTTTCTTCTGCAGTCCATCGAGATAGGAATACACTTAGGCTGGGTCTCGTCCCGCTTGTGATTTCGGGAACAGTGGTCGCTCGGTCGGAGTCAACTACGCTTATGTTCGATCCATTCTGGTCGATTTGGAGGGAATTTGGACTCCTACTTCGCTTTTTTCTTGTGCTGCAGTGCGCAATCGGCATTTACTGCTTGTTCATAATACTCAGAACCGCGCTGCGGTTGCACGCAATAAGAAAGCAAGACCCACATGAACACTTGATTCCGATCGAAGATGTCCTGGCTCCGCTCTATCGGTCGTTGGCCAACACGCGGCAGCTCATCGGGGCTACCTTCTATCTTTTCGGATTCGTGTTCTTCTTGCTTTTGCCGAACATACAAAACACCTTGGAGGCCCGCAGCACAGCCGAAGAATTAAAGCAGATTCTCGGAGGTTTCCAGATCTGCTGCGAGTTCGCCGCCAACGTGTTCTTCATTTTCTTCGTGTTACATGTTGCAGAATGGATTGTGTATATGATGCTGAATCGGTCCTCAAAACGTTTGAATAGCGGACCGCGCGGTAGACAGGAAAATGTGGGTGCCGTCAGCGCCCAGGATCAGTTGGCGGAACATCGCCCTAGCACAAACAAAGGCGCGTTCGGGGTCGGTAAGCGCTAACGCCTTGATTTCGTCACCCGCGGGTGAGACGCGCCTATAATGCGCGTAGGAACTAACCTAATGTCGGAGATAGACGCACCGCCATTGGCAGCACCGGCCCGAATCCGACCAATGCTGGATGTTCTCCGTTTCATCGTTTTCTTCTTTCCCCCGTTTCTGGTCTCGAAGCTGTTTCCACACGGGCGTTGGGCATGGTTCTTCGCGTCATTCATAGCTGGTGCGCTATTGGTGGCGATTTTGCCGCCTAGAACATCCAGATCAGTTAGTGGTGGCCTCGTCATCGCAGCGGCCATGCTGATTCTGGTTTTCATAGCTCATTTCGCGGGCTGGAAGTGACAAGACAGTCCCTGAAACCTGCTTCCTTGGTCATCAACTATTCTGTTGTAGTTCTCATGCGGTTTGCCAGCCAGGCGACGCTGAGGAGCATTCCGCACCATCCTAGAAGGCGCACGACTGCGGCGATCTTGGTGTCGTAGGGCAAAATTCCCAGGCTCGAGAAAATCGCGTTCCAGTCGTGCTCGATGTAGTCGGAGTCTCCGGTGGTGACGAGGGGCAAGACCATGGCGCGGGCGTCGGCCATGTAGGTTGCGGTGTAGAGCCAGTTTTCGAAGAAGAAAAAGCTACAGAAGACGAACGCTCCGGGCTGGCGCTCGTGAAAGAAGTAGGCCGCGAGCAGCAGCGGGACGAGCCATTGCAGCAGCGTGCCTCCCCAGAGGCAGAGGGTTGGGCCGAACCAGCGAAAGAGCAGGTGTCCACCTTCGTGGACGACGAGGTTGGCGGAGTCGATGAACAAGTAGTCGCCGTGCATGCTGAAGGCGTAGAGCAGGAAGAGCGCGTAGAAGGCGAGCCATCCGGATACGGCCCAGCGCGAGATGGGACGCCAGTCTTCGCGGGCGCCCGACCATTCTGCGACTGAATCCAGGTACGCGGACATGATGGGTTCAATTGTAGGCAGTGGCGACGCGGGGGGCGAGATTACGGCGGTGCGACGTCTGGACAGGCGGGGGTGGCGATCATCGCAGCATTAGGCTCGATGAATCAAACTCGCTCCCGCGTTCACTTCTGTGGCGACGATCCCGCGGAGGCTTCTTCTTTCAGATAATTCTTCGATAGAGTTCCTTTCTGTTTCGCAATCTCAAGCAAAGTGGGGTAGAACTGCACGAATGTCGTGTCGACAGCCGCGTGCTGCTGGTGGCAGGAGTAGCACACGGCTGTCGTCGGAATCTGCTTGGAGGGCTTGCCGTCATCATCTGCGAAGAAGAAGGCCCAACCGCCGGCCAGGCGCGCGTCTTTGACGTGGACGGAGCGCGCCATGACGTCGTTGGTCTGGTAGTGTCCCGCCTTATTGATCGAGCCTTTGTTTGCGGCCATGCGGCCTTCGAGAACGAGCATGGTCTTATCGGGCCAGGTGCCGGTGGCGACAAAGGCCTTGTAAGACTCGGGATCGACGAAGACGTTGTCGAACATGGAATGTCCGGCCATGGAGGGATCGGGGTTGTAGTCCATATCCATGCCCGTGGTGAGGTAAATCCACTCGCGATAGTTTGCAGGGAACACGAGGCGTCCGTCTGTCGTATAGACAGGTGTGTTGACGTTGTCTTGCGGTGTCTTGGGCGCGGTTTGAGCCAACAGGATTGCCGACAAGAAAAGCAAAACGCAGTAGCGGATCATTGGATTCTCCAAGTTTTTCACGCGGTGCCGTGAAGTGTGGGTAAAGCTAACGAATTGGAGCAGGGCGAGTCTAGAACAAACACAACTTTAGTTTGGCGGATTTATTTATGGCAAATGCAGGTCTCCAACCCGAGCCTGATGGAGCGCTCGCAGCGGGCAGTTTCTATGGGGCGGTGCAGGCGAAGCGCGAGCAGTGTGGCGCGATCTTCACCGACTTGCGGCACGGGTCGCCGAGGAAGCTTCCCGCGCATTCGCACGAGTTGGCCTTCTTTGCCCTGCTGTTGGAGGGCGAATACGGCGAACGTTACCAGCGGCAAGACTTGCAGTTTCGTCCGTTCACGGTTCATTTTCGACCGGCCGGAGTTCCGCATCAGGATGAAGTGGGTCCGCGCGGCGTCCGATTTTTCGAAATTGAAGTTCGCGCCAGTTGGCGTGCCCGTCTGGCAGAGTGTTCGGCCGCGCTCGATCTTGCCCATGACGATTGCAAGGGCGGGCCGCTTCTATGGCTTGCCATGAAATTGTTTGGCGAGTTTCAGGATGCCTCCGCCGATGATTTTTTTGTCGAGAGCCTGCTGGTTGAAATGCTGGCGCGAATTGCGCGCATGCCGCGGGAGAAGACCGACTGGCGTCCCATTTGGATGGCGCGGATCATGGACAAGATCACGGCTGAGCATTGCGAGCGTCTCACTTTAGACGCACTCAGTCGTGAAGCGGGAGTGCATCCCGTGCATCTTTCGCGAGCCTTTCGCAAACTTGTCGGAGAGGGAATTGGCGATACGGTACGGCGCATGCGCATTCGTACGGCGTGCGAGCAGATGCTCGTACACGAGCGGCCGATGGCAGAGATCAGCGCGGCGACCGGCTTTGCAGACCAGAGTCACTTCACGCGAGAATTCCGCAAGGCAACGGGAATGACTCCGGCAGTCTTCAGGGCACAGGTTTCCGGTAAAGCGAAGAAGTCGCAGTTCAGTAAAAAGTTCAGTCCAGGCATCGAAGAACTGCAGGCTCAGTTAAAGTCCGGCGGTTATCGTCCGAACATGGGATAGTGACTCGCCGCGCCCATGAGAAATAGCATGGGAAACGACAGCACAAAGTTGGCGCGTGAAGTCAGGAAAGCCTGCCGCGCCAAATACTTTGCTTTGTCTGGAATAGCGGTGCCATTGGCGGCATTGGCGGCGGTCCATTGGATGATTTTCTTTTGCGCGCGCCAGATGACGCCCCACACGTTGAGCATCATCACCCAACCCATGCCTCCGCCAATGCCGATGGCGAGCAGGCGATTGCTCTCCCAGCCGTGATCGTTGCAGCGCAGAAATAAGTAGGAAGCTGCGACGACGATCACCGTATAGATCGCGGCGAGCACTGCGCCTTTATCGAGCGCGCCTTTGCCCGGGATCTGACAGGCGTACATCAGGCCCCAGGCAACGGTCCAAATCCCAAAAAACGAACCCATGGCGACGCCCGAGGTTGAGTCACCGTTGCGGGCGTCGGAGGCGACGATGCTTCCCCAATAGGCAAGACCCATCAGGACGGTCAGAACGGATGCCCAACGAAACCACCACAGGGCGCGGGACATCAAGCTGGGGAGGACTTTACCCTTGGTCGCGAGATCGAGTTCTTTCATGAAGGGAACATTCACCAGATTGAAGAAGTAAAGCAGTCCGAGCCAGGTTATGCCTCCAACGAAATGCAGCCAACGAAAAAGCATAAGCAGGTTGGTGTTGATGTCAGAGGGGAAGTTGATTTGGTTCACGAGTGGACTCCAATTCTTAGATCTTCGACGGATGGCTTCAGGGCGCGCGAACTTGCGGTGAAGCTGTAATGGAACTGTCGATTGTAGATGGTAGGCGCGGGAAAGGAAACGGCTGGCTGCCATTCGAATGCAACACGGATGGCTGGTTTTTTACGAAAGCCGGAAATGACCGTTGGGCGCGGGAGTGGGGGCGTTACTCATGAGAATATTCTTGGACTGCAAGTTGAAAAGCTTGGGTCCAGGCCGTATTGTAGGAGCCGACAGGAAAAATGCCGCGGCTCATCCCCTAACCCCGAGCACAAGGCGCAGCATCGAAAGCAGAAGGAGATCGGCAAATGGAAGCTAAGCCGGCACAGCAGAACATTCAGGATTCTTTCCTGAACACGGCACGCAAGGAACGGCACAACATCACCATCTACCTGGTAAGCGGAGTGAAGTTAACCGGCCGTATCCGATCGTTTGACAAGTATTCGGTGGTGTTGGAGACCAGCAACCAGGAGCAGCTCATTTTCAAGCACGCAATTTCCACGGTCGTGATTTCGCGCGGATCGCACATCCATGCGGAAACGAAGCCCGCGGCGGCGGCATCGTCGACTCCAAGCGGAGCGGCCGCTTCCGCCTCTGGGACTGAAGGATGAAATGAGTTGGCTTGCGCCGGGATGAATCGAGTTTGAAGGGACGCGATCGTTCGGAAAAGAGTTCGCGGAACGCGCCGAAGACGCTGGTCAATCCAGCGGACCAGCGGGAGCGCGCCTTTCTGATCGGCGTCGAGTTTCGCTCCAAAGGCCGCGCTGGGCAAGGAGTTCGCGGCGGAAGGACGGCTTCCACGATAACGGCGGGAGCGCAGGCAGCTCGGGATCATGCAACGATCGGAGGCGCTTCGCCAGCCTCGACGTCAGCGTCTTCTTCATCTTCTTCTTCGTTGTTGCTGCCAACGGACTCGCCCGACTTTAGTTCAGAGGAGTCGCTGGATGAATTACGTACGCTGGCAACCAGCGCAGGCGCCGAGATTGCTGGAGAATTCACGCAACGGCGCGATCGGCCCGATCCGGCGACGTTGATCGGCAAGGGAAAGCTGGAAGAAATTGCCGGAGCCTCCGCCTCGGTTTCAGCGGACGTGATTCTCTTCGATCACGATCTCTCACCTTCGCAACAACGAAATATTGAGCGCGTACTGAAGACGCGAGTGATCGATCGCACGCAGCTTATCCTCGACATATTTGCGCGCCATGCCCGAACCCGCGAAGGTCAATTGCAAGTGGAACTTGCACAACTGGAATACATGCTACCCAGGCTGGCGGGGCGCGGTATCGAGATGTCGCAGCTCGGCGGCGGCATTGGGACGCGAGGTCCAGGCGAGACGCAGTTGGAAACGGACCGGCGGAAGATCAACCGTCGGGTACGCCACGTCAAGCAGCAGATTGAGAATGTACGCCGCGTACGCACCCAGCAGCGGCAGCGGCGCGAATCGGTGCCCGTATCGTTGGTGGCACTCGTGGGCTACACGAATGCGGGGAAGTCCACGTTGTTTAACGTGCTTACCAATTCGAAGGTGCTGGAATCCTCGCGAATGTTTGCCACGCTTGACCCGACGATTCGGGGCGCCGAGCTTCCGTCAAAGCGGAAAATTCTTTTCTCGGACACCGTCGGATTCATACGGCATCTGCCGCACACGCTGGTGTCTGCATTTCGCGCGACGCTGGAAGAAGTACAGCGCGCGACGTTGATTATTCAGGTTTCGGATGCGAGTAGTCCGATCTCGGCGGAGCAGGATGCGCAAGTCGAAAGCGTATTGAAAGAGCTGGAAGCAGATAAGAAACCGCGGCTGCGGGTGATGAATAAGATCGACCTCCTGCTGCCAAAACAACGCGAGTCGCTACGCGACGATGAGCACACGGTCCACGTCTCGGCCGCGAAGGGTATTGGCCTGGGCGCGCTGCTGGAGCGGGTCGATGCGTTGCTCGACGAGGATCGTCCCAGCCGGGTTCGTCTGCGCATCCCGCAAAAAGAGGGGAAGATTCTGGCGCAGTTTCAGGCGGGTGCGCGTGTGTATTCGCGGCAGTATCAGGATGGAATGGTGCTGCTGGAAGCGGACGCGCCCGCGTCGATGGTGCGGCGGGTGCGGGCGTGGATGGTGGAGTGAATCGCTTTGCTCGATTTCGCTTGACAGGCATTACTTTTCCCTATATAAATAACAGTGCGGACTGTTGTAAGCCGCTTATCTTATAACTATAGGTTCAACAAATTATGAACGTTAGAATTGAGCAGTTAGAGTGCGAACTTGCCCAAAAGCTCGCCATTCCTCTGAAGAACGCAATTCCCGGCCATTATCAGTTGCGTGTTTCGCTCCTAGACGAAAAAGGACGAAAGAAACGCAGCAATGCGTCGGCAAATAACTGGTCTCCGAGTTCCGGACGGATTGAGATTCGTTTCGAAGCTTCTGCGGAAGCAGAAAAAAATGTTGTGCCAGCCGGCGTGCCGCAAACGATTGTTCCGCTTGAGATTGAAGTTTGGCTTCTTCAAGCTCTGCACCGTGCGGAATCTACACCGGGTTGGAACTTTGTTTCTTTGAAGAAATTCCGTGATGAGATTCTGCCGCATGAACCCATTACCTCGGGTTCGTTCCAGCCCACTGAAGTTCACTGGCAAGAGGCGATTCGGAGTGCGATCGACAAGAGATGGATTCTCACTGGCAAGGTACAAAATCCAAAGTCTCCGCAATTCCCGGTCACGAGTATCCGGTTGAATCGCTTGATGCCACAGATACAGGAGATTTTGGGTCAGCCGAAGAAGGATTTGGGTTTTCATCCCATTCACATTAAAGGTGAGCCACTCTCCGCGACCATTTTGCGGGAGAGGCGTTGAGAATTGGCACTTTTCTATTTAGAGACGAGTGCCCTCGTCAAACTCTATGTTTATGAGGCTGGCACTGACCGGCTTCTCGACCTGACCGCCAGCGACTTGGGGCATCGATTCGCCATCCTCTCGCTGGCGCAGGTCGAGTTTCGATCTGCAATTCGCGGGCGTCAGCGCCGGGGCGAAATTCTTGAGACCACGGCCAACGAATTAATTGAGTCGTTTCGCCGGCACTCGGAAGGCACGTTCCTAATACAGTCGTTCTCAGATTCTCTCGTAGACGTTGCGAAGGCACTTATCGATAGTTATCCTCTCAGGGCATACGATGCGGCGCAACTTGCGGGATATCTAACCTTGCGCTCAATCTCTGGAGCGGAGGAGCCCATTTTCGTTTGTTCTGACAAAGTCTTGCTCTCGGCGGCACGAAACGAGGGCTGTCCAACCTTGGATCCTTCCTCACCAGCGTGAACTGCCCCTTTCGGAGCAACCTCGGACGCTTCGACCTGTTAGCTCTACGCTTTTCCAAACGGCTGCTCGAGCGAGGGGCTTTGCGGGGTAAATAGCTCGGCACCCTTGTCCGTAATGTGCATGTCGTCTTCCAGACGAATGCCGAACTCCCCTCGAATGTAAATTCCTGGTTCATCGCTGAAGGTCATCTCAGGCTGAAGCTTTGCAGTATTGCCGCGGACGAGGTAGGGCCACTCGTGACCGTCCATGCCCATGCCGTGACCGAGGCGATGGGTGAAGTATTTGTAGTCGGGGCCGTATCCGGCATCGATGATGACCTGGCGGGCGGCTGCGTCGACGGAGCCGGCCTCGATCCCTGGCTTCGCCGCGGCTAATGCGGCGCTCTGAGCGCGGTGCACGATGTCGAAGATCTGCTTCGTTTTGTCGCTCGCTTTTCCTAATACGAAAGTGCGCGTGATATCGGATTGATATCCCTCCACCGCGCAACCGCCGTCGATCATCACGATGGTGCCATCGCGAATGCCTTGTGGTTGCACCGAGCCGTGAGGGAAAGCGGAGTACTCTCCCACTTGCACGTCGGCGCCGCCCTCGAATCCGAGTTGGCGGTGCGCTGCTTCGATCAGATCCTGCACCTCGGCTTGTTTCATGCCGACTTTCATGGAGCGGTAGGTGGCCTCGTAAGCGGCGAGGGTGACTTTCGCGGCGAGGCGCATGAGGTCGATTTCGTGCGAGCTCTTGATCATGCGGCATCCGGCGGTGACTGGAGTTGCACTGGTGAACCTTGCCCCGGGCGCAGCTTTTCGGAGATTGTCACTGAAGAGAAACTTTGCGGTTTCTTCGATGCCAATCGTGCCACTGGCCATGCCGCGGTCGCTGAGTCCCTGGGCGACTCGGGCGTAGGGGCTCTCATCTTCCTGCCAGACGCGCAGGTCGATCTTATTGTTGACGGGCGCTTGAGCGATCTGCTCGCGGGCGCGGTCTTCTTCGAATGCGGGGGCGACGTAGAAGGCGTCACCCTTCGCCGGAAGCACCATGGCAAAGAGGCGTTCGCCGCCCTCCCAGTGAATGCCGGTAAAGTAAGCGAGTGAGGTGCCTGGCGCCATTAAGATCGCGGAGAGGTTATTTTGATGCATCAGGAGTCGCGCTTTGTCCTGGCGCTCGGAGCGCTCGATTACGGTGATGGGCACGGCCTCCCGGCGAAGGCTGCGGAGACTCGCAATCGCGGGCGGCAGAGTTTTCTCGCAGTCCTCCGCACGGGAAAGAGTCGGGCGAGCGATGGAAACTCCGGCGGCGAGTGAGGTAGTTTGGAGAAATCGACGGCGCGAAACGGCTGATCCTAGCTGCATGGAGCCTCCGACAAAAACAATCATTATATAGAGGCCGGATGCAGAGGCCGGTCGGGCGGCAACGTCTGTTCGCTTTCGTACTGTACCTTCGAGGGAAGGCAGCGCTCACAAACCAGCCGGTCCTGCTGAATTAGAATGGAGCGACGTGGTATCTGTAAGCCGATTTTGGAGGAATCATGGGCAACTATGCCGTAACGACGGGTCGTATGGTCGCGCATAACATGGTGACGACGCAGTTTGAGCTGGACGGTTTTCGGGTGGTGCGAACGCTGGGAGTGGTAAGAGGAATTGTCGTGCGCTCCCGGTCGATCTTCGGGACCATTGGCGCTGGTTTGCAAACGCTGGTCGGCGGCAACATCACTTTATTGACGAATCTCTGCGAAAAAACGCGGGCTGAGGCCTTTGATCTGATGCTGCAACATGCAGCGGAGCTGGGCGGCAATGCGGTAGTTGGCGCGCGCTATGACGCGACCGAGGTGATGCAGGGTGTCACGGAAGTGCTGGCATACGGGACGGCTGTGTTCGTAGAGTCGGCGAAGGGATAGAGAGTGAGACGTCAGGAGATAACACGGTGACCCGCTCTCTCCGCGGCTTACTCCTTGTATAGGAAGCCAGCGACTACGGCGGCGAGGATGGCCCCACCCCAGAGGTCAAGCATCCAGCCCAGCGGCATGACGCGGGGGACGGGGGACCATGCGGCTTGCGCGAAGTTGCCGGGGACTCCAGCGCAGAAGCCGACGATCATACCGACTTTCAGAGCGGTTCTTAGGCCGGGGCCGGCGGTGGCTCGTGCCCACGCGTAAAGGTACGCGATGAGGATCGACATGATGAAGATCAGCAGTATCCATTGTCCAGCGAAGAAGGGATAACGGGATTCCTTCAGGAACAATCCCTTGTTTTGCATCGCCACATAGAACGGGGCCAAGCGCATGCCAACGAGAAAGCCCCAGGCGATCCAGACGACCCCGCCAACGATACCGCCCAACCAAATCCGAGTCGTATTCAGTTTCATTGTGCCCCCTTTTGAGGTGTCGGAAATTCGGCACAAGTGTACTCCAGCAGGTCAAACTTAGGCGTGGAGAATTGGGGCAGTTCGAAGAAAGAGCGTTTACCACAAAGGGACACGAAGGTCGAAACCGTCACCACCGAGGGCATGAAAGAAGTTCCAGGAAAAACTGCAAGCGAAAAATAAGCGAAAGTGCATTTTGGGAATCACTTTCGTCAACACTATGGGCAGTGGTCATCTTTCTGGTTAACCGCTAGATGCTGCGGTTTGGCGACAGCGGCGGTTTGCGATGTCTCAACTTGAAACTTTCTTATTGACAACAAACGATTTAGGCGTAGGATGTGGACAAAAGTGGTTGAAAGTGGAGTAAAACATAGAGGTCGTGGGTAAGAACGCTAACTTTCGAGGCGCCAGTGGGTTACGAGACTGACACCGACAAAAAAGAGCATGCTCCCAACGAACCCGAATCCACTGGTCTTGATGCCGCTTCTACCTCCCTCGTGTTCGTGGCTGTGGTAGCAGCCATAACTAAACGGAGCCCAGGAAATCGCAGGGCACATGTTTCGCGGAAATCATCCAACGCGCGTCGACGAAAAGGGACGGTTAAAAATCCCCGCGGAATTCAAGCGCGTGATCGACGAGAAATATGCGCAGAAATTCTACATCAC
>Ga0302275_10000702_pt1 | contig 37447 bp, 17 predicted proteins | sample III_Bog_N2_2_FD_200229 | JGI IMG/M metagenome (GOLD analysis project Ga0302275, IMG submission 200229) | Peat permafrost microbial communities from Stordalen Mire near Abisko, Sweden - III_Bog_N2_2 | ecosystem: Environmental > Terrestrial > Soil > Wetlands > Peat | place: Sweden: Abisko... | reverse complement strand
TCCACAATCAGATTGCGGCGCGGGATCTGCGCGGCATCGGCGTGCGCCAGCATCCCGCGCAGCGCCGAATTAAGCGCCTTGCGCGAGGCCGCTTTGAGGATCATGTGAAAGCGATAGACGCCCTTGATGCGGGCGATGGGCGCGGTGCAGGGGCCGAGCACGCGCACGCCTTCAGGCGCCGTCCGTTGGAACCATTTGCCCAGTTCCGCCGACCAGGCAACCGCCTCCTCTAACTTGGCCGACTGCACCAGCACGTTGGCCAGCACGCCAAAAGGCGGGTAGTGCATCCAGCGGCGGTACTTCAGTTCGCGCTCGACAAAGGCGGCGTAGTCATGGCGGCTCGCGGCCAGGACGGCATAGTGATCGGGATAGTAGGTCTGCACCACCACGCGCCCTGGCAGCTCGCCCCGCCCGGCACGGCCCGAGACCTGCGTCATCAACTGAAATACCCGCTCCGCGGCACGGAAGTCGGGCATGGAGAGCGCGTGGTCGCAGCCCACCACGCCCACCAGCGTGATGCCGTGGATGTCGTGGCCCTTGGCGATCATCTGCGTGCCCACGAGCAGGTTGATCTCTCCGGAGTGCAGCCGCGCCAGCAGCCGTTCCAGGTCGTGCCGGCCACGCACCGTGTCCCGGTCCATCCGTCCGATGCGCGCGGTTGGAAAGATCTCGCCGAGCCGCTCCTCGCCCTGCTCGGAACCTGCGCCAAGATAGTAGAGGTGCTCGCTCTCGCACTTGGGACAGCGCGCAGGAACCGTCCGCTGGTACCCGCAGTAGTGGCACTCCAGCCGTTGCCCCACGCGCGCCAATCCCCCATCCTCGGCAGGAGGCTTGTGGTGAGTGAGCGAAATCGCGCAGTTCTGGCATTCGAGCTTTTCGCCGCAGGCGCGGCAGATCACGGCAAATGAGTAGCCGCGCCGGTTGAGCAGAATCAGCGCCTGCTCGCCGCGGTCGAGGGCCTGACGGGTCTGCTCGATCAGGGCGCGGGAAAAAAGCTGCTCCTGGCCGGTCTCCTGAAACTCGCGGCGCATGTCGACGAGTTCCACCTCGGGCAGCGGGCGGTTCATCACGCGGTCGCGCATCTCGATGCGCTGGTACTTGCCCGCGGCCGAATTCTGCCAGCTCTCCAGCGACGGCGTGGCCGAACCCATCGCCACCACGGCTCCCTCGATCTTGGCCCGCATCACGGCCACATCGCGGGCGTTGTAGCGCGGCGTCTCCTCCTGCTTGTAGCTCTGGTCGTGCTCCTCGTCAACCAGAATCAGGCCAAGATGGGGAACCGGCGCAAAGATCGCAGACCGTGTGCCGACGACGATGGGCGCTTCTCCCCGCCGGATGCGCCGCCACTGCTCGCTGCGTTCCTCGGGAGTCAGCGCCGAGTGCAGCAGCGCCACCTTCTGCCCGAAGGCCGCGTCGAGCAGACCCACCGACTGCGGGGTAAGGCCGATCTCGGGAACCAGCAGAATGGAAGACAAACCCCGGTCGAGCGCGCGCTGCATTGCCGCCAGATAGACCGCGGTCTTGCCTGAACCGGTCACTCCGTGAATCAAAAAGGACTGAAATCCCCCCAGAGCCGTCGCCAGGCTTGCCAAGGCGTCGATCTGCGGCTCGTTGAGCCGCAGCGGCGCGGGTTGTCCCCGCAGTCCACCCAAGTGAAAAGCCGCAGGCCGCTCGTCGATCTGGACCAGTCCCCGTCGAACCAGGGTTTGTAGTGTAGAGGACGGCAGATCCCTGCGGCGCAGCTCGGCCAGGGGCAGCTCGTTGCCGCAGGCCGCCAACTCGGCCAGAATCGCCTGCTGCTTGGCGGTCAGCGCGGGCAGCCGGGCCTCGGGAATCAGAACCGCAAACCGCTCCGTCCGCCGCGCATCCCGTTCCGCAGCCGCCGTTTCGCGGGCAATCCACTTTTTGCGCGTCAGGCCGGCCAGCACCGGCAGAGTGGCAGCAGTGGCCGTGCGCAGCGTTGAAACCTTCACCGGCTCGCCCGAAGCCAACCGGGCGAGCACACGGCGTTCCAGATCCTGCTCCTCGGCAGAGAGTCTGCCCCGGCGTTTTGGATCGCCTGTGCGAGCGATTCGTTCCCCAGGCCTCAGTTTTGAGACCTGAAGGTTCCCCGAATCCCCATCCATGCTTCTGGCCAGCACATCCCGGCCAAGATCGGTGATGCGGTAATAAACGGTGCGGCGCACCTCCGCCATCAGCGGCAACATCCCGCGCAGCACCTCGCCCAGCGGAGCCAGGTAATACTGGGCCATCCATTCGCCCAGAGCCATCAGCGGCTCACTCAAAAGCGGCTCGTCGTCCAGAACCGCTTCCAGGTACCGAACCTCGAAGTCCGCCGGAGCGCTGGCGCTGAGCCCGGTGACCACGCCAATCAGCTTTTCAGTGCGGAAGGGCACGACCACCCGCGCTCCCCTCTGCGGGAGTTGGTCCGAGCGGACCGCATAAGTAAACAGGCGGTCCAAAGGGACGGGCAGGGCGACTTCGCAGCAGGCGGGCATGGTTGACAAGACTCAGTGTAGGGGATGGAGGGAGGCAGAAAGCGCGGGCTGTGCATATCGCTCCAATTGAGCATGTTGCAATCCGGGCCGCAGGCGCTACAATTCGTCCTGATGACTGAAAAAATCTCCACCCTCACCGCATCCCTTCCCGCCGCCTCTCTGGAGTCAACCCTCCCCGTCACCATGTCCATCGACATTGGCGGCTCCGGGCTGAAGGCCATGCTGCTCGACCCAGAGGGCAAGCCGGTAAGCGAGCGGCAGCGCGTCCTGACCCCGGAAGTGCCCACCCCCGAAGCGGTTCTGGCCGGGCTCGACGAATTGCGCAAGCTCATGGGCGACTTCAATCGCGTCTCCATCGGCTTTCCCGGCGTGATCAAGAGCGGAACAACGTGGACCGCGGCCAACCTGCATCCGTCATGGGTTGCTTTCCCGCTCCAGGCAGCGCTGGAAAAGCGCTGGAAGAAGCCGGTACGCGTCTGTAATGACGCCGCCGTGCAGGGGTACGGGGCTATCCAGGGCAAAGGAGTGGAGATGGCGCTCACGCTGGGCACTGGAATGGGCTCTTCGCTCTTCACCAACGGCCACCTTTGTCCCGGCCTGGAGCTCGGCCACCATCCCTGGCGCAAGAAGGGCATGACCTATGAGGATTATCTGGGCCGCCGCGGCCTGGACAAGTTCGGCAAAGCCCGCTGGAACGACTTTTTGCAGGCCGCTATCAAGCAGACGCAGGCAACCTTCAACTGGGATCACCTCTACCTGGGTGGGGGCAACACAAAGAAGATCCTCTTCACTCCGGGGCCAAACGTCAGCATCGTCTCCAACGAAACCGGCCTGCTGGGGGGCGTGGCATTGTGGCGCTTTGACGGGTGAAGCTTACGGTCATTTGTAAATGGCCGGGTTTCAGCTTCACGGAGACTGTTGGAGACAAAGCAAGATGAAGTTACCCCAATTCATGGCGCCGGGGAAGGCGCCTGTGCCTTCGAGCTCCGGAAGCACTTGCGGAGAAGCTCAACAGTCCGCCCCGAGCTTGAAAATGTATTATGTGGCGCTCGCCATTGTGCTGACTGCCATTCTGATCCCCATATGGATAGTGGACTACCCTGGCATGGTCGACTATCCGAATCACCTTGCGAGGTGTTATATCCTCGCTCATTATCATGACAATCCTTTTTGGCAGCAGCTATATTATTTGGATTACACGCCTCTGCCCAATCTGGCAATGGACGCTATTGTCGCGCCACTGGCCAAACTGCTTCCGATCCTCCTTTGCGGAAAACTCTTTCTTTCACTCAGCGCCGTGCTTTTTGTCGTGGGATGCAGCGCGGTTGGACGCGTAGTAACCGGCAGGCCAAACTGGCTGGCTCTGGTTGCCGCTTTTACGTTTTATAACTCCGAATTGTTCTGGGGATTCTTGAATTGCGTCTTCGGCATGGGCGTCTTTTTGTGTGTCTTCGCATACTGGATGCGGGTGCGCAACGCTATGACGCCTCTGCGATTTTGCATCTGCGGCTTGTTGAGCATTGTGGCTTTCTTGGCGCATCTTTCCTCGGTTTCGTTTCTCTATGCCGCGTGTTTCACAGTTGCACTTCTTGAGTTTATTCGCGATCGCAAGTTTTCTCGCCTGCTGGTCAAGCTGGCTTGGCTGATCTTCCCAGTGCTGCTCATGGCTGCTTTTATGAAGGGAAGCGGCCATATCGGACATGCCTCATTTGAATTCGGCATCATGAAACTGGTTAATCTTCTGGCTCCGGTCAATTCTTATAGCATTGCCGTGGATGCCGCAGTGATTGCCGTGTTGCTGATCTGCCTGCTGGTTATCTTGAAGAGATGCAGGATTCATTCCGTCGCGGCAGCCGGGCTTGTGCTCCTGGCATTGTCCCTGGTTTGCCCCCCTGAAGTGCTTACCGCCTCCGGAGTCGATGCCCGCTTTGTAGTTCCCGGATATCTGCTGCTGGTCTTGTCCATCGAGCCTTTCTGGGACCGCTGGCGGAAGGCAGCGATTGCGACAGCGATCGGCGCGATGATGCTGCACACGGCTAGCATTGCTGCCCATTGGAGGGCAATTGATCATGCCAGCAAACAGGTGCTGGCGATGGGAGAGGTTCTGCCCGCAAAGGCGAGCGTCTATGTTTTGCAGCTAACAAGTCATAAGTGGACGAAATCCAACAAGGTCTTGATCCATGACGTTCAGCTCTGGGCCGTCACGCACGAGGCGGATGTCTCTATCCTTTGGGCCCTTCACGGCCAGCAGCCGCTGGTCTTTCGCACGCTCCCATGCGCCGGTCCTGACTGGGCCAGGTGCTTTTCGACCTATGACTATGTCTTCACCTATGAACCTACTGAACCCATGTTGAAGATTCTTCACGGCATGGCAGCGCCCGCATCTTCATGGGATAAGGCCACGCTCTGGCGCATGAGCAGCCCGGCAGGCAGCGGATCCGCTTCGCCGTAATGGCCGGATTTGGACAACCTGCGGCAATTTCGCATCCCGCGGTCCTGCTTGCGGAAGGCAATGTCGCGCTGCCGCACAATGGTAAATAGAAGGGATGGAGAGAAGCGCCTCTATGGGCCGAAGGCCCAAGCAATTCTCTGTATATTTTCAAAGCTGGGAAGGAACAAGCAGCCGATCAATCCCTCACCACAAATACGTGGCCACAATTCGAGGAGGACCGGGTCTCCCATTGATGGTCTGCGTTTCAATGACCGCCTCAAAATTCTGATCCCGGCGCGGAAACAGTTTCTCATCTTTCAATTCCTGAAAGTATTTTCCCGTGGAAAGCAATTCCGCTGCCGCGATTGTCCCGTTTTCCCCAATTCCCGCTGAAACCACGATGATCTGGTCGGTGGTCGGATCGTGAAAGCGAGCGACAAGGCCGAAGTCGTGATTCATCTCCGAAAAGGGCGTTAGCGTGTTGATCGCCCATTTCTTGCTGTTGGGGTCAGCGCTATCCTGGATTTCAAACTCGTGGAGTTCCGGCCGGAGAAAGTGAAATCGCAGAGGATCAGTCAGGCGCATGGTCCATGGATTGTTGAAGGCGGAGACGAGGACGACGGGACCTCGCTGCAGATCAGAAAATGTCGTCTCCGCGGACGATTGAATGCTGCTTGCCTTGTTGTGGTTGGCAAGCACATGCTGAAGAGTTGAAATTGCGATCGTATCCGCGAGAGCAACGGGATCGGAATAAAGGGGATGATCTCCTACGTTCGGGTTTCCAGAGGTCGCGGGCTGAGGATTCAGGAGGGCCATGACAGATCCAACGGATATCAGAACCGGACTGCCCGGTTCGATCACCGGCTTCCAGAATTCGTCAAGCGGCGATGTCTGGAGCAGGAGGAAACACACGATGCCGGTCACCGCCGCGAATGGGACGAGGGCAAGAAGGATCATCTGGACCCACATTTTGACCCTGGGGGCGGAACTCCGCGGAACGCTGTCGCCCTTCAGCGCCGGAAGAATCGTGGGAACAAGGATTTCAAGAGCGGCAGGTTTCACCGGCCTCTCAGCGGCTTCCGCCGGGTGAGTCTTGAACTCCGGAACATAGGACCCTGGATAGAGCTCGATCCGCACCTCTTCCCGATGCGGGGCCTCATAGTAATACTGGGCAAGGCGCTTTCGGACCTCGCCAGCGGTAACCCGGACGATCGGGTCTTCGTTCAAGTCGTAATCGGGGGAGCGGCCAAATGCCTCAACCCCAATGGTTCTTTCCTTGCAATCGTCCTGGCGGCCTTCCAGTGTTTTGTTGACCACGTAGTTCAGGAAGTTGGGATAGCGGCGGCTGTGGCTGAAGTGCGGACTGCTCTGAATGCGCTTCAGTTGCCTCTTGATTTCCTCGGGCGCAATTCTCGGTTCGTGGGGTGTTTCGGTCAACATATGGAGTTTCCGGAACGCAAAACGTGCGTTGCGACATCCTCCCTTTGCTGTGTGAGAGTATCATACTCCATGGATGGAGTGTATATCTATTCCGTATATCGCTGATTCTGTATGTCTTTAGCATCATCTGTTGGCTTCTATGCAGTAGCGCACCTTACAAACCGTCTATTTGTCTAAATAGATTCGGAAACCTCGGAGGAATTTCTCTGGGATGGTTTCTAATATGCATGGGCGGCCCTGGCATACGCTGAGAGGTGGGGAGTCAAGGGTTGATGCCCGGACGCAGCAGAGGGTAACCATCCATGCCCAGGCGGATGCCTTCAAGGACGTGAACGGCCGATTGAAGGGCGCGATGGTGATGGACGGGCCGGGTCCTTTCCCGGTTTTTGCCATCGCCCCGTTTTTCCGCTTTACCGGCAACAGGAAAATCAATCCAGGTTTTGCAGATTCAGGGATCGCATTCCATTTAAGATTGCACCGTTACGTTGTTTTGAGAGATTCGTTTTCATGCGCTCTTGCGTGGAGCAACCGTTTTCTTCCCTTTCTCCCCCTTTCTTCCTTTCATCAGATCTGTAACGTCTGACAACTCGTTCTAGCCGGGGCTGCGGGCCAGCCAATCATCATCGTGACCCGCAGGAAACCGGTTCTGATTCCGGCATCATATTGCCAAAAGCGCTCGGTGATCGAGCGACGTGAGTTGCTGTGTGATGCAAAGGAGAAACCATGTCTCAGAAGTTCAATCCCCCCTGTGGGCGGGCTAGCGCTCGCCGACTGAGCGGGTACTTTGCGGTACTCGCGGTTCTTCTACTAATGATTGTTACGCCGGGCGCGTTCGCTCAGGTAACCCACGTCGCCAACCCGTACGTGGGCGCAACGGTGTACGCCAGCCCGGACTACAAAACTGAAGTCGCTGCCGCGGTCGCGACTGAACCGGCCGGCTCCGCGCTTGCGAACCAGATGACTGTCGTCGGAAATACCCCGACATTCGTCTGGCTGGACCGCATCGCAGCCATTGCGGGCGGCTCGGTGAACAGCGGCCGCCTCGGCCTCCAGGGACACATCACCGCGGCGCTAGCCCAGCAGAGCGGCTCTACGCCGGTCGTGGTCCAGCTCGTCCTTTACGATCTGCCCGACCGCGACTGCGCGGCATTGGCCTCGAACGGCGAACTGAGCATTGCCGGCGGCGACATCCCCAGGGGCTACACAACAGCGCTGACGGGCACGGGCATTCAGGAGTATGAGAACGATTACATCACTCCCATTTACAACATCCTGGCGGCCTACAAGACCAACCCGAATATCCGCTTTGTGCTGGTCATCGAGGACGACTCGCTGCCCAATATCGTTACCAACACCGGCTATAGCTATTCGCTGGCCAACTGCATCGCGGCCAACGGCGGCCAGAGCTATCCGACCTACTCGACGACCGGTGTGTATGTGCAGGGAATTCAGTACGCGCTCAATCAATTCCATTCGCTCCCGAATGCGTATAACTACCTCGACATCGGCCACCATGGATGGCTCGGCTGGACCGAAGGCGCCGGACTTGCCTTCCCCTTCTACGCCACTGTGGCAAAGGGAACGACGGCCGGCTTCGCCAGCCTTGATGGAATTATCACCAATACCGCCAACTACGGCCCGACCAAAGAGCCATACATGACCGCGACGGAGGCGGTTGGGAGTGGAGAGGTGTACGAATCCACCTTCTACTCGTACGACCCCTCAATCGATGAGTTAAGCTACGCTGAGGAATTCTATACAGGCCTGACAGGCGTCGGTTTCCCCTCAACACTCGGGTTCCTGATCGACACCTCGCGCAATGGCTGGGGCGGATCGCTGCGGCCGACCGGCCCAAGCACCAGTACCGACCTCAATACCTTTGTGAACGCGACCAAAATCGACGAGCGCGACGATATGGGCCAATGGTGCAACCAGCCCAATCAGGGAATCGGCGCGCTTCCGACGGCGAACCCCGGGGGCTTTGCCAATCTGCAGGCCTATGTCTGGGTCAAGCCTCCGGGAGAATCGGACGGCAACTATCCTGGCAGCGTATACAACGGCGTAACTTCAACTGGCGGCGATCCTAACTGTGATCCGGCGCATGACAATGCACTGGCTAACGGCTTCGCGACGAACGCGATACCAAACTCACCTCCGGCCGGCACCTTCTGGCTGACCGAGTTCCTCGAAGACGTGCAGAACGCGTATCCAGCGCTCCCATCCTCAACGTCACCCGGCTTCACCGTTTCCGCCACCGCAACAACCGTCATGCAGGGAACGAGCGTGGGGAGCAGCGTCACCATTGGCGCATTCAACGGCTTCAACAGCGCAGTCGCTTTGACTGTCAGCGGCCTGCCGACTGGGGTAACCGCCAGCTTCAGTCCCACGTCAGTCACCGGGTCCGGGGGCAGCACGCTGACATTTACAGCCACCAACACTGCCACTGTAGGCGCAGCCACCATAACAGTAACCGGGACCAGCGGCTCTACGGTCGAAACGGCCAAAGTAACCCTCACCGTGACCGCAAGGCCGGAGTTCACCATCTCGGCATCTCCCACGACAATCTCCGTACCGCCGAATACAAACCCCACCGCGACAATCACCGTTGCCTATGTCGGCGGTCTCACCGGCAGCGTACAGCTCAGCGCAAGCGGCTTGCCCTCGGGCGTGGCGGCCAACTTTGCGCCGTCTTCGTTCAACTCCCCCGGCGGAACCAGCGTTGTGAACTTCACCTCGCAAACCAGCACGCCGGCTGGAAGCTACAATGTCCTGCTCACCGGAACCGACGGTTCGCTCGTCAATTCCGCCACCCTTGTAATGACGATTCCGGGCAGCTCAAACGGCTTCACGCTCAAGCCTTCGGCGACCTCACTCTCAATTGCCCAGGGCAGCAGCGGCACCGACACGATTACAGTCACCGATGTAGGCACCTTCACCGGCAGCGTAACGCTGGCGGCATCCGGCCTGCCGAGCGGAGTGACTGCGGCTTTCGGCACCAATCCCACAACCGGGAGCAGCGTGCTGACTCTGACGGCCAGCGCCACGGCCACAACCGGGGCGTCCACGGTCACCATCACTGGAACCTCCGGGACCACCACCGCAACCACCACCTTCAGCCTCTCGGTCACCGCCTCGACAACCGCAGGCTTCACGCTGACGCCTTCGGCGTCCAGTCTGTCCATTACCCAGGCCAAGACCGCGACCGACACCATCACCGTTGCGGACACGGGCGGATTCACCGGCAGCGTCACGCTGGCAGCCTCCGGCCTGCCCAGCGGCGTCACTGCGGCGTTCGGCACTAATCCCACCACCGGAACCAGCGTGCTCACGCTGACGGCCAGCAGCACGGCCACCACCGGCGCGGCCACGGTCACCATCAAGGGAACTTCGGGCAGCACGACGGCAACCACCACCATCGCGCTCACCGTCGTCTCCTCGGCGGGAAGCTTTACGCTGGCGCCGTCGGCATCCAGCCTGCCGATCACTCAGGGCAAGACTGCGACCGACACCATCACGGTGACGGACGTGAACGGATTCACCGGCAGCGTAACTCTTGCCGCAACCGGACTGCCGAGCGGCGTAACGGTTGCGTACGGCACCAACCCCACCACCGGGAGCAGCGTGCTCACCTTCACGGCTAGCGCCACCGCTACGGTTGGCTCGGCCACGGTCACGATTACCGGAACTTCGGGAAGCACGACGGCAAAGACCACCATCGCACTCACCGTTGCTTCCTCGGCTTCCGGCGGGTGCACTGTCGACTACGCGATCTCGCCGCAAAACAACAGCGCCTTCGGAGCGACCATCACCATCGTCAACGGGTCGACCGCCATCACCAGTTGGACGCTGACCTGGAGCTTTGCCAACGGACAGACGGTTGCGCAGCTCTGGAACGGCATTGAAACCCAGAGCGGCGCCAGCGTGACGGTCAAGAACGAGCCCTACAACGGCAGCATCGCCGCCAACGGTACCCTGACGGGCATCGGATTCAACGGCACCTGGAACGGCACCACCAATGCAATTCCCACAGCCTTTTCGCTCAACGGAACGGCCTGCACTGTCAACTAGCTAGCGCAACGCCTGGATGGCGCAAGAGGGACGCGTGCGGAGCGGATCCATTGATCCGCTCCGCACGTAGCCGAGTTTGATTCAACCCGAACTGAAGTTCACAGATGGAGGATCATCGATGCATTTTGCATTTAGAAGGTCGCACAATCAGGCACTGTCCCTTCAGCGGATCGTGCACAAAGTCTTCGCGGTAGGGGCCGTTGCGCTGGCTTTTGTCTCTCCCGGCGCATGGGCCCAGGGGGCGGGTTACTGGCATACCAGCGGCAACAAGATTCTCGACTCGAACGGCACGGAAGTTCGTATTGCGGGAATCAACTGGTATGGATTCGAAACCAGCAACTATCTCATCAACGGGCTGTGGGCACAGGACTACAAGACCGTCCTGAACACCATCAAGAGCCTCGGCTACAACGTGATCCGTATCCCGTTCTCCAACCAGATGGTGGAAACCAACCCAGTGCCCAGCAACTACACAACCTATGCCGGCGGCACTCCCGCAAACACTGCCCTCGTCGGGCAAACCTCGTTGCAGGATATGGACACGATTATCGCTTACGCCGGGTCGATTGGCCTGCGCGTCATCCTCGATAACCACCGTTCTGACGCCGGCAACAGCAACGAGGCCAACGGCCTGTGGTACACCAGCGCCTATCCCCAGGCAAACTGGATCGCCGACTGGAAGACGATGGCTACGCGCTATAGCGCCAGCACGTTCACCTTCAACGGCAACCCCACCGTGATCGGCATGGACCTCCGCAACGAGCCTCACCTGATTGCCAATGGGGCCTATACCGGCTCTTGCTGGACCGGGGATACAGAGACGAACGGTTCCTACACCGGCTGCCCCGCTAGCCTCACAGCCCAGAACTGGCCGGTAGCGGCCACTGCCGCCGGCAACGCAGTTTTGGCCATCAATCCCAAGCTGCTCATCTTTGTCGAAGGCAACGATTGCTACGACGGTTCTTGCGCCTGGCAGGGCGAGAACCTCGCCGGCGTCGCGTCCAACCCAGTCACGCTCAGCGTGGCCAACCAACTGGTCTACTCCCCCCACGACTATGGCCCAAACCTCTACGCGCAGCCATGGTTCACGAGCAGCACGACGGCCGCCAGCCTGGACGCTATCTGGAACAAGTATTGGGAGTACATCAGCGCCGCCAGCACCGCTCCGGTTTGGCTCGGTGAGTTCGGCACCGACAACACCAGCAGCGACATCGAGAGTTCAACTGCCGGCAGTCAGGGACAATGGTTCGAAGACCTGGTTGCCTATCTTTCAGCCAACCCTACGATCAACTGGACTTACTGGGCTCTGAACGGCGAGGACAGCTACGGGCTGCTGGATAGCAATTACGATGCGACACCTCCCAGCTCTTTGAAGCAGTCCGAACTGGCAAGCATCCAGTTCCCATTGAGTGGCGGGTCAACGACGGCAGGCTTCACGCTTGCTCCTTCAGCGTCAACTCTGTCAGTAATTCAGGGCAGCAGCGCAACCGACACCATCACAGTCACTGACACGGGTGGATTCAACGGCAGCGTAACGCTGGCCGCATCCGGCCTTCCCAGCGGCGTGACAGCGGCCTTCGGCACCAACCCCACCACCGGAAGCAGCGTGCTCACACTCACGGCCAGCAGCACGGCCACCACTGGAGCGGCCACGGTCACCATCAAGGGAACCTCCGGCAGCACGACCGCGACCACAACCATCGCACTCACCGTCAGCGCCAAGGCAACAGCAGGTTTCACGCTTGCGCCGTCGGCTTCCACTTTGTCCGTTACTCAGGGCAAGACCGCAACCGACACCATCACGGTGACCGACACAGGAGGATTCACCGGCAGCGTCACTCTTGCCGCATCGGGCCTGCCTGGCGGCGTCACTGCCGCATTCGGCACCAATCCCACAACCGGAACCAGCGTGCTGACCTTTACGGCCAGCGCGACGGCAACCACCGGCGCATCCACGGTTACCATCAAGGGAACCTCCGGGAGCACCACGGCAACCACCACCATCTCACTGACCGTTGCCTCGTCGGCAACCTCCGGCTTCACGCTTGCGCCCTCGGCCTCCTCGCTGTCCGTTACCCAAGGCAGCAGCGGCACTGACACCATAACGGTCACCGACGTGGGCAGCTTTACCGGCAGCGTCACGCTGGCCGCATCCGGCCTGCCCAGCGGCGTCACAGCCGCATTCGGCACCAATCCCACCACCAAAACCAGCGTGCTGACGCTGACGGCCAGCGCCACGGCCACGGCCGGAACGTCCACAGTCACCATCACCGGAACTTCGGGCAGCACCAAGGCTACCACCACAATCGCACTGACGGTCGGCACCTCGGGCGGCGGCGCGAAGTGTGAGGTCGACTACACAATCTCGCCGCAAAACAATACCGCATTCGGAGCGGCCATCACCATCAAGAACACGGGAACCACCGCCCTGACCAGTTGGACGTTGACCTGGGCCTTCGCCAACGGACAAACGGTATCGTCTCTCTGGAACGGCATTGAAACCCAGAGCGGCGCCAACGTGACGGTGAAGAACGAGCCCTATAACGGCAGCATCGCCGCCGGCGCCAGCCTCACCGGCATCGGATTCAACGGAACCTGGAACGGCACCACCAACGCAATTCCCACGGCCTTCTCGGTCAACGGAACGGCCTGCGCCGTCAACTAGCCGCGCACACGACTCGGTGCCCCATCCTTGCGACCCTCTTCTGTCGCAAGGGTGGGATACCACAAATCCAACAAGGTGATGAAACTGAAAAAGGAGAATCAAGTGAATATGAGGTCAGCAATTCAATCGTTGGCGATTGCTTCCGCAGTCTGCCTTGTCTTCCTGGGGATGCCGGCCCCGGCCGCAGCCCAATCCGAATGCACGTCAAGTGCCGGCACGCAGTATACAGATGCCCTCGACGGCGGCTTGTACACCTTCCAAATGGATGAGTGGAATTCCAGCCTGAATGAATGCGTCAGCATCAGCGGCGTAGGCTTCACCATCACTACCGCGGACTTCAGCAATGCGACCAACGGCGCTCCAGCAACCTACACCTCCATCTACAGAGGATGCCACTGGGGCGCTTGCACCACTTCCAATCCCTTCCCGATCGAGGAGAACAACATTGGCTCGGCAAGCTCCAGCGTCAGCATCACACAGCCTTCCGGTTCCCAGAACGACTCTGCATACGACATCTGGTTCAACCAGACGTCGACCACCACAGGACAGCCAAACGGCACCGAAGTCATGATCTGGATCAATCATCAGGGAGCTCCGCAGCCCTTCGGATCGCAAGTGGCTACCGCGACAATTGATGGCGCGAGTTGGAACGTGTGGACTGGCAACCAGAGCTCGTGGAAGATCATCTCGTACGTGGCAACCGCTCCGGTCACATCGGCAAGCCTGAATCTTCTGCCCTTCTTCGCCGATGCCGTATCGCGCGGAAGCCTGGAGAGCACATGGTGGCTGATCGATGTGGAGTACGGCTTTGAGATATGGACCGGCGGCCAGGGCTTGGCTGTGAACAGCTTCTCAGTGAGCGCAGCGGCAGGCAGCGGCGGAGGCGGTGGCACATGCAGCACCGCGCCTTCAGCACCGAGCGGACTCACTGCGACAACCTCCTCCTCCAGCGTCATCAACCTGGCCTGGACGGCGGATACCGCCCCGGCCCACTGCACCATCAGCGGATACAACGTCTTCCGCAGCACAACCAGCGGATTCACACCCTCGTCCAGCAACGAGATCGCCAGCGGCGTGACGGCCACGAGCTATTCCAGCTCCGGCCTCACGGCTTCGACCACCTACTACTACAAGATCGAAGCTGTTGATGCGTCCGGCACCTCCGGCGCATCGGCTCAGGCCAGCGCGAAGACTTCGGCCTCCAGCGGCGGTGGTGGCGGCGGCAGTACCGGCTGCGTCGTCGACTACGCGATCTCACCGCAGAACAATACCGCGTTCGGAGCGGCCATCAGCATCAAGAACGGAAGCACCGCCCTGACCAGTTGGACACTCACCTGGACCTTTGCCAACGGACAGACCATCTCATCCCTGTGGAACGGTGTTGAAACCCAGAGCGGCTCCGCCGTGACGGTGAAGAACGAGCCCTACAATGGCACGCTCGCCGCCGGCGCAACTCTCTCCGGCATCGGCTTCAACGGCACATGGAACGGCACTACGAACGCGATTCCCACGGCAATCTCTCTCAACGGAACGGCTTGCACGGTCAATTAGCAGCCTGCGGTAACACAAGGTTGCAACTGAAAAACCGGCGGAGCAGATCGCCCGATCTGCTCCGTCGGTAGATTATTCAATAAAAAGAGCCTCTTGCAAAACTCCATGGAGATTGCAAGAGGCTCAAAAGCAATTGGTTCCAACTCAGACGGATGTGGAAAGCTGAAAGAACCGCCGGCGGGCGTCGTTGGTGGATGGGCCGTTCGCGGTCTGCGCCATCTCTATCTCGGCTGCGTCGAAGTTCCCAAATGTGCGGTCACTGTTGGTGCAAATCCGCAATTCAAGCAGGAGGATTCCCCGTCTAACCTCCTGGCTCATCCGTCAACGTGCTGCTCGATCCCTCTTGACTTTTCGAGTCCGCTCCTCGCCTGGTGATTTGCGTCACAGTATACTGTTCATTTGCACCAGTAAGGTGGAATCGAAATGTACCTCCTCTGGCTCCGAGTTGCGGCGATCCTTTATGCGGCGGCGGCTGTGGCCGTCTTCCCGGCCGTGCTCTATGGGATCGTACGATGGCGCAAGACCTGCGTCCACCTGGGCGGCATGGCCTTCTTCTTCCACTTCGTCTCTTGCGTCGAGATGCTCGTTCAGGCCCATCGCTTTGTGCCTGTGGGAACCCTCGAGGTCGAGTCGCTGCTGGGTTTTGCCATCGCCGGCCTGTTCTTCCTCGTCTGGTGGTTTTACGACGCTATCTCGCTTGGACTCTTTGCTTTGCCTGTTACGTTCCTTGCTGTCCTGGTCCCCGCGCTGGGCCCGGAGCGCTACGTTTTCCCCTCCAGCGGCGTGCGCATCAGTTGGCTCATCGCGCACATAGCGGCGCTGCTGCTCGCCTATGTAGCTCTCGGCTTCAGCCTGCTGGCCTCGGTGCTTTATCTCTACCAGGAGCGCCGCCTCAAGAGAAAACGCAAACCCGGCGAAGACTCACGGTGGTTGGCCCTCGACTGGCTGCCGCCGCTCGACACCCTGGAGCGGATTGCTCACGCCACGCTCGAATTCGGCTTTCCCTGCATCACCGTCGGCCTGGTTATCGGCTCGATTCTGGCCCAGGAATCCCCTCTCGGCGCTTCCTACTTTCTGGATCCTAAGGTTATTGCTTCCTTCATCTTGTGGGTGGTTTACGTCACGCTGCTGCTGGTTCGCCGCTCGGCGGGTCTGCGCGGACGCCGTGCGGTTTACCTCTCCGGCATCGTCTTTCTCGTGATGCTCGCCGTCTTCGCCGTCAATGTCATCAGCCGGGTGCATAGGTACGGTCCGTAATGACTCTGACCCTCATTGGCGTCAATCACAAGACCGCGCCCATCGAGGTGCGCGAGCGGATCGCCATCTCCCGCGACGACCTGCCGGAGGTCACGCGCGCCCTGGCCGCCGTGCCCGGCGTCTCCGAGTGCATGATCGTCTCAACATGCAATCGGGTTGAGATTCTTGCTGCCGTCGAGTCCCCGACTGCTGACCTGGCCGCGTTTCTTTACAGACACTTTAACCTGGATGCGGCGCTGCTGGCCCCGCACATCTACGAACACCGCGACCAGGAGGCGGTGCGGCATCTCTTCCGCGTGGCCGCCAGCCTTGACTCGATGGTGGTGGGTGAGCCGCAGATTCTTGGACAAGTCAAAGAGGCCTTCGCCGTGGCCCGCGCCTCAGGCACGGTCGCCGGCCAGCTCGATCATCTGTTGCAGAGCGCCTTTGCCGCCGCCAAGAAGGTCCGCTCAGAAACAGAGATTGGATCAAACTCCGTTTCCATCGCCTCGGTAGCCGTGGAACTGGCGCGCAAGATCTTCGGATCGCTGCAAGGCCGCACCGTATTTCTTGTGGGCGCGGGAAAGATGAGCGAACTGGCGGCGCGGCATCTGGTCCAGCAGGGAGCTGGGGCCATCCTTGTGACAAACAGGACCCTGGAGCGCGCCCGGCGCATGGCGGAGACCTTTCAGGGCAAGGTGATCCCCTTCGACCAGCTCTATGAAGCGGCCAGCCAGGCCGACATCGTGATCAGCTCGACCGGGGCGCCGCACCCCATCTTCCATCGCGAACATGGACAGGCCTTCCTGCATCGCCGCCGCAACCGCCCGATGTTCTTTATCGATATTGCTGTGCCTCGCGACGTGGACCCGGCGATGGGCGAGCTGGAGGGCATCTTTGTCTACGACATCGACGATCTGCAGCAGGTAGCCGCGTCGCACATGGCCGAGCGCAGCCGCGAGGCTACCGATGCCGAAGCGCTGATTGCCGGCGAGGTGGAGCGCTTCCATCAGCGGCAACGCACCGTGAACGTGGCTCCGGCAATTGTGGCGCTGCAGCAACAAGCTGAGGAGATCCGCCAGGCAGAGCTTAAGCGCGCGCAGGCCCGGTTGGGTTCACTGACCGCGGAACAGGTGGCGGTGGTCGAGGCGCTGACCCGCGGGTTGGTCAACAAGTTTCTTCACCCGCCGATGCAGGCGCTGAAGCAGGCTGCCCGGGAGAGCAACGCGGCGCGCATTGAAGCGCTCTGCGAAGCCTGGTCGCTGCCTGCTGGCGTCGGCAATGCGCCCGACAACGAGTTTGCCGCGACGAACTGTCAGGCGGCTGCCGGGAATGCTGAAACAGAGAAAGCTGGGAACGTGGAAGTGAGAGAGACCAGCGGGACGGCCCGCCAATGAACCTGCGCATTGGAAGCCGCGGTTCGCAACTGGCCTTGTGGCAGGCAAACCACATTGCGGGGCTGCTTCGCGGCCAGGGCCACTCTGTCGAAATTGAGATCATCAAAACGACCGGCGACCGGCTGCAGGCGGTCACCTTCGCCCAGGTCGGGGCTATGACAGGCTCCAAGGGCATGTTCACGAAGGAAATCGAGGAAGCGCTGGCGGAGGGCCGTGTGGACCTGGCCGTGCACTCACTCAAGGATCTGCCCACCGAGCTGCCGGAAGCATTTGCACTGGCAGCGACGCCCCCACGCGTGGATCCGCGGGATGTCTTCGTTTCAGTGAAGTATGAAAATCTCGCTGCGCTGCATCTGGGCGCGCGGGTGGGAACCAGCAGTCAGCGCCGGCGTGCGCAGTTGAAGGCGCTGCGGCCAGATATCGAGGCGGTCGAGTTTCGCGGCAACGTTGACACTCGACTGCGCAAGCTCGCCGAGGGACAGGTGGACGCGATCCTGCTGGCCGCGGCAGGACTGGACCGGCTGGAGAAGACTGAGTGGGTGCGCGAGCGGTTGGAACCGACGCAGTTTTGTCCGGCGGCCGGACAGGGAGCATTGGGCATCGAGACCCGCAGGGACGACCGTGCGACGATTGCCGCGGTTGCATTCCTCGATGATGCGGCGACGCGCTTTGCCGTGACCGCCGAGCGTGCGGCGCTTGCGGCTCTCGGCGGGGGGTGCCAGGTTCCTATCGGCATTCACTGCCGGCCGGGTTTGGGCGAGACGACTGGACGCGGAGGCGAGTTGTGGGACGAGATATTCGCCGTGGTCGCCGCCCCGGAAACAGGAAAGGCGGTGCGGGTCCATCATCGAGAGGCGCGGCATGGCGCGCTTGATGCTGATGCGAGCGCGGCTGCTCTGGGCCGCCTGGCGGCACAGATGCTGCTCGATGCGGGAGCTGGGCCGCTGCTTGAGAATCTTGCCGGGGGCTTGCGGTGAAGTCCCTGCCGCTGGCTGGCCGCCGCGTACTGGTGACCCGGGCGGCGCACCAGGCCAGCAAGCTCTCTGACGGGCTGCGGGCGCTGGGAGCCGAGCCGGTCGAAGTTCCGGTTCTGGAGATTCGACCGCCAATCAGTTTTGATCCCCTGGATGCGGCTTTGCGCCAGCTTGATAGCTATGATTGGCTGATTCTGACCAGCGCCAATGCAGCGCGGGCGCTCGCTGAGCGAGCGGCGGCGTTAAGGATTCCGCTGGCGCAGCCGGTCCGGTTGAAGGTTGCGGCGATTGGGGAAGCGACGGCAGAGGCAGCGCGCAAGGCAGGCTTGCAAGTTGCCCTTGTGCCGGAGGCCTATGTTGCTGAAAGTTTGGTTGAGGGCCTGCTGGCGCGAGCCGCGGGCCAACGGATACTGCTGGCCCGCGCCGCCGTTGCCCGCGACGTGATCCCCGATGCGCTGCGGGAAGCGGGCGCAGAGGTCGATGTGGTGGACGCTTACCGGAACGTTCTGCCGGAGGCCGCGCCGGAGCAGTTGCGCCGGGCGATTGCGGATGGGCTCGATGCGGCCACCTTCACCAGCAGCTCCAGCGCCACGCATCTGGCCGAGGCTGCCCGCAAAGCTGGAATTGAGTGGCCGTTTGAGGGCGTTCCGGCGGTCTCCATTGGCCCCATCACCAGCCAGACCTTGCGCGACCTTGGTTGGCCGCCCGCGGCTGAAGCTTCGCCTTCCGACATTCCGGGGCTGGTTGCCGCAATCGAGCGAATGCTACGGCGCTAACTCGCTAACAGGCTAACTCCGCCAGGTCTTATTTTTCGATGTGCAGAGCTGCTCCAGATTGCAGCGGTCGCATTTGGGCTTGCGGGCATCGCAGACCTGGCGTCCGTGGTGAATGATCTGGTGCGAGAAGGCGATCCATCGCTCTTGCGGCAAAATTTGCATCAGTTCCCGCTCGACTTTTTGAGGAGTGTCGCCTTTGGCCAGACTGAGGCGGCGGGCGATGCGGAGGACGTGCGTATCCACCACGACGCCTTCGGCCTTGCCGTACGCGACGCCAAGAACAACATTGGCCGTTTTGCGGGCCGCGCCGGGAATGGTGATGAGTTCGGCCAGAGTCCGCGGAATCTGGCCGCCAAACTCCGCAACCACCTTGCGGGCGGCGCCTTGAATCGACTTGGCCTTGTTGCGAAAGAAACCAGTGGTCCTGATGAGGGCTTCCAGCTCCGGGAGGGTCGCTTTTGCCATCGCCGCAGGGGTTGGGAAGCGGCGGAATAGCGCCGGAGTTACCAGGTTGACGCGCACGTCAGTGCATTGGGCGGAGAGGATCGTCGCCACCAGCAGCTCCCAGGGCGAGCTGTGGTTAAGAGCACACTTGGCGATGGGATAGGCTTCGTCGAGAGCTTTGAGAATAGCCGCGATCCGCTCCGGGGCGAGTGGGCCTCGGCCGGCACGAATGCCGGGCGGCTGCTTCTTCACGACGGTCTTGATAGTGGTTCTGGACGCGGGCATGGGCCTTCTGTGGACTTGCGCTCGAGCATTTTCACTGTTCCTGTAACGCGGGGATCGTGGTATCCCACCCTTGCGGCAACGAACAAGGACGCCGCAAGGATGGGGCACCCATCACCTTACACTAACCTTGAAAATGCCCTAACGCCAACTATGAAAATTCGCCTGGTTACGGCTTGGGTTGCGTGGCCAGCCATTGTTTCAGGTTTGGCTCCTGGAGCTTGCGCAGCTCGATGCAGCCGTCGATGCTTTCCACGGCGTGCTTGAGAGATCGATCGGCGGAGGGGACCTTGTGCGCCGCAAAGAACTTCTCTACGCTGTCGCGGTCCTCGGCGGAGCAGAAGTTACCGGTGGAGCTCACCAGACGAGCGCCCATCTCCGGGGTCAACAGCGTATGGATGGTCTCCCAGTGGGTCTGGATGTACTGCCAGGCCAGGTCGCGGGTTGCGTCATTCCGCAGGGCGATGGCGAACTGAATGGCGGCGTCCTGGCTGCGAACTTTGCTGGAGCAAGCATAGTCGAGGGAGCGCTGGACCAGTGTGGGATCCGCGAACTGGGGGAGCAGGCGCAGCGCGCCTTCCTGATACTCGGGATCGGTAGAGGACTCGTAAACCTGCTGGAGGCGGTCGAAGAGCTGGGCATCTCCGTTCCGGGCGGCAATGCCCAGCGCGGTCTCTCCCAGGGAGGCATCGACGGAGCCGGGCTCGCTGAGGTACTTCGCCGCGATTTCCTGTGCCTGGGCGAGGATGGCAGGATCCTTGCCGTAGTAGCCCAGCGCGCTGAAGAGATGAGCGCGCAATTCGCGGGTGTTCGCCGAGTCGCTGGCGGCGGGCGGCGGGAGCTTGGCATACTCGGGCCCAATGGTCCCGCGAACCCATGCCGAGAGAGCGGATTTCTCTTGCGGAGTGGCGGCAACTCTGGAATATGCCGCGCCTACGCCACCCAAGGCTGCGTAGACCACTTCGGCTTCGGAGTCGGATTTGACGGCGGCCACGAGGTTCAGATAGTCGCCGATGGTTGCCTTGTCGGCGCGCGCCTGCGCCCATTCGTCGCCGATCAGGCTGATGCGCTCGACGGGCGTGAGTCCGGCTTCAACCTGCGCGACCAGAGCAGCGTACTCGCGAGGCGGATAGGCGCTGCGATAGTAGCCCTTGCCGCCGGCATTGGCGAAGAAGAGGCCATCGGAGGACGCCTTGAGAGTTGAGCTTGCCGGAGTGAGCAACTGGCAGCTCTCGCCGTCGGGCGTCTTGAAGCAAACGGGCAGCGTCCACTTCTCCGCGGGGTCGGGCTTGATGCTGGGACTGAGGAAGAACCGGCTCTGCTGGACCTCGACTTTGTCCTTGTGCGGCTTGCCGAAATCCAGAATCGGCTCGCCCGCCTGGATGACCAGGCTCTCCATGATCTTGTCCACCGGCTTGTGGCTGGTCGCGGTCTGGGCGTTCCAGAAGTCCTCGGCGGTGGCATTGGCGTATTCGTGTGCGGCAAGGTAATTATGCACGCCCTGGCGGAAGAGCTCCGGGCCGAGATAGTTCTCGACGGTCAACAACACGTCGCTGGCCTTGCCGTAGGAGATGCCGTCGAACATCTGCTCGATCTCTTCGCGGGTCTCGGCCTTGGCGCGGATGGTTCGGGTGGTGGGCTGGGAATCGAGGATGAGGGTCTGGTCGAGGTCGGAGATAACCATCTCGTCGATCTTCCACTCCGGATGCATGGCGGCTACGGGCTTGTTTTCCATCCAGGTAGCAAAGCCCTCGTTGAGCCAGATGTTGTCCCACCATTGCATCGTCACCAGGTCGCCGAACCACTGGTGCGCCATCTCATGGGCGACGACCAAAGCGACCCTTTTTTCCCCTTCGACGGATGCCGTCTTTGGGTCGACGAGCAGGTCGGTCTCGCGATAGGTGATAGCGCCGAAGTTCTCCATTGCGCCGGCTTCAAAGTCGGGCAGGGCGATCAGGTCAAGCTTTTTGAGCGGGTAGTGAATGCCGAAGTAGTCGTCGTAGTAGTGCAGCACATACTTGGCAACATCGAGGCCATAGGGGGTGAGCGCCACCTTGTCCGGCGTGGAGCAGACGCGAATGGCTACACCGTCGGATTCGCCTGCGGTGCACTGGAAGTCGCCAACCAGAAAGGCGACCAGATAGGTGGACATTTTCGGCGTGGTCGAGAATTTGAGCGTGTGCTTGCCATCGATGGGGCCGGGAGTGTCGCTTTCGATAGGGGTGTTGGAGATGCCGGTATCGGCGCTGTCAATGACCAGCGTGACTTGATAGGTGGCTTTGAAGGCAGGCTCATCGAAGCATGGGAAGGCGCGGCGAGCGTCGGTGGACTCAAATTGCGTGACGGCATAGTTGCGCTTGGCGGTCTTGGAGAGATAGAAGCCGCGTAACTCATTGTTCAGAATGCCGGTGTAATGGATGGTCAGCGTCGCATCGCCCACGGGCAACTTCTCGGGGAAGGTGAAGGTCGCCTGTTCTTTCTCGGAGTTGAGAGCGACAGTGGCCGTCTGCTCGTTGCCGCCGGCGGTCACGGTGACGCTCTGAAAGGCGATTTCCGCGGCATTCAGGATGATGTGGTCTGAGGGCTCGGCGATGGTTACTTCGATGGTCTCGACGCCGGAGAAGGTGGCAGCCTTGAGATCGGGCGTGAGGGTGAGCGTGTAGTGCTCCGGGCGGACGGTCTGCGGCAGCCGCTCAGCGGCGGCGGGGATTGCCGAAGCCAGGAAGGCGCACAACAGAGCAACCGGCGCTGCAATTGCGGCACGCATGGACAGGGTAATAGGGGAAATTCTCATGGGATCCTCTTGGGTTGAGCGGCTAAAGCGCCTGAGGCCTATTCGGCAGCAGCGAGTCGAGCAACAGGAGGCATGCTCCGGTTACGACAGCCGAGTCAGCGATGTTGAAGTCGGGCCAGTGGTAGGTGAAGATGTGGACCTCGATGAAGTCCACCACCGAACCGTAGGCGATGCGGTCGTGCAGATTGCCCAGCGCTCCTGCAAAGACCAGCGAGAGCGCGAAGGTGGTAAGCGTAAAGCGGTCGCCGAGGCGGATAAGGAGAATGAGAACCACCAGCGCCGCCAGCGAGGAAAAGCCTATGAGCGCCCACCGGACCGTGTGGGGCGAAGCGGAGTCGGCGAAGAGCGAGAAGGCCGCGCCTTCGTTGGTCCAGTGGGTGATGCGCAGAAAATGGGGTATGACCGGGATTGCGCCGCCCATGGGAATGCGCAGCGTGACCCAGGTCTTGGTCAGCCGGTCGAGGATGATGACTACGGCGGAGATGAGCAGCAGCCAGTGCAGGCGGCGTGGAGCGGTGAATCTCACTGGGCTTCCTTAAAACGGTGCGGTTGAGGTTCGAGGTTTCCCAGGTCCCAAAATCGGGATCTGGGGCACCCGTATTTTGCGAGACAATCAGCAAGTTAGCCTCCGCTTCGCGGAGATCGCAAGTTAGCAAGTTAGCGGCGGCTCGATCTTCATCTCGGTCAGGGCCTCCTGGCAGCGGGTGCAGACGTTCTGCCAGATGCCGTAGTTGGAGACTTCGGGCATGAAATTCCAGCAGCGGGCGCATTTGTGGCCGGCGGCGGAGTACACGGCGAATGAGAGATAATCGGACGTCGTCATTGTCTTGAAGTGCGGTTTCTCTTTTGGTGGAGACCTGAATCCTGGTTCCACCGAAGCATCGAGAACCAACACCGCCGAAACGTTGAGTAACTCCTTGAGTTCGCATTCATGGCCCTTGAGTAAGTCGAAGATCTCTTCTCTTACGAGGAAGTGAAGGTCAGCTTCAAGAGATTTACCGATCATCTTGTCTTGGCGGGCATTTTCGAGGAGTCGAAGCGCCAAATCGCGAATGCTGAGAAGTTCTTTCCACTCGTTGAGCAGTTCTGTCGGGTCTTCGCTGAAGATGTCCTCCGGCTTCGGGAAAAGCGCGAGATGGACACTGGCCTCACGCCCTTCCACCGCGGGGAGATACTCCCAAACCTCGTCGGCGGTGAAGCTGAGGATCGGCGCGACCAGCCGGACGAGCGTTTCGGTAATCTGCCACAGAACGGTCTGCGCGGAGCGGCGGGGCTGGCTGGTGGGCGCGAAGGTGTACATCCGGTCCTTGAGTACGTCGAGGTAGAACGAACTCAGGTCGACGATGGCGAATTCGTTCACCGCGTGATAGACGCGATGGAACTCGAAGGCCGCGTACCATGCGAGCACCTTCTCCGTCAGCTCGCGGGTGCGGGCCACCATGTAGCGGTCGAGGGGCAGAAGCTCGGCCTCGGGAACGCGGTCGCGCACCGGATCGAAGCCGTGGAGATTGCCCAGCAGGAAGCGAAAGGTGTTGCGCAGCTTGCGATAGATGTCGGCGCAGCGCTGGAGCAGGTTCTCGCTGGCCGCCATGTCCTCGCGAAAGTCTACCGAGGCGACCCACAGGCGGACGATCTCGCCGCCCAGGCGGTTGGCAATATCAACTGGATCGACGCCGTTTCCAAGGGATTTTGAAAAAGCGCGGCCCTGCTCATCGAGGGTCCAGCCGGCGGTGGCAACGTGCGAGTAAGGCGCGTGTCCGCGCAGAGCCACAGAAGTCAGGAGCGAAGAGTGGAACCAGCCGCGGTGCTGATCCCCGCCCTCGAGGTACAGAACCTGGGTGTCCTCGCCGTTTTGGAAGGAAGTGTAGGCGGCCTTCAGCTCCGGGTCGGACTCGCAGACGGCGAACCAGCTTGTTCCGGAGTCGAACCAGACATCGAGAATATCGGTTTCCTTGCGGAAGGCCGCGCCGCCGCAGTGGGCGCAGGTTGCATTGTCTGGAAGCAGCGCCGCAATTTCTGTTGTGTGCCAGGCTTCGGCGCCTTCGCGCTCGAAGAGGCTGATGATTTTCCGGTTCAGCGCCGGGTCCAGGATGGGCTTCTGGCACTCTTCACAGAGGAATACCGCAATGGGCACGCCCCAGATGCGCTGGCGGCTGATGCACCAGTCAGGGCGCGTGGCGATCATGTTGGTGATGCGCTCCTTGCCCCAGGCCGGATCCCACACCACCTTGTCAATCTCTTCAATAGCCAGTTGGCGGAAGCTGGTCTCCGTGCCGTCGGCGCGCTTGACCGGCGTCTCCATGCCGATGAACCACTGCTCGGTGGCGCGGAAGATGACCGGATGGTGGCAGCGCCAGCAATGCGGGTAAGAGTGTTCGAGCTCGCGGCCGGCCAGCAGCGCGCCTCGCTCCTCAAGCATGGCCACAATCACGGGATTGGCGGCCCATACCTTCAAGCCGTCGAAGGCGGGCGGAGCAGCAAGATTCCAGGCGCTCGGGTCCACATGCAGGCGTCCTACGGCATCGACGGGACAGGTGGAGTCGAGGCCGTAGCGCTGGCCGGTATAGAAATCTTCGGCGCCGTGGGCGGGTGCGGTGTGGACCGCGCCGGTGCCCGTGTCGGCGGTGACGTAGGTAGCGTTGACGCCAAGAATGCTGCGGTCGAGAAACGGATGCTGGAAGGTCACCCGCTCCAGCACGCTGCCCTTGAACCGCGCGGCTTCTGTCATGCCTCCCAGCTTGCAGGCGTCGGCAACCGAAGCAGCCAGTTCCGCTGCAACGATGTAGACCTGATCCCCCAACTCCAACGCGACGTAGTCGAAGTCGGGATGGAAGGCCACGGCCATGGATGCGGGCAGGGTCCAGGGGGTTGTGGTCCAGATGATTGTCGAAACCTGCTTGCCCGCAAGAGCCGGGTCGATGGCCGCCGGGTCTGAGGTGAGTTGGTAGCGTACGTAGATCGAGGGGCTGGTGTGCATCTCGTACTCGACCTCGGCCTCGGCCAGGGCGGTGCGGTCGTGGATGCACCAGTAAACGGGCTTCAAACCGCGATAGACAAAGCCTTTCTCGAGAAAGCCGTAAAAAGCTTCCAAAGTGTGGGCCTCGTAGTCGCGAGCCATGGTCTTGTAGGGCCGATCCCAACGGCCGAGGCAGCCAATGCGCTCGAATTGCGATGTTTGCAGGTCAATATACTTCTGTGCGTAGGCGCGGCAGGCTTCGAGCACCGCGGGCGCGGGCATCTCCAGCTTTTTGCGGCCCAACTGCTCGTCGACCTTGATTTCAATCGGCAGGCCATGGCAGTCGTAGCCTGGAACGTAGGGAGCGTCAAAGCCGGCCATGGTCTTTGACTTGACGACAAAGTCCTTGAGCCCCTTGTTGAGCGCATGGCCCAGGTGGATGGGGCCATTGGCATAGGGAGGGCCGTCGTGGAGCAGGTAGGCGGGGCGGCCGACTCCGGCCTTGCGCAGCTCGGCATAGAGCCCAAGCTCGGCCCAGCGGGCTAGCCGAAGTGGCTCATTCTGAGGTAGATTGGCCTTCATCGGGAAGGCGGTTTGCGGCAAGGTAAGGGTCGCCTTCAACTCCGGTGCTGAGGACATCGTCACTCCCTGGGATCTTCCGACCTGATTCAATTCATAGTGTAAACGGCGGGAGAGAAAATTGGCGAAGCAGCCGCGGGCTGAGGCGCAAGATCCGCAAGCCGCTATTTTTTCTGATTCTTCTTCTGCAACTCAAGGTAACCGCCGCCGAAGTTGCCCGTCTATTGTTTATGGGAAACCCGACCATGCCGGAATATGAGAGCCTGGATTGTGAGACCCTGCCTGACAAGACACAACCGGGCGGAGTCAAGCATAATGTAGACATGGGCCTGGAGACGGGAGGGTTCCCGTTCGAGCGGCAAACCAGGCCCTCAGAGGCCCCAGAACCAGTCGCAGATATGGCAAAAGACCTGTTTATCCAAACCGACTCGGAATCCCAAGCCGCTGCCGCCATCATGGACAGCTCGGCACTGGACCTTACCTTCGGGGTTCCCATCGAAGAGAAGCCCATATGGGTCGATCTTTACGAGAGCATCCGTGATGTCTTTTTCCCGCCCAAGCTGCCGCCTCTGGAGCTGACCTCGACGCCGATTCCGGTGCCGGACCGGATGGCATTCAAGCGCAACCCCTGGGCCTTCGGCATCTCCGCCACGGTCAATCTCACCATTGTATTGATCGCGCTCTTTTTTGTTGTCAAGAAGACCGTTGAAGCCGTGACCAAGCCGCCCCTGACAACGACTCCGATTGAGCTAACAGATTACAAGGGGCCCCAGAAGGACAAGATGGCCGGCGGAGGCGGTGGAAGCCCCGACAAGGTGGAAGCGATCAAGGGCAAGATCCCCCCGCGGATGAAGGCTCTGGATACAACCCCCAAGCTGGAGCAGCCGCCGCTTCCCTCCATTGACGTGCAAAACAACATCGTGATTCCCGACAATCCCACCCTGCCGAACTTCGGCATGTCGAAGTCGCCGAATGTCAAACTTGCTTCGGGCGGAAATGGCATGGGCATGGGCATGGGTAATGGGCACGGGGGCGGCTATGGCGATGGTTGGGGAGGCAACATCGGCGGCGGTGTTTACCAGATCGGCGGCGGGGTCTCTGAGCCGAAGGTGATCTACAGCGTCGATCCAGAGTTTTCCGACGAGGCGCGGCGCGCCAAGTATCAGGGCGTCGTCTTGATTGCGCTGATTGTAGATAAGGACGGCAACCCGCAGAGCGTCCATGTCGCCCGTGCGCTAGGCATGGGGCTGGACGAGAAGGCCATGGAAGCCGTACGGCAGTTCAAGTTCAAGCCGGCATTGAGAGAAGGCAAGCCGGTTGCTTGTTATGCCACCGTTGAGGTCAACTTCCGGCTGTACTAAAGAGTTGAGCTGCCTGAGCGGGAAGGGCGATGCGCACCGGCGCTTCGCCTTTCATCATTTATGCGGCAAAACCGGCTCAACCGACATACAGCGAAACCGCAATTGCGCTGTCTCGGGAGACCTATAGGGTATAGGACGAATGGTGCGCCCGGAGAGATTCGAAATCACGACCTACTGATTCGTAGTCAGTTATGCGCCATATTCTAGGAAGAACACGTGCAAGCTATCGCCGATCGATAATGCCTTCCAAGCCACGGTTTATGTGATGATTCTACAAGACTTAGATAGATGAGTATCCCCTTGACAGAGGCGGATACCTCGATTGATGAAGGAGACATCAACGGAGATTCCGCGTGTCAGACAGTGACACAGCCCGATGATTTGTCAAGTTTTTGGCAATCAAGTGCAGGGCCGACGCATATAAACGGACCGGGTTTGCTAAATGCAGGGAGTCGAAAGCAGGGGACAAGGGGATATGGACAATCCCATGGAGTATTTTGCCGAGTTGCGCGATCCGCGCGTGGAACGGAACCGGGAAGATTTGCTGGAAGAGATTTTGTTGATCGCGATTGCCGCGGTGTTGAGCGGAGCCGAGAGTTGCGGGGTCTAAAACATGCCTTCCCCACTCTCGAATCATTGAGAAATGGAAATCCAGTGAGCTCATCATGACTGAATCAAGCAGATCAGATCAAAGGTGTCTCTTCAATTTAGATTGTTCTTGACGCTCACAAGGTCCCTGGCACATACTCTTTGCGTCTTCCCCCAAGGAGCTTTTGCCATGCGTAAATCCCTGGTTCTGCTCGGCCTTTTTGTCGCCATGCAGGGGGCGTCATTCGCCGCCACCTCAACCGGTACCGGCGTCGCCTCCGCTTCGGCTCGCACAAAGCCGCAATCCATGCCTCGTTACTTCGAGGCGAATCGCGGCCAATGGTCTGCCGATCAGGCATTTCATGCCTACGGCTACGGCTATGGCATCTCATTGGAAAAGAATGGGGTTACGCTCCAGATTGCGAACCAAAAGGACGCCAGGCCGCTGGGGAAGCTGACTCCCGCGATGCGGCCCGGCGTTGCGTCCAGCGCCACTCCGCCGCGCGAGGTCTCGCTGCGCTTTGAGGGGGCGAACCCCGCGGCACAGTTGACGGGACTGGAGGAGCTTGACGCCAAGGGCGCATGGTTCCAGGGTGCGGAGGCCAACTGGCGCTCCGGGATTCCTCTCTTCGAGCGGGTGCGCGAGGACGGGGTCTATCGCGGCATCGATGCGACGTTTTACGGCCGCGACGGCCAACTCGAATACGACCTCAATCTGGCCCCAGGCGCCAAGGCCGGCTCGCTGGTCTTCGATCTGGAGGGCGCGGACCGGGCAACAATCGGGAAGAACGGCGATCTGACCATCGAGGTGGACGGCCAGCAGATTGTGCTGCACAAGCCGCTGGCCTGGCAGCCGGAGGGCGCGGGCCGCAAGCCGGTCGAGGTTGGCTACGCGCTTCTGGCCCCTGGCAAGACCGGCCGGCGCATCGGCCTCAACCTGGAGGGCTACGATGGCTCCAAGCCGTTGACCATCGATCCGGTGCTGACCTTCGCCACCTATCTTTCGTCGGCCACCAGCACGCTGCCCGACTACTACGTCCTGGATTTGGCTCTGGACAGTTCGAACAACATTTACGTGCTCTCGACGGATCAGTCATACGAATCGATGACGGTGCAGAAGCTAACCATAGCCGGGGTACTGAGTTACACGGCAACATTCTCCACGACGAATGGCAACTACGCTCTATTCCCCACCGCGTTGCGAGTCGGCGCAAACGGCCAGGCCTATGTCGCCGCAACTGTCACCGCCGGTTTTCCAACCACAGCCAGCGCATATCAAGCGACGTATCCGAATCACAGCTACGGCGGAAACTATAACGGCGCTCTCTCGGTCCTCTCCGCGAACGGTTCGACGCTTGCCTACAGCACCTATTTTGGCGGCACGGCCAACGGCAGTTATAGCCCGGATTATGGCTATGCACTGGCCGTGGATGGCCCGGGCAATGCTTATCTGGCCGGCCAGGCCGGCGGCGGCAACTTCCCGACGACCACCGGAGCTTACCAGACCACCTACGCCAACGGCCACCCGGCGGGTTTTGTAGCCAAGTTCAACCCCTCGGCATCGGGCGCGGCCTCTCTGGTCTACTCGACCCTGATTGGCGGGATGAATACCCAGGTGAACGCTGTAGCGGTCGACGGCTCGGGTAACGCCTATCTGCTTCCCTCAACCAACAGTTGCAATGTTCCCACCACTGCCGGCGCCTTCGCTTATGCCGGCATGGATACCAGCTCAAGCTGCCTCTACGTCACGGCGATCAATTCCACCGGCACAGCACTGGTCTACTCAGCCTATCTTGGACCGGCTGCGCCGATGGCTATTGCCGTTGACGGGAGCCAGAACGCCTACGTCGCCGGAAACGCCATTCAAGCAGACGATTTTCCCACTACGGCGGGCGCCTATCAGACCAGCTATCCGGACGGCTTTGCGCTGGAACTCAATTCAACGGGCGGCCTGGTCTACTCGACCTTCCTGAGCGGCCCCAGCGGCGGAAGCCGCTCCAACAAGGTGACCCCGGTTTCCATTGCCCTTCAACCAGGCTGCTCCTCAGCCTGTGCGGCCTATATCTCCGGAACGACCACAGCTTCAGACTTCCCCGTGGTTAATGGGTTGAGCGGCCCTCCGCCCGCCGTAACCTCTGACAGCCATCCAGAGTCATTTCTTGTCGTACTGAACGGCACAGGTTCAGCCGCCGTCACTTCGGGTTACCTGAGCGGATTGAATAGCTACGAGCAAGCGAGTGGACCTGTTACAGCCGACTTCCCGGCAGTAGCCGTCGACACGCTGGGAAACGCATGGCTTGCGGGCGCCCTGCTCGGCACACCGGACTTCCCGGTGACGACGACGGCCGCTCCTGGCCCGACCGGCGCGTGGCTGGCCGAGGTCAGCATGGCCAATACGGGCAACGTGATTCCCGTGCCCCTCAGCGTGGACTTTGGCACATACGTTCCGGTGAACGTCAGTTCGACGGCCTATTTTGTGGCCAGCACTAATCCAGGGACAATTGTCCTTCGCAATATGGGCAACGCAGCGGTGACGTTGAGTTCGATCATCGCCAGCCCCTCGATCTTCACCGAGACCGACAACTGCGGCGGCCAGATTGCCGCAGCCAGCTACTGCACCGTGAATTTGGTTTTTACGCCGGGAACCGACGCGCCGGTCACTGGCACACTGACGATTACTTCGAATGGGTTGAACAGCCCGCAGGTGGTGCCGCTGAGCGGTCAGGGCGCGGATGCCGGCTTCATCGTGGTGTCCCCCTCGTCGCTGAGCTTCGGCAACCAGACGGTGAACACCGTGAGCGCCGCGCAAACGGTGACTTTCACCAATGTGGGCTCGGAGCCGGTCACGAACGCGAACGATTTCTATTTCAATTACTACAGTTCTTACAATGGTTTCAGCGGGATCGACAACTGTCCGGCAACCTTGCCTCCCGGCGCAAGCTGCCAGATTCAGGTGACCTTTGCACCCGATGAAAGCGAAGTGGGGCCGCAATCGGCCACGCTTGCCTCATGGTGGTGCATCTATTATCAGAGTAACTGCTCGGTGCCTCTGACTGGCGTTGGCGTCCTGCAATCCGGCGCGGGCGGCACGCAGACGGTTGCCCTCGCGGCCACCACGCTCAACTTTGGCACCCAGACGGTCGGCATCGCCAGCCCGGTACAGGTCGTCTACATGACCAACACCGGCAGCCTGCCGCTGAACCTCCTCACGCCCACCATCACCTTGACCAGCAGCCAGGGCGCGGCGGCGGACTTCCAGGTGGGCAACTACTCCTCTTGCTGCGGCGCAACCATCAATCCACAGGGCGTCACCTATTTTTATGTGACCTTTACGCCCTCGGCGGCGGCCACGGAGACGGCCACGCTGACCATCCCCATCGCCGGCTCTTCGACGGTCTTCACCGTCAGCCTGATCGGCCAGGGCGCGGCGGAGACGCAAATTCTGGAGTTCCAGCCCGGCAACTATATCTTCCCCGACCAGCCAGTAGGAACAGCCAGCGGCGCGGAAAGCTTCTACGTCTTCAATACCGGCAACACGCCCTTCGTGGTGGACCGCGTCCTGGCTTCGGGCGACTTCTCGGTCACCGGCGGAAGCTGCCCCGGAGCCACGCTGCCCGCCGCACCCGCGCCCGGCTATAACCCGTCCTACTGCTCTATTACTGTCGTCTTTACCCCCAGCCAGACCGGCACGCGCTCCGGCACGCTGACACTGATCGACGCTGTGACAGGCAGCCCGCAGAGCATTCCGCTCTCCGGCAACGGGATCACTCCCTTGGGTGTTTTCACCGCGACCCCGATGGCCTTCGACTTTGGAACCCTCGCCCAGGGAACCTCGAGTGTAGTGCAGTACGTCACCCTGACCAACTCCGGTGACGTGAATATCAATTTCACCGCCGCATCCACGACCGGCGACTACGCGATCACGTACAACAACTGCGGAACGCCCTACACCATCGGGCCGGGCGCCTCCGGGTGTCAGATCGGCGTCACCTTCACGCCCACAGTGACCACCAGCCCCGACAATGGAACCCTGGTGCTGACCACCAGCGCCGGCGTGCAAACGGTCACGCTGACCGGCGGCGGCGAAGCAGGTACGCTGGCCAGCGGCCTGTCGCCTACCTCGATCGCCTTCGGCCAGGTACAGGTCAACGGGAGCAGTATGGTTCCGGTCTACGTGCGCAACTCGGGCACCGAGACGCTGACCTTCAGCGCTGCGGCCACGGTCCCCGCGCCTTACTCAATCGGCGATGGCTGCGGCACGGGCGGCTCGGCAACGCTTGCTCCGGGCCAGGATTGCTATATCGATGTCTATTTCTCGCCTACCACAACCGGCAATCACCCTGGAACGCTCACGGTGAAGTCCAATGCTGGGACACTGACGGCGAGCCTCACCGGACTCGGTATGTCCGCGAGTAGTTCACCTACGTACTTCTACCCCGCGGTCGTCTCCTTTGACCAGCAGGCGGTCAACTCCGTCTCCGCGCCCATCCAAGCCAGCTTCACTTACGGCGGCACGGCTGCAACCTTTGCATTGACCGGCGCCAGCGTCACGGCCGGCAGCGCCAACTTCCAACTGTCCACCGGGACGAATGCCCTGAACAGCTGCACATCCACTGTCGGCTCGTCGACGACGAGCTGCGGGGTCAATGTATCCTTTGCACCCACCTCCGCCGGCTACAAGACCGGGACGCTGACCATTACCTCCAACGCGGGTTCGTTTGCCGTCCCGCTCTCCGGCTACGCGCCGCCGGTCAACGACTCGGGCTACCTCTCACCGGGCGCGCTCAGCTTTGCGCCGCAGGTGGTGGGCACCTCCACGTCCAACGAGACCAACAACCTCTACCTCTACAACACGGGAGCTGCAGCTTTCACCGTGGGTACGGTCAATGGCACAAATTACGGCTCAACCTCGGAGTTCGATGTCTTTGAAGGCCAATCCGGTTGGGACGGCTGCTCGGGTACGACTATTTCCCCTGCGGACAGCCTAATCACAGGTGGTGGTTCCTGCGCTATTACTTTGCAATTCACCCCGTCAGCCACCGGCACGCGCAGCGGAACGATCAACTTCCCGGTGACTTATTCCGACGGCACCATCGGCAGCTTTACCGCCAGCCTCACCGGCATTGGCGTGGCGCAGAAGAACGAGGCCGTGCTCAGCCCGACCGTAGCCACCTTCCCGGACTCGACCGTGGGCATCGCCGGTTCCTGGACTCAGGCGATTACTTTGACCAACTCCGGCAACCTGAGCTTCAATGTCGGCCAATTGAATGGGATAGGGGTCAATATCGGCACGGGCACGGCAGTGGACTTCGTCAGCGGCGGGGATTATTGCAGCACCCAGAGCGTCAGTCCTGGAGGCAGTTGCGCCGTATATATCAACTTCCAGCCAGGGAGCGCGGGGGCGCGGAGCGGATCGCTCACCTTCCCGGTCACCTATGCTGGCGCCAGCTCCCCTGTCTATCTCACAGCCACGCTGACCGGAAACGGAATCGCGGTCAATCCGGCGATTGCGATCAGCCCGGCCGGCATCCAGTTCGATTCCGTCACGGCCGGCAATGGCGTCTCGTCCAATTATCAAAGCGTCACCGTGACCAACACCGGCAACATTCCCATTACCATCACCAAAACCACTCTCAGCGCCGGCTTCGGCTTCTACCTGGACTACTGCCCGGGGCAGACACTCAATCCCGGCGGCGTCTGCTATGAGTATGTGTACTTCAACCCCACGGCCTCCCAAACCTACTCGGGCACGCTCAGCTTCACCGACAATGCCCCAGGCAGCCCGCAGACAGTGGCGCTCACCGGCACCGCCATCGCGCCCAGCGCCGAACTCCAGTTCTCGCAGACCACAGTCTCCTTCGGCAGCCAGTTGCTCAACGTAGCCGGCAATCAGGTGACCATCGATCTAATCAACCGGGGAACCACGGCGCTGAATATCAACACGATCGCGCTCGGAGGCGCCAACCCAGGCGACTACTCTGAATCGGACACCTGCGCCGGCGGCACCCTGTCGGCTTATAGCGTTTGCAACATCTACCTGACCTTCATGCCCACGGCCACCGGCACTCGCACGGCGACCCTGACCGAGACCGATAGCGGCACGGGCAGCGGACGCAAGATCAATCTCACCGGCGTGGGAGTCAACGCGACCACGGCGATCAGCTTCTACCCGTCTTCGCTTGCCTTCGGCACGCAGCCCATGGGCGAGGGCAGCACGCAGCAGTTCTTCACAGTCGTCAACACCGGCGCCAATCAGGTCACCATCACCCAGGTTGCTTCGACAGATGCTGTGAATTTCCCTGTCATGCAAGATGGTTGCACCGGCTATACTCTGACGCAAGGCCAATCGTGCCAGATCGGCGTGATCTTTACGCCCGCCACGGCCGCCACCCATACAGCCACCATCAACATCACCGACAACGCCACCGGCAGCCCGCAGAAGTTCCCTGTGAGCGGCACGGGAGTGGCGCCACCGGCCAGCACCGTGAGCCTGGTGGCCTCTCCCCTGAGCGGGGCCTATGGCAGCCTCTTCACGCTCACGGCCATGGTCAGTCCGGCCGCCAGCGGCCATGTCACCTTCTATGACGGGACGACCGCGCTGGGAACGGCGCAGGTGGTGACAACCGCGTCCGGCGGCGGGATTATAGGAACAGCAACGCTGAAGACCATCCTGACGCAACTGAACACCAACAGCCTCGCGGCGAAGTACGTCGGCGCGGAGGCCGCCAGCACCTCTCCAGCGGCCACAGTTGACGTGACCGGAGACTACCCGACGACGACTACCTTCAGCGCCGCGGGCAGCACGGGAATCTACACCTTTACCGCGAAGGTGATCGGCGCCGGGCCCAGCGATCCAAGCGGCAGCGTTACCTTCACTGACAACACGACCGGGCTGGTTCCGGGGACGGCGGCGATTAACCCGGCCTCGCTGACGCAGAGCTTTGTCGCGGCGGCGCCGGTGACGGGATTGACGGAACCGCTGGTCGAGGCCCTAGCAGACCTGAATGGAGACGGAATCCCCGATCTGGTCACGGGCACCAACGCTGGGCTCTTCGTTCAGCTTGGCAACGGCGACGGCACCTTCCAGGCGCCGGCGATGATTACCGATGCAGGCGTCTCCTCAAGTGCCTTTTTTGGTGTTTTGCCCGGTTCCAGTATCGTTTTCGGCGATTTCAACGGCGATGGGAAGGTTGATATTGCATTCGTTGCATGCAATTCTTCTAGCAATCCTTGCTCAGTCGGGATCATTTTGGGCAACGGCGATGGAACTTTCCAGAAGGAGCGCTATTACGACCAGGCTTCTGTGATTACAGGAATCGCTGTCGGCGACTTTAACGGCGATGGAATTCTGGACATCGTCGCAGCGAACTTCTACGGTCAAACTGTCGACCTGCTTCTGGGCAACGGCGACGGAACCTTCCAGGAGCCGCTTTCGACCGAGATTTCCGTAAATACCGGTTCGGTCGCAGTGGCGGATCTGAATGGCGACGGAAAGCTCGACGTTGTGGCTACGGACTACTACGGCTCTCAGGTTATCGTGCTGCTGGGTAAGGGGAACGGAACCTTCCAGACACCCAAGCCCTACGCTGAAGGAAGTTCTTACGCAAGTGATGTAACTGTTGCCGATCTGCGCGGCGTGGGCAAACTCGACGTTGTAACTATGGATTCCACCAACGGCGTCTATGTTCTGCTTGGCAACGGCGACGGAACCTTCCAAACGGCAGCGAATGTCTTTACCCTTCCTTCGTCGGATGTTCCTGGAGGCATGGCCGTAGCCGACATCAACGGCGACGGCAAGCCTGATCTTGTGGTTTCCGATGAAACTGCGGGACAGCTTTATGTGTCTCTCGGCAACGGAGACGGCACTTTCCAGGCTCCCGCTTCCTACCCAACCGGCACAACTCCCGTGGGGCTTGCGATCACCGACTTGAATTTAGACGGCCGGCCCGATATTGCAGTGACGAATAGCGGAGACGGCTCGGTGAGTGTCCTGCTCAATCAAGTCACTCAGACCGCAATCCTTGGCGGCGCCGCCATTCCCGGCACGGGAATGCACACGTTAGTTGGCGTTTACTCCGGAGACTCGAACTTTGCCCCCAGCACATCGAATACGCTGCAACTAGCCGCCAGCCTCGTGACTCCCACCATGGTCCTGGCCCCTCTTCCCAGCGCGACCGTCGCCTGGGGCCAGTCGCTCAGCTTCAGCGCCACTCTGGCCGGGCCGCTCTCGTTCGTTCCCACGCCCACCGGCACGATCAGTTACTCCATCGACGGCGGCGCCGCGCAACCGGCAACCCTGGTCGCTGGCACGGTGACCATCCCGGTCAGCCAGCTTAGCGTCAACTCGCATTCCATCGCCGTCACCTACAGCGGCGACCAGTACTACACCGCCCTGGCTGTGCAAACACTCTCGGTCACCGTCATCAAGGCGTCGCAGACCATCAGCTTCAGCGCGCTGCCGGGCGTGACCTATGGAGTCCTGCCCATCACTCTCTCCGCCACGGCATCCTCCACGTTGCCTGTGACCTTCACGGTCACCTCCGGCCCGGCATCGATCACCAACGGCGTCATGACGATTACCGGAGCCGGCAATGTCGTGATAGCCGCGAATCAGGCCGGCAACGTTGACTACAACGCGGCTCCCACGGTGACGCAGGGCTTCACCGTCGCCCAGGCGCCTCTGACCGTGACCGTGAACTCCGCGACAAAGGTCTACGGCGCGGCGCTGCCGGCCTTCAGCGGCACGATCGCCGGCCAAGTGAACGGCGACACGCTAACGGCAACGTACAGCTCCACCGGAACGGCTTCCTCATCGGTCGGAACCTATCCAATCACCGCCGTGCTGTCGGGCTCGGCGCTGCCAAACTACTCGCCCACCATCACGCCGGGAACGCTGTCGATCACCGGGGCAATGCTGACGGTGACCGCCAACAACGCCAGCCGGGTCTATGGCGTGGCGAATCCAACCTTCACGGACATCATTACCGGCTTCGTCAACGGCGATGGGTCAAGCGTTGTGAGCGGCGCAGCCTCCCTGACGACAACCGCGACAGTCTCTTCCCCGGTTGGCAACAACTATCCAATCACCGCCGCGCTGGGCACGCTCGCGGCATCCAACTACACATTCAGCTTTGTGAATGGAACTTTGGCCATCACCCAGGCAACGCCGACGATCACCTGGGCGACACCGGCAGCCATCACCTATGGCACAGCGCTGAGCGGAACGCAGTTGAATGCCAGCTCGACGGTAGCCGGAACTCTGGCCTATACGCCAGCCTCGGGAACGGTACTGACCGCCGGACCACATACCCTTTCGGTCACGCTGACGCCGACCGACAGCACCGACTACACCACGGCAACAAAAACCGTCCAGCTGACGGTGAACCAGGCCACGCCGACAATTACCT
>Ga0302275_10000701_pt1 | contig 37451 bp, 29 predicted proteins | sample III_Bog_N2_2_FD_200229 | JGI IMG/M metagenome (GOLD analysis project Ga0302275, IMG submission 200229) | Peat permafrost microbial communities from Stordalen Mire near Abisko, Sweden - III_Bog_N2_2 | ecosystem: Environmental > Terrestrial > Soil > Wetlands > Peat | place: Sweden: Abisko... | reverse complement strand
TGGCAGACAAGCAGCTCAGCCCCAAGGTTTTCTGGATCTTGCGCAGAATGAAGCCCATTCGCCAGATCGAGGCCGCCGAGCACATGGTGGCTGGTGGAACATTTACCGTTCCCTTTGCAAAGGCGCTTCTGGCCGTCACCAAACCGGAAATGCTAGAGGAGCAAGCCGCTGCTGACAAAAAGCTACAGGCGACATCGATAGCCGCCCGGTCAATGCTGGAAGAGCAAAACGAGTTTCTTCTCAGAGATCTGAAATCAGTGGAAGAGTCATACGGGACGGATGTCCTCACTTTGACCGTGGCTTGCGGTTATCTTGATCGATTGCTGACGAATCCCAAGATCGAGCGTTATATGAACCGGAATCACGCGGATATTCTTCAGGCCCTTCAGAAACTATTGCCGGACAATGGGATACGGGTCGCAGTTTCTGAAAGCGGCCATCGATAAGAAGGCGAATGTCCGCTTGTCCTTGTTCATTTCCCATCGTTAGCACGCCCCTTCATACACAGCGATAGTGTGACGTGTTTCCCGGCAGTGAGCTGCCCGTAAGCGCCTGCCAGACGTGTGCAGCTCGGCCTGGGCAGCGATATTTCCCTCGCGTTGTCGCGAAAATCAGCGTTTGCGGCCACTCGTAGACAGCTAATTCTTATCGGCTGGCGAGTGCCGTGAACGAATCTGATGCAACCGATTTACTAACGGCGCTCTATGATCGCTGGTACATAGCGCTCGTCCGCTATGCACTCCGGACGACCTGCAACTATGAACTCGCTGAAGACCTTGCACAGGACACCTTCATGCAGCTTTATCAAGCATTGAGATCCGGCAAGAGCATCGAACATCCAAAGGCGTGGACGATTTGCGTATTGCGCCGGGCGATGAACAGGCAAATGAAGTACCGGAATCTACATGAGCAGCTTGATGAATTGGAAATAGCCGGAGCACCTGTGGCAGAAATGTCTGGCCCCACGGATGTCCGAAACCTTCTTTCGGTGCTCTCACCGCGCGAAGAGGAAGTCCTGTTGCTCAGACTCGAGACACTGAAGTATCGCGAGATCGCCGAGCAGTTGGGGATCAGCATAAACTCTGTCAATACTCTCTTGGCACGTGCATTACGAAAGCTCCAGGAAGCGACATCGCGGCACGTCAATGAAGAGAGGACAAAGAGATATGCTAAGAAACCGGTCACGCGAGCATCCTAACGATGAAACCCTTCTGGCCTATCTGGATGCCGAACTGTCCAACCTACGAATGCGTGCCATTCGGACCCACCTCCAGATTTGCTGGAAATGTCGTGCCGCATTGGCGGAACTGGAGTCTCAGGCAGTGGCCATTTCGCGCCTTCTTGCTGAGAAATCGCAGGATGAAATTGATCGATCTGTTCAGGCTCGGGAGAAATTCTTGCGATGGAAGACTGATTTTGAAGGCCGGCAGAGGTTTTTATTCAGATGCCAGCCGCCTCAATTGGATAGATATGTCGCGGGCTCTGTTCTTGCATAGAGCGAGGCTCGCGGCGCGCGTCCGCCGCCTGCGACAGCGGCAACCTGCTCCGAGTGCCCACCAATTAGCTCAGAACCCGAGGGGCAGATGAACTTTGCTTCCACCCCTCTGGGCAAGCGCGATAGACGATTCCATTCGGAAGAATATGCGTTGAGAACGACATGAAGAAGAAACCAGGCAGTCAGCCGTTACGTTGTGCGATCTACGCCCGCACCGCCACCGTGAAGAAACCCGATGAAGATAACTCCATCACTGAGCAGGTTGAGCGGTGCAAACGCTTGGCCAAAGAAAAAGATTGGATCGTTAGCGATGACTACATCTTCACTGATTCTGGACTGTCCGGATTAAGGATGAACTCCGGGCTGAAGGAACTGATGCGTATCGCCGCTGTCAATCCGAAGCCGTTCGACGTCCTGCTTTGCACTTCAATCGACAGGATCGCGCGGGACACTGATCTTGTGATCCGAATCCATAAGGCCCTAATAAGGATTGGCGTTGGAATCCGCTTTACGGAACATGACGATATCCCGGTTTGAAACAAGGCCCCCGGCTCATGCTGCGGGCTTCAACCCCATATTCTTCGATTCGAGGGAAAGTTGAACGGTGTGTCTACTCGCGCGATGAGCAAATCACATCACGTCAACTCAGGATTATCATACGAGGGAGGACGGTTTCTCAATCTAGTGGAGTCCTAAACCCGTGGCGTCCATTGATCAGGTCTCAATCGCCGGCTTCTGTGAACCCATAAGGCTCGTCGAATTGCGCGAGACCCGGTGCGCGAGTGTGCCCGCTCATGCTGGCATCTACCTGATCGAAAGAGAGCTTGAGAGCGCTCCCCAATTTCGAATTCCGAGTACTGGCGGCTGGTTCAAAGGCCAGGACCCCAATTGCGCTTTGGACTTCATCGAGGCAAAATGGGTCGGCAGCGCCCACATCCTCTATATTGGTAAAGCTGCAGGCCAGAAGGGACTCAAGAGCCGCTTGCGTCAATTGATCGACTTTGGCAATGGAAAGCCAGTCAGCCACCGTGGCGGCAGACTGTTGTGGCATTTGCAGGACAGCGAACAATTATTTGTGCGCTGGCGCACCTGTACGGCGGATGAGGCTGATCGCGCAGAGACGACGGCTATAGCTGATTTCAGGAGATCGCACCGGGGCAAACGTCCCTTTGCGAATATGAACAAGTAGAGCAGGTCGCGCTGCCAGTGGTGCGCGGGTCAGAGAGACGATGTCCGCAATTGCGCGTTAAACCAGCGTCATCTTAAAGCACTCGCAAGAGACACTTTCAATTTCCGAGACGCGCCGCTCATAGTGGACTCAAAAGCACCCCTCATGACGATTCCCAGATTCGTCTCGAAATGCGCTTGACGACGCTGGTCAGCAACAAGTCGCCACTGGTCAGTGAGTATGTCCAGACCTTCATGAGGCGAATCGAATAACAGCGCCCACGGTTGCAACTGAGTTTGCCGATCAGAATGAGCGGCGGCGTTTCAGCGCAACCGAGGCAAAAATCGCTTCAGGGTGCCATCAGGCTGAGAGAGCGAGCCGCCCGGAGGCATCACATTGGCAAGGATTCCGTCTGGCTGCAAAGTTCCTTGGAGTGTTCCCGTGGACTACGGCTTGCGCCACTTGTCCCTGCTGCCACGTGTCGTATCGCGGACACGCTCAACTAGCGGCGTCCGGTTGGGGTTTAGCTCCCGAGCTCTCTCGATTGCTTCTCTCTGTGTAGGCAGAACGTCGCTGGCTCTTTCCGAGTCGGGTCTTCTGACTGCATAGTCTCCCTGGGGACGGCGCTCTATAAACAATTGATCATCTGCCATTTCAGGCCTCCGGTACACTGAAAATCATAATGCACTTGCCGGGGCGAATGTCAAGCGAATATACTTCATATTGGGTTTAGTCTCTCTAGTATACGCAATATGTTGGGGCACTTCGCACCCTCGTAGCCTGGCGCTGCAACTAAAATGCAGCGTGAACTGGAGCGAAAAGAATCCTGCTTGACTCCAAAATATCGCCTCGGCACTGCCCGTGGCTGGAATCGACTTGGTTCCCCCGCCTTCTGAAGTCGCGCATGAAAGTACGCCTGCACGGCTATCGGTGGCGCTTGCATCTTGTGGGTTTAGAATTAGACGCTTAGGGGCTATCCGGGGACACGGTGCGGCGATCTACAGCCTTGCGCCAAACTGATCCAATTGTTTGTAGGATGGAGTCCGCAGCAGCCGTCGATAACCGATTGCGGCAGCTCGTTCAAGCTGCAATCGATGGGTTGACGCCAGCCCTGCGGGGAGAGCACTGTGCAGCAAGTATCCGGTGGATGAAGGTGAGCGAAACCAATGCTTGGATTGACTTTACGAGAAGAATTTCGCGGCAAGCGCCTCAAGGGGACCGCAATTGAGCTTTCGAACGACACGAACACTGGCGCAACTCAAATCGCCGCACAGGAGTTCCTGGGGATTACCTATCCCACGCACGATTTGCTGAAGGGGATTGCGGCCGTCGGCCCGAACCAAGGCCGACCTGTGGCTGTGATCGGTGAGCGCGGGCTCGGCAAATCTCACTTAATGGCGGCACTTTACCACGCGGTGAATGACTCAACCTCGACAAGTGCGTGGCTGAACTATTGGGCAACGACGCTGGGCGATCCAGAGATCGGAAAGATTCCATTGCGGAGTGGAATGTTCGTGCTCGGCGAGAGCCTGCACAAGCACCGCTATAAATTCCTGTGGGACTTGCTTCTCGAACGCCATCCGCACGGAAACTTCATCAAGGGCAAATGGGAGGGTATGGGTGCGGCCAAGACCGACATTCCTTCAGACAAGCTAATGCTTGAGCTGTTCCAGCACACGCCCACAATGCTGCTGCTCGACGAGTTCCAGACCTGGTACGACGGCCTGACAAACACCAAGCAATATCCTTGGAAGCACTGGGCATATAACTTCATTCAGATTTTGTCCGAAATTGCGAAAGAGCATCCGGAGTTATTGGTTCTCGTGATTTCAGTTCGAAACGGTGGCAGTGATGCTTATCAACAGGTACACCGGGTTAACCCTATTGCCATAGACTTCCAGGCCGGCGGCAATGCTCAGCGTATTCAGCAGGATCGCCGGCGGATGCTGTTGCATCGGCTGTTTGATAACCGACTTCAAATTCCTGTCTCCAATATCGAGTCCTTGGTGGTCACACACATTTCGGAGTACTTCCGCCTGATGAACGTCTTGCCGTCTGAGCAGGAGCGCAGGCGCAAGGATTTTGGCGAATCCTGGCCTTTCGCACCACACTTGCTTCGGCTTCTTGAGGAACAGGTGCTGATCGCGACTGATGCACAGGAAACACGTGACATGATTCGCATCCTGGCAAGTCTTTACAAGAGTCGTGGCGATGCTGTGCCGATCCTCACCGCCGCAGACTTCCGGTTGGACGATGAAGCGTCAGGCATCGGTGCTTTGTTGGATTCGGTATCCAACGAACATCACCGCAAGCTTCGGCAAAAAGCTCAGCAGAACATCATTTCGGTAACCGAAGCTGTCCCTTCTTACGCCAGCCTTGCGCCTCACCTCCAGGAGGTCGTCGGTGCGTTGTGGTTGCGCTCGATTGCCGTGGGCAACCTTGTAGGCGCCGAACCCGCTACGCTGCAAGCTGACATCACGCGAGATGTTGCCATCGATGACAACGCTTTTCAGGTTGAACTGGCAACGGTTGTCGAGAACAGCTTCAACATCCATCAAGACGGCCCACGGTTGGTCTTCAAGGAAGAAGAAAACCCACAGGCCAAGCTCATCGCGTGTGCACGAAATGACAAGCTTTTCTCGGACGGTTCCGATCTCATCCAGCTAGCCAAAGAAGTCCGCTATGTCATCGGCGGCGGGGATGAAGTTGCAAAGGCGTTTCGCGTCATTGCGCTGCCGGTTAAGTGGTTGACTGATCCATGGTCCACACTCGACGAGTCCGAACAGCCGGACCATTGGGATGACCGCGTGCCGATTCTTGTGTTACCTGAGGAGCCCGACAAACTTAATGAGCGACTCGGCCATTGGATCAAGGACAATCTCCAAAAACGGCGCAACACGATTCGGTTCCTGCTGCCGCGCAGCGGTTCGTCGAATGCATATCAGGACCGCGATCTGTTGATCCTTGCTCGCGCCGAGATGAAGGCACTTGAATGGAGTAGTCAAAGTCCGGAGTACAAGAAGTTGCACACGAAATATCAGGGTGAGTTGCGAGACATTCTCAAGAAGCGCTATGACCGGTATGCGGTGCTCCATCGCTGGAACTTCATTGATCCGAGCCAGTGTGAATTCAGTGTCGAGAATCTCCAGAAACAAGGGGCACAGATTCCTGAAGCCATCGACGAATCCCTTACGAACGATCTTTTTGTGCCCGAGGATTTTGAAGAACTGGTACTCGAAGCTGCTGGCAACAATACGTCTGTTGGCAAGCTTCTAAGCGAACTTCAAGAACCCCGGCCTGCTGGAAAAGATTGCATTCCCTGGCTAGGCGAGACCTCCATGAAGGAGCGCATCCTGCGACTGTGTGCTCGTGGCAAGATCGCGATTAACCTTCGAGGGTTGGAGTTTCTTCAGGCGCTACCGGGCGAAGATGAAGACACCGCATGGAAGAGGCTGCGGCCAAAGCTCTCCTTTACGGGACAGCACCTCAAGGAAGTCTTTCTTTTGGAGCCGTCAGCGGTTCCGGCGACGGGAGGAACTGCGCCCACCGCACAGCCGTCCACAGGTGGCCAGAATAGTGGAGGGACTGTTGCCGGGGTTACACCGTCACAACCGACTCTATTCGGTGGGGGAACACCGACCGGCGGCTTCACGACGCCACCGCCCAGTGATGGCGGGATTTTCGGCGGCGGCGCTCCTGTCGCTGGCAACAAGCCACACGTGAGCCTGAATAATCCAGCCACTTCACCATTGAACCTGATTGGCAAGCTCGAAAACTGGGGCGTAGGTCCGGCAACACAAGTGGCAGAGGTGACAATCAAGGTTTCGAGCGCAACCGGAGCCCAACTCAAGGAACTGCTCAAGAAATTGCCCGATGGCATGATCTTCGAACTGAGCCTTGAGAAGGAGGACAACGGATGACGATTGACGCTGGCCTTCTCCATCATCTTGTCAAGGACGCGCCTGAAGACGCATGGCGCGTGATCATTGACGCCGCGTCCGAGATCGCATCCAAGCCCCTGTCCGTTGGCAATGCCCCAAGCGATGTCACCAAGCGTGATCAGGAAATTGGCAAGCTCGACTACTTCTTGTCTTCATCCGGGTGGGATTTATGGCAAGCATTCGGCAGCACGGTTGAGCGGACGTCAGATCGACTCGTGCGTTGGTGGGCGGAGCCTTACAAAGCCAAAGCGGTACTGATCCTCGACGGCCTGTCTCTACGCGAATTGCCTTGGCTTTTACAGGGTGCCAAGAAGCACGGGTTCACACTACACGGTGAGGTTGAGATCACCGCGTCAGAACTGCCTGGGGAAACCGATGAATTCGCCGGCGCGCTTGGGTTTGGGAGCCGCAGCCACCTTCAAAATAATGGAGCCGGGTATTCTCACAAGCTTCAATCGGCAAGCACGGAAAGTGTGGACATTGCGTGGAAAGACTGCCAAAGTCTTATCGACTTTTCTCCGAACTGGGTGTTCTGGCACCATTGGCCCGATAGCAAACTGCATGACGGTTCTGGCGCCGGCCAAGGTCTTGAAATGCTCACACGAGACGTTGCCCAGCAATTGAGCAGCGATGATTTTTGGGCCTTTGCCGAGCGATTGGCAAAAGGGAGACGGCTTGTTATCACCTCCGACCACGGTTACGCTGCCACAGGGTACTTTTCTGATGCCGATGGCGAGGTCGGCCAATTCCTCAAGAAAACCTTCGCCAGCGGGCGCAACAAGACAGGGCTAGGTGAGACAGGCCCGTTCGTGCCGCCCGTAGTAATTCAAATCAAGAGCCCGTATGGCGCTCATCTCCTGGCCGTTGGTCGAAGAAAGTGGAAGAGCCAGGGTGGCTATCCGACATTAACGCACGGCGGTCTCTCGCTGCTTGAGGTTCTGTCGCCCTTCATCGAACTCTCCAAATAAGGAAACTGCCGCATGGCAACAAAGAAAGAACAATTAGCACAGGAAGTAGCCAAAGCCGTGGGCGCTGGCAAGGCTGTTGTACTGGAAACGGTAGACTTCAACGACCTCAATCGACCCAAGACATGCCTGGAAGTTGATTTTCCAATTCTACCGATCAATGAATTGGCAGCAGTCGAGGCATCATCTGGCGCGACCAAGAAGCCGATCTATCAGCTCGGAAAATGGTGGGCACGGCGTCAACCGAGCGTGTTTCGTTCGATGCTGATTGCGGCCTCCGCGAAAGCTCCGGACGACAGCTCGCTCGCAGCTAAGCTCGTGTGGGATAACTACTACGCGAACTATCAGAAAAAAGGGGCATTCAAACACCTCAAAGTAGCAGACATCTTCATGGGGGGGGGAACAACACTAGTAGAGGGTTCGCGCCTTGGAATGCAATTGTTCGGTAACGACCTGAATCCGATCGCGTGGTTCATAGTAAAGCAGGCATTTGCCACAATCAATATGGAAGATGTGAATCGCTTACTCGCGGAAATTGAAGCAGAAGTCAAGCCGCAGATTATGCCGTATTACTACTGTGACGGACCGAATGGTGAAAAAGGGAAATGGACGCACTTGCCAAGCAAGCGCGTGATGGGACCAGATTTCGATCCTCTCACCCTGACTATCGAGCAGCGACCAGAATACGGCTACCAAGGGCCAGAGATTATTTATACCTTTTGGGCGAAGCATGGCCCATGCCAAGTCACTGGATGCGGCCATGTCACACCCATCATGACCAGTCCAGTGATGGCGGTCAAGACGGTTAGCGTAAGGCATTGGGAGCATATATGCGCAAAATGTGGCGCTGATTTTCATGTAGAAGAGCACGATGCACGGATGGCGCCGGATGTGCCGCTGTTCGTTACGTCGGATGAACACCGATATTCAATTCTTGATCCCAAACGAGGAGTTGTCTGTCCGAATTGCGGTTATGTGGCAATGGTCAAACTTGGCAAGGCCACGAACAAGAAAGTGGATCTTTCGCTATTGGTTCATCCAGAGTGGCTGGCCGGAAGCACAAAACTCGATGCCAACGGTGAATCCTTCGGAGGTTCAGCGCAGGACGATGTAGACTCAACGATGCGCTGGAGTGAGGAGCGTGCGTCAAAGATTCGGCTCTTGGAGGTTCGCGGTATATTACCAGAGGAGGTCACCTGCCCGGATACAAACGTGACCTTTAATACTGGCAAGAAGGGTGGCACAGTTCCGAAGAAATCGAGCTACGCCTGTGCTGCTTGCGGTACGGTGCAGGACGTTCTCGCCTCCATAAGGGCCAGCGAAAAAACTGGTCCCACGGCTGGCTACGCCATTCACGGCTATGCTCCTCAGCGCGACAAGGATGGTTCTTCTTACAATGGCCGCTTTTTCGCGCCCTTTGATCCGGCAATTGCTCGCCAATATGACGCAGCAAATGCGGAGTGGCAGTCTCGTCGCGATGGAGACTTGGCTGGCTTTTGGCCTCACTCTGAAGTCCCCTTCGGCTTTATGACAGCGCTTAACAATGGCGATATCAGACTTGGGCATCGGTATACCCATTGGTGGACCATGTTCAATCCCAGGCAACTCTTGGTGCATGCACAGCTTTTAAAGGCGATTGCGACTATCGGCGATTATGATTCTGAAGTGCGTGAGTATGTTTTGTGTGCTATGCAGCAATATCTCAGAAATCAAAACATGTTCTGCATATGGAATACTCAGGCAGATCAGCTTGAGCCGCTGTTTTCAAACAATAATTATCACCCCAAATCAACGGTTATCGAAAACTCCGTATTCCCAAAGTTTGGACGGGGTAATTGGGCCTCATGCATAGAGGGCTTATCCGAAACCGATGAATGGAAGCATGATCCATGGGAAACAGTTAGCAAGTCTCGGCTAGAAAGGATCGATGTTGGTCTTTCCGAGAGAATCTCAGGCAAGAGTAGTAAAGCATATCCCGGCGATAAGCTACTGTCCGCCAATTTTCGGTGTAGCAGTTCGACGGATCTAGACTACCTTTTGGCAGAGGATGTTGATCTCGTCATTACAGATCCTCCGTTCGGTGGATTACTGCACTATTCCGAATTGTCTGATTTCTTCTATGTTTGGCTCAGGTTGGTATTGAAGATCAGATGCCCAGAATCCTTTAGCGCCGAGTACACCCCAAAATTACTGGAGGCTGTCGCAAATCGAGCTCGCGAGCCCGAAGATGCCGATGGATTCTACCAACGCTTACTTACGCAATGCTGGAATGAAGCCAAGCGGGTGCTTAAGCCTGGAGGCATACTAGCCTTTACATTCCACCATAGCGAAGACGAACCTTGGGTGGCAGTGCTTGAGTCCCTTTTTGACGCGGGCTTCTACCTTGAAGCAACGTACCCGATCCGCTCCGATGAGACCAAAGGGGAAGGCGCGAAGCCTGGAACCTTCGGGTCCCAAACGATCGAATACGACATTATTCACGTATGCCGTAAGCGCACTGAAGAGCCAACCCCGGTGAGCTGGGGCCGAATGCGCCGCGAGGTGTTGGCCGATGTGCGTCAATTGCAAGCCATGCTGGAAAGCCACGCCAAACAAGGGTTGCCTGCCGCCGACCTTCAGGTAATCCGGCGCGGCAAAGCCCTCGAATACTTTTCGCGTCACTACGGCAAAGTCTATGTTGATGAGGGCCGCACGATAAGTGTGAAGGATGCTTTGGTTGGCATCAACCAGCTTATCGACGAGGATGCAAACAAGGCACTGGAGCCTCCGCCGGTGAACGCGGAGCCAATCACGCGCCAGTTTCTCCGCATTTTCAACGGCAAGGTCGATGTTGCTCGCGATCAGATGCAGAAGTTCCTCCGCGGTTCCGGTATGGCTCCCGATGAGTTTGAACAGCGAGGATGGTGCGCTGAGAAGAACAAGGTGTTTTCCCAGGTCGATCCGCTTGAATTCGCACGGGAATGGCACGGCCGCCATAGGCGCCGTCTGACCTCGGACCTCGACCAGGCATTCGTGCTCATAGGGGCGTGCTTCGATGGCAGCGGAATAAATGCAGCGGACACGCTCAAGAACGAGAACTTCAAGCCGCACGCAGCGCTGAAGTCGCTGCTCGATTGGCTGACTAAGCGCGGTGCCACTTCACAGACGCGAAATGCTGCCTCGCGAGCGCTTTCCATTTACAACAACTGGGCTGCCTCGAACGAGCAGCAGGTACGGCAGATGTCGCTTTTCATTGAAGAGGCGTAGCCATGAAAGTCTTGCATGGGGATGTCTGGAAACGTCGCGGAGTGAGCTTACTGTGGGGAAGTCAGACCCTATCGGCCCTGACGGAACCGCAAAGTGCGCTCTCAATCCGCCAGTTCTTCGCGTTACAAGGCAACTGGCCTGACGAGTTGCCTTGCAATGGCGGGAACACACTGGTTGTTGCGGGGTTGGAGGGATGTATGGACATCCTCAAGCCATCAGAAGCGGAGTCATGGCTGGAAAGCGATCTGCGCCCCGCAATTTTCGATTTTCAGGCCGAGTATGACCTGGAGGCTGCGCTCGTGTTCTGGTTGCCAACGGGCAAGAGCCGGGTGCGCATGAATCCGGCGACCGAGGACTATTACTGGATCTGCTCCGCACCGCACAGCAACCAAAGGCTTGACCTTGGGCGCATCCTCTGGGCCGGCGCTGCAGCCGATGTGGGACGGATAGTGGACCCAGATCACGCCAATGCTGATCCCGATGGACCTGCGTGGATCGGCCTGCATCTTACGAGGCTTTCCTGATGGTGGCGGTAGTAGAGGGATACTCTCCCGGCGAACGGATTACTCATAGCGAGTTCGGCCAAGGCGTCATTCTGGATACAGAGCGCGATGGCTATCTGCGCGCATTTTTTGGCGTGGGCGAACGGAGAGTACCGGTCAATTCGATCCGCCGCGAGCTATCTCGGACGGAACGCATCTTGCGTGCTGTGGCTGTCGGGGATGACCGGCCTCGCAAAGCCTGGTTGTGCTACGAGGCCCATGCCCTGCCGATAATGGAAAGCGCATCGGCACTGACTTCCGCGAGAATCGACTTGCTTCCCCACCAGGTAGTGCTCACCCACCGGATCGCAACCGCATCGCCGCGCCGCTATCTCGTCGCCGACGAGGTCGGATTAGGAAAGACAATCGAAACCGCGCTCATCCTGCGGGAGCTGGCAAGCCGCGGCGAACTGACCCGAGCGCTGATGGTGGTGCCCGCGGGCCTTGTAAATAACTGGCATCGCGAACTGAACGAGGTTTTCAACCTTGATTTTGAAGTTTTCGGTTCAGAGGGGGACATCACTGACAGGAAAACCAACGCCTTCGCCAAGCATGACCGGGTGATAGCCAGTATTGACACTCTCAAGCGTCCGGCTCGCATTAGACGCTTGCTGGCAGCGCCGCGCTGGGATCTCGTCGTGTTCGACGAAGCACATCATCTTACCGCCTCGCGCGTGGGCGGCAAAATCAGAAAGACGGAGAACTACAAGCTGGCTGAGGCGTTGAAAGGCCACACTCGCGATTTGATTCTCCTTTCCGCCACGCCGCATCAGGGAAACCATTTCCAATTTTGGATGCTGGTGCAACTGCTGAACCCAACCCTGTTTAGTAGTCCCGAGGAGATGCTGGAGAACCGGCACCGCTTGAACACGGTGATGTTTCGTCGCACCAAGGCCGATGCCTGCCAGCCGGATGGCTCACCGCTCTTTGCCCGGCGCTGGGTACACACTGAGTCATTTCTGATGAGCGACGATGAGCGGAAATTCTACGAAAGGCTGCGAGAGTATTTGGACGATGGTTTCAACCTCGCATCTCGCCAAGGCAACAAAGGACGCGCTCTTGGCTTCTTGATGGCAATCTTCCAAAAGATCGCGGCATCAAGCCTTGCGGCAATTCGCCGGACGCTCAAGCGCCGCTTGTTGATGTTGACGTTGCACGAAGCCTTCCTGAGAGATAGGGACCTGGACATCGAGGGGCGCGAACAGCTCACAGGAGAAGCGCGCGAATTGATTCACGAGGAGTTCAATCTCTCGCGTGACAGCATTGGACGAAGTGAAGTTGATCGTGTACTCGCTGACCTGAAATACCGGCTAGTCAAGAAGCTCGACGAAGAGGCGCTGGAGCTTGCATCTGACCCATATGCCAGTGAGTATTCCTCAGTTCACGCAGAGGAAGCGGCTTCGGCGGTCGTTGAATTGCACTTGCCAGAAGAACGTCTGCGCATCGGAGAACTGCTCAGCGGTTTCCCGCTTCAGCGTGAGACGAAAGCGCAGAAACTGCTCGACGGTCTTGGAACATTGTGGCGACAGAATCCGAACGAGAAGATTGTTGTGTTCGCAACCTACCTCGGCACGGTGGATTTGATCGCAAGGGAGATTGACCAAACATTTCCTGGTCAGGGTGTTGTCGTGCTGCGCGGCGGCGATCACGGAGCCAAGGTTGCCGCAGAACGTCGTTTCCGTCAAAAGGACGGGCCGCGCGTTCTGGTCTGCACAGCCGCCGGCCGTGAAGGCATAAACCTCCAGTTCGCGCGTATTCTCTTTAACTTTGATCTTCCCTGGAATCCGATGGACATTGAGCAACGCATTGGGCGTATCCACCGGTATGGCCAAAACCACACAGCGCAGGTTTATAACCTCGTACTGTCGGACACAATTGAAGGGCGCATATTTCTGCTGCTCGAAGAGAAGCTAACTGAAATTGCGAGGACAGTAGGAAAGGTTGACGATCAAGGCAATGTCGCAGAAGACCTGCGCGCACAGATTCTCGGCCAGCTTTCCGAGCGGCTAAACTACGATCGTCTATACCAAGAAGCCCTGTCTGACCCCGAGTTGAAGCGAACGCAAGTAGAGCTTGAGGCAGCCCTTTCGAATTCACGCGAAGCCAGGCAGGTGGTGTCCGACCTATTTCAGGACCTCGACGGCTTCAGCCTCGATGAATACAAACCGTTCTCCGATGTGTCTTCCAGCTTAGATCGCCTAGTTCACTTTCTTTCAGCGGCGGTGCTAGATCGCAAGCAGCAACTGGTTAGAGTTGATGAGGCAACGTATGATCTAGTGACAGTCGATGGTGTTCGCCGCGCCAGGTTCACACTCAATCGCGAAACTGCCACAAGCCATGACGATGTTGAGTTGATGGGGCTCGATCATCCTCTAGTGCAGGAAGAGCTTGGCCGCTGCCGGAGCATTTCACCGGAAGAGATTGGCATCGCTGTTGTCGGAGGTGTTGACGAACCTGTTCTGTTGTCTCTGTGGATGGTCGAGACATCTGGTGTCAGCGGCGAGCGGCGAGTGATGGTGCAGCCCATTGCAGTCAAGCAAGATGGAACACGGGTGCCCGCGGTGGAGCGGCAATGTGAGCGCTATTTGCAGGCGCCAACGACAACTCCGGCGCTTACTGCAAAGCAACGACTTGACATCTTCTCCCGTGCGATTGAACCAACTCTTCTGCGCGAACTCAAACACAAAGGAACTGCGGATGGAGATGGGAGCTACACTGCGGATTTGATTGGCTATGTCGAGGTGATCCAACTACATACCTCATTACCGACCAATGTGAGCAGTGATTTGGCGTGTAAACGCGAACCGTGAGGTGACCTGCCCGTCGGGCGGGTGAGAATGAGTGCTCCTGCCTCTTCCCAGGAGCCTCGAATGCGGGCGGGTAGACGGGCAGCGGGCAAAGAATGGCGGAGCCTATGGAGCAAGCTCCGCCCGGATAATTGGATGGAACTATGCTGCTCTGCTCTTCTTCACTGCGTTTGTTGGGGCCTTCGGCGCGCCCCTCTTTGTAGTCTTCGTCTTGTCCTTGGCGGCAAACTCCTGTTTCACTTTGGCGGTGAGGGCGTTCACGTCCACCTTGTAGAAGTCGGCTGCTTCCTTGAGTAACTTGCCGGAGTCGTTCACTGAGTTTGCCGAGTGGAGAATGACGATCTCCACCAAGAGGCGTCCAAGAATGCTCTCCTCGGACTTGCGGATGAAGGCCGCAAGCAGCTTGGCCGGTGTGTCGGCAGGGCCTTTCGCCTTGCCGATCCCGTGCTGACGGAGAACGATGGCCAGTCGGCGCTCGTCCAGCATTGCGGCAAGACGCTCGACCATAAAAAGCAGGTCGCGCTTCATCAAACGAACGGGAACGGCTTCAACGATGGCACCCAACACTCGCAAGCCGGTTGCCTGGGCAAGTGCCTCTTCGCGGCGGCGCTTCTCTTGTTCGGCCTTGAGGCCAGCATCGGCGGCAACGTTCGGTCGCTGCTTCTTGGCGTGATGTACGGGGCATTCGGGATTTGCGCAGACGCGCCGCAACTCGCCCTTTTCGTTGCCCTCGGTAACGATCGCATCGGTTGTGAATTTGCAAGTTTTGTACTCAGGCCAGTCGCGCTGCTTCTGATTGGTCGGCTTGTCGTTGCGAATCTCGACGTACTTGTTGCGTGGCACAGTGGCGCTGCCATCCTTGAGTACTCCGTAACCTGTGCTGATTTGTACCAACTTCGGTTTCGCTGCGATGGTCTGGCGAACGTGTGCTTCGACCTTTGCGGCGTAGCATTTTGGATCAGAGCATTGGTCCGCGTGGGTGAGCCCCTCAAACAATAGAACATTGTGGCCGGTGCGCTTGGGGCAATCGAGACACGCTCCGGCTTCGGACACAAGCGCGGCGTCTTCTTTCGAGAACGGCGCGGAAGCAAGCTCCAACAGAATGTTGTGCTCAATCCACTGTTGCAAATGCCGGACCGGAAGCAAGATGCGCTTGGCCTTGCTGCCGCTGGTGTACTGCTCCTGATAGCAAGCGGCGAGGGCTTCCTCTTGCTGGGCGGGCTGCAACTTCGCCAGCAAGAGAGCATGGCCCAAGCCGATCTCGTCTTGCGAGAATGCCTCGACCACTGCCGGCACAAGCTCGACCAATTTCAATCGAGCGAAGATAAATGCGGGAGCCTTGCCAACCTTGGCGGCAATCTGCTCGACGCTGTACTTCGGTTCTTCAAGCCGCATCAGCGCGGCGAAGCCGTCGGCCTCGTCGAGCGGATGCACGTCGCGGCGCTGGAGGTTCTCTACGATGCTGGTTTCGAGGGCCTGGGTGTCGGTCAGCTCAACGATGCGGACAGGCGCGTTTTCGAGTCCGGCCAGTTGCGCCGCGCGGTAGCGCCGCGCTCCGGCCACGATCTCGAAGTGCTGGCCCACGGGCCGCACCACGAGGGGCGCAAGGATGCCTTGCGTCTTGATGGACTCGGCCAATTCGCTAAGCGCTGTCTGATCGAAGCTTCGGCGCGGGTTGGTTGCCGACTCAGTGAGGCTCACGAGCGGCAGGTTGCGATACTCGGATTGCGTTTGAACTGCGGTCGTCATGGGGATTCTCCTTGTGTGGTTGTCGAGCGTGAATGTATTGGCGGGCACAGCCGGTGCCCGCCCGTTGAACGGCAGGTTACTGGCTCCGGCTGCGCACAAAGGCTTCATAGAAGCCCTGAGACCGGAGGTTTCTATCCCAAGTGCGGGCGAACGCCTCGTGTTGCTGTTTCAGCCCTGAGAGGGTAAACAGTTTTTGCGCATCGTCGCGGTAGCTTGAATACTGCTCGATGCCGAGATAGTCATTCCGCCAGTAGTACGGGGCGAGTATGATGTCGCTCCCATCGCGGCGCATCTCGAAGAGCATCTCCGGATCGCGCATGGCATCGCCGTTCTGCTGGCCGTAATGCGCAACAGAGACAGTCGGCAGACCGTTGGGACCGCTGATCTCGATATCCTCGATGTCGAGCGGCATCCACGGCGGATTGTCGATGTGAAGATGAAAACCGGGCGCGAACGGCCCGGCTTCCATCAGGATGAGAGCCAGGGTCCGCATTAAGCCACCTCCGCAACGGCCTCGTTCTCTTGGGTTGGTTCGTCCACTTGAACGGCGGCGAGAATCACGGCGGACGTGCGCTGGATGACTTCAAGGCTTTCGGCCAAAAGCGCGGAGTTGCCTGCGTACATCTGGATGTAATCGCTTGATGCGGTTCCCATCTCTAAACCAACACTCTGGCCAACAATGAATGCAACTGCCTCGGCTTCGGTTTCGCGCACTGTCGCTGTGGTCATGGTGCGGCGTTCTGTCTTGTGCAATAGCTCGTGCGCCGTTTCGTGGACCAACGTTGTGAACTCCTCGGCCTTCGACTGGCCGGGAAGCAAAGCAATCTTGCCGCCGTAGGAGACGCCAAGCGCGGGGGCGATCTTCTCGTTAAATTCCAGCTTGATATTCTGCTTTACGAGAAATGCAATCATCCGGTCGCGGTGTTCGCCCACTTCGCCGGTGATGTTGTGTTCAAATTCCGGCAGGTCCGCGCCATCGGTCTGGCTGAGATCGAACACGTACACGGCACGGAAGCCAATCAGCATGGGCGCTGGCTTTGCGTCCTGCTCTGCCGTGTCTCTCTTCCGGCGGTGGCCGATGATCGGCGCGAGAATTTGAATACCTTTCTCGCCCTTCTTCACAAATCGGCCAAGCTCGTTCCATGCGCGAATTCCCGCTACTCTGGTTGCGGACGGGCGCTGCCTGGCGATCTGCAAAATGTTGCCGAAAGAATAGGAATGAAACCTTGCCATCGCGCCAAGATACGCGGTCAAAGTTTCGCTCTTGCCTGCCTCAAGCTGCTGGATGAGGTAGTCCACGGCCTGCCTGATGAGTTGCTGTGTGGGGTTGTCTTTCTGGCTGGTGCGCTGCTGGTAAGGCGACTCGCTGCGATTTCGCCGTGCCGCATTATTCCTGTGCGGCGCGGTGTTGCTGATAACGGTTGTGCCATTGCTGGCGGTGAAGGCTGTACTGCTCATTGTGGTTGTCATTGCTCTGTTCCTCGTTTGCTGCCCGCTTTGGGGCGATCTGCGTGCATGAGGGAGAGCACTGCCTGAAACCCAAATTTCTTTTGTTGAGTGCTCCCGCTTCATGGCTCTTGCGGCACGGCAGAGGCGCGGAGGGTTCGGTCAAGGCCGCCGCAGGCGCCGCGTCAGCGGTCGAAGCGTAGCGGAGAGCCTTGACAGGTTCCGACCGCCTCTGCCATAAAGCCGCATGAAGCGGGAGCACTTGATAAAAGAAGAAATTTAGGACCCAATCCGAATTGCGTTGCGTTCGTCGGGGCCGGGCGTTGCGGGGTAGGGACAGGCCTCGCACGCATGGGAAGCGGAAAACGCCGGCAAGATCGGCAGTTGCAGCGTAGGACGGTCGGAGCAGTTTGACTTTAAGCTGTTTGAGTGATCGGCCAACACAGAAAGCATCGTGAGATGAACCTGCGGTCCCGTCCGCAGTAGCCTATTGACGTCGGCGAGGCTGGTGACGGCTGGGGCAAAAGCTGTCGAGACAACATACCTCTTTCTTTACGACAAAGAGAACCCCGTGGGGAGTCCTGTGACACTGCAAGTGTCCAACATCGTCATGGCCGTATATGATAGGGGCTAATGGACAACGTGGTCACGCCTTCACAAGAAACAGAGCACTTTGAGATTGATGCGTCTGTTGTCTTCCAACTCGGCGAGAGCCTCATAACGGATGTGACTCAGGCCTTGATTGAGCTCGTTAAGAACGCCTACGATGCCGATGCGAGCTATTGCAAAGTCACTATTTCCACGAACCCAATTGAAGGCACGAACTCTCCTTTCTCGGGTTCCACGGGCTCCGTCACCGTAGAGGACGATGGAACTGGAATGGATCTTGAGGCGATCAGATCCGGCTGGCTGACGATCTCAAATTCAGGCAAACGCCAACTGAAGAGACGGTCCGGCACGACTCCCAGAGGACGAACTCCGCTCGGTGATAAGGGTCTTGGACGGCTCGGTACCCAGCGGCTTGGGAAGAATCTAGAGATGACAACACGCACTCTCGGCAGTCCCACGCAGCACCACGTTTGGTTCTCATGGGACGATTTTCTGGAGAAGCGAGTTTTGTCGAGCGTTAATGTCCATCGTCAGGAGGAGAAGCCCGAGTTCCCCAAGGGGACACGGCTGGTGATTTCAGGGCTGAGAGAGCTAGACACTTGGAAAGGCGATGCTCGTTCTGAAGTCGAAACCCGATTGTCACAGATCGTCTCGCCTTACAGAGAGGTCCGGGACTTCCTTGTCTATGCGAGCATCGATGGGATTGAGCTTGAGCCCTTTGAGGTCTCGGATCGCTTAAGGAACTTTGCTCAAATCCGGTATTCGCTGAAATTCGATGGAGATTTTCTTCATATAGACGGGCGAGCGCGCGTCGCCTTCTTAAGACCAGAATCGGGCGCCGACCTGAACGAAAAGGCAAAGTTCAGGCAGCTGATCGAAGATGACAATGGCCGCGAGTTCTTCGACTATCTTTCAAACAAAAGACGAGCATCAGATTTCAGACTAGTGAAAGAGAATGACGATGGTTGGTTCACATCCTTTAAGAAGGTAGTCAGTCTCGACCTTGACAAAGCAGCTCTGATTGGCACAATACCCGCGAATCCTGGACCGTTCTTCGGTGAGGTCGACTTCTTTAGTCTCAGTGATGAGAGCAGCAATGAACAGGGGATCTATTCAGTGCAACAGTACAGAGAGACTATTGCCAAGCTCGCTGGAATCCGGGTTTATAGGGATGGCTTTGGCATTCCTGTCTCTAAGGATTGGCTAAATCTTGGTGGTCAATGGACCACGGCGCGCTCCTATTACACTTTGAAGCCCCAAAATACACTTGGATTTATCGCAATATCGGCCCGCGAAAACGGGAACCTTCAGGAAAAAACCGACCGTGAAGGCTTCACTGACAATGCATACTTTCGCAATTTTCTAGCGCTACTTAATGAATTTGTGAGATTCTCCGCAGATGTCCAGCAATTCATGAGGCGCGGGTATAACGACTATCGGCGCACTGTTGATCGGAAGGACGCGGGTGTGCCCGAAGGGGTCACGCCAGAAACTCTCGCATCAGATATGGGGGCGACTCTCAAACAAGCGGCGAATCTGCAATACGCCGTCAAGGATGCTGCCACACGGCTTGAAAAAAGCATCACAAACGCCGACAAGCTTCTCTCTGAATTCGCCGATGCGGACGGAAGTGTTCCTTCGATACAAAGAATCAAGAGTATCGTTGAGGAACTTCGTGAAGAAACAGCTCAGTCAGCTAGAGTCGTAATCGAGGCTCAGTCTTACCTAGAAAGGGCATCGAAGTTGGGAACTACCGGCGCGGTTCTCACTGATCAGATCAAAGTACTAAGGGAGCAGATTCAGCAAGTTTACGAAATCATCGGCCTCGGCCTAACCGCAGAGGCTCTCTCACATGAAATCAACAACGTGATTACGCAGCTTGCAGAGCGCACCAAGAAAATGTCACAAATACTTAAGGCCACCGGGACCGCAGATCGCAAGCTCTTCACCTATTTCGCATATGTAGAGAGTTCCATTGCCGCCCTGCGCCGACAGATGACGTTTTTGGATCCGACGCTCCGCTATGCCAGGGAAAAACGGGAAGAAATCGACCTCAACACATATTACAAGGATCTACAGCAGCACTACTCTTTGCATTTCTTGGCCAGTTCGATCTCATTTGAGGTAATTAGGCCAAATCCGCCAATTCCCTTCAAAATTCGCATGAACAAGGGTAAGCTGCTCCAAATTCTCGACAACTTGGTTCTCAATTCAGAGTATTGGCTGAAAGAGAGCTTTAGAAGCGGAGCTGCGAGAGGAGCAGTATCAATCCAGCTAAAGCGCCCCTATATTTTTGTATACGATTCTGGACCAGGTATCGATCCGACTGTTGAACACAGTCTCTTCGAGCCATTTGTGACCACGAAAGCAGAGGGAAGAGGGAGAGGTCTAGGGCTTTTTGTTGTGCAGGAGTTGCTGAAATCAGATGGTTGTGAAATCCGTCTGACGTCAGATAGAAATACAAGGAGCCGGCTTTTCAAATTTGAAATTGATCTCACTGGAGTGTTGATCTAATGTGTGCTGCCTTGGTCGATGTCACACGCGAGCTTCTAGATGTAAGTGGGATTGCTCAGGTCATTTCGATCGACGATGCCTATGCGCCTGGGGCGACTTTGCAGGAAATCATCGGAGGGATCCCGGTGGCGAACCCGGAAGCACTGCAAGCTGTCGCAAAAATCCTTGGAATCGAAGTGATCGATCCAGACATTCTTGGCCAGCAGCTGCGCGGTCGATGGGAAAGCCTGAGCGAAACCGAACAAGAGGGTATAGCTGCTTGGTTACGCCCGCAGGGAGAACCCGACGGAGAAGGAGAAGCAGTCTCGCGTGACCTGCGAATGGCGACAGCGCTCCCCGGAATTTTCGGCGACAAAGTGAGGTTGCTTTCGCTTAAAGACTGGACCGCGCACCGTAATGAGATCGTCAACGATCAGATGCTACCGACGCTCTTACTAGTTGATATCAACTTCACAGACGAGGGCGGAGGAGAAGATCAAGGCATTCAAGTCATTTCCGAACTTCTGGCATCGGAGCCGAAAGGTAATATTTACTGTGCGCTCCTGTCAAACCGATATCAGATTGAATCGATACACGATTCATGGAAAGCTGTATGCAAACAATATGCTCTACCGTCAGAGCGATTTGTCCTGATTCCAAAGCGCGCGGTGTCTGAGGACACGCCAAAATTCTTGAGCCTCATTAAGCTCGTGGTAATGAATGGGCGTGCGAACAGTCTCAAAGCCGCTATACAGGCGTACTTCGAGGCCTCGGTCAAGGATGCTATTAGGTGGGTCGAGGACATTGATATTTATGAGTTTGAACAAATTGTCTGTGTTTCATCTCGCGAAGAAGGCGTTTGGGAATCTGACACTTTACTGCGCATACTCTCCCTACTGCAGAGCAAATTCGTCAAGGTCAAGATGCATACAGATGAGGCGGTGCACCATCTTACAGATGATTTACGCAATCTGAGCCTAGTAACCACCGACATCTGGGGCCTGCCATCGACAAAAGCTTACCAGATACAGAACATCGAGTGGTACCAGCCAGGCGAGGAAGTGAACGGCCAATACTTGCCTACTGAACTAGGGGACATTTACGAGATAAAGACTAGGCCGGACAAGCGCTATATATTGATGGCCCAGCCTTGCGATCTGATGGTACGAGGCGATACAAATGGGCAAAGACATTACAAAGTCAAGAACGCGGCCCTACTGGAAGCATATAAAGGCAAGCTAAAGGGCGACACTGATCTCTCCTTCGAACTCGAGTATTTCACCGACTCAGAAGAATGGCGAGTTGACCTTCGTTCTGTACAGTATGTTTGTTTGGAGGTGCTGGATCTTTGTGCGCTCAATAGCTCGGGTGAAGCTTCGATCACTAAAGGTATGGAAATCTCGCTGTTACTCTCACCGCCCTGGCGGTCTCGCGCTGGGCGCCTCCTCAAAGATGCAGAAAAGACGGTGTCGCGCTGTGAATATCTCCTCAAAAAGGGGCTCGACGTTCGTGAGGCGACCGCAATAGCGACCACCTCCACTCTCGAGAAACTCTTCAGTTGTACGGTGAACCCAAAAACCCGAGCCATCTCTTACAATTTTCGGCGCGTTGGAAGATTGAAACAGCCAAGGTCAGGAGCTCTTCTGTCGAAATACGCAAACGCGTTCGCAAGAGATGCGTTTGAGCACGATCTCACTGACTCTTTTCATGCCGAAGAGGAACCAGCAACTCCGACAGAAGAATCTGGAAAGTCGTAATTAAACTGGCTCGTGGAAAAGTAAGGAGGCTCTGGCCGCGTCGCTCTTGATCACGAAAGTTGCAATACGATTTTCGGTTTAGGATACGCTCCGCCGGGTCCTTTACAAGGGGCCCGCAATGCTCGATGCAGCGGTAGGAGCTTCTTAAACTGGACGGTGAAAAAGCACAACTTCACGCGATGCGTCTTGCTTGCTGGTAATGTTGCAATACCATTTTCGATTGGGGACATTGCGCCATACACGGTTTCGCCCCTCCCCCGACGCAATGCACTCCATAAAGCCGGCTGCTTCCATCGCCGCGAGATAGCGAGGCAATTGGGATTCCGAGTCGGAAAAGGCAACGAGCTGGACGACAAGTGCGTTCCTCGCAACCACATTCCGCACGGAACCGAAACACTCTTCAACATTGCGGAAGTAATTGTCCAAACCAAGAACCGATCGACTGCCAAAGGTATAGTGCGACGCAGCGTGACCATCTTTTAGAGAGGCCAACCAATATGGAGCTGGCGTTTCGCGGCGACCTTGCACTTGCCAACGGTGATAAAGGATATGCACGGCCGGGTAGGGCGGAGACGTGACCACCAAGCGTGGCTTCTTAAACTCTAACACTTTCGATTCGCTTTCAAGGCCAGCAGTAGATCGGCACAACAAGAGGCGGTTCTGACGAATCTCAGTTCTATTGATTCCGCTCGCGTGGCAAAATCTTAAAAATTCACGCATGGCCGCGAGCATTGTAGTGAAATGATCCGCGAATTGGCGCAGCGTGGCGGCACCCGATGGGACGTTTTCCTTGCAGTCTATGGCCCATTGTCCAGTCTTTAGCAGTGCGCAGCGAACGAAATCACGTTGCCTCTCGATCGGGAGCCATTCTGATTGTGCAATCAAATCCGCCCATGTTTTCTGAAGATGCTTGGGCAGATTGTGGACCTCCGCATTCGCTTCACCGATCCCCCTATAGCACTCCTTCTGCGCTTCAATCAGCCAGTCTCGCAAAATCTCCATATCGTAATTGTTGAGTGGGGTAGTTTTCACCTTGGACACGAAGTGTGCAAGTGTGTTGAGATCCACGCCGATGATTCTGCGCCCTAGTGACAGAGCCTCTACGATTGACGTACCCCCACCCATGAAGGGATCGAGTACAACATCACCTGGCCTGGAGTAGTGACGGATCACTTGGCGAACGAACAGAGGCGAAAAGCGGGCGGGATAGCGGTAGAAATTATGCGTATGACCTGAGACTGGTTCCTTTGCCGCTATTGCAGCCAACAACTCCTCCGGCACGCCAGAATTTCGGAGAACATCGGAGTCCGTCCTAGCAAAAGTGGTCATGTTCCCTTCCTCTGGAACGATTAGTCATCGGTATTAACGGAAAAGCCGAACTTTTCCAAAACGCGATAGGCATCTTGAGAAGTGATGGCGATGGGGGGAAGGTTGGTCACTGCCGCCAGAACCTGGCGAATCGGATAGCGCCTATTGCCGACGAGGACTGAGTATTTCTGAATACGCCCAGGTTCAACCCTCTTCATGGCCTTGGCGAAGTCCTCCTTTTGCTTCTCGAAGGTCTTGCCTCTCAGCTTAAAAGTGATTGCCAATTGCGGTTCAATCTCCTTCCTGTCGCTCCGCTTGCGAGACAAATCATATTACACCTTATAGAACTACACAACAACATACATCTAAGATGTGGCCTCAATTACGCGATCCGACTTCTCTTTGCAACATTTGGGCTCGGCCAATTTTCAGAGTTCGGGTGGGCGAATGGCGATACCCGAAGCGCAGACTGGCACAGAGGCGCTATCTCAATAGTCATCCATTATGTGGTTGATAATCATCCACATAATGGATGATTATCTGCCTGCGGTGGCTCGCCAGAGCGCGGGCCGCCTCGATGCATGGTTTCAGTCCTACGTTACGACGGTGCTCCAACGGAATATACGGGATTTGGCAAACATTGCCGACTCGACCGCCGTTCCACGGCTACTCTCCGTAGTGGCCGCCCGCGCGGGCGGACTGCTGAACTTCGCTGACCTGTCGAGAACGATGGCTCTGCCGCAAACGACATTGAAACGCTTCTTCGCCCTGCTGGAGGCGACTTTCCTCGTACAATTGCTGCGCCCCTGGGCGAGAAACCTGGGGCAGCGAGCCATCCAGACTCCCAAGGTCTACCTGAACGATACAGGGCTGTTGGCGCACCTGCTGGGAGTCACAGGGGACCGCCTGAAGGGCGAGGGGAATGTGGCCGGATCAGTTTTGGAGAACTTCGTGCTGATGGAATTGCGAAAGCAATGCGCCTGGAGCACGACCCGGCCCGAACTGTTCTATTGGCGGACGGTTTCAGGCCGCGAAGTTGACGTCGTGCTGGAAGATCGTACCGGGAAGGTGGTGGGCGTTGAAGTGAAAGCTGCCGCAACCCTGGGAAGTAATGACGTGGGCGGATTGCAGGCTTTGGCGAGCGCCGTCGGCAGAAACTGGGTACGCGGTGTGGTGCTTTATACAGGTGCGGAGACTATTCCATTTTCTGCCAATTTTCACGGCATTCCCATCAGGCGACTTTGGTCGGCTTGATGATCGGGGTCGTGGATGGCGTTATGGGGACAGTTCCGAACCTACCGAGGGGCAGCGAGCGTAATCGTAGGCGGGGCGAACGGAACTACAATGGAGCAATGGCATCGAAAGATTTTTCTGCCGACTTGGCCGCCGTCGAGGCAAATCTTGACAGAGTTTTCCAACGCGAGTTGGGCTTGAGCAAGATTCCAAAACCGGCGGCACGCGAGGCGCTGCTTGACGTAATGGAGTCACTGCTCACCGGACAAGGCAAGGAGATTGACGCCTCAAGTGGTGCCATGGTCTTTTACTTCAATAATCTGACAAAGGGCGCTAGCTCCGCTCTCCGAGCTATTGAGCGTTTCGCTTCCGAAAGAAAGCGCGCTTTCTCAAGGGGCTGGGATGTAAGTATCAGGAAATCTCTCTCTACATGTCTCTTTTTTTCCGTCGTAGAGGATGCATTCTTCACTTGCTGGAAAGGGTATTCCGTCCCTCAAATAGAAGGGCAGAATGTTTCATTTGAACCGCTAGGTTCCGACCTTGACGCAAGACTTCGCTTTTTCAGATCGCCTGCTGATTTCTCGGAGGGAGGAACCGCCCCGTTTGACTTCTCGCTCTTAACGTCGAAGGAGGTTATGGAAGGGGTTGCTCGATCTTTAATGGCAACCGAGTTTAAGCCTGTTGGCGGCTTCGAGTATCAAATAGAGCAACCCGTCGTCGAAGTCCTGTCTCGTGAGTATCAGAAGGTCTTCGAGCCCATGCTGCAGGGAGCGCTGAACATCAATTTAGGTGGGATCACCTCACGAGATCTATTTCGCGCGTGGTGCATCTTGTTAGCGCTGGCAAGACTTCATTGGCTCGTACGTCTTTTGACCGCTAAGGATCCGAGTTCTCCGAATACTAGTTTCGTGCTCCCCGCCCTATACCGGAAGACCGCGTTCTGGCTAGACGCGTTCGGCGGGTTGCCGAACCCTCAGACTTTATTGGGGATTCTGACGTTCGATCCCGTTGAGAAAGCCGGTGATATTTGCGTGACACCCATTGTTAGGATTCAAGACGGATACTTCGGCCTGATTCCGTCGAGCACCTTACGATCGAACATTCCTCGGAACCTCCTTGTGCTGATCGCCTCGCGCTTTAGCGCCGCCTATTCGATGTTTTCTTTGAGCCGGGAATCTCTCGCCGTAGCAGAATACCGCCGGCAGCATCCTTCGACACTGATCGATGCGCAAATCAATTTGCCAAAGTGGAATGGGAGTCAGTTACCCGATATTGACCTCCTGTTTGGGAATGCGGATCACACCCATCTTGTAGTCGCAGAATTGAAGTGGCAACTGAGTGCTAGCACTACTCGAGAGGTAGTAAGCAGAAACGATTACTTAAAGAAGGGCTCTGCTCAACTCGTCAAGATTAGAGATTTCCTTCTCGCAAATCCAGACTACTTGCGCGCACGCGGTCTGACAAAAGTTTCCACTACTGACGCTAAGATCACATTGCTGCTGCTTTGTAGAGGCCACCTTGGATCTGAGACGGTAATGACCTCCCCAGACATTCTTCTGTGCGACGACGCAACATTCTTCAACGAGCTTGACAAAGGACTGGAAGCCGCACTGCGCGCTGCCGAGACCTTCTCGTACTTGCCATTGGAAGGGAAGGACTTTATGTTGCGCGATGTGCGAGTGAAATTCGGCGACGGCATTGTGGGTTGGAAAGCGATGGTGCCTCCAAGCCTAACTGAGGATACAGAAACCGCACTGGTCGAAGCGTTTTATATGGACGGAGCGAGATTCGCAGTCCTATAGGCCAGGCGCAAGTGACATCATTCGGCGAACGGATCGATGGCTTTGAGGTCTGAACCGTACTTCTATCGCAAAGTCGATATGGCGGACTGGAATCCAAGAGGCGCCGGAAGGGTAATGTCGAAGGAATATGTCTAACGAGACGCTAGGAGCCTTTCACGAACGCGAGGATGCTCAAGCTGTCGTTAACGACCTATTTTCAACCATGGATTCGATGGTCACTGAATATGATGGTCAAGCCATCAAGATTAGAAAGCGAATCAACGGAACCGCTTTCTTCCCCGGCGGCGTTGGACTTTGGAGGGGATTACACAAGAACGGCCCGATGCCACAATACTTCCCGAAAGCCTCGGTCATGATGCTGGCCCACAATTTCGACGCCGAACTTCTATTCAATGACTCGGTTGATCGCGGCATCGAGAAAATGGATGAGGGCACGTGGAAGGGGCTGCTTCAGTATCTTGCAGTTTCTGGACTCGCCGCTGAGCGCTGTTTCTTTACGAATGTGTTTGTAGGGTTAAAGCCAGGCAGGAAATCGCGTGGTCCGTATGAAGGGTCTGCGGAGCACAAGAAACAGTGCCGCAAATTCCTCGAATATCAGTTCGGAGGGACATGTCCGTGCCTTGTCGCTGTTCTTGGTAAGCCTGCTTTGGAACAGTTCAAGATGATTCAGTGTCCGTACCCATATGTAATTCTTCAACATCCTTCTTACGCTTCAAATTTCGGATGGGAGAGCGAGAAGGGGCAAGCTATCATCAGAGAAAACAGTGAGAAATTAGCTTATGCGTTGAAGAAGCATGGGTGTTTGTAATTTCAGCGTCTGGAGAATCTGCGTGTCGTGATTTTGCAGACGGTGTCTGAAAAATCCGCGATAGGGATCAACCCATTCCAAGGCCGTGTCCAAGGGATACGGGCTGATTGATGTCAAGAGCCGAAGTCTTTGATACATCGGCTGCAAGCTGCGGGCCGAGTTTGGTCACGTCGTCGGTGAAGAGCGTGGCATCGTGGCTAGCGCGGGAGATTGAGACGTAACCAAACCGCGAATTGAGCAGGTCCGGGTGGACACCGGTATCGGCGTTGACCAGGACGCGCTCGGCGGTGAGGCCCTGGGAACTGTGACTGGTGACGGCGTATCCGTGGTCGAAATGGCGATGTTCTTTTGGATCGAACTCAATCAGGCGATTGTTGTCGAGGCGGCCCGAAATGCGGCCATCGGGCGCGATGGATTCAATGGCGGCAAGGTCGCGATTGGCAACGCCGAGCGACTTGTCGGGCGCAGTGAACTGGACGCGGTCGCCGACAGAGAATTCGCGGTCGATCTCGCGGTATACGCTGACGCCGGTCAGGCGGCGCGGGTCGTAGGTGGCCAATTCGCCGGAGGGTCTCTCGACAGTGAGCAGGTTGGCGGCGGGGTTGATGCCGACAACCGTTCCGTAGGTTCCAGCGTCGATTCCGGCGATTTTGCTGCCGCGTGCATAGCGAATCACATCGTTCACCTCGAAGTGACTGGCCCATGAGCGTTCGGCGCCGGTCATGTCCTGGCGCTGAACGAGTACACGGAAGGTGTGGTCCTCCGGTGCGAGGGCTCCATTGGCTTTCAACTCCTCACGCACGGCAACGTTCAACTCGCGGCGGGAGGCGTTGTCGGGCGAGACGATCAATGTCTTCTCAGGGGACTCGGCGTAGCTCTTGGCAATCGTGCGGATGCGTTCTTCGGTGTCGGGGATTTCCTTTACGCGGCCCTGTTGCTGGAGTGATCCGAGCGCGGCGGAGACTTCGCCTTTGGCCAGCATCTCGACAGCGGACTTCAGCGCAGGGTCTTTCTGGCGGACAATCTCGTCGAGCTTGGCGGTGTGCATTCCGGCCTCCTGCAACTGTTCGAAGGGACGGCCAGCCTCGACGCCCTGGTGCTGGCGTGTGTCGCCTATCAGGAGTACGCGATCATTGGGGCCGAGACGCGCAAGAAACTCGCGCATCTGGTTGGTGCTAGCAAGGCTCGATTCATCGACAAAGTAGAAGTGCTTATGTCCGGGAGCTTCCGGGTGTGCGGTGCGCGCAAGGAACCCTTGCAGGGTTCCTGACTCAACGCCCGCCTCGCCAAGTTGGCGGGCGGCGCGGGAGGTCGGGGCGAAGCCTTCGACCGCGTAGCCATTCGATTCGGCAGCGCTGCGGATGACGGAAAGGGTGGTCGTTTTGCCCGTGCCGGCCAAACCCTGGATACCCTGAATCCGGTCCGGGGAGCTTAGTACATCCTCAACCACACTCTTCTGAGCGCGGTTGAGATGAGAATGTTGGTCGGCAACAGCGATGGCCTGCTGGCGAGGCAAAGCGGGTTCGACCTGGTGCTGTCCCTCGCGCACGCGGCGGACGATCTCGCGCTCTGCCTCGATGGTCCTGGCAGTGGTGAACTGACGGGCCGGTACGCTCTGCGAACGCTCGACGATCTGAAATTCACCGGAGGACATGCGGGCGTCAAGGTTGCCGCGCATCTGAGCAAATGTCACATCGCCCATGCCTCGGCGGAGGCCGTCGCGAATCAATGCGCGCTCATCGACAACTGCCTCCCGCTCGAAGTTCTTGTCGCGGGAAAAGGTGAGAGACTCGCGAACGCGATCAATGGAGTTGACCGGCTTCTCCTGATGCTGAAGCCGTTCGCGCGCAGCACGAACGACGGCTTCCGCCTGGTGCCCAAAGTCGGCAGCGAGCTTGCGATGCGCAGCTAGCACATCGGCTGGGGAATGGATCTCTTTGCGGTCCCGCGTGGAGTGCGCGGCGATCTCGGCCGCCTCCTTCCCGGAGCGACCTGTGCGCTCAAGATACTCGCGAATCTGCCGGCTGCGCGGGCTGGAAGCGTCGAGGTACTCCTGCGTGTAGCCTTTGATTTCCGGTGCCCCGCTACGGCCAACGGCGATCTCGTAACCGAGATGGCGAAGCCGATAAGTCAACTCAGATTGATAGACGGCGGTGGCAAACTGCTGCGAGGCGAAAAGGCTCTGGGGCTGGATGGCGCGGGACTGGCCGTTGTCCCGCTCGGTGACATTGAAGACGACGGCATGGGTATGGAGTTGCGGCGCAACGTAACCATCTACCGGGCGGGCGGTGTCGTGCTCGAACTTGGCAGCGATGAACTTGGCAGTCGTTTCGGGCGGATGGTTTCCGCCGATCCGAGCCTGCGTGTACATTTCGAGCTGCTCCAAGGCGACACGGACGCTTTCGCGATGGGCTGTACGGACATTGTCGTCGCCGCCAACCAGCGCGGTAAGTGAGATGGACTTCGGAGCGGAAAAAGTCGCATCCCACCCCGCACGATGCTCCATGGTTTTGATAGTTTTGCCGTCAGCATCTTGATATTCATAGGAGGCGCGCTGGCGAACAAGCTGCTCGCCATTGGCCGGATGCTGGCCCTGGCTGAGTTTGGCAAAGTCCTCGGCGGAGACCGCTCCGGCAAGGCCGAACTGCCCGGCCAGCCGGCCTTGCCATTCGCCGGCAATGACCCCGCGCTGGGACCAATAGTTCTGTTCCCTCGCGGTGAACTCCTTTGCGTGATAGCTCTGCGCTTGCCCTGCGGAAAGCGGCTTGGAAATGGTCAGCATGGCTGTCTACTCCAATTGATGTCCGGCAGATTGGACCTCATGCTCAGGGAACTGAAGATTACCCTGCATCTCTTCCGGCTCTGCTGGGAGAGGCGTGCTTGGCACGATCAAATCGTCCATTTGTCTTTCATCGAAGCCAGGGCTTTTCTCTTCGAGTGCAATGAACGGAAACGAGAATCGGGCAACGTGATTGCCGTACTTGAGAAAGCCGCGCAAGTCATCGAGTCCGGAGACCTCCGAGGGCAGGACAAGCGGCTCGGTCTGGCGATCGAGCGCGAAGTTCTTGCCTGCGCGTGAACCGTCGTAATGGGTCTCACGCAGCCGCTCGATCTCGACTTCGCCGATGGCTTCACTCACCCATTTCGCGGCGCGCGGCTCAGTTGTGCGAAGGAAAATCTTGGTAGCAGGCTGCGAGAGCATCGCTTCGGAATCCTCACCGTACCGGGCTTCCATCTGGCTGCGCCCCTGGAAGCCCAGAATCACCGGGTTCTGCGATTTTCGGTTCTCTGTGATGGCCGTGTGGAGCTGTGGCAGCCGTTGCAGGCTGGCGAGTTCGTCTATAACGAACCAGACAGGTTTCTGGTCCGGCATCGGCTCATTCAAGAGACGCAACACGAGCGTGTCGATCCATAGACTGATGAGGGGGCGAAGTGCCTCGCGCATGGTCGGACGTGACGTGATGAAGATCCACCCGCGCCGCGTCTCCGCCCACTTGGTTGCTGTCCAGACAGAGGTCGTCTCGCTCTCTTTTGGTAGCAGCCGAAAGCTGTCCGCACTCATATTGAGGGAGCCGAGTACGCCGGTACGCTGCTGCGGAGCCTTTGGATCGATCAGCATCCAATACTCCGTTCCTTTGACGCGGCGGTCGATTTCGGCGGGGTCGGACATCCACTTGATCAGATCCTCCGGCGTCGGCAGATAGCTGAGTAGATGGGCAAATATCTTTTGCGGCGCTTCAACGAAAAATCGGTTGTTCACTCCCTCGGGCTGATAGAGCGAAACGGCCAGGGCCTTTGCCTCCGCCTTGCGGCGTAGCTCCATGGACGGATTCCAGTACGGCATCCGGGCGTCAAGCGGATTGAGGACGATGTCGCCGCGACGTTCGTCGTAGAACTGCTTCACGAACTCGCACGCAGGGTCATAGACGATGGCGCTGTCACCGCGTGCATCGACCTGGTAGAGCATCTGGCGGATGATGCTCGACTTACCTGATCCGGTGTCGCCCACGATGAGGAAATGTTTGTTCTCCGCATCGCGCGGGATGCGTAATGGAAGCTTGAAATCATTGGTCTTGATCCCGATGCCATTACCCGATACGGCCGCCGTAAACTCCTTCGCATTCACGAGCACAGGGCCTTTGAGGCGGCGTCCGTAGCGCAGTTGCTTGATGCGTCCGATGTCCTTGTGGATCGAAAATGGAAGCTGCAGGACGAATGCCACTAGCCCAAACAGAAGCTGCATCTTGAAGAGGTTGTAGAGCGGAACATCCCCGTATATCCAGTGCGCAATCCACGCATGGACTACCTTGTTCTGATAGTTGCGCGGTGCCTCGCGCATTAGGAAGTAGGTTCCATGGCTTGACGCTTCCGGGGTCAGCGTCAAGGGCAACGGCTTGCCGCCAAACTGCGGCGTAGAGCCCGGCTGCACATCCGCTTCGAGCGCGGCCCGGCCCGGTGTTTCGCCGTCTGAAACATACAGCATCTCGTATTTGCTGGCTGAATGCGCAATGCCCGCCGTCTCGCTGCGAAGGTAGTAGGGCAGGTAGTAGCGTTGGAGCGGCTGCAGACCAAATTGAAAGCGCAGGTAGACGAAGAATCCCGTCGCAACGCACGCGAGAAAAAACGCTCCGAGCGTGTAAAGATAGCCGCGCGGCGGCCAGATGATGGACTCTCTGCGGCCCCATTGTTGAACGATTGGCATGGCTATTTCTCCCTGTTCTGACTCCGCTTGGCGAGGAGTTCCTGGGCCTGGGCGGCCTTGGTTGTTTGCACTTGGCGAAAGAGAATGTTGAGCTGATCCTGGGCCATCTTGTCGCCGCGCAGCAGCGGTTCAAGCGTTTTCATCAAGAGCATCTGGAGGCCCACAAGTTCGGTGAAGATGTGCATCTCCATCGCTGCCGAACCCTGGGCTCCAAGGTTGTGTAAGAGCGCCTCGCGTGCCCAATCGGCAATTGTCGTTCCCTTTGACCATGCGAGGGATTCAAGCGCCGCGAACTCGGTATCAGTGAATCGCGCCGACAGTATCCGGTTCCGGGCGAGCGGCCGTTTGGAAGCATTCGCAACGGGCTTGAGAAGTGTTGGAGTTCCCATTGTTCAACCTCAATTCTGTAAGCCGTCAACGAACGTAAACGCCGTATACGGAGAATTGCGTAAGTGCTTCATCGCCCGAACGTTGACGTTTGTATACGGGCGTCTACGAACGTCTACCTTTCAGGGGTGGAGTGTCGAGATACACCCGGTGCGCAGCACCGAACGGGCTTTTCACGGCTGCAACGCTAACTGCGGGAGCGCGATTCACTTGCGGACTCCATCACTCTTGCGGGCTTTGCAGGCTGCGCCACTTGCTCTGCAACAACGCCATTCTGTGGAGCGCGTCGAATACGAAGGCTCTGAGTGGCACGAGCGGCTTCCGGGGTCCGAAGGAATTCCTGGAAGTCGCGGTCCTTGGCAAAGACATAAGCCAGCGCCTTGTCCACGACTTCATCGGCGGAGGCGTGGAGAAAGGCTGCATATTGGTCGATCTGCTCGGCGGTGGATTCGTCGAGACGTATCGTCGCGGTAATCTGTCGGGTCTGAACAATCTCAAGCAACGGCATTTCGGGGCTCCTTTCGGCGATTGATTTCGGGTTGGGTTGTGGTGCGAATCTCTGTCGTAACAGCCAACAGAATCTCAACCGCATATATGCGGCAATCGTGCGCGGAAAACTCGAAGCGGCGCCGGACTTCAAGCATGGTGAGAACATCAGCAATCGACAAGCCTTCGGCTAGCCACTGGCGAACCGACATAGTATCGGCAATCATGCGCCCATGAGAAGCGGATTCGTTTCGTAATGGCTGCGCTGTGCGAGTTGTTCTCAGCATGGCTTGCCTCCCGCAATCTCCTGGCTTCCAGTCTGGAAAACCTGCTCCATTTGGAACGACTGTGCCGCCCGGTCATAGCCGTTCAATCTGAGAACTTCGCGGATCACTCGGCAGCCTGGCTGTCGCTCGACATGGACGACGTAATCGACGGCCTCTCCGATCTCAGCTTCAATGTCCTCGAAAGTGGCCTGAGAGTGGCTGCGCAGTACGAGGTTTGCGAAGCGGCGTAGCGCCTTTGCGGCCGAGTTAGCATGGATGGTGGCGAGCGAACCGGCGTGACCAGTGTTGAAGGAATCGAGCAGCGTGCGCGCCTCGATTCCGCGTACCTCGCCAAGGATGATGCGGTCAGGTCGCCAGCGGAGAGCCGCTTTCAATAAGTCGTCGAAAGTCACGGCATTCCGATAGGTGTCGGTCTGGCATTCGACGGCCATGATGTTCGGCTTTTCGATGCGCAGCTCCGCGGTATCTTCGATCACGACGATGCGTTCGTGATCGGGAATTGACTGGCCCAGGATATTAAGCAGTGTCGTCTTGCCGGTGCCTGTCCCGCCGCTGATAAGAATCGTCTGGCCGCGCTCGATCTGGGCGGCCAGGAACTCCGCAAGCGGGCGCGTAAGCGTCCCGCGAGCGATCAGGTCTTCAACCGTGAAATGGCGACTGGTGAACTTGCGGATGACCATGGCTGGCGCGGGCCGGACAACCGGGGGAATCACCGCTGCCAAGCGGCTCCCATCGGGAAGCTGGGCGTTGAGCAGCGGGTTGTCTTCGTCGAGCTTTTTGCCGAGCCTGTTGGCAACTACTTCGAGACCCGTGCGCAGCCGGGCCGGGTCGAACTGAATACTTGCGTCGTTGCGGAGAATGCCGTCGCGCTCGTACCACCATGTCGAGTCGGGATTGCCCATGATCTCGCTGACACTTTCGTCCAGCAAAAGAGGCTCGATAGGCCGAAGGAATGGAAGGATCAGCTCGAAGCTCATGGATGGAACCTCATTGCGACGGAAGCCCAGCGAGTGGCCGAGCTTCCGTAAGTGAGGAGGAAGGGCCTATGCGGCCTCTTCCTCCGGGTTGATCTCTTCGGGTTCCTGCTCTTCCGGGCTGACCTTCTCGGCGCGGTCGAGTTTCAGGATCGAAGACACACGAACTTCCCATACGCGCTGCTTGGCGTTGGTCTTCTTGTTCGTCTGTTCGCGGCTGCGCAACTCGCCTTCGACGGACAGATGCGCGCCCTTCGTCAACGTCTTCGCATACTCGGCCAGCCGGCCCCAGACGACGCAGCGATGCCACTCGGTATGGCTGTTGTACTCGCCGGTCTTCTTGTCCTTGTAGCTGGACTTGGTGGCAAGTGAGAGCACGGTGAAGCTGGCGTTGTTGGCGGTGCGGGTGATGGCGTCGTTGCCGAGGAAGCCGATGAGCGTAATGCGATTCTGATACATGGTGAAGTCTCCAAAGTTGAATTCCCGGATTGGCCGGTTCACTCCCCGGCGAAGCCATAGCGAGAGGCCCGGCTCCCAAGTGCCAAGCCGTGCATTCTGGAGTAGGGACCCAAACTTGCTTTGGGAGAGGAGTCCGGAAAGCAGAGCGGCGACGTGCCGCCGGGCGCCGGATGTGGCCCGAAGCGTGTGACCGGACAAGTAAGGGAGAAATCCCAGAGACGAACGCTTCATGATCTGCATAGACCGAGGTATTCCCGGCTTGCAAAACCTGCGCTGCTGAATGCGGAACCATCTCATTGCCGCCTGCTCAAGAGACCTGAACGGCGAACGGACGCACCGTCTTTGCACGTATGCTGGCGAGGTTCTACGTCTGCGAAGAAAAGAAGGGCCTATCTGTCGCGATTTGTGACCGCGAAGGAACATGGGAAATCGCCTCGTATGGGGTTTGTCTTCGGTGCGGGCTACTCGAACGCCTGGTCGGCCCGGAAGCGGACGATGGTCAACCCAAGGGGATCGACAGCCAGTTCGTTATTCTTCACGTTCTCTCGGAAGACATAGGTGACGGTGGCCGTCCAACGTTCGCGCTTCAACTCAGTGTGGTCAGTCGGATTCGAGAACACTTTCATGAACTCAATGCGCGCCGAATAGGGCGACTGGCGGAGATTGTCCAAGACGACCTCTTTCACCTCGACATCGACGTATGGAAGAGAGCTGTCTTTGATGTAGGTCGGAATGATGTTGTCCTTCCGCTCCTGGTCGATTACAGCCCGCTGAACGTCGCTGTTGAGGAAGTAGAGTGAACTGGTCTGATCACGCTCGATCGTGAAGCGATTCCGGCTGAAATAAAGCTCCGCCCAGCGTGTCAGGTAATACTTGTTCTCCGCCTCCTGAGGACGGTATTGGAAGTTGCGATAGTCAATCGCTTCCGCGCGGCCCACGTCGTTGATGCGGACGATCATCGGATGCATGTCGGCAAGCGCCTTTTGGCTTTTGAAGGTGAGCGCCGCCAGCGCGAGGCAGACGACGGCAAGCACGAGGATTGTCACCTTAAGGTAGGTGTTCATCACCAACGGGTCGCCATACTGCTCAAGGTAGCGTTCCGCAGCTCGCGTAATCTCTGGGGTCGCCTTCGTTTGTACACTCATTTCATACCTCCATTGGCCGCGATTAAATCATTGCCCGTATCGCCATCATCGCCATGCCGAGGCCACTGCTGCCACCGCTTGTATGACCGCTGAAGAGGGACTGCGTCATGGCCGGAATTTTGAAAAGGATGTAGACATTCACGAGTACCAAGAGAATGAGTAGTGGCAGCGTTTCAACCAGCAGCGACGGGTCGGAAAAGCTCTGCCCAAGCTGGATGTAGTAATTGGTTAGAACTTGCGCCAGAACATTCATTGCAGCGGCGGCAACGACTTTGTAAAAGCTGAAGCCTAGATAAGACTTGAGCCAACCCCAAAAGAGCCAATCGAGCTTGTCAAAAACAAGAAACGGAATGAAGATCGGCCCAAGCAAACCGATGATCGTTGAGGCAATAGCCCCGTAGGCCAGGATCGCGGAAACCACCGCTGCCATGATGCCCAGGAGAAGCTGTACGGCGAAATACACGATCGCGTAGTAGGGCGACATGAGGCTGGAGATGATCGACGGCCCGGTCTTCGATGAAGCCGCATGGATCTCTTTCAATATGGTGGTCGATCCGTCCGCCCCGATGATGTTCACAAGGTTGGCAGTGCCGCCGTCGATGAATCCTTTAATGGAGAAGCCGAGTCCAGGGATGGAGCTATCGTAGTAATTCACCATTGCGTAGGCGAAGGTGAGCAGCATGAAGAGGTTCAGGAACTTGCCCATGCTGAAGCCGGGGCCGCCCTGGGACGATGCCAGAGCCTCCTGCACGCCGAACCAGACAAGCATCATGGTGGCCAGCGCAATCACGATGTGAATGCCCATCGCGGAAACGGAGGGTGCCGTTGCCGCTGCAAGCGACTGGCACCCCTGAGAGATGATTTCAAAGAGACCCATGTTCAGTACCTCATGTTTTCTTCGCGGGGCCTGTTATCGTGAGTTGGTCAGTAGGACTGAGTGAGCAGATTCGCCGCTCCGCCGCTGGTGGTGGTGATGTTGGCGTTGTAGTAGCCCTCATAGCCGGCCGAATCGCGAAACGCCGACTTCATAGCGTCCTGTTGCTGTTTCTGAGCGAGCATCTGCTGCAAGGCTAAGTTGGCGTTGATCTGGTTGGCGTCCTGCTGGGTGCGCAGTTGCAAAAGCAGAGCCTGGTTGATTCGTTGGAGCGTAGCCATGACTGTCTGCTGGCTGGAGTCCTGAGTCTGCGATGCGGTTTCAAGATTGGCGATGTCCGTCTGTCGTGCCGCCTGGTTTGCACGGATCGTTCCGAGAGCCTGGAGGTTGGTGGTCATTACCGAATCGCCAATGTCGATGGTGGCGCCTTGCGCGGCAATTTGCTGCTGCCCAGCAATGCTCGCCGTGCCGTAACCGGGTACCATATTGGGCGTTCGAGGCACGGATGCCTGCTGGTAAGAGGAAGCTGCTGCGGTGCCGGTGTTGGAGGCGTTGAGCCAGCCCATCGAATTGCCGTAGGTGTTGGAGACTTGCTGCATCAGCATCAAATCGCTCCGGGGTGAGAGAAAGCGCGAGTACAACATCTGCGGCGAGTTCATCATCTGGCGGTAAAGGTTGTACTGCTGCTGTACGGTGTTGTAGGTTTGCAGGGCAGTCGTAGCGATCTTGACGGTATTGGTAAAGATCTTTGTTCCGTTCTCGATCTGC
>Ga0302275_10000700_pt1 | contig 37476 bp, 27 predicted proteins | sample III_Bog_N2_2_FD_200229 | JGI IMG/M metagenome (GOLD analysis project Ga0302275, IMG submission 200229) | Peat permafrost microbial communities from Stordalen Mire near Abisko, Sweden - III_Bog_N2_2 | ecosystem: Environmental > Terrestrial > Soil > Wetlands > Peat | place: Sweden: Abisko... | reverse complement strand
GCTGCCGTGGAATTGGGTGAGCGCCACGCCGTAAGCCACCGCCAGCACCAGCAGGACGGGCACAATGCGGAATTGCGAGCGGGCCAGCAGGTTGTTGACCAGCACATTGGCCAGGGACAAAGGCACCATCGCCCACGCATACCAGGGCAGCACGGCGGCCGCCACCGCCACATAGGAATCCTTGAAGGCAAACCGGATCACCCACGGAGCCAGAATGGTCAATCCCAGCGCGCCCCCGGCCGCCAGAATAATCGTGCCGACCATCACCAACCGGAGCAGGTTGCTCTTTTCCGCCCGCGCGGCGCTGTGGACAATCTTGGGAAACATCACGGTGGCCATGGGCAGCACCAGCCACAATAGCGCCCGCGACATGGTGCCCGCGCCCACGTAAAAGCCGGAGTCCTGGGCGGTGAAGCAGGCGCGCACAAACATCGTGTCCGCCGTGAACAGAAATTGCACCGCGAAAAAACCCAGCATCAGCGGCACCATTTGACCGAGCAGTTCGCGCACGTCAAACGATTCCGCCCGGAGGGTCCACAGGTTCCGCGTCTGCCAGACGCCAATGCCCACCGCCACCACCAGGCCGAAGCAGACACCGGCAATCATTTCCGTGGAGGCGCCCGCAAAAAACAGGACCAGCACGCCGGCGACCGCCAGCCTGCCCAGGCCGTGCAGGATATTGTCCCAGCCCAGCCAGAGGAAGTTTTGCTGGCCCTGCATCAGGCCCAGGAAAATGGGCAGCCAGAAGGACAACAGCACCACGAGCACCGTCATCCACAATCCCGCCAGGCTGGGCAGTTTCCACGCCGCCATGATTTGGGTCTGCCACAGGCCGACGCCCACCGCCAGCAGCAGCACCAAGGCCAGCGTTCCCAGCAAAGCGAGCCGGATCATGCCGGCCAGTGCGCGTTCGCGACCGTTGAGCTGCGCCTTGGCCGTCTGCTGGGCAAACACCATTTGCAGCGGCATGTTGGGCACGCACATGGCCACCGCCAGCATCACGCCAAACGCCCCGTATTCCGCCTCCGTGATCTTCTTGCTCAGCAGGTGGACCAAGTAGAACACCATGCCGCCGCCGATGCTGGCAATCATGAGCCAGCCGCTTTGACGGAAAAACGTCGCGTGCGGCTGGGGCGCGGGCTGGGGCGGGCTCTTGGCGTCAGACATGGCCGGGAACATAGGCCAACCCGGCGGTTCAGGAAAGCGATTTCAGGAACTTCAAGAGCAGATTTTTCCCGCGTTCGAGCTGGGCCAGGGAAATCCATTCGTCGGCGGTGTGCGCCTGGGCAATGTCGCCCGGGCCGAAGACCACGGCGGGGATGCCCGCGCCCGCCAGCACGGCGGCGTCGCAAAAATAGTTCACCCCCGCTGCCCGGCGCTGGCCAAGGGTGCTGAAAAACTGCCGGACCAGCGGCAGCTTGGGGTCGGTTTCGAGCGCGGGCGCGGGTGCCACCTTGGAGTTGGCCAGCCGCGCGCGCAAACGCCGCCGCCGCAAGAGGGCGCTGATTTCCCGGCCGATGCCGGCCTCGGTTTCGCCGGGCAGGGTGCGACGGTCCACGGTGATGACACAACTGGCCGGCACGATGTTTGGCTGCGTGCCGCCGGAAATGGTGCCCACGTTCACGGTGGCGGTGCCCAGCAGTCGGTGCTTGCGCTGCCGCAATTGCGCCGCATATTCGGTTTCCAGGACTTCCACGATGCGGGCCATTTCGTGGATGGCATTCTTGCCGAGCTGCGGCGTGGAACCATGGGCCGCGCGGCCCTGGGTTTCCAATTCCAGCCACAAGTCGCCCTTGTGCGCGGTCACGGCTTGCAACCGGGTGGGCTCGCCCACGATGGCGAGGTCCGCCTTAAATCCGCTGTCCGCCAGCGCCCGCGAGCCCGCCTGGGCGTGTTCCTCGTCCACCAATCCGGCAAACACAATCTCGGTGGTCTGCGGCCGGGTGGGGGATTCGGCCAGTTCGCACAGGGCGGTGAACATGGCCGCCACGGAACCCTTGGTGTCGCACGCGCCGCGGCCATGCAGCCGGCCCTGGTTCCAGCGGGGCGTGAACTGCGCTTCGGCCGCCACCACGGTATCCAGATGGGGGGCCAGCACAATGGTGCGCTGGAGCGGCCCTTTCGGCCGCAACCGGGCGAGCAGGTTGTAACGGCCGGGGCGCACGTCCTGAAATTCGAGGTCCAGCCCGGCTTGGGCGGCCGAGGCGGCCAGGAAATCCGCCACGTTCTTTTCGCCGTAGGGCGCACGGGGCGATGGGACGGCGGCAGCGGCCGCCGGGGCGAAAGCGGGATTGACGCTGGGCAGCGCGATGAGTTCCGCCAGCAATTTTTCCGTGCGCGTCATGACTGGATTTTACCGGGGCAGCCGGGAAATGTCCATGGCGGGAGTGACGATTATCGCCTACACTGGGGCCATGGCAATTCTAGGCCAACGCAACACGCTATCCATTGTGCGGGCTTCCGCCCCCGGCCTCTACCTCAACGGTGGGGAGCTGGGCGAAATTCTGCTGCCCGGCCGCTACATCCCGGCCGAGGTCAAACCCGGGGACAAATTGGATGTCTTTGTGTATCTCGATTCGGAGGACCGGCTGGTGGCCACCACGGAAACGCCGAAAGCCATGGCGGGTGAGTTTGCCTGCCTGCAAGTCATCAGCATCCATCCCCGGGTCGGAGCCTTCCTGGACTGGGGGCTGGCCAAGGATTTGCTGCTGCCGTTCCGGGAACAGGAAGTGCCGGTGCGCGTCGGCAAGCCGGTGGTGGTTTATGTCTATGTGGATCCGCAATCCAACCGGATTGTGGCCAGCGCCCGGTTGAAGCGGCACCTGAACCGCAGCGGCAACACGTATCAGGAGAAGCAGCCGGTCAACCTGTTCATCGCGAGCCGGACCCCGCTGGGCTACAACGCCATTGTGGACCACGAGCGCATGGGGCTGCTCTACCACGACTCCGTGGGGGTGCCGCTCGTGCCCGGCCAGAAGCTGAAGGGCTTTGTGCGCACGGTGCGCGCGGATGGGCGGCTCGATTTGAGCCTGGATGCGGCCGGCTACCAGCGGGTGCGCCCGCTCAAGCAGCAAATTGTGGATGCCCTGGAACAAAACGGCGGCCAGCTGGCTTTGGACGATGCCACGCCGCCGGAGGTGATCCGGGAACGGTTCGGGTGCAGCAAGAACGCCTTTAAACAGGCCTTGGGCGGCCTCTACAAATCCCGCCGGATTGCGTTTGCCAGCCCGGGCATCCAGTTATTGGATAACACAGACTATTCGCCCGGCGCGCGGACGGTGGCACCAAAGCACCCGGCGAAGGAACCGCGCGCTGGGCCGCGGCGACGCCCGGCATAAACTGCAAATCCGAAATCCGAATCCCCGAAATCCGAAAGAAGTCCGAAATCCGAAACGGCCGGAAAAAGTGCGGGTGAATTCCCGCGCAAACCCTCTGATTCGGCCTTCGGATTTCTTTCGGATTTCGGGATAAACCCGAACTCCTAAGCCGTTTATGTGGAGTTCCACATAAACGGCTCAGGCATCCAGTTTGCCGTAGCGGAAGGCGAGCGTGGGCAGGACCAGGAGATTGAGGGCGGTGGAGGTGACCAGGCCGCCGAGGATCACGATGGCCATGGGGCCTTCGATTTCGCGGCCGGCTTCGCCGCTGCCAAGGGCCAGGGGCAACAGGCCCAGGCCGGTGACGAGCGCGGTCATCAGGATGGGGACGAGACGTTCGGTGGCACCGCGCAAGGCGGTTGCCATGCACCACGGCAGTTTTTCCTCGTTCACGAGATGTTCAAAGTGCGAGACCATCATGATGGAATTGCGCATGGTGATGCCAAAGAGGGTGACAAAACCCACCAGGGTGCCGAGGGATAATGAGCTCTGCTCGCCGCCAAAATAGCCGGCGAGAAAAATTGCCAGCACCCCGCCCACCAGCGCGAATGGCAGGTTGGCGAGCACCAGCAAGAGGCGGCGGGCCCGACGGAACACGATGGCGAGCAGCAAGATGATGCCCACGGCGGCGGCCAGCGAGTGCCACAGCAATTCGGTTTGCGCCTGCTGCTGTTCCTGCGCGGCACCGCTGAATTCGGCATAGGCGCCGGGCGGGAATTTGACCTGCGCGGCGATTTGCCTTTGGGCAGCGGCTACAAACGAGGCCACGTCGCGGCCGGAGGGGTTGCAGGTGACGGTCTGCCGCCGCCGCGCGCCGTCGTGGAGAATCGCGAAACGGCCTGTGGTGAGGTAGACATCCGCCAACTGGCGCAAGGTCATGCGGGTGCCTTGCGCGTTGCCGACCAGCAAATCGCCGATGGCTTCGGGTTCCTGGCGGGCGGCGGGTTCGAGAATGACTTCGACATCGAACACTTTTTCGCCCTCGTAAATCTGGGCGACGACGTCGCCCTGATAGGCGGTGCGGACGGCTTCCAGCACTTCGAGCGGGCGGAAGCCGAATTGGGCGAGGCGGTCGGGGCGGAGGCGGATGACCACGCGCGGCGCGCCGGGCACGGTGTTGAGGGCGGCGGCGACGTCATTGGCCTTGGCGTCAAGGAGGTCCAGGTCCTCGCCAAAGATATTGACGACGACCTGGGCGGTTTCGCCGGAGATGGTTTCGCCGATGCGGTCGCCGAGGAAGGTGAGGACCTCGGTTTGCACGCCGGGAAATCCGGCCAGGGTATCGCGGATGGCTTGCTGAACTTTCTCCTGATCCGCTCCGGCGGTGGGTTTGAGTTCCACGTGCATTTCGCCGCGATGCGTGCCCCAGGTGTCTTCGCCGCCCTCGGCGCGGCCGATCTGCTCGGCCACGCTCTGGATTTCGGGGATTTTTTTCAATTCCGCCGCGATTCGCCCGCCGAGGCGCCTCATTTCGGGCAGCGAGGTGCCGGGGGCCATGGTGAGGCCGATGACAAAATGGCCCTCGCGGAAGTCGGGCAGGAGTTCGCCGCCGAAAAACGGGAGGGTGGCCAGCGCACCGAGAAAGGCCAGCAGCGCCACGGCCATGACGGTCTTGGGCCAGCGGCTGAGGTTTTCCAGCACGCGCCGGTGCAGCCGTTTGAGCTGGCGCAAATAAACGGGTTCCGCGTGGGGCTGGCTGTGGGAGAGCAGCGCCAGACATAACGCGGGCGTGACGGTGAGCGCCACGATCAGCGAGGCGAGGTTGGCCAGGATGAAGGCGACGCCCAGCGGCGCGAAAAAGCGTCCCTGCAAACCGCTCATGGTGAGCACGGGCACGAAAACCATGGCCACGACGAAGGTGGCATAGACGACGGAATGGCGCACTTCGAGGGTGGCGTCGAGCACGACGTTGAAGAGCGGGCGCGGCGGGGTGAAAGCGAGGTTTTCCCGCAGGCGGCGCAGGATGTTTTCGACGGTGATGATGGCGTCGTCCACCACGACGCCGAGGACGGCGGCGAGGCCGCCGAGGGTCATGGTGTTGAGCGTGACGCCGAAATGGTCCAGCACGACGACGGCCGCGAGGAGGGAGAGCGGAATGGCGGTGAACGAAATGAGGGCGGTGCGCAGGTCCAGCAGGAAGAGGAACAAAACGACGGCCACCAGCACCGCGCCGAGCAGGAGCGAGCTTTGCATGTTGCGGAGGGCGATTTCGATGAAGGTGGCCGGGCGATGCAGGGCGGGGGTGTAGGTGATGCCTTCGGCGGCAAAGACGGGGCGGAGCGCGGCCAGCGCGGCTTCCAGGCGGCGGGTGGCTTCCATGGTGTTGGCGCCGTACTGGCTGGCGGTGGTCACGAGGACACCCGGCTGGCCGTTGATGAGGGCGTCGCCAAATTTGGGTTCGCCGCCTTCGATGACGTTGGCAACGTCGGCCAGGCGGAGGCTGCGTCCGTCGCGCTGGGTGACGACGACGCGGCCCAATTGTTCGGGGGTGGGCGACTGGCCTTCCGTCTGGAGCACGAGCCGTTGGGCGGCGGTTTCCACAAAGCCCGCGCCGCGCACGCCGGTGGCGGCACTGGCGGCGGCGGCGACTTCCTGCACGGAGACGCCCAGCGCCAGCAGGCGTTCGGGGCGGATTTGGATTTGCAACTGGCGCACTTCGCCGCCAAAGATTTTCACGGCGGCGACGCCGGGGACGGACAGCAGGCGCGGGCGCAGGGTCCAATCGGCGAAGGTGCGCAAGGCCATGGGGGAAAGCTTGTCCGAGGTGAGGCCGAACTTCAGGAGGTCCATGGTGGAGGAGGTGAGCGGCTCCATTTTGGGCGAGGTGACGCCGGCGGGCAGATCGCCGCCGAGCTGGGCGAGGCGTTCGGCGAGCATCTGGCGGGCGAGATGGATGTCGGTGCCTTCCTTGAACACGGCGGTGACCACGGAGAGTCCCTGAATGGACTCGGAACGGATGGAATCGAGGTTGCCCGCGCCGTTCAGGGCGTTTTCGACGGGGCGGGTGACGAGCGCCTCGACCTGCTCGGGGGCGAGGCCGGGGGCCTCGGTCTGGACGGTGGCCTGGGGCTGGACGAATTCGGGGAAGACATCCAGCTTGGCGTGCGCGGCGATATAAAGTCCGTAGCAAATAAAGCCCAGGGCGAGCGTGATGACCACGCCGCGCGCGCCGAGGGAGAGTGCAACGAGTCGTTTCAGCATGGGGGCTGGCGGTTACAGTGGGAAATGGGGGAGCTATGGGTATAACCACCCCTCACCCTCAATCCCTCTCCCCATTGAGGGGAGAGGGAGGCCAGTTGCGGGGCGGCCGGATTACTTGGACGCGCTGGCTGCGGGTGGAACTTGTTTAACAACATTGAGGGGAGAAGGAAATCCGCAGTCACGCTCCGAAGACGCTTCGGATTGCGGTGATATTTGCGCTCGCCTTGACGGGGCTGCCTGGCAAATTTCCGCGTCTGGGTGGCACCCCCCCTCACCCGCAATCCCTCTGCCCATTGAGGGGAGAGGGAGGCCAGTAGCATCGTCTCGTTACAACTCGAATGCCCCTGCATTTGACAGTTTGAAAGCATGGGGTGGGCTAGTCGCGCTCGCCGGTGGTGAAGCCGCCGGCGCCCAGTTCGGCGGAGAGGACGGACTGCGCGCCGCGCACGACAATGAGGTTGGTGGCGGACAGGTCCTGCGCCACAAACCAGCCGCCGGCGGTCAGGCGGTCGAGGGGAATGGCGACGCGCCGGAAGCGGTTGGCTTCGGTTTGCACATAAACCCAGCCCCGGCCGGCCTGGCGCAAAATCGCCTCGGCGGGCACGACCACGCCGTTGACGGGCGCACGGTCGGCGGCCAGGTCCGCCAGATCGGCAAGATTCGCGACGAGGGCGGCGTCCGGCGGGAGTTTTTGTTTCACGGTAAACAGCAGCGTTTGCACCTGCGTGGCGGGATCCACATTCAGGTTGTCCGCAAAGTCCGCCGGCCAGGCATTGGTTTCGCGGCTGAAAACATAAACGGTGGCGGACGCGGGCGGGGGATCGGGAAAGACGCCGGCGGGCAGAAACAGTCTGGCCAGCGAAACGCCGCCGGTTTGCAGGGCTTCGGCCTGGGCGATGAGGTTGGTTTGGGCGGCGAGTTGCGGTCCCCAGTCGGCGGTGAATCGGGCGCGGGCGGCCACGAGGGCCAGGGCGTCGCGGGTGGCGGCCGCCTGCGCGGCTTCGAGGGTGCGCGGCGAGGCGTTGTCCTGGGCGGCGAGGCGCTGGGTGCGTTGCCATTCGGCCTGCGAGGCGGCGGCCGTGGTGCGGGCGGCCTCGTAATCGGTGGCTGCGGTCAGCAAGGCCAGCGGATTGGCCACGCGGCCGGTGGCGTGAAGGACCGGCTGCCATTGCGCGGGCGCAGGGGTCTCCATTTGCAGGCCCAACCGCGTCTGGGTGGCGGCGTCCAGCACCAGGCCGGGCTGGGTTTCGGCGGTTTTCTCTTTTTCCGGGGCTTTGTCGGCCGCGTCTGACTTGTCGCCGCCGGTTTTGAAGCAACCGGACAGCGCGAGGATGAAAAGGATCGCAAAAGCGGCTGGGAAAATGCGGAAACGGTTTAACTTGGATGATTCATCGCGCTTGGAAAGACGCGCAAATAACCTCACAAAAAGATGAGGACAACGACGCTCGAATCCCAGCTTGAAAGGCCGCGGCACGCAGGTTTGGAAACCTGCGATACGGCAGGCTGGGAAGCCAGAGCTACTTGGGGTTGCGCCGTCATGGCGTATTTCATTGCGGTTTGTTTTCACGGGTGGGTGGAGATTTTTTGGATGACGGCGGCCAGGGCGTCGGCGGGTTGCTGCAGGGCGTCTTCCAGGGTGCCCCCGGCGGCGAGCCATTTCCCCTCGTTGTCGAGCTGGGTGAGCGCGGCGCTGGCGGATTCCAATTGGGCGTTCAACATGTCCAACCGGCTGCCGGCACCGGCCTGAAGCTGCCCGGCGGCGGATTGTTCCTGCTGGCGTCCGGCGTCCAGCAACTGGCCGCCGGCCTGCCATTGTTCGCGGGCGATTTGCAGATTGGCCACGGCCCGGTCAATTTGCGCGCCGATTTGTGCCTGCAAGGCCAGGAATTTCGCGGCGGCCAGCTTGCGCCGGGCCTCGGCGACGCCAATCGGCCCCTGGTTTTGATCCAGAATGGGCAATTCCAAGGTCGCCCCCAGGCTCCATTGATTGTCCGAGGCGTTGCCGTTGTTCCAGGCGTAGCCCGGGCCGAGGTGCAAATCCGGATATTGCCTGGCGAGTTGCAGGCGCAGGTCGGCTTCCGTGACGGCGTAATCCGCGAGCGCGCCGAGAATATCCGCGCGGCCGCGCAGGGCCACGTCCCGGGCGGCCGCGCGGGTCACGATGGCGGGTGCGTTGGTGACGGCGGGGAATTCCAGATCCACGCCGGTCAGGGCGGCCAGACTCACGCCCAGGGCCTGGGCCAGTTGGGAGCGGGCGTCGGCTTGTTTGGCCAGGGCATCGCCGAGATCAAGCTGGGTTTTGTTCCGGGCGATTTGGGCGGTGGTCAGATCCGGACGGGCGATGGCGCCGGCATCGAATTGATCCTGCAAGTGCTTGACGATTTCCGTTTGCACGGCGAATTGCCGTTGCAACAGTTCAGCCCGGCGGCCGGCCAGACTGTGGTCAAGGAGGCTGGCGCGCACGCCGGTGCGAATCTGCCAGGCGGCGGCCATGAAGCTGTACCGCGCGGATTCGGCGGCCTGTACGGCTTCCGCGATGCGTTTGCCGCGCTTGCCCGCGGTTTCCAGCGGGATATCGAAGGTCACGGGAATGATCCACGGACTCGGATTGCCTGGGATCTGGGTGTCGTAGGCGGGCGAAAAGGAGACGGAGGGATTGGGGCGCGCGCCCGCCGTGAGGACACCCGCCTGCGCCACGCGCCATTGCGCGCGGGCGACGGCAAGATCGGGATGAAAATATAGCGCGGCCAGGGTGAGCGAATTCAAATCCCAGCGAGGCAGCGGCCAGACGGCCGGGGCGGAGCCATTTTGGGACAGGAAAACCTTCAGCCCCGGGTCATCCAGGCGGCGCGCGTCAAATTGCGCCGCAGATTTCTCCGGTGCCAGCGGCCGCGGCTGATAGTGCGCGCATCCTGTGACGGCCGCCACGACCCACAGCAGCACCGCAGCCGTTTGATTCCATTTCATGCGCACAAACACTTTATTTCAACAGGTATATCCAATGCCGGGGTCCCAAAGGCGAGTAAAATCGGATGCATGACAAAAAATTCATGATGGGATCAAGCTCGGGTCCGGGATCTGGGGGCTGGGGGCTGGGGGAATGGGATTGCGGTTTCAATCCTTTTACTGCGAAACACGGCGAAACACGTAAAGGCGAATTTCTTCCGCGTGACTTTTTGCGGGAGGCGTTGTCTAATCGGCAGTGAAAACTCTGATGACTGACCCTGCTGAAGGCTCCGAGGTATCGGTTCGCCCGCCCGCCGACTGGCCGTCGGCGGAGATCGCGGCCTTGTATGAGGCGCACAGCCGCGCGATTTATTACCTTTGCCTCCGCTTTTTGGGCGATTCGCAACGGGCGGAGGACGCCACCCATGACGTTTTTCTCAAGGCGTTTCGCAAGCTGGACCAGTTTCGCGGCGAAGCCTCCACCCGCACCTGGCTCTACCGCATCGCGATCAATCATTGCCAGAATCTCCAGCAGTCCTGGCATCACCGCCATATCATGCCCAGTTCGGATGACGCCGTCTGGGAACAGGCCGCCTCCAAGGCTGATTCGCCGCTCCGCGTGCTGGAGACCAAGGAGCTGGGCCAGCGCATCCAGCAGACCCTGGACCGCCTGTCCGATGAATACCGGCTGCTGCTGCTGCTCGTGGCGGACGAGGAATTGAGCTACGAGCAAATCGGCCAGTTGATGGGGCAATCCACCGACGCCGTGCGCGGAAAACTGCATCGCGCCCGGAAAACTTTTGCCGCGTTTTTCGCACAAACCGCCTGAAGCCTATGAAACAACAGTCCAAAATTTCGCAGCGCGAACAACCCCTGGCGGCGCACACCCAGCAACACCAGCAAGGCGGGCAGGAATTTGCCGGCGCGGAGGAACTGCTCCGCTTCGATGCCTCGCAAACCCCCGTGCCCCCGCCAATCGCCGAGCGGCTCAAGCAATCGGCCCCGCCTGCCGCGCCGCGTTCCTGGTGGCGCAATCTCTTTGGCGCATGAATTTTCAAACGGAGATTGAAACGCTCATCCGCGCGCGGTACGCCCTGCTGTATGTCATCACCAGCGAGGAGATGCGGGTGCAAAGCGTGGTGCAGGAAATTGCGAACAAACGGCAGAAAAAAGTCTTTGAGTGGAGCTACAGCACCGGCATTGTGCCCGCCGGCACCTCCATCCAGTCGCACCGGAACCGGAACCCGGCGACCAAGGACCCGCTGGCCGCGCTGGACCAGGTGATCGAACAGGTCGAACCGGCCATTTTCATTTTCAAGGACTTTCACCCGTTCCTGAACAAGAACAACTTCGCGGTCGTGCGCAAGCTGAAGGAAATCGCCCTGCACTTGAAGAACAGTTTCAAGACCATCGTGCTGGTGTCGCCCCTGCTGGAAATCCCCACGGAATTGGAGAAGGAAATCACGGTCCTGAATTATCCTAACTTCCCCAACGCTTCGTTAAAACCTCAATATATTGGCCTTTTCTGGGGTTTTGTCTTGCTACAAATGAGAAACGTCTTGCTTCCTGCCAAAACCCTGTAAAATACACAGTTGTATAATTTATTGATAAATAGCCAGTTACAAGAAATGTAGCCAGACAAACTCGACGAAACATCAATTTTATTGGCCTTTTCGCAAATCTGCGGGGAAGTTAGGTTATCCGCTGCCCACGCATGATGATCTCGACGAGTTGCTGGATAAAATCATCGCGGACGTGCGCCAGTTCAAGCAGGTGAAGATCGAACTGGACGCCGCCGGACGCGAGCGTTTGTTGCAAGCCGCCCTCGGGTTGACGCTGGGCGAGGCGGAAAATGTCTTTGCCAAGATCATCGTCAAAGAGGAGCGCCTGAGCGGCGATGCCGTCAACGAGGTCTTCGCGGAAAAGCAGCAAATCATCCGGAAAAGCGGCCTGCTGGAATACTGTTCCACCGCGGAGAGCTTTGCCAACGTGGGTGGCCTGGCCATCTTGAAAGACTGGCTGAACAAGCGGTCGGCGGCCTTCACGCAGGAGGCGCGGGCGTTTGGGCTGCCGGCCCCCAAAGGCATCCTGATGCTGGGCGTGCAAGGTTGCGGCAAGAGCCTGTGCGCCAAGGCCGTGTCCAACCAATGGCAGCTGCCCCTGCTGCGCTTCGACATGGGCCGGATGTTCGGCAGCTATGTGGGATCCTCGGAGGAAAATGTGCGCCGCGCCATTGCGGTGGCCGAATCCGTGGCCCCGGCGATCCTGTGGGTGGATGAAATTGACAAAGCCTTCGCCGGCTCGCAAGGCTCGGGGGCGTCGGATGGCGGCACCACGGCGCGCGTGTTCGGCACCTTTCTGACCTGGTTGTCGGAAAAGACGGTGCCTGTGTTCGTGGTGGCCACGGCCAACGACATTTCCCAACTGCCGCCGGAACTGTTGCGCAAAGGCCGGCTCGACGAAATCTTCTTCGTGGATCTGCCCAGCGTGGAGGAACGGGCGGAAATCTTCCGCATCCACATCGCGCGCCATCAGCGGCCGGTGGAGCAATTTGACCTGGCCGCCCTGGCCGCCGCCAGCCGGGATTTCAGCGGCGCGGAAATCGGGGAAGCCATCAACAGCGCCCTGTATGACGCGTTTTACGAGCGGCGCGACATCACGACCGAATCGGTCCTCGCCACGCTGGGGCAAACCGTGCCGCTGGCCAAGACCATGGATGAGCAAATCAACCGGCTGCGCCACTGGGCGGAGGGCCGGGCCCGCAACGCCAGCGTGTGGCGGGATCCCCTCAACCCGGTCGCGTCCGAAACCCGCAACCTTCCATCCTGACGCGCATGTATTTCTGGGGCAACGTGATCGGCAATGGTTTGGCAATACAACCTCGGGACAAATTTGCCCGCGCTGGGCGCTCCGTTCGATCTCATTGCCCCCTTCGGATTTCGGGTCAAAAAAAACTCCCTGCCCAGGCGGCCACGTTTTTTTACGTCTAGTACTTGCTAATTTCAAATAATTCCCCTACTTCAATTGGTCGGCAAGGAGTTTGCTATTAACCATGCCATACGCTGGATTGCAGCCCATTAAACCGCCAGTTTGGCCGGTTGCAGTGCAGAATTTGCGTGAAAACGCTGTGACTGGCGTTTTTTAGACAGTTCGCAAGTCGGAAAAAACGTTTGCTGAAGTGTAATAAAATGGCCACCAAGACTAAAACGCCGCTGACTGCGGGAATGTTGCAGGGGTATGACCCTGAAACTTTTTTTGACGAAATGCTCACCGCCACCGGTGAACCACGGGGGCATTACCAGCGTTACCGCGAGCTGTTCCAGATGCTGACCCAGCCGGAATTCGAGCATAAACGCCAGGCGGTGGATCTGGCTTTCTTGCGGCAGGGCATCACGTTTAACGTTTATGGGGACAAGGCGGGCGCGGAGAAGATTTTCCCCTTTGACCTGCTGCCCCGGATCATTCCGGCGAAAGAGTGGGAATATCTGGAGCGCGGGCTGATCCAGCGCATCACCGCGCTCAACCTGTTTCTGCATGACCTGTATCATGAGCAGAAAATCCTGAAAGACGGGGTCATCCCGCTGTCTTACATCATGTCGGGCAAGCATTTCCGGCGGGAATTTGTGAATTTCAATGTGCCGAAGGATATTTACCTTCATATTTGCGGCACCGACCTGATCCGGGATGAGCAGGGCAATTATATGGTGCTGGAGGATAACGGTCGCTGTCCGAGCGGGGTGAGTTATGTGCTGGAGAACCGGCGGGCGATGAAGCGGACGTTTCCGCAGGTGTTTGAGCAGGTGGGCGTGCGGCCGGTGGAGGATTATCCCCGGGAATTGTTGCGGATGCTGCAATACATCGCACCGGCGGGGGTGGCTTATCCGCGGGTGGTGTTGCTGACGCCGGGCGCGTACAACTCGGCGTACTTTGAGCACACCTATCTGGCGCGGCAGATGGGGATTGAGATCGTGGAAGGCCGCGATTTGCTGGTGCGCGACGCCCGGGTGTTCATGCGCACGACCAAGGGGTTGCAGCCGGTGCATGTGATTTACCGGCGGCTGGATGATGATTTTCTGGATCCCACGGTGTTCCGGCGCGATTCGATGCTGGGCGTGCCCGGCTTGGTGAATGCGTACCGCGCGGGCAATGTTTCGCTGGCGAACTCGATTGGCACGGGCATTGCCGATGACAAGGTGATGTATTATTTCGTGCCCCGAATGATCAAGTATTACCTCGACCAGGAACCGATCATTCCGAATGTGCCGACGTACCTGGCCAACGAGGAGTCAGACCGGAAGTATATCCTCGATAATCTGGAAAAACTGGTGGTCAAGGCGGCGAACGAGTCGGGTGGCTACGGCATGCTGATCGGGCCGAAGGCGACGCAGGCGGAGATCGAGGAATTCCGCGCGAAAGTGGTGGCCGAGCCGCGCAATTACATTGCGCAGCCAACCATTTCGCTGTCGCGACATCCCACGCATGTGGAAGACGGGCTGTTTGAAGGCCGGCACATTGACTTGCGGCCCTTCATTTTGTCCGGCGAGAAGACGGTGATTGTGCCCGGGGGCCTGACCCGCGTGGCGTTGCGCAAAGGGTCGCTGGTGGTCAACTCCTCGCAGGGCGGCGGCAGCAAGGACACCTGGGTGCTGTATGGAGACGAATGAACCGCAGGCGTCCCCGGCGCCATGAATTTCAACCCAAATCTGAATTAAACCATCATGTTAAGTCGTGTCGCCAACTCGCTCTACTGGATGTCGCGTTACATCGAGCGCGCCGAAAACATCGCGCGCATCGTGGACGTGAACTTGCAACTGCTGCTGGACCTGCGCAACCTGAATGAGGAGCGCCTCGCCAAACACTGGCTGCCGATCGTGCTCACCACGGGCGATGAATCGCAGTTCTTCGCCCTGCATCAAAAAGCCACCGCGCAGAGCGTCACGGAGTTTCTGGTGTTCCAGATGGAGAATCCGAACTCGATCATCTCCTCAATCTGCCAGGCGCGGGAAAACGCGCGCATGGTGCGGGACCAGATCACCATCGAGCTGTGGGAGGAATTGAACCGGCTGTACTGGTTTGTGCGCACGCCGGAGGCGCGGCAGGTGTGGAAGGAGAGCCCGAGCGAATTTTTCCAGCAGATCAAGTCCAGCTCGCTGCTGATCATCGGCCTGACCTACGCGACGCTGATCCATAATGAGGGCTGGTGGTTTGCGCAGGCCGGAAAATACCTGGAGCGGGCCGACAAGACCTCGCGCATCCTCGACTTGCGCTACGAGGCGCTGCCCGCCCGGGGGCTGCCCCAGGCGGTCAGTGAAACCGATGCGCTGGAATGGTCGGCCATCCTGCGCTCCTGCAGTGCCTGGGATGCCTACAAGAGCCTGAACGGGGCGGAAGTCAACCCGCGGCTGGTCGCGGAGTTTCTGCTGCTCAACGAGGATTTTCCGCGGTCGGTCCGGTTCTGTGTGGATGAATGCAACCACGCGCTGCGCAAAATCTCGGGCGTGGCGGGTGGCCGGTTCAGCAACGACGCGGAAAAGCTGGCGGGCCGGCTGCTGTCGGAATTGCAGTTCGCCACGATCGACGAGATCTTTGAGGCCGGGCTGCACGATTATCTCGACCGGCTCCAAGGCAAGCTCAATGACATAGGCGTCGCGCTGTTCAATGCCTATATTGTTCAGAACTTCACCAATCTGGAGGACGAAATCATGGTGCAGCAAGAGGAGCAGCAGCAACAGCAATGACGGAGGCTGGAGTGTTCAGTGTCAAGTGTTCCGTGTTCCGTCGCCGCCGCAATCACCAATGATCAATGTCGCATGAATGACCAGGCCCGAATAACCAACTACGGCCGCGCCAAAGCAAACCGGGGGGCACGGGCCACCGGGCCGTACTGTCCGGTGACCCGCCGGACGGAACGGGTGTGGTTTTCAAGCGGGTTCCCTTTGTTTCCCGACGGTCCGGCTCGGCTCTGCCGGGCTGGCAGCCCGGCAGGACGGACCAGTGGCCCGTGCCACCCCGGCAGGCGCGGGACGGCGACACCGGTCACCGGTTCCGGCATTCGTGCCCGGGTATTCTTTAGCCATTCGGAATTCGTCATCAGTCATTTTCCCAAAGGCAGATAGCCAAACCAATCGCCAAACAATCATATCATGTCCATCCACGTCGCGCTCCATCATAAAACGCACTACCAGTACGACCGGCTCGTGAATCTCGGTCCGCAAGTGGTGCGGTTGCGGCCCGCGCCGCATTCGCGCACCCGCATTTTGAGCTATTCGCTCCGGGTCGCGCCGGCGAAGCATTTCATCAACTGGCAGCAGGATCCGCAGTCCAATTACCTGGCGCGGCTGGTCTTCCCGGAGCCGACGCGCGAATTTTGCGTGGAGGTGGATCTGGTGGCGGAAATGGCGGTGCTGAATCCCTTCGACTTCTTTCTGGAGCCGGACGCGGAACGGTTTCCGTTTGAATACGACCACGCGCTGGATCATGAGTTGGAGCCATTCCAGAGCCGGTGCGAGCTGACGCCCAAATTCGCCAAATACCTCGCGGATTTTCGCGCGGACGTGCTGGATGAGGCCAGCCGCCGCGCGGAGGCGGAGCGGCGGAGCGTGCCGTTCGAGCCCAAGCCGCGCACGATTGATTTTCTGGTGGCCCTGAACCAGCGGTTGTGGAAGGACCTGAAATACACCATCCGGCTGGAGCCGGGCGTGCAAACCCCGGAGGAGACGCTGGAAAAACTGGGCGGGTCCTGCCGCGATTCCGCCTGGCTGCTCTGCCAGTTGTTCCGGCATTGCGGGCTGGCCACGCGCTTTGTCAGCGGTTATCTGATTCAACTCAAGGCGGACGTGAAATCGCTCGATGGCCCCAGCGGCCCGGCGCAGGATTTCACCGACCTCCATGCGTGGACGGAAGTGTATCTGCCCGGCGCGGGATGGATTGGCTTGGACCCCACGTCCGGCTTGCTGGCCGACGAAGGCCACATTCCCCTGGCCTGCGCGCCGGATCCCTCCAGTGCCGCGCCCATCAGCGGTGCGATTGACGAATGCAAAAGCGATTTCAGCCACGAAATGACGGTCACCCGCATTCTGGAGTCGCCCCGGGTCACGCTGCCCTACACGGACGCGCAATGGGGCAAAATCGAAACGCTGGGCCACGCCATTGACGCGGATTTGAAGCAGGGCGATGTGCGCCTGACGATGGGCGGCGAACCGACGTTCATTTCGCTGGATGATCCCGATGGCCCGGAATGGAATTTCACCGCGATCTCGCACAAAAAACGGGTGCTATCGGGCGAGCTGATCAAACGGCTCCGCCGCCGGTTCGCGCCCGGCTCGCTGCTGCACTACGGCCAGGGCAAGTGGTATCCCGGCGAACCGCTGCCGCGCTGGGCGCTGGCGTGTTATTGGCGCAAGGATGGCGTGCCCATCTGGAAGGATGACAGCCTGATCGCCGACGAGGGCAAGGATTACGGCCATTCCGCCAAGGACGCCAAGGCGCTGCTCGAACGCATTTCGCGGGTCGTGGGCACCGATCCCAAATACATGCTTCCCGCGTATGAGGACGCTTTTTATTACACCTGGAAAGAGCGCCGCCTGCCGTCCAACGTGACGCCGGAGAAATCGAACCTGAAGGACAAGCTGGAGCGTGACCGGATTGCCAGGCTCTTTCAGCAAGGCCTGGGGGAACCGGTCGGATACATGCTGCCCATCAAACGCGCATGGTACGGCAACGAGCAGGGCTGGATGGCCGGATCGTGGTTTCTCCGCGATGACGACACGCTCTGGCTGATTCCCGGGGATTCGGCCATGGGTCTGCGTCTGCCGCTGGATTCCATTCCCTGGGTTGCGGACAAAGAATATCCGTGGGACCGCCCGCAAGATCCCTCCACGCCCGGGCTGCCGGAATTGCCCAAGGAATTTCCCTACCGTTCGCGCGCGCCCGAAAGCACCGGACAGCGCTTCATCCGTCGCAGTGGCGCGACGCCGTTGCCGGCGGGGCAGGGGCCCGGCCAGCGGGCGCAGCAGCCGGCCGAACCGAAGGCGCGGGAATGGCCGCCCCTGCCACCGGATTACGATCCCAACCGCCGCCCGGTGCAGGGCCAGAGCGCGCCGTGGATCATCCGCACGGCGCTGTGTGTCGAGCCGCGCGACGGCCGCCTGCATGTGTTCATGCCCCCCGTGACCACCACGGAGGATTATCTGGATTTGATTGCCGGCATTGAAACCGCCGTCACCGAAACGGGCCTGCCAGTGATCATTGAAGGGGACACGCCCCCGCGCGATCCGCGCCTGCACAAGCTGGCCGTGACGCCCGACCCCGGGGTCATCGAGGTGAACCTGCACCCCAGCAAATCCTGGGATGAACTCGTGGAGCGCACCACCGTCCTGTATGAGGAAGCGCGGCTGACGCGGCTGGGCACCGAGAAGTTCATGATTGACGGCCGCCACACCGGCACCGGCGGCGGGAATCACATCATCCTCGGCGGCGAGTCGCCGGCGGATTCCCCGGTCCTGCGCCGGCCGGACTTGCTGCGTTCGCTGCTGACCTACTGGCAGAACCATCCGTCGCTGAGCTGGCTCTTCAGCAGCCTGTTCATCGGCCCCACCAGCCAGGCCCCGCGCATTGATGAGGCGCGCAACGACTCCCTGTACGAACTGGAGGTGGCCTTCAAGGAGCTGGACCGCAACACCCGGCACTCCGGCTACACGCCGCCCTGGCTCTGTGACCGGCTGTTCCGCAATCTGCTGATTGACGCCAGCGGCAACACGCACCGCTCCGAATTCTCGATTGACAAGCTGTTCCCGGCGGAAGGCAGTTCCGGCCGGCTCGGCCTGGTGGAAATGCGGGCGTTTGAAATGCCGCCGCACGCGCGCATGAGCCTGGCGCAACATCTCCTGCTCCGCGGCCTGGTGGCCAAATTCTGGAAGGAGCCCTACCGGAACGAACTCGTCCGCTGGGGCACCGATATACACGACCGCTGGATGCTGCCGCATTTCTGCGAGACCGACTTCAAGGATGTGGTGCAGGATTTGCGCGCGGCCGGCTATCCGTTTGAAATGGACTGGTTCGCGCCGCATTTCGAATTCCGCTTCCCGTTCATCGGCGATCTGGAGGCGCGCGACCTCCAGATTGAACTCCGCACGGCGCTGGAGCCCTGGCATGTGCTGGGCGAAGAACCCGGTGGCGGCAGCACGGTGCGGTATGTGGACAGCTCCGTGGAACGTCTGCAAGTCCGGGCCAGCGGGCTGATTGGCGACCGCTTTGCCATCACCTGCAACGGCCACCGGGTGCCGCTGCATCCCACCGGCCAGAACGGCGGGGGCGTGGCGGGCGTGCGTTATCGCGCCTGGCAGCCGCCGGAATGCCTGCAGCCCACCATTGCGCCGCATGCCCCGCTGCGGTTTGACCTCTATGACACCTGGAATCAACGCTCACTCGGCGGCTGCACCTACCATGTGGCCCATCCCGGCGGGCTCAGTCACGAGGGGTTTCCGGTGAATTCGTACGAGGCGGAATCGCGCCGGCTCGCGCGGTTTTTCCGGCATGGCCACCAGCCGGGCAAGTTTGCCGTGGCCCCGGTGCCGGCGAATCCGGATTTTCCCTTCACGCTGGATCTGCGAAATGTCTGACGGGAAAAAGCCTGACGGGACTGGAAAAACGGCGGCGGTGCCATTACCTTACGCCGACCTAATGAGCGAGCTGTCTGTGGCGCCCAAGTCGAAACCGTCCACACTGCTGGAAAACTACCAGCGGTGCCCGGGGGCATTTGATGAATTCCTGGCCGAGGAAGGCGGGCCGCGCGCCCATTACGCGAAGCTGACCAGCGAGCTGGAAGGCTTGCGGATCGAGGAAATCCGCCGCCGGCGGGACACCTGCGACCGGCTGGTCCAGGAGCAGGGCATCACCTATCACGTGTATGGCGATCCCCGGGGCGTCGAACGGCCCTGGCAGCTGGATCCCATTCCGCTGCTGCTCGCGCCGGGGGAATGGAGCGTGCTGGAGGCGGGATTGATCCAGCGGGCCACGCTGTTAAACCGCATTCTGGCGGACTGTTATGGCTCGCAGGAGCTCATCCGCTCGCGCTGGCTTTCGCCGGCCCTGGTGTTTGCCCAGCCGGATTTCCTGCGGCCCTGCCATGGGGTGGGCGTGACGCATGACTCCTTCCTGACCTTTTACGCGGCCGACCTCTCCCGCTCGCCGGATGGCCAGTGGTGGGTGGTGTCGGACCGCACCCAGATTCCCACGGGAGCCGGTTACGCGCTGGCCAACCGCATGGTCACCTCGCGCATCCTGCCCGAGGCGTTCCGCGACAATCATGTCCACCGGCTCGCCGGTTTTTTCCGCGACGTTCAGAAAGCCCTGGCGCGCCTCGCGCCGCGCCCCTCGGAAAAAACCCGGGTCGTGATGCTCACCCCCGGCCCGCACAACGAAACGTATTTCGAACAGGCGTATCTCGCCCGCTATCTTGGCTACATGCTGGTGGAAGGCCAGGACCTGACCGTGCGCGACAACCAGGTGTTTGTCAAAACCCTGAGCGGCCTGGAGCACGTGGATGTGATCCTCCGCCGGGTGGACGATGATTTTTGCGACCCGCTGGAGCTGCGCAATGATTCCATCCTGGGCGTGCCCGGCCTGGTCGAAGCCGTGCGCGCGGGCCAGGTCGCCACCGCCAATGCGCTGGGGGCCGGTTTGGTGCAGAGCCCCACCTTCCTGCCGTTTTTGCCGGGCCTGTGCCAGCATATCCTGGGCGAAGACCTCATGCTGCCCTCGGTGGCCACCTGGTGGTGCGGGCAAAAGCACGCGCGCGAGCAGGTGCTCAAACGCCTGGACCAGCTCGTCATCAAGACCGCCTTCCGGTCGCGTTTGCGCGTGCCCGATCCGGACAAACGCATGAGCGAGGCCGAGCTCGCGGCCCTGCGCCGCCACATTGAATTCGATCCGGACATGTTTGTCGCCCAGGAGCGGATTGGCATGTCCACCGCGCCGGCGCTGGAAGCCAGCGGCCTGAAAGCCCGGCCGATCAGCCTGCGCGTGTTTCTGGTGGCCACCGAACACGGTTATCGCGTGATGCCCGGCGGCCTGGTGCGCGTCTCGCCGGAAAACGGCCGGTTCATTTCCATGCAGAACGGCGGTTCCAGCAAGGATGCCTGGGTGGTTTCCGAGACGCCGGTCGAGGAATTCACGCTCCTGCACAGCGGTTCGCACAACATGGAACTGCGCCGCACCGGCAACAATCTGCCGTCCCGGCTGGCGGATAATTTCTTCTGGCTCGGCCGCTATTCCGAGCGTGCGGACGCCACCGCCCGCATGCTGCGCAGCGCCTTGCAGCGCTTCAATCCCGAACGCGGCGGCGGCGCCCAAACCCTGGTCGCCCCCCTCCTGCAAACCCTCGAGCGCCAGGGGCAGCTGCCCGACCTCTCCGCCCGGCCCGAGCTGTGGCAGAATGCGGAGGCCTTCGAGGCGGAACTGCTCGCAGCCATTTTTGATCACACCCGGCCCGGGAGCCTCCGCAGCACCGCCGACCAGTTGCAGCGGCTGGGCATCCTGGTGCGTGACCGCACCTCCAGCGACATGTGGCGGGCGTTGAGCAAGCTCAACGACCGGCTGGCTCCGCCCCCCAAGAAATTGCTGCTCGCCAGCGACGCCATGGCCACCTTGAACGAGGCGCTGCTCGGACTGGCGGCGTTTCAGGGACTGGCCCGCGAAAACATGACCCGCGCCCAGGCCTGGCGCTTTCTGGACATGGGCCTGCGCATCGAACGCGCGGTCTATATCTGCCTGCTGCTGGACGCCACGCTGCATTCGCCGGACGTCGAAAACCCCAGCCTGCTCGAGGCCGTGCTGGAGGTGGCCGACAGCAGCATCACCTTCCGCTCCCGCTACACGCTGCTGCCCAGCGTGCCCGCCGTGTTTGACCTGGTGTTGCTGGATGACAAGAACCCGCGCTCGGCCCTGTTCCAGATCAGGCAGCTGGCCAAGCACTTCGAGCACCTGCCCCGCGACCGGGAAAGCACCGCCGGCTCCGGCAAAAGCATCATTGCCAGGTGTCTGGCCCGCCTGAACCAGACCGACGCCCGGGAACTGGCCACCGAGGGCCAGGCCTGGCCCCAGAGCGAGGTGCGGGCGGTCATCCACGAAACCCTGCAAACCCTGCCGAAACTGTCCGACTCCATCGCCGCAAGCTATTTTGCCCACACCGCGATTTCCCGCACCGGCCGCGGCAGCGAACAATGAAGTATCATATCACCCATCGCACGCTGTACGAATACTCGGCCCCGGTGACCGTCTCCCAGCACGTCACCCGGCTGGAGCCGCGCGATTTCCGCACCCAGGTCTGCGACAATTATTCGCTGAAAATTCATCCCGACCCCGCGCTGCGCATGACGCGCCAGGATTATTTCGGCAACCGCCTGTGCTTTTTCACCATCCAGGAAATCCACGACGAACTGGAGATCATCACCCACAGCGACGTCACCGTGACGGCCCGGGAACTGCCGCCCGCCGAAACCACGACGCCTTGGGAGCGGGTGGTGGAGCTGTTCCGTGATCCGGTTTCCCCGGAAGTGGTCGAGCCGTACCAGTTTGTTTTCGATTCCCCGCAAATCCGGGCCTCGTTTGCCTTCGCCGATTACGCCCTGGCCAGTTTTGCCCCCAAAACGCCGCTGCTGGCCGGGGCCGCCGACCTGACCCGCCGCATCTTCACCGACTTCAAATTCGATCCCAAGGCCACCACCGTCGCCACGCCTCTGGAAGACGTCTGGAAAAACCGGCGCGGGGTCTGCCAGGATTTCGCGCACCTGGCCATCGCCTGCCTGCGCTCGCTCGGTCTGCCGGCGTATTACGTCAGCGGCTATCTGCGCACGCGCCCGCCGGCCGGCCAGCCGCGGCTGGTGGGCGCGGATGCCAGCCACGCCTGGTTTCGCGTCTTCTGCCCGGGCGTGGGCTGGGTGGATTTCGACCCCACCAACAACGTGCAGCCCGGCGAAGAACACATCGTGGTGGCCTACGGCCGCGACTTCGATGACGTCAGCCCCGTGGCCGGCATCCTGACCGGGGGCGGCAAGCACGACGTGAAAGTCTCCGTGGATGTGGAGGAGATCGCCTGTGAAGTTTGACATCAACCATCGCACGCACTACCTCTATGCCACGCCCGTGCGCGACAGCTTTAACGAGGCCCGGTTGCTGCCGTTTTCCAACGACTGCCAAACTGTGGATTCCTTCCAGTTGACCGTGCAGCCGGCGGCGCGCCTGCGGCATCATCACGATTTCTATTCCAACACCGTCCACACCTTCGAAATTGCGGAACCGCATGCGACCTTGCTGGTGGAAAGCCGGCTGCGGGTGACCACCCGGCCGCCGGTCTGGCCGGGTTTGACCGACACCCCCTGGCCGCTCGCCCGCATCGGCGAAGCCCTGCGCGAGCCGCGCGTCTTTGATTTTCTGAGCGACAGCCGCTACGTGGAGCTTTCCGCGCAAGTCTGGCGGCTGGCCATGGATGCCACCGTGGGGCAGACCGACACCTGGCAGGCGGCCCTGGCCCTGCTCCGGTTCCTGCACGAACAATTCCAATACGAATCCCGGTCCACCACCGTCCAGACGCACATGCGGGACGTGTTGCGGGAACGGCGCGGGGTGTGCCAGGATTTCGCGCATGTCATGCTGGGCCTGTGCCGCACGCTCAAGATTCCCGCCTTGTACGTTAGCGGCTATCTGGCCACCGAGAACGCCAGCGCCACGCACGCCTGGGTGGAGGTGCTGCTCCCCGGCGTGGGTTGGGTGGGGCTGGATCCCACACATAATCGTCCGGTGGACGAAACCTATGTGAAAATCGCGGTCGGCTCCGACTACGCCACCGTGCAACCCGTCACCGGCAGCTACCGCGGCGGCACCGAGCACCAGCTTGAAGTCAAAGTGGACGTCAAACGGCTGGAGTAAAACGGATTCGGGGAGCGCGCGCCTGCGCACGGCAAGACTTGCGATGGCATCCGTCGTTGAATCGGCCAAACCCTCGCGCCTACCGCTGCCGGTCGAACGCCTGCGCCAGCGGGCCGTGCTCGGATTCAATCACTGAGCCCACCCCGATGTTGTGCCGCGCAAACCAGCCTTCCCTGGTTTCCAGCACATAGAAAATGTCCTCGCGCGCCGCCAGCACGGCATTGGTGTCGTTCTGTTCCAGATGATGGATCTCCTGAATCACCCCGTCCGACGTGATATACGCGGCCGAAATGGATTCCGGACAATTCTTCATCCAAAAACTGGCGCGCATGGGATACGGCAGCGGAAACAGCATGGCGTCCGTTTCCAGGATGTTCGTGCGAAACATCATGCCGGTCTGCTCTTCCTTGGCGGTGAGTGCCAGCTCGGCATTCAACGTCTCGGCCCCCAGATAAAGCTTCATCGTCGCCAGCTTCGGTTGGGCATGGGTGGGCTCCGCGGCGGTGGATTCCTCATTGGCCAGTGGCGCGGGCGGCGGCGTGGGTTTGGTGCAACCGGCCATTCCGCCGATCAGCAGTCCAGAAAAGAGGATGACATGTTTCACCCTGCCATTCTGCCGCAGACTGCGGCATTTTTCAATCAGAACTCCGAAGTGGGCGGTGAAACCGGTAAAATCGAAAGGACCGGTCGCGCGCCCGGCGCGGTGAACGCGTCAATCCGCACTGAGCCGGCAACCAGGATCGGCAAATGGCCCCTGCCAACCCTGGAAGGATGGGCAACCACGCCGATTTCTTCGAACTGGCTGGCCACCCCACCCAAGTTACTTTGCGGTCACACCTCCGCCCCAATCGCCGGCCGGGGAAATAGATTGAACTTCGCCCGCCATTCCGGTGTCATTTCACCCAGCAGTCATGGCGGGGAAATCAAATAACGGAAGAATCTTGTCTCCGTACCCCGCCGATCCGGCGCAACTGGATCAGCTGTGCCGCCACCCCTTCATCTACGCCAAGGACCTCCGGCGCGTCGGCGACGCGGAGCAACTGGCGAATATCGGGGAGTATTTGCGGCGGGGTGGTTTCCTGTGCGTTGACCCCTGCGCCACCGAGGCGGTCAATCCGGACATGGAAGTCTTCCTTCGCGATAACCTGGCCATTTTCAGCAGAATGCTGCCCGGGGCCAGGATGCAAAAGCTGCCGGAAACCCATGGGGTTTACCATTGCTACTTCAACCTCAGCCGGGTGGATGTCTATACCGCCGACATGGGCAATCAGGCCCGGTGCGCCAACTACGGATTGTATGGGATTGGGGTGGACGACCGCCTGGTTGCGATCATCAGCATGTATGGCCTTCAGTGTGGCTGGCCACAGACGCCGATGCGCACGGCCGGCTGTATGAAGTTCATATTGAACCTGTATGTATATGCGATGACTGCGGGACCGGAACGCTGACCATTGGCCCCAGGCCTTTGCCATCAGAAGCCCAGCCAGAGGTAAATCAATCTCCATTGCTGATGCGCATCCCGGGCCATCCGGGTCAGGCAACGCCGGTAATCCACCGCGAAGGTTGAGGCCTTGTGTTTCGCCATGCTTTTCCGAATCACTGCAAATTCCGTTTTGAACACGCGCTTTTTTTGCGCGGGGTCGGCCTGTTGCACCGCGAGCAGCCCGTGCGTGTAATGATATTGCAGACGCACCGTGGCACTCGCGCCTTCCGGGTCCAATTCCCGGAAATGCGCGCTGGCTTCGTGGGTCCGCCCCTCAAGCGCCCATTCCAATGCCAGCAACAGGCGCAGCCGCTGGAAGGTGTGATCCTGCCCGGGCAGTTTCACCGCCGCCTCCAGCAGGGCTTTGGCCTCGGACCATTGCCGGCGGACCCGCAGCGCCAGGACCAGATTAAACAGCATCCACATTTTCAGCCCCTTCCGGCTGCGCCAGTCCTGCAGCCAGCGGGCGGTCAGCCGGTATCGTTTCAACGTCACCAGCGCGTATCCCATGGTGGCCCACCCGTTGTTATCCGCCCGCAGCCATTCGCGATGCCGCCAAGCCAGCCAGCCCAACATCAAGCCCCGGATTTGCCGTTCGACGAACTTGACGAAAGTGTCAATCAGGCGGACCAGCACAATGATCCGGCCTTCGAGCCGCTTTTGTTTGGCCAAAGCCTCGATGAGCCGGCACACCGCATTCCTGGCGGCCTCGCTGTTGGGGCAAAGCCGGCTGATTTTCGAGGGCAGCAGCCATTTTCCGCGGGCGATGCGCCGCTGCATCCACCAATTGCCAACGCCGGGATTGCAGTCCGGCACCAGCATCGCGGCCTCCAGGGTTTGGTCCACCCGCTTATTCTGGCCCGCCTCCAGCAAGGCCTCAATCGCCAGGTCAAGATTTCCGGCCCCCGCCGCCCGGCTCAGACACAGTTCCTTGAACTGTTCAAACGACCGGTCCAACGCGGCTGGTTCCCCTTGGGGGCCGTCATTTTTGCCCGGCTGCTTCTGGCGGGCGGCCTGCTGCAGGAACTTCGTGCGCCATTTGATTTCACAGGCCTTGGCTTTTTCCGCGCCGGCATAACGTCGGATATATTCCAGCGTCTGTCTGGCCGCCTCCGTGTCTCCGTCCGTCAACTGCAGCTCAAAAAGATTCAGGGCGGCAAACTCATATTCCGGATCCAATTTGAGCGCCATTTCCAGGTCCGCCTTGGCCCCGGCACGATCCGCCCGCTGGATTTTCAGGCTGGCACGAAAGCCCAGCGGGACGGGATTCAACGGGTCGAGCCGGCGGATGTTCGTCGCCGCCGCCAACGCTTCGTCGTATTGCTTCTGCTGCCAGTGCCAGTCCGCCAGGTTGTGCCAGCCTCCCGAATAGCCTGGATTTTCCTGCAAAACGGCTTTCATGCGCGCGATGGCCGAAACCAAATTCCCCCGCCGGGATTCGATCCTGGCCCGGCACGCGCGCAACCCCACCGGCAGACGCTGGCCCAGGATTTCCGGCTCGCACGCCGCGTCGGCCTCTTCGTTTCGCCCCAGGGCAGCGAGAATTTCCGCGCGCAATTCATGCGCCTCGGCGTTGCGCGGGAACCGTTTCAGCGCCTGGTTCACGGCTTGCAACCCCTCTTCCCGCCGCTGGCCGCCAACGAGGATCCGGGCCAGCACCAGCAGGGAGCGGATTTCGCCCGGGCGCTGCAGCACCATGATTTTGGCGAGTTCCTCCGCCAGCTTCGGCTGGCCGGTGGCGGCCGTCCACTGGCCCAGGGTCTGCCAGCCCCAGACATAGCCGGGCTGGATCTTGAGCGCGTGGCGCAGCCGCTCAATGGCGGCGGGCTGCATGCCTTGACGCCATAAAACCACCGCGAGTGAGCCATGGCTGACGGCATCCAGCGGGGCCCGCCGGCAGGCGTCTTCAAACAATTCTCCCGCCCGCACCATTTCGCCGTGCCGTTCATAATGCTGGGCTAGCATTCGCGGGGCCATACTGCTGGTCGGGCTGATGCGCATGGCTTGCTCCAAGGCATCCCGCTCCCCTTTGACCTCCAGCCGCAGGCGTTGCACCAGCGCCAGGTCCAGCCAGGCTTGCTCCAGCAACGGAAAACGCTCCACAGCCTGCCGCGCCAGGGCCAGCGCCTCGTCCAGTTGCAGCATCTCGGCGAGTTGGCCCACCACCACCGACCAGGCCACCGCCAGGTCGGGGCGTTCGCGCAACGCCAGCCGCAGGGAAGCGAGCAGCGCTGCGGGTTCCAGATTCAACCGGGCGGCATCGCGATACGCCTCCAAGCCTTCGCCAAACACCACCTGCCGCACCAATTCCTGTTCCACAAAGGCCAGAGATTCGCGGCGCTCGGCCAGGGTGCCCCCCGAATTCACCAGGCCGTGGATGGCGGGGGCATGGTCCACCGACAACCGGATGGCTTCGCGGTAATCCGCCTGGGCTTCGGCCAGTTGCCCAAGTCCCGCCCGGGCGTAGGCGCGCGTGGTGTAACCAACGGCTTGATGCGGTGCCAGCCGCAGGCCTTCCTCTGCTTCCACGAGCGCCTCCTCGTAGCGGGCTCCCCCCACAAGCAGCAACGCCAGTTCGCGGCGCACCCAGGCGTCAGCGGGATGGATTTTGGCCAGCGTCCGGACCGCGTGTTCGCCAGTCTCCGGGGCGGCCTGACGGGCCCATTCGCACCAAAGCTGGTGCAGTTGATAATGGTGGGGGAAGCGTTCGCAGGTGGTCTGCAAGTATTCCACCGCCACGTTGGGGCCCTCGCTCTCGGCCATCACCCACGCCAGGGAACGGTGAACCGGCATGGCCAGTGGCTCGGTTTGCAACACCTCCCGCCATAACGACCAGGCGGATTTCAAATCCGCCCGATACCGGGCCAACTCCGCTTTGGCTTTCAGCAGGGCCTGCGGGGGCACTTTGCCTTCGGCGGTTGCCAGACACTGGTCGGCGGCTTCAAACTCGCTCTGCCGGGCATGGGCGTCCGCCGCCGTCAGCCACAGCTCGCCATGCTCGGGATGCAGGCGCAACGCGGCCTCCAAATGCTGCCGGGCCTCGGTCGCGCGACCGAGTTGGCGGAGGGCATGAAACCAAGTGATGAACGGAGCCGCCGATTTGGCCAGGCTCTGGTCCGAGCGGCGGCGCAGGAAGACCAGCGCCGCCTCCGCCTGCCGGCACGCCGTGGCCGCCCCAAAATAGACTTGGGCCGCAGATTCCTTTTTATCCTCCACGCAGGTGATAAACCGGTACGCTTCCAGCGCCTCGACAAACCGTCGCTGCGTCCAGTATAAATTCGCCAGCGTCGTCTGCGCGAACGCATTCATCGGCTGGACGCGCAACACCCGTTTGAGCTCCAATTCCGCCGCGGAATGTGACCGGGCATCCGCCATCATTTCCTGCGCCAGTTGTTGCCGGAAAACCGGGTCCGCCTCCCGGCGGGCGCATATTTTCTGCAAGAACTCCAACCGCTCCTCGCGCCGGCCGGTCTCGCGCAAGCAGCCCAGCCGGGCAAACAGCAAATTCCCATCCTCGGGAAATTGCGCCAGCAGTTGGTCAAAGCCAGCCAGCAGCGCCGGCAGATTGGTGTCGTACGAATGCAGCACCCGGCCGGCCGTCAAGGTCAGCCAGTGCTCCGGTGCCAGGGCCTGCATCCGCTGCCGGCCGGTTTCCGCCTCGGCCCGGCGATGCTGCTCCAACGCCTCCTGCACCTGCCGCAACTGGTCATACAATTCTGCATCGGGAAACGTCAGCTCGCTGAGCAGCGGTTCCGAGCCGGCGGGTAATAACACCATGCCCGCCGGGCCGGTGGCGGCATAATGCTTCAGGAACCAGTCCGCCTCCGCCTCCTGGATTTGGGGAAACGAAGGATTGCGGATGATGAAGGTGCGCCGCAGCTCGTCATAGCCCGCCATGACCTGCACATGCGCGCTGGTCGCCTCGGCGGTGAAGACGGCAAAGGGAATCCCGCGCTCCAGCAACGCGACCGCGAGGTTCCAATCCAGCGTGAACTCCCGCGCCAGCATCCCGTGCGTTTCCGCCCAGCGCCGCGCCCGGTGTGACGGCGTGCCGTCATAACAAAGGGCTTCGGCCAGCTCCACGTGATCCGCCTCCAGTTTCCAAAAATGACGCAGCATCGTCAGGGTGGCGGGGACGCAGGTCATCCGGAATTGCTGGATGAACGGAACATTCAACTGGACCCGGCGCAGCGGCCTTTCCAATCCGTGCAATCGCTCCGCCAGCGCGGCATGATATTCCCCCGGGACCAGGCGGGCGGCCGTTTCCGCCAGCCCATGGTTTCCCAGTGCACAATGGGCCCGGCATTGTTGTCCCGCCAGCCACCTTTGGTAGCCTTGGTCCAGCACCGGCGAAAATTGCGCGGCGAGATTCAGGGTGCCGAGGGCATCGGCATATTTTTCGAGATCCATCTGCAAGCTCGCCAGCTGGCTCAGCAGTGGCAGGGACTCGATTCGGTTCACCGCTTCATGCAGCAGCGCCAGGGCTTCTTCATCCCGGTCAAGCGTGTGCAGGCATTGGGCCAGGTGCCCGACTGCGGGCCGGTACCACGGTCGCTGGGCCAGCGCCGAGCGCAATAAAACAACCGCCTCCTCCCACTGTTCACGCATGGCCAGCAAGCCCGCCTTTTCGACCAGCAACCAAGGCGTTTCCGAGCGCTGCTGGCCGGCCACCTTAATGCGCTCCTCGGCCTGCTCAAAGTCCCGGAAATGCCCGCAAATACGCGCTCCCAGGCTGAACAAATATTCCCACCCGTCGTTGGCCGGCGGGGGAGTTGGAGCCGCGCGGGCGGCGTTTTCAAAACCGCGGAATCTCTGCCACGCGAACACGGGACCGCGCAGTTGCAGAAACACTTCCAGATAGTAAGCTTGGGCTCTTAACTGGTTCGGTCCGGCCCGGAAGGCCCGGATATGATGGCGAAAGGCGGGGCGGGTCGCCCCCAGGTTTAACAGGATGCGCCCGGCGAGAATGTCCCCCTCCACCCCCCGCCAGTCTGCCAGCGGGGCTGACGCGCTGGCCAGAGCATGGGCTTGGCGGCACAATCCCTGATCATAAAGCGCCTGGACTTTTGCCAGCAACCCGGCCGGCGGTTCGAAACGCGCCTGGGTGGTCCTGGCGTCGCCCATGGTCGGATCCGATTTCTGATTGATGTGCTCCATGTGATTGGCGGGTGCGGCGGCCTGGGCTGGGATAATCGTCAACGCTCGATTTCGATGAAACGCGTGGTTTGGGCGCGGCCGTTTTCCTGCCGGCACCAATTCAATATTTCAAGCCGCAGAAATCAATGGACCGGATCTCAATGTCGCCGCCCTCGCTCTGAATGCCGATAAAACCGCTGTCGAGCGTGCATTCCGTGGTTTCATTGACAAAGTAGCCGTTGATGAAGGAAACCACCTTGTGATGCAGGCAGATGGTTTCCGCCGTGTTCCACTCGCCCACCGGTTTTTCCCGGGAAGGCCCGCGCAGGGGCAGCGGCGTGTTTTTGTCCATGCCCTTGTGTTCCTTGGACTCCGCGCCCTCCATCAAAAACAGGTCGCCCTGATGGTCATGTTTGCCCTGCACCTGAATGCATTGCGGCCAGACTTGGTCGGGGGTCTGCATGTGGACCAGAATCCCGGTGTTGTCGGCCTTGGGGGTGACTTTGAGGAAGCGCCATTCCACCGTGAGGAAATAGTTGCTGTAGCTTTGGGTGGTGCGGAGGTAGCCGGCGGGCTTGCCCGTGCAATGAATCACCCCATTGCTGACCGACCAGGTCTGCAACGGGTCGGCCCCGCCCTTCGCACAAAAAGTGAACCCGGAAAAATCCCGGCCATTAAACAACGGTACCACGGTTTCGCGCAGATGCGGCGGCGGGAGACTGGGAGCCTCGTCCTGCGCGGCGGCCCGGCCGGCCACCGCCAGTGCCACCACCAAACCAAACCGCCAAACCATGGATTTCATGCGTGCAGGCTGGAACCGAAACCGGCTTTTGGCAAGCGGATTCAGATGCGTCCGGTTCGCTGCTGGTGGGCGACCTGTTTATAGCCCATCGTCTCCAATCGACCTCCAGCCCCAGCGGGGGCATGCCTCCGCTGCCCGCCAAAAACCGCAAAACCCCATTTTTTTTCGTTAAAGCTCCCGCTTTAAACGTCCCGCACTTGCACATCCCGTTGTCTATCTGCACCTTGCCCACGGAAACCTGCAACCTGCAACCTTGAACCTTTCCGGATGTTAGCCGCTAACGCATTTTTGAAAAAAAAGGGCAAAAAAGTGACAGATCCGTTAGCCGCTAACAACCCGGTTTTCCGGGACTCTGCTATGCTTTTTCCTGATGCAGGGCTGCCACCATAAAGCCCGGAGGGCCAAAGAGAATCGCCCAGCGATTGATTTGATCGCCGGGTTCGCGCACCTCAATGTTCAGAGTCCCATCCGGGACGACCGAGCCCCGCAGTGCGTGCTTCATCATCAACCACCCCGCAGCGACATGGGGCCCATCCGAAATCCGCAGGCGGCAGGGCGCGGCACTCCGTGCGCGCCGCTATTGGCATCCAAGCCGGCAAGCTATCTCGATTGCCACTTTCCCATGGCTTTCCTAAACACTTGATCACTTGACCACCGAACTATGTTTCAACAAAACCCCCCGAAATATCACTTTTTACGCTTTGACAACCACATTCCACAATTCCCAATGTATCGCCGCCAACCCGCAGGCGGCAGGGCGCGTCACTCCATGCGCGCCGCTATTGGCATCCAAACCGGCAAGCTATCCCGGTTGCCACTTTCCCATGGCTTTCCTGCACACTTGATCACTTGACCACGGAACACTTTTTCAACAAAAACCCCGAAATATCACTTTTTACGCTTTGAAAACCACATTCCACAATTCCCAATGTATCGCCGCCAACCCGCAGGCGGCAGGGCGCGGCACTCCGTGCGCGCCGCTATTGGCATCCAAGCCGGCAAGCTATCCCGATTGCCACTTTCCCATGGCTTTCCTGCACACTTGATCACTTGACCACTGAACACCTTTTCAACAAAAACCCCCGTAATATCACTTTTTACGCTTTGAAAACCACATCCCACAATTACCCAATGCATCGCCGCCAACCCGCAGGCGGTAGGGCGCGTCACTCCGTGCGGGTTTCCCGTCCCAACCTCGGATTTCGGGATGAACGCATCTCTCACAATTCCTGGCCACCCAAGTGATTTTGCAGTCCCACCCCTGGGTGGACGGCGTCGGCCGGCGTTGCCACCACGCCACCACGCCACCGCCGCGCTTGACCACGCGGGATGGATTGCTACCATGCCACCAGTTTCAATGAAACAATTGCGCATCATGCTGGTGCTGGCCGCAGCGGTTTGCGTGCCGGTCGTATCCCGCGCGGAGGTGATTGACGGCATCAAGGCCGTCGTCAATGACAAAGTCATCACTTACGCCGAGGTGGAGGATTATGCCCGCGATGCCGCCGCGGCGTTGCGACAGCAATACGCCTCCCAGCCCGAGGTGTTTCAGCAGAAAATCAACCAATTGCTGAACGACGCCATGGACCAGTTGGTGGAACGGCAGCTCATTTTGCACAGCTTTGACGCCGAAGGCTACAAATTGCCGGACGGCGTGGTGGATCAACTGGTGCAGGACCGCATCCGGGAGCAGTTTGGCGACCGGGTGACGCTCATTAAAACGCTGCAAGCCAAGGGCATGACGTTTGAGCAATTCCGCCAGCAAGTGCGGGATCAATACGTCAGCACCGCACTCCGCAATCAAAACATCCAGCGCGAAGTCATTATTTCCCCGGCCAAGATCCAGGACTATTACCAAAGTCATCTGTCCGACTACAAGGTGGATGACCAGGTCAAACTCCGCATGATTGTTTTGAACAAGACGTCGGCGGACGACACCAACGCGCTCCGCTTCGCCCGGGAAATCCAGTCCAAGCTCAAGGAGGGTGCCGGCTTTGCCGAAATGGCGGCGGTTTATTCCCAGGGATCACAACAGCATCAGGGGGGCGACTGGGGCTGGGTGGAGCGCTCCGTGCTCCGCAAAGAACTGGGGGTGGTGGCATTTTCCCTGTCGCCCGGACAGATCAGCGATCCGCTGGAAACCCCGGATGCGATCTACCTCATGCAGGTTGAGGATAAACGGGTGGCCCATGCCAGGCTGCTGTCCGATGTCCGGGACGACATTGAGAAGACCTTGCGCACGCAAATGCAATCGCAACTGCAAAAAAAATGGGTGGATGGCCTGAAGAAGAAGACCTTCATCCGCTATCTTCCTGATTAACGAAAACGGCCGCCGCGCGGCGGAGCGGCGGCGGTTGACCCGGCGCACTCTCTTATGAAAGGCTGGATTGGAATCTCCCTCGGGGACGTCACGGGCGTCGGCCCCGAAGTGACGCTCAAGGCACTCGCCGCGGAAGCGGCCAGCGACCGCACCCGTTATCTCTTGATCGGCGATGAAGCGCGGTTGGCCCGGCTGAACGAGGCCCTCGCTTTGTGCCTGCCGCTCCAACGGTTTTCCAGTTATCAGGACAGTGGACGTTTTTTCATGGTTGACCCCACGGGGGCTCCGCTGCCGGAGCCGCTTCCGCCCGGGGCAGCACCCGCCGCCCAGGCTTCAGTGGCCTGGCTGCGTGAAGGCGGTCAGCGCTGCCTGCGCGGCGAGCTGGACGCGCTGGTCACCGCGCCCGTCAACAAGGAATCCATCATCCGCGCAGGGCATGCCTTTGTGGGGCAGACGGAATTTCTCTCCGAACTCGCCGGGGCCCGCCGCACGGCGATGATGCTGCTGGGCACGGATGAACACGGGCGCTGGCTGCGCGTGGCGCTGGCCACCGTGCATATTGCCATCAAATCCGTCCCGGAGAAACTCACGGCGGAAAAGGTGATGCTGGCCATGGAACTGGCCGCGCAAGCCTGCCGGGACCTGGGGCTTTCCCGCGCCCGCATCGCGGTGGCCGGTTTGAATCCCCACGCCGGCGAGGGGGGCGAATTTGGCGACGAAGAAATCAAGACCATCGCGCCGACGATTTTGGCGGCCCGGAAAAAGGGGCTGGAGGTCATCGGCCCGCTGAGTGGTGACACGGTTTTTCATTACGCGTTGAAGGGGCATTTCGACGCGGTGGTGGCCATGTACCACGATCAGGGGCTGGCCCCGCTCAAGGCCGTGGCCTTTGACAGCGGCATCAATTGGACCCTGGGCCTGCCATTTATCCGCACCTCGCCCGATCACGGCACCGCTTATGATATTGCCGGCAAGGGGCAGGCCAATCCCGGCAGCATGATCGCGGCGATCCGCCTGGCCAAGCAACTGGCGGTGATGCGTGATGCGTGATGCGTAACGCGGCTGGTCACGCATCACGCATTACGCATCACATTCCACCTCGCCGGGAAAGCCCTGCTGGCGCAACGCCTCAAACAGAACAAGCGCCACGCAGTTCGACAGATTTAGCGAACGCGAGGCGGGGTTGAACATGGGGATGCGCAGCCAGCGGTCCCGGTTTTCCGCCAGCAATTGCGGGGGCAGGCCGGCGGTTTCGCGGCCAAACACGAGGTAGTCGTTGCGCCCGAATTGCACTTCGTTGTACCGCGCCGCGCCGTCGGATTCCACGAACCAGACCCGCGCCCCGGCGGGAAGCTGATCCGCGAAGGCGCGCCAGTTTTTCCAGCGATGCCATTGGACCTGCTGCCAGTAATCCATGCCCGCGCGTTTGAGTTGCGCGTCATCCAGCTTGAAGCCAAAGGGTTCAATGAGGTGCAGCACGGACTTCGTGGCGGCGCACAGCCGGGCCACATTACCCGCGTTCGGCGGAATTTCCGGTTCCAATAGAACGATGTTCACAGCGCATGAAAGGTAAGAATCATGTCACTCTGTCAGGCCCGTATTTACGCAATAGACGTTCAACGCCCGGATTGCGTGCGATAATCATGCGATATGGTGCTCCATCAGGAAGTCGAGACGGACGATGTTCGGGTGAATTTCGTTTCGTTTTCATAATTGCTTTTACTCACATGCCAACTTGCGCAGAACGCAACAGAGGGTTATCGTCGAATCATCTCGCTAAAGTTGCTTGAGGTAAAACATGTGGCGGCAAGGAGGCCGAAGCAAGCGTTAAATGCAATACCTTCTGAGCGTCTGAGCGTGGATGTCAGTTTATCCAACGCGGTCAGGTTAGCGGGGCCACGCAACCCGGGCTGAATGATAAAGATTCCAGCCCGTTGTGCTGTCCTGAAAGAGCCATCGCACCGGCGGTAATTTTGCCGCCGTTCAAAGCTGGCAATCCGTTCAAAAATCAGCTATATATAAGGATCGTGAGTACGAAAGAAATTTTGTTGGAAGTGGCGGAAAAGCTGCCGCCGGACGCCACGCTCGTGGATGCCATCTACGAACTGGAATTCCGGCAGGCCGTCGAGGAGGGGTTGGCATCGCTGGATCGCGGCGCGCGAATTCCCTTGGAAGAAGCCCGCAAACGCATCCCGCAATGGATTTCCAAGTATTCCTCTCCGACGACGCATTGAGCGATCTGGAGCGCATCGTTGCTTACATCGCACCCCACAATGCCGCCGCCGCCGGGCGGTTTGGCCTGCAGCTGCTCGACGCGGCGCTGTCACTCCGCACCTTCCCGGAACGTGGCCGCATGGTGCCGGAGTTTCACCGGCCAGAACTGCGCGAGTTCATGTTTCGTTCGTATCGGATCATCTACCGGATGAATAACGCGGATCACAGCCTGGAAATTGTCCGCTTCTGGCATGGAGCGCGTGGGTTTCCACATATTCCAAGGGGCGGTTAAATTTTCCCCAAATGAACCGCTTTGACGTGCTGTGGAAGCCGTTGAAACGGCTGTTTTCATCCGCTTCTTTTTTCCACCGGGCTGAAGCCCGGTGTTAATTGAAGTTGCGACAAGAAGTTTGAAATATCCGGATTAATTAATCGTCCAGGAAGGCCCTTTCTGGTTTGTCGCCGGCTTTCACCTGTCCACGCTTGGGATAAAACACCTTCCAGAGCACCAACCCGTGCGCCGGGGCGGTCATGCCGGCCACGCGTCGGTCGGACTGGGCCAGCATGGCGTCAACCTCCTCCGGCGGGAACTTGCCCAAGCCGGCTTGCACGATCGTGCCCACGATGCCCCGGCACATCTTGTAGAGAAACCCGTCGCCCTCAATGATGAAGGTGTATTGCGAGCCGGACTTTTTGAGCTCACACCGCGTCAAGGTGCGCACGGTGGTCGCCCGCCGGTAGCCCGGATTCGCGGAGAAGGACTGGAAATTGTGCTGGCCCACAAACCGCGCGGCCGCCGCGCGCATCGCCCCGGGATCAAGCCGGCGCGGCACATGCCAGGCGGCATGCCGCAACAGGGGGTTCATGGCCGGGTGATTCCACACGAGGTACCGGTACTGTTTGCCGCCGGCCTGGAAGCGCGCGTGAAAATCCGCCCGCGCCCGGGCGGCGGAAACCACGCGGATATCCGCCGGCAGATGAGCGTTCAGCGCCAGCGCCAGCTTGCGCGCCGTCATGTTCACCCCGGCGGTTGGCACCTCGAAATGCGCCACCATGCCCAGCGCATGCACGCCCGTGTCGGTGCGACTGGAGCTGTGCAGCCGGGGCGCGCCGGGGAATAATTTTGCCAGGGCCGTCTCCACGAGCTGCTGGACGCCCGTGCCGATCTTCTGCACCTGCCAGCCTTCGTAACCGGTGCCGTCGTAGGCGATGACCAATTTGAATTTCACGCGTCAGCCCTGGGCGTCGAGATAGCTTTGGAGCAGGATCGCGGCCGCCATCTTGTCCACCTTTTCCTTGCGCTGGTTCCGCCGGACGTTGCCTTGGATGAGAATCCGGTTGGCCATGGTCGTGGTCAGCCGCTCGTCCCACAACCGGATGGGCACGGTGATGGCCGACTTGAGGGCGCTGGCAAAAACCTCCACTTTTTGCGCGGCGGGACCATGGCTGCCATCCATGTTGCGGGGCATGCCCAGGAGGATGACGTCCACTTCCTTTTCCAGGAGGAGCTGCTTCAGCCGTTCCAGAAAGGGGCCGAACGGCTCGGCGGGAATGTATTCCAGCGGCTGGGCGATGGTTTTGGTCTCATCGCTCACCGCCACGCCGATGCGCCGGGTACCATGATCCAGGGCAAGAATTCGCATGGGCGCAGTGTGGCAGCGAACCACGTGGGAGGCGAGCGCATTCCCCAGCCGCCAGCAAAATGTAAAAGGTGTTATTTAGGGGGATTCAGGAAGGTTTCAGGTTGAAGGTTGAAGGTTTCAGGTCCAGATGCTGCGGGTTTAAGTTGGCGACGGCCGGCAAGGGTGTCCAGATGTGTTTCATGGTGATAAATGTGTTATTTAGGGGTTTTTGATGTTTTTTAATGGGTTCGGCGAAGAGTCTGGATGGCGGCGACAGGGGGAAAGCTTGGCTGGCCGGATGCCAATAGCGGCGCGCACGGAGGAAGGTTTCAGGTTGAAGGTTGAAGGTTTCAGGTCCAGATGCTGCGGGTTTAAGTTGGCGACGGCCGGCAAGGGTGTCCAGATGTGTTTCATGGTGATAAATGTGTTATATTTAGGGGTTTTTGATG
>Ga0302275_10000697_pt1 | contig 37666 bp, 26 predicted proteins | sample III_Bog_N2_2_FD_200229 | JGI IMG/M metagenome (GOLD analysis project Ga0302275, IMG submission 200229) | Peat permafrost microbial communities from Stordalen Mire near Abisko, Sweden - III_Bog_N2_2 | ecosystem: Environmental > Terrestrial > Soil > Wetlands > Peat | place: Sweden: Abisko... | reverse complement strand
CAGCGGAAGTCGAGTTTTGAAAGGGAACGACTTTAGTCGTGACGTCTGAAGGGTACGGGCTTCAGCCCGTACATTTAACCCAAAAACATCAATCTGGGCTTTAGCCCCGGAGGGAATGCAAACCCTGCCAACTCCGCTGACTGGCCGACTAGCTGACCCGCTATCAAAGGACCTTCGACCCATGATCCCCACCTCCAGCTCACTGGAACGACGCATCGGCCTACGCTCCGCCGTGCTCTTCAACATGCTGGAAATGATTGGCGTCGGCCCCTTCATCACCCTCCCCCTGGTCATCGCTGCCGCCGGCTTCCGCCTCTCCGTCTGGGCCTGGGTCCTCGGAGCCGTAATCGCCGTAGCCGACGGCCTCGTCTGGGCCGAACTCGGCGCTGCCTTCCCCCGCGCCGGAGGTTCCTACGCCTTCCTCCGCGAAATCTACAACCCCAAAGCAGCAGGAAAATGGCTCAGCTTCCTCTACGTCTGGCAGTTGAGCTTCTCCGCTCCGCTCTCCATCGCCTCCGGCTGCATCGGCCTATCCAGCTTCCTCGCCTGGTTCTGGCCCAATCTCGACCATGCTCCATTTCCAGCCCTTCCCGCCCTCCATTACGGAAACTTCGCCGCCGTCGCCGCCTGCCTGCTCGTCACCGCACTTCTCTATCGCAATCTCAGCCAGGTTACCCGCCTCGCCTGGGTCCTGTTTGCCGGAGTCCTCGCCGCCATCGCCGGAGTCATCACCTCCGGATTCGCCCATGCCGCTGCTCTCGGCGGTTGGCACATGCCCGTTGCTCCGCCGTTTGCCAACTTCCATGCCGCGGCCAACGGACTTGCGCAAGGCACCCTGCTGGCCACCTACTGCTACTGGGGCTACTACAACATCACCTTCCTTGGCAGCGAAGTGAAAAGGCCGGAAAAGACGATTCCCCGTTCCATCCTGCTGTCTGTCTTCGTGGTCGCGGCTTTTTACGTCCTCATGAACATGGCCGTATTGCCCTCCCTTGCCGCGACCGCTTCCGGCACACCCGCCGCATCCCCAATCGTCCGCGTACAACTTGTCGCAGACATTGCCCGCTCAGCCTTCGGCGGTTGGGCAGGGTACGCCATCGCCGGCCTCGTCGTCTGGACTGCCTTCTCCAGCGTCTTTTCGCTCCTCCTCGGCTACTCCCGCGTCCCCTACGCCGCCGCCCGCGACGGAAACTACTTCAGCTTCCTCGCCGCCGTCCATCCCCGCCACCTCATCCCCCATCGCTCCCTTATCGCCATGGGACTGGTCGCCTCCGCCTTCTGCTTCCTCACCCTCACCCAGGTCATTACCCTCCTGGTCATCACCCGTATCCTGCTCCAGTTCTTCCTCCAGCACATCGGAGTAATCCTCCTCCGCATCCAGCGCCCCAACCTCGACCGCCCCTTCAAAATGCCCCTCTACCCTCTCCCTCCCCTCATCGCCATCGCCGGATTCACCTTCGTGCTCGTCAATCGCAACCACGCCCTCCAGGGCCTCGCCGTCGCTGCCGCAATCGGCCTCAGCGGTACCGCCATCTACCTCTTCCGCGCCAAAAAACTCCGCGAATGGCCCTTTGCGCCGTTAGAATCCTAGGCGGCGCCTGTCCAATGTCCGAAGACCCGTTCACACTCATTCGGCGCTGAAGTCCCCGCTCACTTGCTAACTCGCTCTGCCCGCGAAGCGGGCGCTGACTCGCTGGATTTGTAAAAAACGCGATCCATCCGTCTCCACCCATTCCTTGCGCGTTTTCCATCCAGCCAAATCCACCCACCCCCCACCAAACGTACCTTGTAACGAGAACCGCCCTTCTCGTATCTAATGAACTGAGAGCTGAAATCTCCCCCGCTCACGAGGTCAACCCCATGATGATCCAGAAACCCGCCGACATCCCCTCCTCAGAAATCACCCCCCGCAGCGGTTATGACTGGTACATCAGCCGTCGCAAGTTCCTCCGCAACGCGGCAGCCACCGGAGCCGCCGTCCTCGGCGCGGAACGCATCGCGGAAGTCCTCTCGCCCGCCACACGCGCCCACGCCGGAACCAAGCTCCAGACCGTCAAAAGCCCCCTCACCACATCCGGCGAAGACCTCACCACCTACGACGACATCACCCACTACAACAACTTTTACGAGTTCGGCGTCAACAAGACCGACCCCGCCAAAAACGCCGCCGGACTTCCCACCCGCCCCTGGACCGTCAAAGTCTCCGGCAAAGTCAAATCCCCCAAGACATTCGACATCGACTCCCTGCTCAAGCTCCGCCCCCTTGAAGACCGCGTCTACCGCCATCGCTGCGTCGAGGCCTGGAGCATGGTCATCCCCTGGGTCGGCTACTCGCTCTCCGAGTTCATCAAGCAGTGCGACCCGCTGCCCTCAGCCAAGTTCGTCCAGTTCCTCTCCTACTACCAGCCGCAAATCGAAAAGTGGGCCAGCGAGTCCACCATCAACTGGCCCTACTCTGAAGGCCTGCGCATGGATGAAGCCATGAACCCCCTCACCCTGCTCACCTTCGGCCTCTACGGTGAAGTCCTCCCCAATCAGGACGGCGCACCCGTCCGCATCGCTGTCCCGTGGAAATACGGCTTCAAGTCCGCCAAGTCCATCGTCGAAGTCCGCTTCACTGACCGCCAGCCCCCCACCACCTGGAACGACCTGGCCCCCAACGAATACGGCTTCTACTCCAACGTCAACCCCACCGTCGATCATCCCCGCTGGAGCCAGAAGTCCGAACGCCGCATCGGCCTCCCCTTCTACGCCCAGCGCAAAACCACCCTCATGTTCAACGGCTACGGCGAACAGGTAGCCGGCCTCTACAAAGGCATGGACCTGACAAAAAATTTCTAACCCCGCAAGTGTCCTGTCTCTGTCAGTCCATAACATGAAATGACCTGTCATCCTGAGCGAAAGGGGCCCCAAACGCTTTTCAGTTTGGGGGTGGTGAGTCGAAGGACCTGCATTTGCCCTTTTGCGCATTCTTGAAAGACTTCTAGACCCAAAGAGCTCGCCCGAGACCCCATGAAACGCTCCACCCTGATCCTCCTAAAAACCCTCACTTGGCTCGCCTGCCTCGCCCCCATCCTCCTGCTCGCCTATGGCGCCGTCACCAACACCCTCGGCCCAGACCCCACCGCCAACATCGAGCTCACCACCGGCTACGACACCCTGCTCCTCATCCTCCTCTCGCTGGCCATCACGCCCATCCGCAAGCTCGCGCCAAAGCTTTCCTGGCTCATCAAATTCCGCCGCCTGCTCGGCCTCTTCGCCTTCTTTTACGGAACCGTCCACCTGCTCACCTACGTCGCGCTCTACTCCAACTTCAGCATCCCGGCCATGCTTGACGACATCGCCAAGCGCAAATTCATCACCATCGGCGCAATCACCTGGCTTCTCCTTCTGCCCCTCGCCGCAACCTCCACCAACTGGGCCATCCGCAAGCTCGGCGGCAAAAACTGGAACCGGCTCCACAAGCTCGTCTACCTCGCTGCCATCTGCGGCATCATCCACTACTGGTGGCAGGTCAAGCCCGGCGTTCTCGCTCCCCTCAACATGACCATCTCTCTCGCTATCCTGCTGGCGATGCGTCCGCTGCTTGCTTGGTGGCAGCGCCCCAAGCCCCGTCCAGCCGTCTCATAGCCGGGTGTCCCAAAGCCTGCCCTGTGCGGGGTCGGAGACGCCGGTTTCTTCATGCCCCTCAAAGATCCGTACTCAAATATCCGCACCTTCCCAGCCCCAAAAAGCGCCGTGCCCCGTCGGCGTACCCTCCGGCTCGCACCTCCTCTCTAGCCCGACTTTCTCGCAGGTCGCGGAAAATTGTTGCGCCGACCTCAAGGTCGGCGGTCCTGGCCTCCCGGCCCTCAGAAACCTCGCCCGGCCCTGAAATCGGGGTTTCGCGCTGTCTGTGAGAAATACAGGCTGGCGCGAAGACCGGAAAGGGTAACTCACCCCCTCGCCGCCCTCACCGCTTCCACCTCCCCCAACCCGCGCGTTCTAAACTGTTAACTGCCTCTCATCATGCCGGGAAATCCAATTCGCGCGAGCCTGGAATATGGGCTGGTTGTGGCCGTCGCCCGAACCCTGGGCCTGCTGCCGCGCGGCCTCGCTCGTCTGTTTTCCGGCGTCCTGGCCCTCTTCGTCTACACCGCCCTCGGCCGCCTGCGCCGCGTCGGCGTGCGCAATCTCGAACTGGCCCTGCCCGCAACCCCGCCTGAGAAACGAGCGGAGATCCTCAAGGGCGTCTACCGCCATCTCGGCTGGCAACTCGTCGAGTTCTGCCGAATGGCCCGCTACACTCCCGCCAACACCCGAAATTGGATCCGTACCGAAAGCCTCGACCGGTACCTCGCCGCCAAAGCTCGCGGCAAGGGTGTACTCATCGTCACCGGCCACCTCGGCGCATGGGAGCTGTCCAGCTTCTACCACTCGCTCATGGGCCATCCCATGGGCATGGTCATCCGCCGGCTCGACAACCGCCGGCTTGACCAATTTGTGAATGGCATTCGCTGCCTGCACGGCAACAAGGTCCTCCATAAAGACGACTTCGCCCGCGGCCTGCTCACCGCCATGCGCTCGGGCGATACCGTCGGCATCCTCATGGACACCAACATGACCCCGCCCCAGGGCCTCTTCGTCAACTTCTTCGGCCGCCCCGCCTGCACCGCCTCTGGCCTCGCCCGCGTAGCCCTCAAAACCGGCGCTGCCGTCCTCCCCGGATTCATGCTCTGGGAGCCGACTGAAAACAAATACGTCCTCCACTTCGGCCCCGAAATTCAGTTCCAGCGCACTGGCAACCCCGAAGACGACATCCAGGCCGCCACCCAGCAATGCACCGCCGCCACCGAACACTGGATTCGCCGCTATCCCGACCAGTGGCTCTGGATTCACCGCCGCTGGAAAACCCGCCCCCCCGGCGAACCCGGCATCTACTAAAGAAAAACAGCAATCACTCCCAAACGGCACTGTCATCCCGACCGAAGCAGAGGGACCTGCGGTTGCTCCTGACTGTTTCCCTCACCCCAAAGCACTGTCATCCCGACCGAAGCGGAGGGATCTGCGGTTGCTCCTAAAAAAGCAAGTCCCTCGCAAAAAATCCCTCCAAACTTTGCATGCAATTACCCCTCAAAAGCGCACAATCATCCTATGGAACACCTCCGCTCACACACTCATCCAGCCCCAAAATCCGCCAAAACCCTGCACGCACCCACCCCTCCCCCCCCCAAAATCCCTGTTTTTCCAACTTCGAAATCGACATAAAGATCCTGCAATGAACAACATGACCCAAAAGGTATGTTTACTTATCAGTAAACATAAACCCCGAAAAATCGCACTTTTCTGCCCATTTTGAGCCCGAAACGGCCTCAAACTCAAGAAAAAATCGCTCAAATAGGCAGAAAAAACCGCGGAATCACTCTTCCGCCTCGAAACCAATTTCACCTCACCAACCCGTCCGCTCGAAGCGAACCATGTCGAGCCGCATTGGACCCTTAACGTCCACCGCGTTACTCTGCCAGAAGGAACAAAACCATGACGCTCGGCGAACTGATCCATCAACTCGGCGGAACTCTCGTCCAGGGCTCGGCAAGCCTGGAAATCGAATCTGTCGGCTCCCATGAGGAAGCCGGCCTCGATTGCCTCGTCTTTGCCGACTCCCCAACCACCGTTCTCCAAGCCCTCTCCAGCCAAGCGGGAGCCGCTGTCCTCGCCCCCGGCGCAGCCGCCGCCTATCCCAATGCTCTCTCCGTCGTCGAAGCCAAACAGCCCCGCCTCTGGTTCGCCCGCGCCGCAAAGCTTCTCAACCCTCCGCCAAGCGGGAAGGGAATTCACCCCACCGCAGTCGTTGCCCAAACTGCCATCCTTGGCGAAGGCGTCACCATCGGTCCCTTGGCCGTCGTCGAAGAAGGCGCATCAATCGGCGCGCGTTCCAACATTCGTGCCGGTGCCGTCATTGGCAAGGCCGTGGACATTGGCCAGGACTGCCAAATCTATCCTCGCGCGGTCCTTTACGGCGGAACGCACCTCGGCAACCGCGTCATCGTCCACGCCGGCGCAGTCCTTGGTGCAGACGGCTTCGGCTACGTCCGCGACTCCACCACCGGCGCCTACACCCAGTTCCCCCAGCAGGGCACCCTGGTCATTGAAGACGACGTAGAGATCGGCGCCAACTCCACCATCGACCGCGGAGCCCTCGCCGAGACCCGCATCCGCCGCGGCGTCAAGATCGACAACCTGGTCCACGTCGGCCACAACTGCGACATTGGCGAAGACGTCATCCTGGTCATGGGCACCGGCATCTCCGGCTCCAGCACCGTTGGCAAAGGCGCAGTGCTCGCCGGCCAGGTCGGCATCGGCGACCACGCCCACGTCGGCCCCGGCGTCATCCTCGGCGGCCAGGCCGGCGTTCTCAGCGGCAAAACCATCACCAACGAGAGCGTAGGAGTAAAACCCGGCACCGTCCTCTGGGGCACCCCCGCCCGCCCCCTAACCCAGGTCCTCCGCGAAATCGCCGTCCTCGCCCGCCTCGTCAAGCGCGGACCAAAAGCCCCGCCCCCGTAACTCCACGGCCATTCGTCGCCGATCTTCAGAGCTTTGTAACAAGGGCACGGCTTTACAGGCTGCGGAAAAACTACCAAATGGCCGAAGTTTTGAAAGGGCACGGCTTCAGCCGGGCCAATAGCCAATCAAATCAATGTTGGGCTTTACAGGCTGCGGAAAAACTACCAAATGGCCGAAGTTTTGAAAGGGCACGGCTTCAGCCGTGCCGCAAGTGGCTGAAAATAAACGCTGGGCTTTAGCCCCTGCAAAAGTTGGCACTCGAACAATGTGTCCGGTTTCAACAGGGGATTTAGATCACCCGGAGAACAGAACGGATGGCCATCATCGTAGTCGGCGGCAGCACCAAAGGCGCAGGCAAAACGACGCTGGTCTGCGGCCTCATCGCCGCCCTCCCCGAGTTCCGCTGGAACGCCGTCAAAATCACCACCCATGAGCACGACGACTATCCGCCCATCTGGGAAGAAAAGCTCCCCGGCGACGACTCCGACACCGCCCGCTATCTTGCCGCCGGCGCAGCACGAGCCTTCCTGGCCACCCCGCCCACTCAGCCGCTCACCGCCCAGCCCGATCTGCCTTCGCTGCTCGATCGGTTCTGGCCCAAATTCGGCCGCGGCACCAACCTCATCTTTGAGTCCAACAGCGTCGTCCACCATGTCCGGCCCAACATCTGCCTCATGATCCACGCCAGTCCCAAACGCGAACTGCCGCTACCCGAGCGCAAGCCATCCTTCCTGGCCGCGCTCAACCACGCCGACGCACTTGTCGCCCTTTCCGACGCCGACCGCGTTATCCCGGATGGACTGTGCCTGCCTGGACAGGCCCCCAAACCGGTATTTCACCTTGCAGCACTGGCCCGGGTATCCCCGCAGATGCTGGCCTGGATTCGCCCGCTGCTTTGTCCAACGACGGACGCATCTCCGGACGACCCGCCTCCGCGTTCCTGAGCAGAATCGCCAACCCCCGCGCCCCGTCCATGCGGCTCTCCACCAGCAGCGTGTGCGCCATGGCTAGAAACTCCGGGTGATGTTCGAAATGTTTTGAAGCCGCCTGCACGGTATGCACCACATGCGCCGCGGAAAACGCCGCCCCATGAAAGCCCGCCACGCCGATCAGCAGTCCCCGCATCAGCGCGAACTGAGCCGCCAGCAAGGCAAACTCACGCACCATCTGCGGCTCGGCGCCTGTCCCCATCTCGCCCTTGCCGAACGGAAAACACCGCCGCACAATGGAGTTGATCAGGTAGTTCTCAAGAATGTAGGGATGGCGATCGAAAAACGGCGCAAAATGCCTGTCGTGCGCATAGGCATAGTGCGCGCCCAGGCTGTCCAGCGTCGCTCCCGGTCCGTTGCCGATGCCCGCCGTGAAGGCCTGAATGCACTCAACAAACCGCGGCCGGACGTTCGACTTATGCAGCATCAACCCCGCCAGCCGCAGCACCACATCCAACTGCGCCTTGCGGTCAACTGGAAGCGTCTCCATCGCCCCCCGCAGCGTTCCAGCGCGTACCGCGGCGTCAAAGTCGCCTAGAAAGTCCGTCAGGCTTCGCTTCAACGTGCCGCGCGCAATCGAGTCCAGCCTCTGGCAGAAAATGTTCAGCAAGAACAGCCTTTGCCACAGCGGATACTCACGGTTCCGCACCAGCCTCACCACCGCGGTTCGAATCGCCCAGAAGGGCTCCGCAGCCGCCCCTGCCGCATGCTCAGGCATCGCCAGCTCCGGCGACAGCAACACCAACCGCGCCGCCTCCGGACAAGACAGCGCCAGCGAACTCTCCACCACCCCTGCCATCGTGCTGGCAACCCGCGGATAGCTCGCGCAGGTTTGCGGCAGCATTCCCGCGCCCAATTCAGAATGAATGCGGCACAGCTTCTCCTCGGTCAGCAGCGGGCATTGGTGCTTCTCCGTCATGCGGAAGCTGCCCAGACCCTGGCGTGAGTCTTCCGCGGCAGGGTCTACGCTGGCATTGATGAGGACCTTCAGTGGGCTCTCCGGCAATTCTTGAAACCGCTCCGAGGCCGCACGGTCCACAGGAACCGTCCAGCCCGAACAGCAGGTGTCTTCGCAGGCAGTTCCGATGCAGCGGAACCGTTCGGCATAGCTCAAGCGAGCAGGCAACTCATCCGACATTCGGCGCTCCCCGGCAGCGGAGCAGCTCAAACCCGCCACTCCACGCCTGATTCTCAGGAGCAACGGTGCAGGACGAGTGCCGTTTCAGGGCAATGTAGGTTGGAGAATACTCAGAATGTAAGCCAGGCCCTTCTCAGTCCCTCAGTCCCTCAGTCCCTGGTCCTTGGTCCCTCAATCCGGGAGTCCCTCAGTCCCTGGTCCCTCAGTCCCTGGTCCCTGGTCCCTCAATCCGGGAGTCCCTCAGTCCCTCAAGTCCCTCAGTCCCTGGTCCCTCAGTCCCTGGTCCCTGGTCCCTGGTCCCTCAGTCCCTCAGTCCCTGGTCCCTGGTCCCTCAGTCCGGGAGTCCCTCAGTCCCTCGTCAAAAACTCCTCCGCATTCACCGACCCGTCGCGCTGCTTCACCAGCATCTGCACCTTGCCTTCGGCGGTGTCCAGCTCCTTCTTGCAGGAGTTCGACAGTTCCACGCCTTCTTCAAACAGCTTGAGCGACTCTTCCAGGGCCAGGTCGCCCTTCTCCAGTCGATCGACAATGGACTCAAGCTTCTTCAGCGATTCTTCAAATGAAGGCATGGGAACTACTCCGCGAAAACAGTTTCGGTCTTTGGCAGCACACTCGCAATCACTTCCGCCGCCAGCGCATAACGGCCGAACGGCGCGCTCACCTGGACGCCCTGGACCATTGGCCGCACCGCCTCCAGCATCTCCTGCGCAATCAGCACGCCTTCCCGGCGCGCCGCCTCCGGCGTATCGGCCTGCGCCATGCGCAGCAGAATCTCTTCCGGCATTGAAACCCGCAGGTCGTTCTTCATGAACTCCGCATTGCGCAAACTGGTCAGCGGCCAGATCCCCGCAATCACCGGTACCCGGAACTCCTTGATACGCTCCAGAAAGTTCTCCAGCAGCCGCAGGTCAAACACCGGCTGGGTAATCGCGTACTCCGCGCCCGCCTCCACTTTGTAGCGGAAACGGCGCAGCTCGTTCTCAATATCCGGCACGCCCGGGTTGGCGCCCACCCCGATCGTGAAGTTGGTGCTGGCCCCAATCGCATTCGCACCCACGTCCAGTCCAAAGTTAAGCCGGCGCACAATGTTGACAAGACCGATGGCATCCACGTCAAACACAGCGGTAGCGTCAGGATAGTTCCCCAGTTTGGGTGGATCGCCGGTAATGCACAGAACGTTGTGCAGCCCGATCGACGACGCCCCCAGCAGATCAGACTGAATGGAAAGAATATTCCGGTCGCGGCAGGTGTAATGCAGAACCGTCTCTATCCCGGTGTGCTGTTGAATCTGGATGCACAGGCTCTGTGCGCTCATGCGTGCCGAAGCACGCGGCGAGTCGGGCACATTGATGGCGTGCACACCCAGCCCCGCCAGCATCCGCGCACCTTCGATTTCCTTCACGCAGTCAATGCCCCGCGGCGACACAATCTCCACCAGCGTCACAAAAGTGCCCTGCTCCAGCAGTGCCCCAATACGCGAGCGCGCACCCAGCGGCATAGGCGGTGTTTCGGTGCTCAGCTCCGGAGCCCGGCCAGATCCCTGCACCCTTGCCTGCGCGTCGATGGCCCGCATTGCCGAACGCATGGCCCGGATGTGATTCGGCGTGGTGCCGCAGCAACCGCCCACAATCTGCGCTCCAGCCGCAATGGCCTTGCGCGAAAAGCTGGCCATATACTCCGGCGAGCAGAGGTAAATGTTGCGCCCCTCCACAGCCCGCGGCATGCCTGCATTGGGCATCGCGGCCAGCGGCAGTGTGGTTGCGCCGCGCATCGCCTCAATCGCCGTCAACACCGTCGCCGGACCGGTCGAGCAGTTGACCCCAATCGCGTTGGCGCCCCACTCCGTCAGCAGCGCCGCCGCCTGTTGCGGAGAAGAGCCGTCCAGGCAGTTGCTCTCGTCGTCCACCGTCACCATCACCAGCACCGGCAGATCGGGCGCCATCTCTCGGGCAGCCGTCAGCGCCTCGCGCGCCTCGTTCAGCGCCGGCATGGTTTCAATAATCAGCAGGTCCGCGCCTGCCCCGGCCAGCGCGCTGATCTGCTCCGCAAAGGCAGCCCGCGCCTCGTCAAGCCCGGTCTTGCCAAGCGGCTCCAGGCGCACGCCCAATGGGCCCACGGAACCGCCAACCCACGCCTCGCCTGCCTGTTTCTCCTTCAGTTGGTTCACGGCCTGGCGCGCCAGCCGCACCCCGGCGGCATTGATCTCCGCCACTTTTCCACCCAGCCCGTGCCGCGTCAGCCGGAAACTGTTGGCCCCAAACGTGTTGGTTTCAAGAATCTCGGCGCCGGCCTGAAGGTACTCTTCATGAACGGAAAGAATCAGTCCAGGGTCAGAGAGATTCAGCTCGTCGTAGCAGCGGTTAATAAAGATGCCGCGAGCATAAAGCACGGTTCCCATGGCGCCGTCGGCAAGCACCGGACGGCTGGCAAAAATGTCGGCGAAGTCAGTCATTCTACTGCCATGCTAAGCCAACCGGGCAATCCGCGCCATAGCAGTGGTCTGCTTTGTTATACTTCGGAAGTCATAAGTTCGTTAGAAACCGGTTCCGGAATACAGAGCTTGTTGAGATATTTGGGGGGATTCGGGCTTCTCGTCCCCAGTCTCATCCACCGGTACCCACCGTCAAATTGTTCACGCAGCGGCTTGTTCCGCGCTTTTCGTCGAGGTAAGGGATTTTGAAGATTCGAGTTCTCTGGTTGAGCGCCGCCGCGGCCCTCGTCGTTGCTGTCGCGCTGGCAGGCTGTGGCGGCACCAACTACTTTGCAGGTCGCAATCTGCCCCCAAGCGGTCTGACCAACCGCGTCCTTATCGCTATTCAGAACCCCAGCGCCTTCGCCAAAGGCTCGCTCCAGTTCGTCGATGCCTACTACGACATCCGCAGCGGATATAACGGCAAGCCCGGAAGCTTTGCCATCAGCGGTTACTCCGGCGCGCTCCCCATCTCCATCCAAAACATGCCTGAAGAGCAACTCGGCTTCGTCTACGGTTCAGGGGACGGCAGCTTCAGCCCAATCACCTATTCCAAAGAGAGTACCGGCAGTGCCACCGCCGGGCTCAATGGCCTTTCTTCCAGCATCTTCGTCACGCGCAGCCAGAACTTCGTGTTCGCAGCCAGCCAAAACAGCCACGTCCTCACCGTCGTTGACCATATCAGTAACAACAGCTACCCCCTCAGCCTTCCCGGCGTCTATCGCCTCAGCGTCAATCCCGGCGGATCGATGGCCATTGCGTTTGTGCAGAACTCCAACTACGCCTACTACCCCGTAAAGCTCTCTGCGGCGCAAACCATCAATTACTCCGGCGGTCCCACCACCTGGCCCAGGGCTGCCGTCGACTGTGAGCCGTTAAACTCTCCCGGATGGTGCCTTCTCCAGGCGCAGAGCCCTGACCATGTTGACTCGACCGGCACTCCCTACGGCGCGCCTCTGGTCTTCGACCGCCCTGTCAAAGCAGTTTTCTCCACCGACGGCGGCACTGCCTACGTACTCAACTGCGGACCCGAGTGCGGCGGCGCAACGGCTTCCATCTCCCAGTTGCCGGTTGCGCCCATGATCTTCCTGGTTGGACAAGGCTCCGGAACCCTGCCCAACAACACCACGCTTTCTGCCTCCACCCTTCCCATCCCCGGTGGAGCAAGCAACGCTCTGGTCGACTCTTCCACCATGTACGTTGTCGGCCAGCAGCCGCAACAGATGAATGGACAGACGCTCTTCACCGGAAATCTGACCACTGTCAATCTCAGCAGCAACACCGCTTCCAGCCCCGTTTCCATCAGTGACGGCCAGCCGGGCGCTCCCAGCCGCATGCTTCAGGCAGACAACAATACCCTGTGGATTGCCATGACCAAGTGCAACCTCGGCGTGCGCGCGGCCACCGGCAAGCCATACGGCTGTCTCACCATGTTCGATACCACGGCAGGCGCGGTCAAGTTGATCGAGCCCTATCTCGGAGACGCGACCGGCGTCGCCGCCGTCACTGGGCTCAACAAAATCTACACCGCCGAGGGCGGCCAGGTATACATCTACACCACCACCGACGGCACCGCTCTTGACAACCAGTATGTCACCGTCACCGGCACCGCATTCGACGTGGCCTACATGGATGCCGCCACCGACGCCAACAACACCGTCTACTAACGCCAGCTGCGACCGAGATAGCAACACTTCATGCAGCCAGTCGAGTGCCCTGAGCCTGATATTCATAACAAATCAGGGAATGTCATCCTGAGCGAAAGGGGCCCCAAACGTATCTCAGTTTGGGGGTGGTGAGTCGAAGGACCTGCATTTGTTCTTCCCTGCACTTGCAAGAACCCTCAGGCTCAGGACTTTCGAAAGCAGTTCGCAAGTTTTCCTTCTCTCCAACGCCCATGGCCGCCCCCCCCTCCATCGACGTACTCGCCATCGCCGCACATCGCGACGACGTGGAACAGACCTGCGGAGGAACCCTGTTGCGCATGGCCTCGCGCAACCTCCGCACCGCCATCCTCGACCTCACCCAGGGGGAAGCGGGAACCCGAGGCACTGCAGATGACCGCGCCCGTGAAGCCGCCGAAGCTGCCCGCATTCTCGGCGTCACCTGGCGTCAGGCGCTCGACCTGCCAGATGGCGCTATCGAGAATACCCTCCCCAACCGTCTCAAGATCGTCAGCGTTCTCCGCCTTCTCCGCCCCCGCGTAGTCATTCTCCCCTACTGGCAGGCCCGCCACCCCGATCACGCCATCGTCGCCACGCTCGGTTATGAAGCCTGCTTCCTCGCCGGCTTGTCCAAAGTGGAAACAACCTCGGCGCCGCATCGTCCCTTCAAAATCGTCTACGCCAGTCTCTACGCCGATGTGCGCCCCACCTTCATCGTCGACATCACGCCCTTTATCGAGCAACGCCACGCATCGCTGATGGCCTACAAGTCGCAATATGCCAACCAGCCTGCCGGCAGCGCGCTCTTCGTCCCAGAAGAAGAAATTCGCGAGCGCACCTTCGCCGAGGCGCGCCATTACGGCTTGCTCGCCGGCGTCCGCTACGGTGAACCATTCGTGCAAAAGGAAACCGGCCTCGTCGACGACCTGACACTGCTCCCCGTGCAATCCATTTAGTCCCAACCTCTCAGCCCTAGCGCCGATCTCCAGATCGGCTGTCCTGGCCTCCAAGCCCTCAGAGCCTTCGCCAAACCCTGAATTCCGAGCTGTCGCAATGCCTGTTAAGAACACGGGCGATCCCCTCCCATAAGTCGCGCTTATTCAAATCAAAAATAAAATAACTTTGCCTTATGTCATCAAAACGGCGAAACTTGCAATGGAGGCAACCGATGACCCAGGACTGGGATCCGCTGGCCTATGAAAAGAACGGCGCTTTTGTACATGGACTCGCCGGCGGTGTGTTGGAGTGGCTCGCCGCCCAACCCGGCGAGCGCATTCTCGACCTCGGCTGCGGCGATGGCCAATTGTCCAGACGCATCGCCGCCACTGGAGCCCTCATTGTAGGTGTCGATGACTCCCCGGAGATGGTGGCCGCAACCCGCGCCCGCTCCATCGTTGCCGACCACGCCAGTGCCGAAGCCCTGCCCTACGCCGACAGTACGTTCGACGCCATGTTCTCCAACGCGGCTCTACACTGGGTGCGAGACCAGGACGCCATGATGGCCGAAGTCCATCGCGTACTCAAGCCCGGCGGCCGCTTCGTTGCCGAACTCGGCGGCCAGGGAAACATCGCCGCCATTCGCGTCGCGCTTATGGCCGTCCTTGCGCGCCATGGTTATTCCGACCGTGAAGACGGAGTCAACTACTATCCCACGCCCGAGGCCTACACCCGCCGACTCACCCATCACGGGTTTACCGTTCAGCAGATCGCCCTCATCCCCCGTCCCACAACGCTGCCAGAGAGCGGCATGAACGCCTGGCTGCGGACCTTCCGCCGCGGCGTCATCCAAGGCCTTCCGGAAGAGTTCCGCGATACGGTCGTCGAAGAAACTGCCGCATTGCTCGCGCCGGCCCTGCGCGACGAGGAAGGGAACTGGGTGGCCGATTATGTTCGGCTCCGCTTCATCGCTACACGATGACCCATTCGCTCAATTTGTAAACCACATCCGTGCGCCGACCAGAGTAACCGTCAATCCCCACCACGCCAGATACCGTCCCCGCCGCAACACCCACCAGCAGCATCAGCCAGTTCACAGCTCCCTCCCCCATGGTTCGGCATGCTGCCTGCCACTGCCCATGGCTCCAGCCCTGATCCCCCGCGATATACGCTGCACCACAACCAGGCGCGCAGCAGAACTAACCTCCAAAGCTTGAGCGGGGAAAGATCACAGGTTACAGATGACAGTCGAGAGCGGCCGCCTGAAGACTGTCATCTGCAATCTGAAATCTGTTATCTATTCCGCCGCCAGAGCCCTCAACCGGAACAGCAATCCCGCCGCCGCTCCGCCCAGTGTCGGAATCAAAAGAAATACCCAAAGCTGCTGAATCGCCAGCCCACCGGCAAATACCGCCGACCCAAAGCTGCGCGCCGGGTTTACGCTCGTCCCGGTTATGTGGATGCCCAGAAGGTGAATCGCCACCAGCGTGGTGCCAATCACCAGTCCGGCAAAGCCTGACGGAGCGGCCTTCTGCGTCGAACCCAGAATCACAATCACGAACAGCATTGTCGCCACAAATTCAAAAACAATCGCGGAAGTCAAGCTGTAGCCGCCTTGGTACCCGGGCCCAAACCCATTCTGCCCCAGCCCATTCGCGGCCAGGTTGTATCCGCCGCTCACTCCGCTCGCAATCACGAATACCACCCATGCCGCCAATGTCGCGCCGATAAATTGACCCACCCAATAGCCAATCAGGTCCATCGTCTTCATGCGCCCGGCCACCCATACACCCAGGCTCACGGCCGGGTTGATGTGGCACCCCGAGATCGGACCAATGCCGTATGCAGCCGCGACCAGCCCCAGTCCAAACGCGAAGGCTATGCCCACAATCCCAACCAGGCCCGGCACACCACCCGTAATTACTGCCGTGCCAACGCCAAAGAACACCAGGAAAAACGTGCCAACAAGTTCCGCAAAGTATTTCTTCATCATTCCTCCAGTTTTTTATCGAGATCCAGAGCCCAATATGAGCCGAGGACACACCCCACATGCATCGGGCGCAACCCGGGCGGTATCCACTTTCTGGGGGGAAGGTGTGAATGCCGCCGCGCGTTGACCACAGCAGATGAAAGCATGAGTAGAATGTGCGCTCGCAGTGTGGCAGAGGGGCGGTCCTGGAGTCAAGCAAAACTTCAGCCGTCAATCACTTCCGCCTGACGCCCACTCCACTCCACCAACCCCTTCGTCGATCCTCAAATTCACACAACGTTTGCATTCTCTTCGTGCCGCTGCATTACTCTATTCATAGTTCCGCGCGGCCCTGCAAACATGCAGGCAAACGGCCGTCGGGCGAGGGCAGACCGTTTGAGCCAAACCGTATTCGTACTGGAAGATGACACCGACATCGCACGGCTGGTGCAACATCACCTTGAGGCAGCCGGGTTCACAGCACGCCTTTTTCACACCCCCACCAACCTCATCCCAGATGCCGAGCGGCAGCCACCCGCGCTGTTTCTGCTGGATATCATGGTCCCCGGCGGCGATGGCCTTGACGTGTGCAGGCGCCTCCGCGCCAATGCCTCGCTTTCCACCATCCCCATCATCTTTCTCACCGCGCGCGCCGGTGAAAACGACCGTGTCCTCGGCCTCGAACTCGGTGCCGACGACTACATCACCAAGCCATTTGCCACCCGTGAACTCGTTGCCCGCGTCAAGGCCGTGCTGCGCCGGTTTGAGCGCCCCACCACGCCCTCCATCATCAGCTTTGAAGAAGTCATCATCGACGCCAACGCCATGCAACTCATGGTTCGCGGCGAACTCACCACCACCACTGCAACCGAATTCCGCCTGCTCGACTACCTGGCCCGCCATCCCGGCCGCGTCTTCAGCCGCGACCATCTGCTCGATGCCGTCTGGGGCGACGCCCGCTTCGTCACGCCCCGCTCCGTCGACGTTTACGTGCGCCGAATCCGTGAGAAAATCGAGGTCGATGCGGAGAATCCCCGCTACCTCAAAACGGTGCGCGGCGCCGGCTACCGCTTTGAGATTCCTAAAGGCGACTAAACTCGCCGGCTCAACAGATCGAGGGGGGGCTCATTCATACACCGATTTTCAAAGGCCCCGTATCAGTCCTCCACTGGATTCGCCGACCAGCAGATCGATGAAACCCGCTGTCCCGCTTCTCCCGGAGGGAGAAGGTGATAATAGTCCCGGGCGGAACCCGGGGTCCGCAGTCTCCAATAAGACCCGTCCTGTAGGGACGGAATGAAGTCGTTTTTTTCAGGGCGCGACTTCTATAGCCCGCCCTGAGCCAAGTCGAACGGTGCCAATAAAGCCGATCAAATCAATGTTGGGTTTTAACCCCTGCAAAACTTTCAGTCGACATTTGCTCTCAAACAGCCCTTTTTCCGCAGCCTCTTTAGCCCCTGCAAAAGCCCGAAACTGGAACACACACCAAAAACGGCCCTTTTTCGCAGCCTCTCAAGCCGGTTTGGCGCCGGATTTCACTGAACGGGAGCGTCCTATTGACCCCCAAAGTCTTCACCAGGCTCCTTGGACTCTTCGTCCTCCTGCTGGTCTTCCAGACCGCCGTCATGGAGTTCGTCTTCCGGCGCCTCGTCGAACACCGCACCGGGGAAACCTTCCACCTTCTCGTCCATGAAGCCATTTATGCCGGTCTCATCGCGCTCCTCGTTGCCCTTCCGCTCGCTGCCTGGGTAGCCAGCCGAGTCACCGGGCGCATTGAACGCGTCGTCACCTTCGCCCGAAAGATTGCGGATGGCGATCTCTCTGCCCGCCTCGCCCTCAAAGACGAAGACGAGCTATCCGCCATGGAAGCTGCGCTCAACCAGACCGCCGAGCGCCTCGGCCAGAGCTTCGCCGAAATCGAAAGCCGCCGCCTCGAACTCGCCACCATGCTCAACTCCATGCAGGAGGCGGTCGTCGCCATCACCCCCGAAGGCGCCGTGCGCTGGTCCAACGCCGTCATGACCCGCATCGCCGGGACCCTCATCTACCCCGGCCGCCCGCTCGTTCACTTTGTCCGCGACCCTGACGTGCTCTCCTGCGTCCGCGCCGCCCTTGACGATCGAGTGGTCTGCTATGGCCACTCCAACTCCCTCGCGCCCGGCCGAATGTTTGAGGTCAACGCCGCCCCTCTGCCCTCCGGCGGTGCGCTCGTCGTGCTCCACGACGTCACCCGCATTGAGGCGGCAGAAAAGTCCCGCCGCGACTTCATCGCCAACGTCAGCCACGAACTCCGCACCCCGCTCACCTCCATCCAGGGCTATGTTGAAACCCTCGTCGAAGACCCTCGCCCCGATCCTGAAACCACCCGCGAATTCCTCGGCATCATCCACAAAAACGCCACCCGCATGAACCGCCTCACTGAAGATCTCCTCGCCCTGGCCAGCGTCGAGAGCCCCGACTACAAGCTCGTGCCCCAGCCCACCAGGGCCTCTTCGCTTGTTCAAGACGCCATCGAGAGTCTCGGCGGCATCGTCGTCGACTCCGACGTCGAACTTGAGTCCACCGGCGCGCCAGACACCCTCGTCCTCGCCGACCCCGACGCCATGAATCAGGTCTTCGGCAACCTGATTGAAAACTCCCTCAAATACGCTGGCGCGGGCAAGCGTATCTGCGTCGGCGCGCAGCTCACTGAAAATGCCGTCGAGTTCACTGTCCAGGACTTCGGCCCCGGCATCGCCTCCGAGCACCTCGACCGCATCTTCGAGCGATTCTACCGTGTGGACAAGGCCCGCTCCCGTGAATCCGGCGGCACCGGCCTCGGCCTCGCCATCGTCAAGCACATCGTCCAGGCCCACGGCGGCCGCGTCTGGGCCCAAAGCGAACTCGGCAACGGCGCCCAATTCCACTTCACCCTGCCCCTGGCCGCGCCACCCCCAACTGACCCGCCTCCGCCCAGAGCCTGATTCCGATCGAGCAATCTCGGCGTGTGGGCGGCCACGAACCTCGGCCAGCCGCTCTTCCTGTCTCCGGTCCAGTCCCAACTCCAAAAAAGGCAATGTCATCCCGACCGACCGAAGGGAGCGGAAGGATCTGGCCTGAAAATAAATCGCAGCCACCTGATTGAGCACTGTCATCCCGACCGCAGCGAAGCGAAGTGGAGGGATCAGCGGTTGCTTTTTCATCCTCTTGGGTGGCGCATCGCGCCATGTATGACTGCGGCTGCCTGCTTTGAGCCGACTATTTTCCCCCAGGTATTTCGGGGTGGTAGGCCGGGGATTTATCCCCAGTTTTTCGGGTGGTAGGCCGGGGATTTATCCCCAGTTTTTCGGGCGGTAGGCCGGGGATTTATCCCCGGTTTTTCGGGTGGTAGGCCGGGGATTTATCCCCAGTTTTTCGGGTGGTAGGCCGGGGATTTATCCCCAGTTTTTCGGGTGGTAGGCCGGGGATTTATCCCCGGTAATACTGCGCCTGAAAGACAAGGGGTTTTAACCCCTGGCAGGTGGCCCTTGCAGGCTTCGCCAAGAATCCTTCCGTGCCCCGTTCATCGCGCTTTTTGCGATGAGCGGGCGGAAGAAGCATCGGGGCCTCCCACTCAAGATGCAAACAGCGCGTTTTGAATGGGGCACTGTCCATCGAGGGGAACCTCAGAGTGAAAAACATGACCGGGCCACCCGCCAACAAGGAAGCGACTACCTTAGAACCACCCATATGATCGCGAGCGCAACTGATCCGCAGGCAATTCCCAATAAGAACTGCCTCCAGCGCTCTGCTGCGGCCTCGCGATTGAGCGAGAGCGCATCGAATGAGTTTACAGCCATCCAAGAAGCAATCAGTCCTCGAAAATACTCAACATGAAACGCGTAGTACAGAGCCACAGCTGTACCGGCGCACAACAAAGCCTCAAGAGTATAGCGAATGGGTCTCCTGTCACTCATCAGGAAATTCTGTTAGCCTCCGTTTTTGCATGACTGAACATTCGCTTTAAAGTTCGTCTCGGCTTGAGACATACCATACATCCAAAGCCCTGGGGACAGACGGGACGTTCCACCTATCCGTAAGGATTCCGGATTTAACCCTCATTATTCTCCACTTCTGAGCCGATAGACAAAGGTAGTCGAAGACTTAAAGGCCGTTTCCGCCCGACCGCGCAACCACACGGGTTCCAACTGCGGAAATGCCTTGGCCCAGCAAGGAGACCCACAATGTCATCCATCTCATTCTCAGGCTTCACTCCGTTGAACGTGACACAAACGCAAGCCATCGCCAGAACCGGTCCGGCGCAAGCCGAGTCTGTCGCAACTCCAGAGGAAGATACGGTCAAGCTGTCAGCCTCAGCCCAGGCCGAGTCAATGCACCAGGCGGGCCAGAGCATATCGTCAATCGCCTCTTCGCTGGGAACAAACGTCTCCACAGTTGATGGCTACCTCGGCATCACAGTCGCAGTGGCCGTTCCTCTTACGTCGTCGCCTTCGGTTCATGCTACACCCGCGGCTAAAGTCGCGTCCGCCGCGGCGACTGTGCCACAAAAGCCTGCTGCAACGAGCTGAAGGATCAAGTGAGACGGCGGGTGGGCCACTCCCCAACCGGTGACCGAGCCCTGCCTCGTTGGGATATATTGACTCTATCCCGTTCTCGATAATGACTCCAAAATTCAACGCACCTAAAAGCTCCGCACCCTGCCGAATCGTGGCAAAAGTCAGCGTCCTCTGCGCTCTCGTTGCAGCCCTATTTACTCCCAGTTGGGCCCAGCAACCGCTGTCCCTGGCAGAAGCTGACCAGCGCGCTTCGACCATCTTTCAGCAATCCGGAACAACAGGAATGGTGCTGGTAGCTGTTCGCAATCAAGAAGTCCTGATCAAGGCCTATGGCGAGGCGATCCCGGGCAGCGGCCACGCACCGGATGCCAACTCGCTCATCCGCCACCCGGGAAACCCGGGAAACCCGGGGACAGACGGGACGTTCCCGCCACTCCAGGCGAAGACTCCGCTGAACGAGGCCAACTTCGAGCCCCGCCAGCCCGCAACCCGCCCCAAAAATGATCTTCCCCGATTTGCAGTTTAATTCGCGGAAACGCGCACAATCGAATCATGAGATCAAAAAGAGACCACGGAGAGCCGCAAACCAGGGGCCAAAACCTCGCACCCCCCCCTACCCCCTCCGCCCGGTTTCGTTGATAACAAACCATTTAGCCGCGCATCCCAAACCGAGCCATTGAAAACAAACCACTTGCAAGCCACCCAAAAGCGCAAAATGCCCCTTTTTCGTCGGAAAAGAGCGCATTTCCCGCTCAAGAACTGTTCTGATCTCTATCCACTAACCACTAACCACTGATTTCCTGCCGGACCGTCCGCCGTCGCGGACTACAATCACCCTTCAGACATTTCACATTGAAGGCCGGCTCGCTAAATCATGAATCGCATCCTCCGCTTTCTCTCCGCTCTCTTCCTCGTCGCAGCTGCCCTCGCCTCCGCCCAGCAGCGTCCGCCCGCCGTCCCGCTCATCGCCCACAACCCATACTTCAGCGTCTGGTCCATGGCCGACAAGCTCACTGACCAGAACACCAGGCACTGGACCGGCCATGAGCAGCCCGTCTACGGCCTGGCCCGCATCGACGGCAAAACCTGGCGCTTCATGGGAGCGGACCCCCGCGAGGTCCCCGCCATGGAGCAGACCTCGCTCCAGGTCACCCCTACTCACACCATCTACCAGTTCCAGGCCTCCGGCGTTGCGCTCACCGTCACCTTCTTCACTCCCGCACTGCCCAAAGACCTCGACATCCTTTCGCGTCCGGTCACTTACCTCACCGTCGCCGCCTCCGCCCAGGGCGACCACGACCTCTCCGTCCTCATCGACGTCGATCCCGTAATCGCAGTCAACACTCCAGACCAGCCCGTCACCTGGGGCCGATCACGGAGTCAGGGACTCACTGTCCTAAACACCGGCTCCCGCGATCAGGCCGTCCTCAACCGCCCCGGTGACGACCTCCGCATCGATTGGGGCTACTTCCACCTCGCCGCTCCCGATTCTCAATCCGCTCAATTCGCCCTGAGCGCAGACGCCATCCAAAGCTTTGCCACTACCGGCGAATTACCACAGTCCGACGACATGGACATGCCCAAAATGCCGCGCGATGGCGCAGCCAACCTCGCGGTCCTGCTGCCTTACGGCAAGCTAGGCACCCAGCCCGTCAGCCGCCACGTCCTGCTCGCCTACACCGACGACTACGCAATCGAATACCTCGGCCGCAAACTCCGTCCCTACTGGCAGCGCAACGGCCTTTCCGTTCAGGACATGCTCGCCGAAGCCGAAACCCAGCTCCCCTCTCTTGAAGTCCGCGGCGCAGCCTTCGACCACGACCTCACCGCCGACCTCACAGCCACCGGCGGCCCCGCCTACGCCCAGATCGCCATCCTCGCCTACCGCCAGACCCTCGCCGCCCACGGCTTTGCCGCCGACTTCGACGGCACCCCCATGCTCTTCCCCAAAGAGAACTTCTCCAACGGCTGCATCTCCACCGTCGATGTCCTCTATCCCTCCGCACCCTTCTTCCTCTTCTTCAACCCCGTGCTGCTCCAGGCCCAGTTGAAGCCGGTCCTTGAATACGCCGCCCTCCCCCGCTGGAAGTGGCCCTTCGCACCCCACGATCTCGGCACTTACCCCCTCGCCGACGGCCAGGTCTACGGAGGTGGCGAACGCACGGAAGACGACCAGATGCCCGTCGAAGAGAGCGGCAACCTGCTCATCCTCGTCGCCGCCATGGAGCCCGAACTCGGCAACTGGGACTTCGCTCGTCAATACTGGCCCCAGTTCACCAAGTGGGCCGAATACCTCCGCGACAAGGGCCTCGACCCCTCCAACCAGCTCTCCACCGACGACTTCGCCGGCCACCTGGCCCACAACGCCAACCTCTCCATCAAGGCCATCGAGGCCCTGGCCGCCTACGCCCAAATGGCCCGTGCCCTCGGCAAGCCCGATGTCGCCGACCAATACGCCCACCTCGCCGCCGACATGGCCGCCAAGTGGCAAACCATGGCCCTGGATACAAATCAAGGCGTGGGCGACCACTACCGTCTCGCCTTCGACAAACCCGGCACCTGGAGCCAGAAATACAACCTGGTCTGGGATCAGATCCTCGATCTCAAGCTGTTTCCGCCCCAGGTCCGCAAAACCGAGCTGGCTTTCTACCTCAAGCACCTCAACCTCTACGGCCTGCCCCTCGATAACCGCGCCGACTACACCAAGCTCGACTGGTCGGTCTGGACCGCCACCCTGGCTGACAAGCCAGAGGTCTTCACCCAGATCCTCGCCCCCATCGGCATCTGGATCAACCAGGGCCCCAGCCGCGTCCCCCTCACCGACTGGTACGACACCAAAACCGGTCGCCAGATTGGCTTCCAGGCACGCTCCGTAGTCGGCGGCGTCTACATAAAAGCTCTGGCCGACAAGCAGCTAGCTGAAAAATGGCGAACTCGCTCCGAGCCCTGAAACGGCCAACCCGAATAGCCAGAACGATTTGAGAGCCGGCCCCACTGCGGGTTAACTTAAGATTTCTTCGCCAGATTTGCAGGCCATTAACCCCAAGGGTGCACCGTCAAAAGAGCCCGTTCCTATCGATGCAACTCCCTCGCCAATGCAGCCTGAAACAATGCAAATTCCCGCTTTCGTGCCAGCCGTAGGACAATAAAACAGTTACGCGAAAAATGACCCCCCGCAATAAAAAACAAAGGACTTAGACATCGATAACTCGAAAACAAAAGAGTTACACCCCAGCACTTGTGATCGTTGTCACCCGGCGCATTAGTAAACACCCCGACTGCCGATTGTGCACCCACCCCATTCTTCCCCAGGCGCCACAAAACCCGCCGCCCACCGTATATCTCGTCTCCGAGACATCGAAGAATCTATCTCAGCCTGACTGACACTCTTGTCACATCAATATGTGATAAGCCCGTGACGAGGCAGACTTACCGGCCTGAAGCTTGAATGCTCAGCGCAGGATACGGCTCGAACTTCGAAAGTCGGGCCTTTCCGTGGCCTGGAATTCAGACCATTGATTGGGAGTTTGAATTCCCAAAAGCACTGCCCCATCCCATTTTGCGCAATCGATTGAGTATGTGCTTTTTATGCACATAGGCAACCTGAGCCAGAGTGGCAGTCATCCTGCCTGTTCAGATCTTCACATGGGCATGAAAACAGAATCTAGGCATCCATCTCGAGCGAAACTCCTGTCCCCCCGTTCGCCGGGCGCCGTACAAACGCTCTAAAACACTCACGACGCGCACGCTGCTGCAATCCAGAATCGCTGAGGAAAAGTCAAGATCTTTGATGGTCAAGTTGAAAAAAATCCCAAATCGAGTCTCGGCATAATTTATAATTCCCGTAGACCAGAACCAGATGGCTGTTTCATATTTTGAGCAAGTTTCGAGCAAGGAACACTGTTGTATATTTCTTCTAAAGGCTGGCAAGCCGAATCGTACGGAGCCTCACGCTAGCAAGCCTGATTTCGCTTACCCTCTTGCGAGTTGCACATTCGTTTGCACGAGTGCCATGTTTCATTCAACCTTCGAACGAGGATGATATGAATGGTTTTGATGTTAGGTCGTCGAACGAGAGTTTCGTCGCAATCAAAAATTATGGGAGTGAGGGGTCCGGTGCGGTTCAGGAGCTTGTAAATCTCTATTCTCCGGCTTACCTCGATCGCAAAGAAGCTGCGGTTGATTCATGGCGCTATGCATATGCTAAGCGCGCTTTGGATGCCGTTGCTGCCTTCACAATGTTGTTGGCTTTCGCAATCCCCGGACTCATGATTTGCGCCGCAATCCTTGTAACTTCCCGGGGCCCGGTTTTCTACCGCGAAAAGCGCATTGGTCGCTACGGCCGAACCTTTCGGATTTGGAAGTTTCGTTCCATGCGCGAAGCGCCTTCTGAGTCAAGTTCAAAGCGCGAGGCCAGCGCACACCATGAGCACGTAACCTACCGCACACGCAAAACTCAACACGACCCGAGAATCACCGCGGTCGGTGCTTTTCTCCGCCGTTGGAGCCTCGATGAGGTCCCTCAGTTCATCAACGTGCTTCGTGGTGAAATGTCAATGATCGGGCCGCGACCCATCATCGAGGCAGAGGCCTGCTTCTATGGCGACTTGCTCCCTTTCTATCTCGCAGCAACTCCTGGCCTCTCTGGGCTGTGGCAGGTCTCAGGGCGTTCGAATATCGATTATCCAAAACGGGCCGCCCTTGACGCCAGCTATGTCATGGATTGGAGTTTGCGAACAGACTTCGACATCCTGGTACAAACCATTCCCGCTGTCTTGAAGAAGACGGGCGCCTGCTAGTCGCAACTCCTCGCTCGCGCCTGGCAAATGCAGGACAGAGGCGATGCGCATCGGAATTTGATGACTTCACTCGTCTTTGGGAGTCCCCCAGACGGGGGTTGCCTTCAAAGCGCCCAACGCAAGCGAAGCAATACTGAATGCGGCGTGTTCTTGCGGTTCGCCAGTTGAATCCTCTAGTATTGAGCAGATCAGTAACTCTATGTCAAAACCTCTCTTCTTGTGCTTCGGGCTGCTTTTCCTGTGTGCGCCCGTTGCACTTTGCGCTCAGAATCCGGACGGAAGCCAGACCTCAGACGTTCAGCCGGGTAACTCGGCCGACTGCCCGACAGATCCTTCTGCCGCCAGTGTTGGGTGCACCCAGAGCCAGAGTCAGTCCAATCCCCAGAATCAATCAACCGACGGATTCTCCCTGCGGCCGATTCAGAGAACAAGCGCCGGGGCATCGGAGGACTCAACTCTCGTCGGACAGCAGATCGGCCAAAAGACGATGGGCCTCAGGCCTCTGCCGCTCGATCCACCGTCCGAGTTCCAAAAACTCGTCGCGGAAACCTCCGGCCAGCTTCTCCCCATTTACGGTGTCAATCTTTTTCGCGATGTTCCTTCCACATTTTCACCGAACAGCCTGGCCCCAGTTTCTTCAAACTATGTCATCGGACCAGACGATCAGTTGCGGGTTCGAATCTGGGGACAGATCAACTACAGCGGGAATCTCCGCGTAGATCGCTCCGGCGACATCTATCTCCCTCAAACGGGCACCCTTCATGTGGCTGGCCTGCCGTTCGCCGAACTTGACCAGCATCTCCGCGCAGCCGTTGCCAAAATGTACAAGAACTTCGACCTCTCGGTGGATGTCGGGCAGATTCGATCCATTCAGGTCTACGTCACTGGCCATGCACGCCGCCCAGGGGCTTACACAGTCAGTGCTCTCAGTTCGCTCGTCGATGCCTTGTTTGCCAGCGGCGGCCCCTCTCCACAAGGCTCGCTGCGCCATATTCAGCTCAAGCGGGACGGAAAGACGATTGCCGACTTCGACCTGTATGCCCTGCTCCTTCACGGGGACAAGTCCCACGATGTCCATCTGCTTCCGGAAGACGTCCTCTATATCGCTCCAGTCGGACACCAGGCGGCGATTACCGGCAGCGTCGCAACGCCCGCCATTTACGAACTCCTCGACGGCGAGACCATTGGCGACCTCATCGAGACTGCTGGAAATATGACCGCGCTGTCCTCCAGCGCCCGCGTATCCCTTGAACGCGTTGGCCCCGGCCAAATGCGCGAGGCAATGGAATTCCCCCTTGACTCCAAAGGCTTGGCTTCGCCCCTTGACGACACTGACGTATTGCGCATCTATCCCATTCTCCCCGCATACCAGAAGACTATAACTCTGAGGGGCAATGTTGCGAATCCGGGTCGCTTCAACTGGCATCCCGGCATGCATTTGAGCGACCTCATTCCAGACCGGGATTCACTTGAGAGCAGGGACTACTGGTGGAAGCGCAGCCACCTCGGCCTTCCCTCCCCAGAGTTTGAACCCCTAATTGCTACCATTCAGAGAGATCCGGCAGCGCGAGAATCGAATTCAAATGGCTTTACTGCATCGGTAACGCAAGAGACCCTCTCCTCAGCTTTGACTGGCAGAGATCAGCAGCCGTCCACCAACGGCTACGTCAGTCCCGCCCAGGCCGGGAGCAGTGGATCAATTGCCTCCCAGACCCTGCAGAAATCAGAACCAGAAAGCACGGGACAGACAAAACGAATCGAAGTGCGTTTATCGGCTCCCGATATCGATTGGGACTACGCGGTGATTGAGCGCCTTGATCCGGATACCCTCAAGACCTCGCTCATCCCGTTCGACCTGGGGAAGCTCGTTCTCAACCACGACGCCGGTCAGGATTTGCTCCTCCAACCGTCAGACACAATTACAGTCTTTTCGCAAGCCGATATCCATGTTCCGCTTGAACAGCAAACAAAATATGTCGACCTGGAAGGTGAGATCGTGCATGCCGGCATCTACAGTGTGCAGCCCGCAGAGACGTTGCGCGATGTGATTCGACGGGCGGGCGGATTCACCACAAAAGCATATCTCTATGGATCGGAATTTGATCGCGAGTCTACAAGAATCCTCCAGCAGCAACGGCTCGATGAGTATGTCCGCAATATGGGCTTGGAAGCAGAACGCGGCACGCAGGCCCTGGCAATCTCCGGCAACGCATCGGGAACCGGCACAACGGACGTAGCTGCTTCGCGCACAATTGGACAAGATCTCGTCGCTCGTCTGAGCCAGATTCGTGCCACCGGCAGAATTGTTTTCGAGTTGAAACCGGACATGTCAAACATGAATGACCTGCCCGCCATCAGCCTCGAAAACGGAGATCGGTTCATCGTCCCGCCCTTGCCTGTGACAATCAATGTAGTTGGTTCGGTCTACGATCAGAACTCGTTTCTTTACCACAGCGGGCGGACGGTTAGCTACTACCTGAAGCTGGCGGGCGGGGCAACCCACAATGCCGATGCGCATCGTTCTTTCATCATCCGTGCCGACGGCTCGGTGATTGGACGCATGACGATCAAGAACCTTGGCGCCTGGGGAAAATCATTTGAAGATATCCGCCTGAACGCCGGCGATACGCTCGTCGTACCGGACAAAACACTGCGTCCAACAGCACTTAAGAATTTCATCGATACGACGCAGATATTCTCCCAACTGGCGCTTGGGGCCGCAGCAATACACTCGTTCTAGCAAACACCTGAATTGCGGAGATGCCGCGTGCAAAAGCGCACACTCAACAGGTGGTTCTTCAAAGACCAAAGCAATCTGAACCAACGTCGCTGCCACGCTTTCAAAGCAGCTCAGATTAAGTGACCAACTTTGACAGGACAGCTTGGCAGCATGCTCGCAACTGTCGGCAATCGCCTCATGCAAGGCCCTGTCAGAGCCAACGACCAACGGATATTATCTGCAATGAATGTAGGAAGCCGCGCCAGGTTTGGTAGTTGCGTCGTCAATTCACTTTCAGGTGAGTCGGAGTGATGAATCGGATAGCGTCAGTGTTGCTCGCCACCATCGCTTGTGTCGCCCATGCGCAATCTGCACTGTCGACAGGCGCCGAAATCCCCTCTGCGCCTCATCCGCAAGCGACTCATCGCGACGATGATTCCAGACCGCTCCCCATCAATCATCTGCTGAGCGTCTCATCAAGCGCGGATCCGCCACCTGCTGCTGGTCTGCCGTCCTCCCTTGGAACTTATCGAAACGGGCCCGCGACCGAACAAGCTACCCCGGATGAAGACAGTGATGATTCCGCAAGTTCAGCGTACAAATCTTCAAGCTATGTGCCCTTGGACAGTTGGGTTTATCCAGCCTTCGATCGCATGGCGGCCCTCGGCTACCTGCCAACAAGTTCTGCAACCGTGCGTCCGTGGACCAGGCTGGAGTCTGCGCGGTTGCTGGCCGAGGCCCATTCGAATATGGACGCGGCGGACGAAACTTCTTTGCTCGTCCTCGCCGCCCTCGATAAAGAATTTGCCCGTGAGACGACCGTGTACAACGGGGCAAGAAATGCGGCGGCCCAGTTGGAAAGCACCTATGGCCGCTACACTGAACTTTCGGGTACCCCGTTGCGCGACTCCTTTCACTTCGCGCAGTCGCTCTCTGATGACTTCGGACGCCCTTACGGCAAAGGTGCCAACGGCATAAGTGGGCTTTCTGCGTACGCTGAGGGCGGAAGGTTCTCCATTTACTTCCGTGGTGAATTCCAATACGCTGCAGCGATCCCAACCTATAGCGCAGCCGCACAGCAAACCATAGCGGGCTACGACGCGCTACCGTTCGGCTGGAATCTTAGAGCCGGGACAACCAGCAGGCTTCATCCGATTGAGGCCTACGCTTCCCTCAACCTTGCCAACTGGCAACTCAGTTTCGGACAGCAGGCTTTGTGGTGGGGGCCGGATAGATCCACATCGCTCATCCTGTCGAATAACGCAGAAGCAATGCCTATGTTACGCCTTGCGCGGGTTAAGCCCATCCAGTTTCCCGGCATCCTCGGCTGGATGGGCCCGGGGAATTTTGAACTCTTCTTTTCCCGCGAAGGCGGGATTCATTACGTCGGCCTTGGCCCCGCGTTCACTCTCTATGGCAGCGCAAGCCAGCCGCTGAATCCCCCTCCATACATGTGGGGCGTGGCGTTTTCCATCAAGCCTACCGCCAGCTTCGAGCTTGGGTTTGCTCACACCACCATCTTCGCCGGCTATGGCCGGCCGCTGAATCTCAATACGTTCCTCCACACATTCTCAATCGGAGGCAATGGACAGGCCGTCGATCCGGGGAAGAGAGTCACGGAATTCAACCTCGCCTATCATCCTCCGGGCTTCAGGAGGAGTGTCGTTCTCTACTCCGAGGCGATGGCCTGGAACGATCCCGTGCAAGGCAGCTTTCTGGGGCGCTATGCCATGGATCCAGGAATCTATATCCCCAGGCTGCCGAGGCTGAAAAACGTGGATCTACGCATGGAGGGAGTCTATACAAACCTCCCCGGGCAAACTTACTCAGCCTACTATTACTCAAATTTGCATTACCCCCAGGGCTACACAAACTATGGACAGATTCTCGGCAGTTGGATCGGCAGGCAAGGCGATGGTGGCCAGTTATCCAGCAGTTATTGGTTCTCGGCGCGCAACAAGGCTTCGATAAGCTATCGAAAGATGTCTGTGGATAAGGCATTTCTGCAGGGCGGCAACCTGGACGATATTTCCGCAAGCATGACCTGGATGCTAAGACCGGGAATCGAGATTTCGGCCACAGGTCAATTTGAACAGTGGAAATTTCCGTTACTGGCGCCTGGCGGCAAGAACGATTTCGGAACGACTATCGAGATTCGCGCTTATCCGAAACTGCGACCAGGCTCGAGATAGGGAGAGGACCCATTTTGCAATTGGCCTTGACCGTTTGTTGAACCAGGCCCGCTGGCCGCAACTCGATCTGCGGTTCGCGATGAGTCTCCCTTCGGCCAAGTCAGGTCCCGCGCAAAGGCCACAATGAAGAACCCAATCCACACAGCATTCTGGGATGAGATGAGCGTGTGCCCCACCGTACATCCCAAAAGGAGAACAGTGACCAACAGGGTTTTCAACTCGGGCGTTCTGGTTCGCCATTCCCAAACGCGTGCGCATTTCCAAATCAGACCAGTCGTCAGCACGACCCCCAAAAGCCCCACTCGTCCAAGATAATCGAATAGGTCGATCTCATACATGAAAACTCCTGGATCTTCCCAAAGAAACCCGGTTAACTTGGTGCGAACCTGCAAGCCAAAGAGCACGTCGGGAAGCGAACCAATCGAAAGAAAGTAACCTATCGCTTTCTTGTCCCGGAATGAGAGCAGGCTGCTGAGGAAGCCACTTTCCTTATAGACACGCAGCAGTTGATCGTACTTGATGGCGGTCAAGACGTCGTAGATTCGATACACAGCGAAGAATGCAATCGCTCCGGCTACGCATATCGAGGCAGTCCACAATAGAGCTAGCCGCGGTCTGATCGCAAACCTGCTCAATATCAGCGGGCTGCGGAATGTGTGGACAAAAAAGAAATACAGTATAGGAACAACCAGCGCGCCGAGCAGGGATGTCTTTGACCCCATGCCAAGGAGAATCAACCCACACAGCAGGATCGGCGCAAAAAGCCTTTTGCCCTGGCGCCAAAGATGCAGGAATTCGATGAACAGAATCAGATAAAAGACGCTGGTATCGTTCTCTCCGAGGAATAGTCCTTTGTACCCGCTTCTTCCAAGGCGGCCCCCATATGCCTGAAAAAATCCGATATGAAACAGGGCGCCGGCTATCTGGCAGAACACACTCAAGACCGCAGTGGCCACGGAAACTTCAAGCACGCATCGCAAGAATCCCGGGCGATCTCTCTTCTCATGAAATACCAGTAACCATGTTATGAAAAACATGATCCGCATAAAGAAGGTCAGATCTCCCACAAGATAGACGTCATGCTGGGTATAGAACATATTCAGCTCCCTCAGCGCAAATATGCCAAGGAAGCTGGAGGTGACCAGGTAGCTGAAGAAAGTCCTGAAACTGCAGACAACAAGCACCATCAGAAGCCCTTTGAGCGGGGCGACCGCGGGGCTGGGATTGAAGATATTGGTCAATATATCCAGTAAGACAGAGACGATAACTGCAAGCAGAAGCAGTTTCTCTCCTCCGCTTAGTTGGTCGACACCGCTGGAATCCGATCGAAGGAATGCCGGAACAGGAAACTTCCAGAGCAGTGGGTTTGAAACACGCATGGAAACATCCTATCTTAGTGCGGTTTCGATTCACACTCCCCCGCTTGGACGTCAGGCGATTCGACCGCTGCCCTTATGCCCCTGCTGCAACAGAGGCAACAGGGCGTTTGCCACGGTCTCCGGCGCAATGGAATTGACGCAGTAGACTTCCTTCTGAGTACATACCGCTCGTCCGCACGGCTGGCAGTCGAACTTGCGCTCATAAATGGGCAGCGCACTTCCCCATGTACCGATAATGCTGTCAGGCGCCGATTTCCCAAAAATAGCTACGTTTGGCAGGTTAAGAAAATTGGCAAAGTGCACGTTTCCGCTATCCATCGTGAACAGCAGGCGTGCGGATGCGATTGCGGTAATCGCCTCTTCCAGGGTGCCGGTCAAGAAACTCACTTCACGGCCGGCAGGGAATATTTGGCGGAGATTCTCAATGTCCTTGGGCAGCCCCAGCACCGCAATCTTATAGTGTTCGGGAATCATCGCTAACAATTCGGGGTAATACTTGTGCGGCCAGCTTCGGTTCGCCGCGTTTGCGCCAGGATGAATCAGCAGATCGTAGATCGGCTCCCGATCCCGGCATTTCTGAATCCGTTCAATGAATGAGATTCGTGGTGGCACCCCATCCACGTCGTTCCCGTTGAGGGTGGCAAAGCTACGATACTCACGTTCCAGCAGTGACAATTCCCGATCCACTGGGACCTTGATGTTAAACAGGAATGAGAGCGGTTCCGAGTCTGCCCCAGCCAGGCAGGCGCCCCGCCACAGCGTAGATTTCAAGAGCCAGAAGAGCAAAGGAATCTTCCAACTCGCAGCCTTTCGCGGTGCATGTGGAGATATCCAGACGAGGTCGGGATCAAGCGCGGACGCGAGTGAGATGAATTGCTTTATCGCGCCGATACTCACCGGAATCGGAACATGCACAATCTCCAGGTTGCCGCGATTCGGCCCAAGCTCTACCAGCCGAAGGAAGTCTTCAAGGCCAAATTTCGCAAAAATCATCAACTTGATCTTGTGTCCGCGATTCAACTCCTCGGCAATCACGGGAGCTGCGTTCAGCAGGTCACCCATGCCTTTGAATACGCCATAGACAATTTCAAGCGATTGCCCTGGACACCTCAGGCGCTGTTGCAAAATTGCTGAATGGTAAAGCGCGAGCCCCTCTTTCCACGCGCGCAATGACGATCGAGCGACATTCTCGCGGATGCCGGTCAGGGCGCAGAGCAGGTAGATCGCTTGATAGCCCATGCTGTACAGCCCCGCACGCAACCACCCCATGTGCTTGTAAAAGTAATAGGCGTGATTTCGGTGTGTGAATCGAACACTGAACTCAGACGCCTTTCCTGTAAGGCTGCTCACCTTGTGCCAGAGCTTTGCCGTATGCAGAAACCACAGGCTCGCTCCGCTTCTTTTCGCGCGCAGCATCCAATCGGTGTCGTCCCAATAGACAAAATACCTTTCATCCATCAGTCCCACTGTTTCAAAGAGCCCCCTTTTTATAAGCACGCAACAGGTAGGGGAGTATTCCACGCGCCTGTCAGCATCGAATTGGCCGGTATCGACAACTCCTTCTCCATAGTGAATCTGCCGGTTACCCGCCAGCCGATTGAATCCTCCACCGGCGCACCACACAAGATTCTCCGGCTCATGGAAATAGCAAAGCGGCGTTGTCATGTCGGCCAGATGAGTGTGCATTCCCTCCAGCATTTGACGAAACAGGTCTTTTCCGAAAACCACATCGTTGTTCAACAGCAGAACGTACTCGCAGCCGTCGCTGATTGCAGCCTTAATCCCCTGATTGTTTCCCTTGGCCACTCCAAGATTGCGCTCGTTGCGAATCACAACATAGCGGTCGCCGCGGTCTGAGCATAATTGCGAGGAACCATCCTGCGATGCGTTGTCCACACAGTAAACAGCAAAGTTTGCGTAGCCCTGGGATTCAATGGACGCAAAAAAATCGTCGAGCACACGGGCGCTGTTGAAGAGGACAGTTACGACTCCAATCTTCCCTGCAACAAACTTGGTCGGCAGAGCGAGCAAGGAATCCAGACCCTTGTCAGCTTTCATGCAACAAGCCTCGTTGTTTCATTTCCCTGAGAGAGTCTTCATAGCCGGCCGTTTGCGGATCACTTTCAGCGGCCCAGTTCAGAAAATTCTGAAGCCCTGCGTCGAACTGCCACTGCGGTTGATACGCGATCAGTTCCATGGCGCGTTTCAGATCGGCCATCCCGTGGCGAATGTCGCCCTCTCGAAACGCACCGCTCACTGTCACCGTGGACCTGCCGCCGAAGAATCGATTGATGGCTTCTGCAACTTGCATCACCGTGGTCCGCTCGTTCGAGCCAACGTTCAGAACATGGGTACTCTGAGAAGTGCATTCCAGGCAGGCTGCGGTCGCCCGCACCACGTCATCGATGTAAACAAAGTCGCGGCTCTCCGCTCCATCTTCGAAAATGTTTATGGGTTTGCCGCTTCGCGCGAGGTTCGAAAAAATCGCCAGGATGCCCGTGTAGGGGTTCTTGAGAGACTGCCCGGGCCCATAGACATTCTGATAGCGCAGAGCGAAGGAGGGAATGCCCAGCACCCCTCCAAACAGCATTGTCATCTGCTCCTGCACCTGCTTCGTCAGACCGTAAAAGGAAGAGGGCTGAAAAGGGGCATCCTCGGGCGTGGCCACCGACTCGCAAGGTCCGCCGCACAGCGGGCAGAGAGGGTCGAAGCGCCCCGCGGATTTGTCGGCCGTGCTCCGTGAGCGGGGATAAATGACACCATCCGTTGCGCATCGATAGGCGCCTTCTCCATAAATGGCGCGCGAAGATGCCACAACTACCCGCTCCAGTCCATGTCTTGCGTTCGATGTAAGCCACTGATACAGATTCGCCGTACCTGCCAGATTGACCTGCTCATAGCGCGAAACCTCGTACATCGATTGGCCCGTGCCCGTCTCGGCGGCTAGATGCACAACTGCATTCTGCCCCGGAAGCGCACTCTCCCAAACGTCCCCATCTCGCACATCGCCTCGAACGAGCCGGATATCCTGCCGCAAATCCGCAGGCAAATCTGAGTTTTGGCCGTGAATCTGAGGGCTGAAATTATCCGCAATCGTGACCGAGTGACCTTGGGTCAGCAAATGACGCGCCAGATTCGATCCGATAAAGCCCGCACCGCCGGAGATCAAGACTTTCAAAAGCGCACTTTCCTCTATTCGGGGATTCACAGCAATTCGTAAGCAATCCTCTTGAAGGGAGTTCCGGTCGTGTCTTGCAATGCAAAGATGTTCCTTGATAGAACGACCTGTTCGCTCACCTGTTCAGTTCCGTAACTGAGATCAACTCGTCGTTGATGAAAGAGACAAGCAATACCAACAGCCAATTGCATCCGCAACACTGCTCCAAAACGATTTCATAGCTCCTGGTATCTGCCCGTGCATTACCATGGCCTCGAAAACTGACTGAGTGAATCTCGCATCACGAAAGCTACTCGGCCACGCCGAAGAGGTCAGTTTCTGCCCCGTGCAGTTATGCTCCGTCTCGAACAGGCGTCCCTCGCTGGATAACTTCAACAGGCAATCCTCAAGCAACAAGACTTTCAGCCTCCTTGCATGCAGTTGGAGTTCCAGGAACATATTCTGTTCTCTAAGAAGAGTCTCAGACGCACACCGCACAACCCAACAGCAGCAGTCTCCTGTCAAGGCCACTTTAATGATACGCTACTTGCGACTACCTGTCCGTTGATGCGGGAGAAGCTGATTGGAATCCGGTCCCGAAGAATGAGTCCATTCATACAACTTGTTCGACTCCTGCGCGCTCCCTGGCATGATCGGCTCAATTTGATCAGCAGCGCCTTCGTGCTGCTCAAGACATCCATCTATTACCGCCATGTCTGTGCGCACGTGGGCCGTGGCAGCCGTATTTACAAGCCACTCCTGTTATCCAATCCGCGTTTCGTCACCATCGGCGAACGCACCCTGATTCGGCCGGGCGCCCGCATCGAAGCCATCGTGTTGGACGAGAAATCTCACCCCGCTGTGATCATCGGCAGCAACGTAAACATCGAGCAGAACCTCCACCTGGTCTGCTCATCAAGAATAGCGATTGGCGATAACGTCAGCATTGCGCCAAATTGCTGCCTGCTGGACACAAGCCATCCCTACCGCGATGTGGAAGATCCGCGAAAAATAGGCGACCGGTTGAATACGGAACCAACTCCAATTCAAATTGGCGAAAATACGCTGATTGGGTTCGGCGTGGTTATCCTGCCCAATGTCAGCATCGGAAAGCATTGCGTTATCGGAGCCAACAGTACGGTGAGACGCGATGTCCCCGACTATTGTGTCGTGGCCGGCAATCCCGCCACCATAATTCTGCGATACGATCTTGAACACAAGATTTGGAAATGACGCATTCAAAAGCCCAAAGCCACGCCCAAGCCTCAGGTTTGTGCAGTCCTAGGGCCGGGAGTGCTCCGAGTTCTTCCAGAACTTGGGGTGCATGCTCAACCGGCGCTTGATTTCGATCGTCATTTTCGATTCCATCAGTCCAAGGCGGTATCCGAGCAACTTGGTCAATGTGCGAAGAAATGCCGATGGAACGCTCCATGGTTCATGGCGCAGAAGATAGCGCAACTCCGAGATTACAAATCGCTTCCCCTCGCCGCCAACGCGGCCAAACTCCTTCAGCAGCCAGCCCTCGCGGCTATGCAGAACCCCAATATCGAAGTACCGCCGAAATTCCTGCGCAGGCGAATACGGATGGCTATGGTAGGCGCGCGCCTCGGCAACATAGGCTACCTTGTATCCCGCCAGCAGCATTCTGGCTGCCGTCACGGTGTCCTCGCCAAAGATCACGTTAGTGGGGAAGCCCCCAACCTCCACCAATACAGAGCGCCTGTACGCGGCCAGCGAGTTGGATAGAAATGCGGCCCGGATGCCCAGTCTTGTTCGACTCGCCAATGTTCGGATTTCAGAATGGGCGGAATAGTTAAAACTTCGCGCGTGGGCCTCGATCGCGCGCGCCCCTGGCCTGGGCAGTTGCCGCCCATAGGCCGCACCCACGGTTCGATCCGTAAACGGAGTTAACAGGCTCGCCAGTGCGCCATCGCCCTCCAACACCGCATCCTGAGTCAAAAACACCAGGATCTCAGCGTCCGGAAACATCTCAACAGTCCTCTGCCGGGTGCCTCCATGGTTGAATTCACTGCGCGGCGTAGAGCAAACTTGAAAGCCGGCCCGTGCTGCGAGTGACACCGTGTCGTCAGTCGATTCGGAGTCAATGATCAATACCTGGTCCGGCACAACGCTGCCAAGCAGGGAGCGCGCAAACATTGGCCAATCTTTAGCTGCATTCAGCGTCGGAACAATTACCTTGAACATGTACAAAAATTCTATCGCTTCCCGCCCGGTGAGGCGTTATCGAGGGCTCAGAACGAAAGACACCGGCCCAGAACGGCCTGGACACGCCAGGGCCTTCAAATCAGCGACACTCCAATCGTCGTCTCGATTTTCTTGTCTATTGCCAAAACGGGAACGGTTCCATCCCGCTTGGCAAGTTTTCCGTTCGTTTCAGTCTTCAGGGAAATCAGCGATTGCTTCGGGTTGCAAGTCTCGGGGCTGATCGCCGAAAATGAGTTACTGGTGAAGTAGGGTTCGCACGCTTCGCTCGTAGATTCTCGATGAGCTGCACCTACGACGGTTTTCTCTCAGGATACCCCTGGAAACAGTGCCAGGAATTGCACTTATGCGCGAATTGCGACGAACAGCGATCGGGATTGAACCTGCCCGTGCCACAGATGGGCTACTGAGTGGGCCACGACGGTTGAGAGCCCTGCGCTGAAGCAGGCCTTGTAGCTGTTTCTTAGACGCTGGCCGAGGCCGCTTCACCGGGCACGCCCCGGCATGAGCAATGAGCGGGACCCGATGCAAAATCAGGGGATGCCGCGATGGAAGGAAGCTGGACGAAATGAAAGCAGTCATTCTGGCAGGTGGGCTCGGAAGCAGATTGAGCGAAGAAACTTCGCTGCGTCCAAAGCCCATGGTCGAGATTGGTGGAATGCCGATTCTTTGGCACATCATGAAGATCTATTCCTCTTATGGAATCAATGATTTTGTCATTTGCCTGGGCTACAAGGGGCATGTAATCAAAGAGTTTTTTGCCAACTACTTCCTTTATTCGTCCGACGTAACCTTCGACCTTGAGAACAACCAGATTGAGTATCATCGAAACCATTCCGAACCCTGGCGCGTGACCCTTGTGGATACCGGGCTCAATACGATGACCGGGGGAAGGCTTCGCCGCGTTCTTCCATATGTGAAGAATGAAGAAAGATTCTGCTTCACTTATG
>Ga0302275_10000695_pt1 | contig 37748 bp, 26 predicted proteins | sample III_Bog_N2_2_FD_200229 | JGI IMG/M metagenome (GOLD analysis project Ga0302275, IMG submission 200229) | Peat permafrost microbial communities from Stordalen Mire near Abisko, Sweden - III_Bog_N2_2 | ecosystem: Environmental > Terrestrial > Soil > Wetlands > Peat | place: Sweden: Abisko... | reverse complement strand
AATGCGTTTGCCCTGAGGCCGCCAACCACCCGCAATCGACCTGCCAGACCGGCTTGAGAGGCTGCGGAAAAAGTCGAGTTTTGAGTCAAGATTCACAAAGAACATCCCGCGGGGGCTAAAGCCCAGCGTTTATTTTCAGCCACTTGCGGCACGGCTGAAGCCGTGCCCTTTCAAAACTTCGGCCATTTGGTAGTTTTTCCGCAGCCTGTTGTGCAGCCTCTCCTGGTCGGATTCAGGCCGCGATTTGCACAGGCCCTTGGCTCTGCCCGCGCCGTTTGCGCGATACTGTCTGCATGTCTACCCTTACCTACCAGGGACACGAGGTTCTCTTTACCCGTCAGCAGATTGCCGATCGCGTAGCCGAAATGGGTGCGCAGATCACGCACGACCTCAATGGTGAAAAGCTGGTCATGATCGGCGTGCTCAAGGGAGCGGCGCCGTTTCTCTCAGACCTGGCACGCGCCATTGACGCTGACGCCACCTTTGACTTTGTCGCCGTCTCCAGTTACGGCAAGGGACAGCGATCGTCAGGCGCCGTCAAGATGATCAAGGATCTCGATCATCCCATCGAGGGCAAGAACGTCCTGGTCGTCGAAGACATTCTCGATACAGGCCTGACGCTTGCCTACCTGCGCAAGCTTTTCATGCAGCAGCATCCCAAATCCCTGCGCATAGCGACCCTGCTCGACAAGCCTTCGCGCCGCGTCGAAAAGATCGAGGCCGACTACGTAGGCTTCTCGATCCCCAACCTGTTCGTCATCGGCTATGGCATGGACTACGCCGAGCGCTATCGCAACCTGCCCGACATCTGCCTGATGGGCCCCGGACACCCCGAATAGTTCTCTGCAAAAAGCGCGAACAGCCTGCCGAAGCCCCTTGGGGGGGGCGACAGGCTATTTCGCTCAATCTGGTTTATTGGCCCGGTCTATTGCACGGGGGAGTTGATCGTATAAGCCGCCGAGGCGATGGCGCTGTTACTGTAGCCATTTGCAACAACCGTGGCTCTGATGGTCTCCGTTGCACTGACGGCAATTGGACTTGTGTAAATTTTCGGCGCAGTTTGAGTTTCTGCTCGATTCGTCGTGTAGTAAATCACTGCGCCGGGCGTCGCATCGGAAAGCGTCACAAGCTGGGTCCCGGAGTAGGCGCCGGCCGGCACAGAAAAGGTCGGCGTCGCCGCAACCGGCAGGATGATCGTGTACTTGGCCAATGCGACTGGGCTGTTCGGATACCCTGTGGGTATAGCAATCGCTTCAATCGTCTCAGTCGCATTGACTGAAATCGCCCCCGTGTAGATGTTCGACGAACTCGTAGGCGTCGTTCCGTCGGTGGTGTAGTAGATCGTCGCACCCGACGTGGAGTCGGAAAGCTTGACCGACTCTTTCGACGAGTAGGTTCCAGGCGCCACCGAGAAGCTCGGCATTGCAGCCGGAGGCAGATTGATCGTGTATTTGGCTGAGGCCACAGCGCTGTTGCTGTAGCCGCCGGCCACCGCAATCGCTTCCACCGTCTCTGTTGCACCCAATGAGATTGCCGCCGAGTACGCGGTCGAGGAAGTCGTCGGAGTTGTTCCGTCCGTCGTATAGTAAATCGTCGCGCCCGAGGTTGAGTCGGAAAGCTTGACCGACTGCACCGCGGTGTAGGTTCCCGCCGCCACTGAGAACGTCGGCGTTGCCGCAGGCGACTGAATTGTGTAGAGCCCTGAGGCCACAACGCTGTTGTTGTAACCCGAAGCCGTCGCGATCGCTTCCACCGTCTCCGTTGCTCTGACCGAGAATGCCCTGGAGTACTTCGTCGACGAAGTGGTCGGCGTCGTCCCGTTGGTCGTGTAATAGATCGTGGCATCCGGCGTGGAGCTCGAAAGCTTGACGGACTGCGAAGATGTGTAGGTCCCAACCGCGGGAGAGAACACGGGCGCGGAAGCCGTCGCCCCGCTGATGGTCTCCGTCAGGGTGCTGCTCGCGCTGGCAGCAAAACTCGCGCTGCCTGCGTAGCTCGCTGTGACTGTATGCGTCCCCGCGGCCAGCGTCGAAGTGGCATAAGTCGCAGTCCCCGACGACCCAAGTGTCACCGTTGACGCCGTAGACCCATCCACCGTGAACACCACGCTGCCAGTCGGCACCGTCGTTCCCGAAGCCGGCGAGACCGCAGCGGTAAACGTCACTGTGCTGCCTGAAGTTTGAGGATTGGCGCTCGAAGACACCGTGGTTGTCGTCGCAGCCACCGGCGCCAGAGAAATCTTGCTCACAAATGCGTTCGAGCCTGAACTGCTCGCAGCCAGGTTGCTGCTCTGGTACGCACCGCTCGATACCGGAAAGTCGCCGGAGTAGGACACGCCCGCAACATAGACATTGTCAGACGAGTCCAACGCCAAAGCCGATCCGGAATCACCACGATAATAGCCCGCCGCCCCAAATGACAGGCCCGAGCCGCCCAGGTAGGTCGAGTAAATCAGCCCCGTTCCCGCCGGGTTCAGTTCCGTCACAAAGGCAACAAAGCTGTTGTTGCCTGCGCCTGGGTTGGTTGCCTGCCCCGCGTTGCTTGTCACCGGGAAGTCGCTCGAATACGCCATGCCGGTCACATACGCATCCCCTGAAGCATCCACCTGGATTCCGTCGGCCGAGTCGCCCTCAGTATTCACCGCGCTGATTGAAACCCCGCTCCCGCCAAGCAGCGTGGAATAAACCAGCGCCGTCCCCGTCGGGTTTATCTTGGTCACAAACCCCGTGCTCGCATCAATCGAAGCCGCGTTGTTGGTCGTCTGAAACGCGCCCGAAGTCACAGGGAAATTCGTGTCCATCGTGTAGCCCGTAACATACGCATTGCCTGAACCATCCACCGCGATCGCCGTGCCCAGTGAACCCTGGCTACCGCCCAGATAGGTAGAGTAAGCCAGAGCCGTTCCCGTCGCGTTCAATTCCGCAATAAACGTTGCCGTCATCGACGCCGCGCCCGAAGGATTCGTCGTCTGATATGCGCCCGCCGTCGTCGGGAAATCCGTCGAGCCTGTCGAGCCCGCCACGTAAACATCGCCCGCGCTATTGACTGCCAGCGCATACCCGATATCTCCGCCTTGATGCTGCCCGCTCCCACCCAGGAATGTCGAGAAGACGAGCCCGCTTCCCGTCGAATTCAGCTCCGACACAAATGCATCCGATGCTGTGTGCGCTGCGGCATTGTTGGTCGCCTGGTAGACGCCTGCGGTCGTGGGGAAGTTCGCGGAGTAGGTGTACCCCGTCACATAGGCGTTGCCAGAACTGTTCACCACGATCCCGTAGGTGCTTTCCCCGGTTCCGCTCACGCTGCCGCTGCCGCCCAGATAGGTCGAATAAGTCAGCGCCGTCCCAGTCGCATTCAGCTTGCTCACAAATGCTGTATAGCCGCTCGCATTCGCCGCGCTCGCCGTTTGGAACGCGCCGGAAGTCGTGGGGAAGTTCGTCGAGAAAGTATGCCCGGTCACATACGCGTTTCCGGAGCTGTCCACCGCAATTCCGTCGCCCTGCGTGTTGCCGCTGCCGCCCAGATAGGTCGAGTAAAGAACCGCCGTACCCGTCGAGTTCAACTTGGTGACAAACGCGCTGTAAGCCGTGCTCGCCGTGGCCGCATAGGTTGTCTGGGCCGCGCCTGAGGTCAACGGGAAGTTCGATGAGTCGGTCTGGCCCGTAATGTAAGCGTCTCCGCTCGCGTCCACCGCCAGGGCCAGCGCGCCGTCGCCGTCCGTGCCGCTGCCGCCCACATAGGTCGAGTACACCAGCACCGGGTCAATAATCACCGGCTGCGAGCGATCGTATGCGCCCAGCTTAAAGCCCACCGTGTGACGCCGTCCCAGCGTAAAGCGCCCGTCAATCAACTCGCGACGACCGCCCCGCTCCTGATAGACCACCGGTTTGTGGAAGGAGACATCCCCGTCCCTCGCCGAAACCACCAGGTCACCCTCGGGGTTCAGCTTGAGCCGTGTCACGCCTGAGAATTGCAGCCGAATCGCGCTCGGATCGGCATTTGGCGCAACCGCAAAGTCGTACTCCAACTGACGCTGGTTCCCGTAGTACACCAGGTCAACGCCGGGATAAACCGCGCTGTACCTGACCTTGGCAAACGTCGGAACTGCCGACCGCCATGCAGCTCGATCGCTGCCCAGAAAGTAATTCGCCGTTCCCGGCAGTTGTGCTTCGCCTAAAGGATTGGCAACTGTGCTGGCCGCGCCGGCCAACCGCATGGTCACCGCGGCCGTATCCCTCTTGCACCCGTCCGGCTTCGCCTTGCTATCGTTCTGCGGAGCAACCACCGCGCCTTGCCCCTTGCAGTCCGGTTTGCTCAGCACCAGAACCGCTTCGTCGTTGGTGAGGAAAACCCCATACCCGCTGCCCCGCGAGAGAAACTTCACGCGGCCATCCGTCTGACCCGCGTTGGCGGCAAAGCTCAAGGGCAGATTCGCATAGCCCTGCACTCGTTGTGCCTTGTCTGCGCTGGTTGTCTTTCCACCTGCTTGAGCTGGCTCTACAGAGAATCCGGCAACGGATGCGATGGCGATCAGGGCTGAAACAAACAGAACCAGAAGATTGCTGGAGCGATTGCTGACGTGCATCAAAATCTCCCCCGGATAGTCCGTGCGGCGGTTTGTCGATCGGGGCCCAGTTCCGCAACTCTCTCGGCTATTCTTTATCTATGTCACTGGATTCAGGGAAGTTCCACAATCACCCCTTGGCGGTAGAGCCACCCCAGAAAGGTGGACAAATGTACCAGACTGGTAACGGAAAGTAACCGGCATTTCAGGTTACCCCGGTTCCCTGGCAGACTAATTACACATCCTTCGCAAAGGAAAACCGCTCACCGAATGCCAGCAATCCCGTCCACACCTTCAACCACCCTGGTGCCCTATGAATCGATTCCCGGCGCTCGCGTTTTGCTTTCTCACGTCCGGCCTCCTGGTACCCCTTCAAACTTCGCCGGAAATCCCCTCCGTTGACTTCACCCAGGCACGCTCCCACGAGCTCGCGCCTCATCGCCATACCATCCCCATGGCGGATGTACAGCAGGGCTTCAACCAGCTTGAGCTCACCGTCACCATTTCTCCCGCAGGCGACGTTATCGGCGCCGAAGCCAATGCTTACTCCGACGTCATCCGGCTCTGGCCTCAGATCAAGGAAGAAGTGCTCGGCTGGAAGTTCACCCCATTTCAGGTCAACGGTCAGCCAGCCACAGTCAGGGCACAGGAGTACATCAACTTCGTCCCGCCCGAGCGCCTTCCCAAGGTCCACATAACCCCGCCCACCCTGCGCCCGGATTCGACCATCGCCATTACCCTGCGCCGCTCGGGATGCTTTGGAACCTGCCCCGACTATGCGGTTACCTTAACCCCCAAGGGAATTCTGTTTAACGGCAGCACTTTCGTCGTCGCCGCCGGCAAACACACCGCTTCCGTCGACCCCGGGCAGGTCCGCAAGCTCGCCGCCCGCTTCATTGCCGCGGACTTCTATTCGATGGCCCCAAACTACGTGGCTGGCGTCACCGATAACCCCGGCTACAGCCTGGCGATCACCATCGACGGCCAGAAGAAAGAAGTGGAAGACTACGTCGGCCAGTGGGTCGGGATGCCCGCCGTCATCACCGAACTTGAAGAAGCCGTGGATGAACTCGCCCAGACCAACCGCTGGATCAAAGGCGATGCCGGCCTCGTCCCAAGCCTCAAAAACGAAAAATACAACTTCAATGCCTATGAAGCCCAGACAGTGGTCAAAGAAGCCGCAAGCCGTGGAGACGCCGCACTGGTCCGCGAACTCCTCGAGGCCGGCGTTCCGCTCAAACCGTTGCCCGATCCAAATCCCAACGACATCAAACAAAGCCTCTCGCTTGCCTACGTCGGCTGGCTCACCGCTGCCAGCATCCATCCGGAAACACTCCAGGTCCTCATCGAAGCCCACGCCAGCATCCAGGATCAAAACGATAAAGACCTGGCCCTGGCTGGAGCCGCTCGATCCGGCAACCTCGAAGCTGTGCACGCTTTGCTGGCCTATGGCGCCAACCCCAACGTCGATCTCACTCAACTGGCGATGGCAGACAGCAAACCCAGCATGCGGATGGGGCCGAATCCATCCGGCAGCGTCCTGATAGCCGCTGCGGAATCCAGCAATCCGGAGTTGGTCAAGGAGATTTTGCACTACCAGCCCAACCTTGAAGCCCGCGATGACCATGGAAGAACCGCTCTGTTTGCCGCCAGCGAGTCCTTTCGCGGGAACGACGACGGCACCGCGGCAGCCGAGTGCGTTCGCCTCCTGGTCGAGTCAGGGGCAAACGGGAATGGCCGCGACGACAAAGGCAATACCCCTCTCCACAACGCGCACAAGGCTGCGGTAGTCAAGGAGCTCATTAAGCTCGGCGCCAACGTAAACGCACGCAATGACGCTGGAGAAACCCCGATCTTCACCACAATCGATCCTGAAACCATCGCGATCCTTGTCAGCCATGGCGCAGACCTCACCCTTCGCAACAACAAGGGAGAAACCACCTTCGAAGCAGCCAAAAGAGAAGGTTCCTATCGTTCCATTGCGCTGGAACAAGCCCTTAAGAACCTGAAAAACACTCAGCCCTGACCTGCCACTTCTGGACCTGCCATTTCTGGACCTGCCATTTCCCGATGAGCCAGTCCAGCATCTCGATGTGCACCACGAATTCATCCAAGTGCACCACGAATTCATCCAAAAAACGCACGCCGATGCAACTCAACACATCAAACTCTCGTCCACCTATTTGGTTCACCCTTCCGCGAGGAATATACTCGTTTACCGGATACTGTTTGCTTGGCCGGCCCTCTTCACAGGATTTTCAAGCCCGGCCCAGAACCCAAGGAGTACGACCCTCATGGCTTCCTTAACGCCGATTAACGTTGCCGACCTCGAGTTCGATAACGGCACCTTCGATGCAATCGCTTTTGCCGAACAAACCCTCTCCAGTTGGCAGGCGCTGGCCGCGGTCATTGACCACACGCTGCTCAAGCCCGACGCCACCCGCGCGCAGGTGGAAAACCTCTGCGACCAAGCCGTGCGCTACCGCTTTGCCTGCGCCATGATCAATCCCGTCTGGGCCTCCACCGCCGTCAACATGCTCTCCGGCACCGGCATTCCTGTCGGCGTCGTCATCGGATTTCCGCTCGGAGCCTCCCTCGTCTCCACCCTGCGCCAGGAAGCCGATGCTCTGACCCGCCTTGGCGTGCGCGAGTTGGACATGGTTCTCCCCGTCGGCCAGCTCAAGAGCGGCAACCATCCCGCCGTCCTCCACACCATCCATGCCGCCGCCACTGTAGCCCACCATCACGGCGCAATCCTCAAGGTCATTCTTGAAACCTGCCTGCTCACCGTCGAAGAAAAACTCCGCGCTTCTGAAATCGCCATCCAGGCCGGGGCCGACTTCCTCAAGACCTCCACCGGCTTCTCCACCAGCGGCGCAACCTCTGCCGACGTGGCCCTGCTCCGCGGCGTAGCCGGCGCACGCTGCGGTGTAAAGGCTTCCGGCGGCATCCGCACCCTCGCTGACGTCCGCAACATGCTTGAAGCCGGAGCCAATCGTGTTGGAGCCTCCGCCTCCGTCGCCATCGTTCGCGAACTGGGAGCCGAGTAGCCACCAGCCGCAGCCTTCGCCGATGCCCCCGGTCTGATCGCCCGAAAGCCGCGGGTCCCGGGTCTCGCGGTTGAAGATCCGGGCCCCGCAGAGGGTGATCGAAATTTTCTTTTGAGATTTTGCAGTTTAATTCGCCAAAACGCGCACACTTGAATCATGACTGCCGCGCCCACGCTCCACGCTCCACGCCCCAGACCCCAGACCCTAGTCCCTAGTCCTCAGACCGGTTTTGCCACCCCCCCCTACCCCCTCCGCCCGGTTTCGTTGATGGCAAAGCACTTACGCTCGCACCCCAAAAAACCATCCTGAAAACAAAGAGCTTACGGATGGGCATCCGTCGCAAAACCGCCCTTTTCCGTCGCAAATCGTCGCAAACCCAGCTCGAATCCCTGGTTCCTGGTCCCTAATCCCTGTTCCCTGTCCACTGTTCCCAACAATCCGCTATTATCTGCATTGCACCCAATGTCCACCCTTCCCCCATCTCCGCCGGAACCACACGAGCTCGAGGGCGACTACCGCCCCGCCGATTCCGCCAATCCCCACGCCCATCTCGACCCCGTCAACGCCCGCGTCGAAACCGCCGACCTGACCTACCTCGTCCAGATGACCGACGCCCTCAACACCACGCTGGACCTCGAAACCCTGCTCAATCGCACCTCGGAGCTGGTCCGCTCCATCATCGACTACCGCATCTTCGCCATCCTGCTCCTCAACGACCGCACTCACGACCTCCGCATGCGCTTTGAAATCGGCCACTCGGCCCACACCAAGCGGATGCGCGTTCCCATTGGCCGCGGTGTGATCGGCCAGGTAGCCCAGACCCGCAAGCCTATCCTGCTCAACGATGTCACCGCTTCTGACAACTACATTGCCGTCAACCCCGAAGTCCGGTCCGAACTGGCGGTGCCCCTCATCGCCAAAAACCGCCTCATCGGCGTCATGGACATCGAGAGCGAGCAGGCCAACTACTTCCGCCCCGAACACCTCCACCTTCTCACGCTTACCGCCTCCCGCATTGCCCAGGCCATTGAAAACGCACGTCTCTACACCCGCGTGTCCCGTCAGGCCCAAACCCTCTCCGTGCTCAATGACATAGCCGTCGACCTGACATCCATCCTCGACCTCGATCCCCTGCTCGAGCGCGTCGGCCAGCTTCTCCGCCGGCTCATCGACTACCAGATGTTCACCATCATGCTTCTCGATGACAAGGGCGAGACGCTCATTACCCGCTACGCCTGGCGTTTTGGATACGCCCATGCCCCGCTCCGCCGCATCGCCATCTCCAGCGGCCTGGTAGGGGCCGCCGTCCGCGAGTGGCGCACCATCAATGTCCCCGATGTCCGCAAGGACCCGCGCTACCTGCCCATGAATCCTGAAACCCGCTCCGAGCTGGTCGTGCCCCTCTTCTACAAAGGCCGCATCATCGGCGTATTTGACCTGGAGCACACCCGAGCCGGATTTTTCAATGAAGAGCACGAGCGCATGCTGACCACGCTCGCCGCCCAGGTAGCAATTTCCATCGAGAACGCCCGCCTGTACCAGGCCGTCCGCCGCCAGGAACGGCAACTGGAAAAGGACATTGCCATGGCCCGCGAGGTGCAGTTGCGTCTGCTGCCCACCGCGGCGCCCGAACATCCCCACGCTGAAATGGCGGTCCGCTTTCTCCCCGCCCGCACCATCGGCGGGGATCTTTACGACTTCATCGACTACGGCCCCAACCGCACCGCAATCGTCCTCGGCGACGTAAGCGGAAAGGCCGCCCCTGCCGCCCTCTTCGCCGCACTCGTAAGCGGCATCATGCGCTCTGCCGCAGCCCAGCAACCGGAGCCGGCGCAAATGCTTGCCACCCTCAACGACGCGATCCAGGAGCGCAAGCTCGACTCGCAGTACGTGACGTTGCTCTTCGCCTTATGGAACGATGAGACGAGAACCCTGCAAGTAGCAAACTCGGGCGCAATCCAACCCATCCTCTGCCGCAATGGCCAGTCGTCCACGGTAAAGGCCGAGGGTTTCCCGCTCGGCCTCTTCCCGAACGTCGAATATGAAGATCTCTGCCTCGCTGCCGAGCCCGGTGACGCCGTCGTCTTCATTTCAGACGGAATCACCGATGCCGAGAACGCCCAGGGTGAGATGTATGGAGAAGACCGCCTGGCCGGCCTTCTCTGCGCGCATCGCGACCTGCCTTCAGCGGAAATTGCGGACGCAATCCTCGCCGACGTGGCCCGGTTCCAGGGCGCTCATGACCGCTTCGACGACGAAACCATCATCGTCCTGCGAGTGCGCTGAAAGCGAATTACTTCGCCGCTCCCGGCCCCCACTGCAGCCTGAGCCCGGCACGCGCCGTAAATGGCAAGCTGGGATACCCAATTGGCGCAATGTGCTGGTTGTTCGTCAGGTTCTCCGCCATCCCATAGACGCTCACCCAGTTCAGCAGTTGATAGCTGCCCCCCAGGTCCAGCTTCGCATAGCCATAATCCAGATTCCGATTCGGCAGCAGCAGGGTGTTGCCCCCGTTCAAGTCGTCGTAAGCCAGAAAGTCGGAGTCGTCCGACCTGCTCGCAAATGCCGCGTTCAAAAGCCCAGTGATTTTCCCGCTCGAATACGTCGCCTTGAAGAATCCCGTATGCGGCGCTCTCCGGAACGGCCGAGCGCCTTGCAGAGGGGAATCCTCGCCAATCGGAATGCCGTTGGCAACTCCGTTAAACGTCGGAACCGGCCCCAGCAGCGCCACATCGGCATTCGCAAAGGACCGCTGCACCACGGCATCGAGATACGTATAACCGCCGCGCAAGAAGATATTCTTCCCAATGCCGCCCTCGACCGTGGTCTCCACGCCTAGCCCGCGAAATGCCTCGGTATTAAGACTCTGCTCATAGGCGCCATCCTCCTGCAGCGTCTGCTCCAACTGGTTCTGCTGGGTAGCAGTAAGACCCGGCAAAAGCTCCGGAATCAAATCCAGTCCAACATATTCGATCTGCCGCCCGAATTCGTTATGAAAGAAGCTCGTCCGAAACACCAGCCGCTCCCCAAAGAACGCCTGCTCCACTCCGCCCTCGTACGTCCGCGTAGTTGGCGCCGCCAGTGGGCTGATGTTCAGCTGCTGCACAGTCGACTGCCCGCCATTGGTCTCAAGGAAGTTGTAAAGCGAATAAAACTGGTCGGTCAGCGAAGGCTCCCGCACCGCATCCCCAAAATTGAACAGCACCCGCGTGCCGCTGAAGATCCCCGTCCGCGGCTTCAGAGCGTAGTAGGAGAGACCCACGCGCGGCGAAGTTTGCGTGCCGAACAGCGAATAACGCTCCAGGCTGCCGCCCAGCGTATAGAAGAACCTGTTCTTGAAGTCGCCATGCACCGCTGCAAGGTAGTCGTAGTTTGAACGCTCCACCGGCGTCAGATAGGTGCTGTTCGGTGCAGCCCCGCGCTCGTCCTCGTAGTGAAAACCAGCCGTCGCAATAATGTGCGGGGTAAACCGGTAGTCCCCCTGGTACACAAGCTGATCGCGATCAGAGACGATCTGGTTGCCTTCGGGCCAGACCCCAGAATAGTTGGCATAGTCGAGCAGGGCCTGCCCGGTGACCGTGTAGCCGTTGGCGCCGGTGATGTTCACCACGTCGCCAAAGCTATCGCCATAGGCGTCATACGTCCCGCTGCCGGTCTGTGCCCAATGGCTGTACTGCTCCCGCTTGCGCGTCGCGCCGAATCTCACGCTTTGGTGAAAGTCTGCCGTAGTCTGGTTGTCGACCGACCCCGAAAGAAACAAATCCTGATCCTTTTCCGTAGCCTGGTCCGTAACGTGATAGAAGTCCCAGGCGTTCGGCACACCCGTCGCATCCACGCCGTAGTGCAGCGTAGCGCGGACCTGTGTGCTTCCATTGAGTTGCCAGCCCAGGTTCGCCGCGGTAGTGGCAACGTGATACTCGTCGTTGGTCAAATCGTTGGAACTCTGCAGCCAACTGAACGCGCCCAGGTAGTCCAGCTTGCCGTAGGCTCCGGCAACTTCCATCTCCTCGCGGGAAGTGTTCAGGCTCCCCGCATCGCCGTGGAACAGCAGCGATGGAAAGCTGGTTGTGCCGCGCGGAGTCGTGATGCTGATAACGCCGCTCGCCGCATCTGCCCCGTAGAGGCTCGAATTGGGTCCGCGATAGACTTCGGCGCTCTCTACGGCGGTCGTCGAAAGAGGCCCAAAGTCGAACCGCCCTCCCAGATCGCCCGCGCTTACCCCGTCAAGAAGGACCTTGTTGGAGTCGGAGTCGCCCCCGCGCACAAACAACGAACTCTGCGCCCCCATCTGCCCCGTCTGCACCACAAAGGTTCCCGGCATCATGCGAAGCTCGCTCACCAGGTCATCCCGCAGCGAGAGATCAAGCGGCCCAATCACGTTTGTTGCGGCGCTGGTCTGCGCCTGCGGCGTGGGCGTTCCGGTCGCGGTCACCACAATCGACTCACGAACCCACTCGGGCTCCAGCACCACGCTGCGATCCACGTAATCCAGTGCCCCCGCATAAAAAACCGGCGTCTGCACCTCGCGAAAGCTCTTCGCCTGCACCACCAGGAAGAATCTCCCCGCTGTGCCGGTCATGATTTGGAAGCTGCCGTCAGCAGTTGAAACCCCGTTGGCAACGACCTTGCCGTTGGACAAAAGATCCACAGTAGCGCCGGTAATCTTGGCTCCGGACGCATCCGTGACCACCCCGCGGACAGTCGCGGCCGTCGCCATCCGGGTGTACGCGAGAAAGAATAAAACAAGTAGACAGGCGGGAAGCGCGCGGCGAAGACGGACGCGCGGAGACGCGAAAACAGGCATGAACAGCTCCTTCGTTCCCCTCGGAACGCAAGCGGGTAGTGGCGCCGAGGACCGGTCTCCTGACTTGCGCCTCCTTCAGCCACCTTCCCAAAAACGCAGCCTTTCGGCTCGCCCTCAGTGGTTTTCCGCGTTCTTCTCGCATCGTGCGAAAGATTCGCGGGCTGAAATCCTGCTTTACCCAACCGTCCGAATCGACGTGCGGAAAAGCAGGGGCGCTCACAGTTGCGGGGCAGTAGCGGGATTTCACCGCTTTCCCGAGCATCCTGGCGATTGCCGTGGTTAGTTGCGCTGCCCCGACAAGCCGGACAGCCGGTACGTCATGGAAGCGACTTCCATGACATCAACATTTATAGCTGGCTCGGGGCGCAAAGTCAAAAGGCGCATAGCCCTTTCCTGGCCCCGAAGATGTGTTGGTAGGAGTGGTGACCCCGGGAAGATTCGAACTTCCGACCTGCGGTTTAGGAAACCGTCGCTCTATCCACCTGAGCTACGGGGCCACGTTTGGAATCAGACCTTTACGGTCGCCGTGCAATGCCGGGTAGTGACCAGGACTCACTACCTGCAAGACGGCCGTGAGTTCAACTCCCCTTGTCGAGGAAACCCGGGGACAACCCCGGGAAGCCGCGCTACCAAAATGGTAGCATCGCAAGCTCAAAAGGGCGAAAGGCTCCGAATGGGAAGTTCGCCAGGGCGCTGCTTAGTCCCCGGTGCCACTCAGCGTAATGGACTGCGGCGATCCGGCGGCGTTGTCTGTGATGGTGATTGCCGCTGCCATTGCCCCGGTCGCGGTCGGTTGGAAGTGTCCGTGAATCGTGCAGCTTGCTCCAATTGCCAGACTCGTTCCGCAGGTGTTCGCAAACACAAACTGATTCGCATTGGCGCCCGTGACCGCGATGCTGGTGATTGTCAACGTAGTCGTTCCGGCGTTGGTCATCGTCACCGATTGCGAAACGCTGAGCGTGCCGACTTTCGTCGTTCCGAAAGCAAGGCTCGTTGCCGAAAGCGTAACCGGTGTTGTCTGCGCCACGCCAGTGCCGCTCAAAGCGATGGACTGCGGCGAGCTGAGTGCGCTGTCTGTGATGGTCACGGCCGCCGTTTTTGCGCCCGCCGATGTGGGCTGGAAGTGCCCATGGATGCTGCAGCTTGCTCCCACCGCCAGGCTCGTTCCGCAGGTGTTGGCAAACACAAACTGACTCGCATTGGTCCCGGTCACAGCGATGCTGCCGATTGTCAACGCAGCGGTCCCGGTGTTGGTCACGATTACCGTTTGCGAAGCGCTGATTGAACCCACGGTTGTCGAGCCGAAGGCAAGGCTCGATGCCGAGAGAGTTACCAGCGGAGGCAGGCCCGTGCCGCTCAACTTGATGGTTTGCGGCGATCCGGCTGCGCTATCGGTGATGGTGATGGATGCGGCGAGTGCGCCGGTCATCGCGGGCGCGAAGTGCCCATGAATGGTGCAAATCGCCCCCACTGCCAGACTGGCGCCGCAGCTATTTGCAAACACGAACGAAGACGCATTCGCGCCCGTCACAGCGATGCTGCCGATGGTCAGGGCCGCCGTTCCGGTATTGGTCATCGTCACCGTCTGAGAACCGCTTATGGCGCCCACATTCACTGAGCCGAACGTGAGGCTGGCAGCCGAAAGAGTTACCGGCGGCTCCACGCCAGTGCCGCTCAGAGCGACCGTTTGCGGCGACCCGATGGCGTTGTCGGTGATGGTGACCGCTGCCGCCAATGCACCGCCGGCCGTGGGTGCGAAATGGCCGTGGATGGTGCAATTTGCTCCAGCAGCCAGGCTCGTTCCGCAGCTATTGGCAAACACGAATGAAGACGCATTGGCGCCGGTCACAGCGATGCTGGCGATCGACAAGGCCGCGCTCCCGCTATTCGTCATCACCACTGTTTGCGATCCGCTCGATGTGCCTACGGTCGTCGTAGCGAATGCAAGGCTGGTGGGCGAAAGCGTCACTGGGGATCCCCCAGAGACAGTGACGGTAACTACGCTCGACGTTGACGAAGGATACGTCCCGCTGCCGGAGAAGATTGCCGTAATCGAGTTAGCTCCCGAAGACAGGGAATTCCCCACAACGGTGAAATTGCAATTTCCCGAAGCCAACGTGCAACTGCCCAGCACGGTCGTGCCGGCCTTGAATGAGACAGTTCCGGTCACCTTCGGAGGCGTATCGACATAGTTCGCAGGCTTCCCGCCAGTGACCGTTGCCGTCAATGTCGTCGATTGAGTGGCCGTAATGGAATTAAGCGACGCAGTCAGTGCGGTCGCACTGGTAAACGCCGTATCCCACTTGGTAATCAGGTTTGAAATATTCAGCGTGCCCAATCCCGTTACCTGGTCAAACCCTGGCTGGGAATTGTAGGCCACCGTCAGCGAAGCTGCCCCCGTCGTTGACAACATGCCGTACCCGTACCCCGCGGTGGTGTCCACATAGCAGTCCGTCGTACCTTGCTGGCAAGGCATGTCGTTATTGCTCGTCGTCACATCGTTGAAGATGCAGGCTGCCGCCGGAAGGCCTGTCGTTACTCCGGCATTCAAGGTTTGCCCGTTGGAGTAGCACGCGGTCGCTGTCGCCGGATTGGTGTACTGTGCCTTGGCCAACGCATAGAGCGTCGGATTCAGAAGCCCCTGCCGTGCGCCGGTAACATCCACAAGCAACCCCGCCGCGCCCGCCAGATAAGGCGCAACAAACGAAGTCCCGCCTGCTTCCCCCAAGGCACCCGACGAAGAGCAGTCGAAGCCTCCTCCATACTCCCCATTCGAATCGCAAAACAGAAGCGCATGGTACCAGGCGCCGTTGGAAGCGAATCCTGAAACGTCCGGCTGCGCGTGATAAGCGTTCGAGTAACCCGATGTCCCAGTCTGCCAAGCAGGCACTGTGTAGTGCGTGCTGATGCCGCCAGATCCACCCACCACGCTTCCATCATTGAAGAAGTCGAGCGCCCCGCAGTAGTCGATCGGTGTGTAGTCGACCGATGCGGCGATGATGCTGCTTGCGCAGCTATTGTTCCACGCTGTCTCCGGAACATAGCTCAATGCATCCGCGTTATTGGCGGAGTTGGTCGCGCCCCAGTAGGTGCTCACCGGTGGACCTGCGGCGCCCGCATCGTAAAAGTCTGAGAAGTCCGTTCCGCCCGCCACCGTCACCAACGGAGATCCGAACACGCTCACGTTGAGTCCGCTGGTTGCCGTCCCCGGCGTGTTCTGGTCCGCCACGTCCGAGCCCGAGTCGCCCGCGGAGATGAAGATGCTCTGCCCCTGCGTGGCAGCCTGCGCCTCAAGACCGTCGAGCAAGGCGTATGTTGGATCGGTTTGCAATATTTCCGATTCCCCCTCGCCGTAGCTCATGCTCATTACGTCCGATAGGTTGTTGTCGATCAGCGCCGCCATTGAGGTGAAGATCCCGTTATCGGTCGAGTCATCGCACGACATGAAGATCAGGTTCGCCGAAGGAGCTGTCGCATTGATCCACTCCGCGTCCAGCGACGCCTCTTCATCCTCGCCATTGCTGGAGGGATCGATTCCAGGGGCCGTGCAGGTGGTCGTCCCGTAGCCGTGATACACATGCATGTTCAACGTGCCCGGCACGCCAAAAAGTGTGCGAAATGTAACGACATCGCCTCCCGTGGCAACGCCGGTGCCGGCCGTCACTGTGCCGTATTCAATATCGCTCTCTTCAATCACTGCCACGTTCGCCGTTGCGCCAAGATGCCCGCCGGTGAAGATCGGATTGACATTGTAGATGGTGTACAAATCTCCCGGAGCCACAAGGTAATCGCCGTATCCATCGCTGTAGCCCGGCCTGGCCTTGTCCGCCACCGTGGGATTTACCAGCTTGTAGCGGTGCGTCTCCGTGTCGCGCGCCACCTGGCGGGGAGCGGTGTGGTGCATGCGCGGCGGAACCTTATCCAAACCCATCACGCCCGCCACAACCGGAGCCAGAGCCGCCGGAATCTGCGGATCGAGTGCATTGGCCGCGAACTTCCCGTTGGGCATGTTCCAGTAGTGCATCTCGGTATGGAACGCCTCGCGGATCTGTCCCGCGGTTCCCGCAAAGTCAATCATGCTGGCGTTGTTCAGCACGCTCCGTACCTCAAATCCGTGCGAGCCAAGCCAACTCGTCAGCTTCGCAATATCGTCCGGATGCGCCCCGAAGCGCGCGCCAAATTGTTTTGGCGTCAGCCACTTGTGGTATTCCGCCGCAGTCCGCTCCTGCTGCCGTGCAATCAGGTTCTCCAGGTCCGCCTGCTGTGCCGGCGTACGCTGCAGCACCAGGTAAAGATGCATCGGCATCGAGTCTTCCACCGGGCCCAGATCCCGAGCTGCCGTCAAGCTTTTGCGGACGCTGCCTCGCAATGTCACCAGGTCACGATCGTCAATGGGGTTCAGCAGGCGAGCAGGAGCCGCGCTCCTCACTTCAACTCCTTGCGCTTGCGCCATCGGTGCGGCAGCCGCCAGCACTCCGGCAAGAACAACGACGGAAAGGCTCACGCGCAGTGGAAGCAATGCGCGAAGATTGCTCAGATCTGGGAACATTTTCAAAACCTCACTTGGTCGTACATTGTTGGAGGGGGGGAGGCTCAGCTGCAGGGCCATTCGGACCTTGCCAACCGCTCGATGCCGTATCTTCGGCATTTCAGGCGAAGCTGAGGGAAGTCAACCGCAATCTAAGCAACAAACCCGCGCGCATCGCCTGACGCGGCTCGGGGTTCAAGGCATTCTGAAATAAGAGTTTCATCTTGAGACTTCGAGCGTAGCCGCAAATCACTCCCACCGTCAACGAACAAATGGGGGATGCGATGGTCGAAAGGTAATCGAATCAGGTAACACCGAGGCAGGACAGCGCGCTGCCGACCAGTGTTCGCGGAGACTCATTCCCGACCCTCAACCCGAATGGGAAGAATCTCCGCTGGTATGTCATTGGGCGCAATCGGCTTCCATTCCACCTGGAACCTGCCCGAATATCCAAACAGCTTTCCCCAGGTCCGGTTCGATGCTTTGACTTCGATCCGGAAGCATTGCTCTTTGTCGTCGTACCACTCGCAAACGTCGGCAACTCCCGAAAAGAAAAGTGGAAATCGAAAAGCTGCCGGCCCTTCGTAGAACCGCTGCGCGCCCGACCGCAAACGCAGCCCGCCGTTCGGCTCGACGCTCAATTTGAGATCGACAGCCAGGTGCTGGTGCGTGCCCAGGTAATCGACAATGCATCCGCGCTCTTCGCTATAAATCATGTAGGCGTCGAACCTGCGCACTCTTGTCGTGGTAAAGGTGCGCACCCAGGTAACAGTCTCGCGGCCAAACGGGTCGCGATAGGCATAGTTCTGAATGGTAAAAGGTACATTGCTGCCCTGCTCGGGGAACATGATGCTGCGCCACGTTCCGATATAGAGAAACGGCAGCGTGTAGGGCGCGCCATGCCAGACACAGTCCATGGTTCCCGTCCCGACAGCGGCCAATCCGCTCTCGGAATTGAGCGAAAATCGCCGCTGAATCTGCGGATGCAGTTTTGCAAAGTCGGAACCGAGCACTCGCTGATAGATCGAGCTCATGCCTTCTCCTTCGGTGCTTTGCGCAGGCACATCCGCGCCGATGGAAGGCTCCTCGCGGCAATCCACCCAATGATTGACAGCGCGATTAGGGCAAGGTTCAGGGTCACGGGGTTGAACGCGGCTTGCAGGTACTGCGGAGAGTTGATCGCCACGCCCACGAACGCAGCCGCCATCAGCGCAATATTTACGGCGAGCACCGGCTTCCACCGCCATGCCAGCAGAACGAAAAGGCCCATCAGAATCTCGACCCCTCCAATCCACGGCAGCAGTTTGTCCGGCACTCCCGCCTGCGCAAGCATCGTCTGCTCGTCGGCGTTACGGTAGATGAGCTTGGGTACCAGCCCGTGCCAAATCCAGATCGCCGCAATGGAGAGTCTGGCCGTTGCGTGCACCAGCCAAAGCGACAGTGAAGCTTCCGGTGTCTGCCCTTTTTCCACCCACAGACGCATGCGATCGAAGCTCCATGCGGTGGCCCAGCCCATCAATGGCCTGAAGACCATCCGATCCATCAGCCGTCCAGCAACGCCGAATCGTACCGAATAGTCATACCAGGTCAAGAATCGCAATCCATCCGAAGTGGGGATGTACCGCCAGTATCCTGACCCATCTCTGATCAGAGACTTCGGATCGGCCGACGCAAACTTCAGGGCGGAAGTGGTGTCGCCTCTCTCCAATGCCCGTTCGCCTACGCTCTCTCCCGTGCCCCGAATGTTGAGCCCGAACCCAATGCGCGTCTCGTAGTTGAAGCGCTGCGGCTCAGTGGGGATCGGACGTGGAAGGTACTCGATTGCGCTGAACCGCAGATCCCACCGCTGGTGCAGAGCAGGGTCCTGCGTCAGCCGCCATACCTGCTCAAGATTGGCATCAATCTTGATTTCGACGTAGATTCCGGGGGAGCCATGCACGGGAAGAGAATAGCAGAGCTTCGAACCGGCTCTCGTCCCACCCCCATCACGCGATAATCCCCCCGATTCCCGCATGGCAAAACTTCGACCCAACTTGCCAAGTCAGCCCTCGGCCTGCTGTGCTACTATCAGCGACGAGAGTCATCAACCCGGAGAGATCAAAGATGGCATACATCATTGCAGAACCCTGTATCGGCACCAAGGACACCGCCTGCGTGGACGCCTGTCCCGTCGATTGCATCCACCCCAAGAAGGACGAGGACGGCCACGCCGAAATCGATCAGCTCTTCATTGACCCGGTCGAGTGCATCGACTGCGGTGCTTGTGTCCCGGCCTGCCCGGTTTCGGCCATCTTCGCCCAGGACGACCTGCCGGAGAAGTGGGCCCACTTTACCGAGAAGAACGCCACACACTTCGGGCGCTAAGCTTTCCGCTTCTTTTTCAGCCTGATTCTGGCAACTGCGCGCATTCCGCCCAACGGAATGCGCGTTTGTGTCTGCACCGCCCCTGTCAAAAGCGGTGCTTTGAAGGGCACGGCTACAGCCTTGCCGCACATGGCCGATAAGAAAGATGAGCTTAAGCCCCTGAGGGGGGGGCTCAGTTTTCGACCTTCACCCCAGGGCTGATGGGCGACCGCAGGCGCACCTAACCTAAGACGTTTCCCGGAAATAGAAACGGAGATTAGGGCAAAGTCGCTGAAGGTTCAGGATTTATAGAAGATTTCTACTGGAAAGCCTCATCCGCTTCGACAAAACGCGGCTCTTCCAGCGGCGATGTCGGGTCCATCTGCGGAACCCAGCCTCTGGGCTCGGTGATCGAGTCCGTCATTGAAATCGCGCCCGGAGCGATGGCAAACCGTCCATTGCCGAGTTCAACAAACTCGACGCTATCGCCAATCTTCAATCCGAGCTGCTTGCGAACGTTGGGGGGAAGGGTAATGCGGCCATTGAAAGTGACCATTGCGGAAGGCATTTGGTACCTCTAGCCCCATTCTAACCGCGAACCCCACAGCGCCGTCCCAAAATATTTTGATAGCCTACGGGGGTTTGGGTTCGCCCAGCCGCCCACACAACCCCCTGGCAGCAGGTGCGAAGATAGGATATTGATGAGCGTGCTGACCTCAGAAGCCGTGGTTTTGCGCACCTGGCCCGTCCATGAGGCCGACCTCATCGTCAGCTTCTTCACCCGCGATTACGGCCGCGTCAAAGGTATCGCCAAGTCCGCCCTCCGGAGCCGCAAGCGCTTCGGCGGCGCGCTCGAACCCATGACCGTAGCCCGCGCCTGGTTCGCCGAAAAGCCCCGCCAGGAGCTCGTCCGCCTTGACCAGCTTGAAATCGTCCGCTCTCCGCTTTCCGCCCCCATCGACCACGCCCGCATCGCCGTCCTCAGCTTCTATGCCGAAGTCCTCGACGAGATTCTGCCCGAGCACGACCCCCAGGAAACTGTCTTCCGCCTCCTCCTTGCAGTCCTCGATCACACCACCGCCGCCCAGCCCCCAGACCCAACACCCCAAACCCCAGACCCTGCTTCTAAAGGTCCCTGGATGGCCCTCACCTACTTCCAGCTCTGGATGACCCGCCTCATGGGCCTGCTCCCCGACATCGGCCGCTGCACCGCTTGCGGAGAAGCATTGCAGCCAGCGGAGGTCTGGTTTCAACCCTCCACCGACGGCCTCTACTGCCCCCTCCATCGCACCTCAAGCGCCATCGCCCTTTCGCCTGATTCCTGGCAGCTGGCCCAGCGCATGCTCCGCGCTCCCGTCTCCGCCTTTGCCGCCGAAGGTTTCCCTCGCCGCCGCGCCCAGGACCTGAGAAGATTCACCCTCCAGTCCTTAGAGCGCCACCTAGAACGCCGCCTCCGCACCGCCGAAGTGTTGGCTCGGCTATAGCTATGTCCTACGAATCCGCGACGCAGGAGCTTTGTAACAGGGCAGGACTTCAGTCGTGCCGAAAACCGTTGCATTTGAACGTGATTAGCCAACGCGACGAAGTCGCGGGTTGGTGTCCCACTGATGGATTAGTGCTAAAGCGTCGCCATGAGATTCGATATTCGATCAGTAGATGTTCAGATCGTTGGGAATCCGTGTTTCCTCGGTGATCTTTTCAATATCCAAGCCAGCACCAGCGGCAACAAGAAAGCGAAGGCCTGGCACAATCCCTCTTTCGCGTGAACTCCCATGAGGCACCGCAAAAGCAGCGTAGTTAAGGGCAAGCACAGCCTTTGCCAGCCCGCCAACTGTTTCCCATTCCGAGTTGATAGACCTCGCAAACGGAATGCTGACCCACATCAAGAAGATCAGCATCACAAATGACCCATCGAAAATCACCCCGGCATTCAGATGCCAATGCAGAAAAACTCTCAAGCTGATCAATAAACCGGGAGCCGCCACCAAGCAGAGGAGCAGAATCAGCCCCGTTATCATCAAGCGCGGAATCCTGAGGCCAAGGGCATCTTCAAGTTTCCGCCAGTCGCGTCTTCGAGTCCGCCAAGGCAGGATGCTTCCCAACTTTGTGGCAGGGCGAATCAACCTCGCCGGAACACTCGATACAGCCTCCAGCGCTCGACGTACGCGATAAAAGGCAGCGGAAGAAAGGCACGCATTTTCTTCCGGATAGCTCGCCATAGCGCCAATTCTTGATGCAAGTTCGCCAACTCTGATGCCCGCAAGCACCTCGTAGTCACCGAGATTCACACCAAATGAGCTCTCAATCGCCTCGAAAAGCTCCCACGTGTCCTCGCCCACCAAACTCGAACTGGCCTTCACATCCGCGTCAAGTAGCGTCATCGGTGTCTCCAATCCAGTTGCCCGGATTATATCCAAACCTCATGTGTCATGAAATGGCACCCTGGTCGAAATCTTGCACGTATCAAAAAATAGGTGCATACTTTAAAGATGCGCACCAACGTCAACATCGCCGACGACGCCCGTGAATTCGCCGAGGTATATGCCAACGCAAACGGCATCTCCCTCGGGGACGCCATCACCCAGTTGATTCGCAGGTCCACGGACGCAGCACGAGAGGACGCTGCCCCCCCAAAGTTCGGTCGAACCGCTTCCGGGTTTCCGACGTTCCCGCGGAAGGGCCGCGTAATCACCACGGAAATGGTGCTAAAGGCTCAGCACGACGACTTTGTCTAATACAGCATATCTGCCGGACGTCAACCTTCTCGTCGCATTGAGCGATCCAGAACACAGCGCCCATTCTAAAGTGGCCGCGTGGCACCAGTCGATCGGAACTGCCAGCTTCCTTTTGTGCCCGATCACTGAGGCTGGTTTCGCGCGGCTGATGGCCACTCCCGCAGTGGGCGGAGAATCGATCAGTACCGCGCTCCTGCTACTGAAGCAAGTAACTGCACTCCCCAATGTTGGCCACTTGACCGTGGCTCCAAATTTGCTCGAACTCATTCGTCCGATCGAATCTCGCCTGCAAGGCTACCGCCAGGTCACCGACGCCCTGCTGCTCGGTCTGGCAATCAAGAACAACGCCATCCTCGTCACGCTCGACCGTGGCATTGAGTCACTCACAGGTCCTAAGTTCAGCGGAAGTCTCCTGGTCCTACGGTGAATCCCTCTTGCCTGTATGCCCTCCGCACTTTATCTCGCGAGCGGTACGCGTTTTCGGTCGCCGAAGCATCCACCCATCTCCGCCCAGCATTCGCCTCCGGCTGGTAAAATCGAATCCAACCCGAGTTGAAAGAGACATCGCGTGGCAGCCACCGAAACCGCAATCCAAACAAAACCCATCGCCCTCACCTTCCAGGAACTCCTCTTCCGCCTGCAAAGCTTCTGGGCTGAGCGCGGCTGCGTCCTCCAGCAGCCCTTTGACGTTGAAGTTGGTGCCGGCACCATGGCCCCCGAGACCTTTCTCCGCGTCCAGGGCCCCAAGCCCTACCGCGTCGGCTACGCGCAGCCCTCCCGCCGCCCCGCCGACGGCCGCTATGGCGAAAACCCCAACCGCCTCTTCCGCCACACCCAGTTTCAGCTCATCCTCAAGCCCCCGCCGGTCAACGTGCAGGAGCTTTACCTCCAGTCCCTTGAAGCCATCGGAATCGACCTCAGCAAGCACGACCTCAAGTTCGAAGAAGACAACTGGGAAGGCCCCACCGTCGGCGCCTGGGGCGTCGGCTGGCAGGTCATGATGGATGGCATGGAGATCACCCAGTTCACTTACTTCCAGCAGTGCGGCGGACTCGACCTAGACCCCATCTGCGCCGAGTTGACTTATGGATTGGAACGCCTCTGCGCCTTCATGCAAGACGTCGACTCGGTCTACGACGTAGTCTGGGCGCGCGACCCCGAAACCGGCTCTGAAGTCACTTATGGCGATGTCCGCCACAGCGAAGAAGTGCAATACTCCGTCTATAACTTTGAAGACGCCGACGTTGACCGTCTCTGGGCCCACTTCAACAGTTACGAAGCCGAAGCCCAGGCCCTCATCCAGCGAGCCAACAAAGTTCTGGCCGACGAGAACTCGACAGCCCAGGAGAAGCGCCGTTTCCCGCTCATCTCGACTTACGAGTTAGCCCTCAAGTGCTCCAACCTTTTCAATCTCTTGGATGCCCGCGGAGCCATCTCAGTAACCGAGCGCGTAGGCATGATCGCCCGCATCCGCGACCTGGCCGTAGGCGTAGCCAAAGCCTACGCCGCACAGCAGACCTATTAGCCATTCACCAGAATTGCTGTCATCCTGAGCGGAGCGCAGCGAAGTCGAAGGATCTGCGGTTGCTCTTTCACTCTTGAATACCCGCAGCCACCCAGAAAGATACAAAGCAATGTCAGACTATTTACTAGAAATCGGCCTCGACGAAATGCCCGCCCGCATGATAGCCCAGGCGGAAGCCGAGTTAGGCAAGCGCCTAGCCGACTTACTAACTCGCGAGCGCCTTCTCGGCCCCGGGGCCAAGGTCACCACCTACTCCACCCCGCGCCGCCTCGCCGTGTTGGTCGAGGACGTTATCGCCGCCCAGGCCGACTCGGAAGAAAAGCTCACCGGCCCCTCCTGGAAAGTCGCATTCAAAGACGGCGCACCCACCCCCGCAGCCGAAGCCTTCTCCAAAAAGGCCGGCGTCCCCGTCAGCGCTCTCGAAAAAGTCACCACTCCCAAAGGCGAATATGTCGGCGCAACCGTCAAGCGCCTCGGCCGGGCGGCATCAGAACTGCTGGCCGCCGAACTGCCCAAAGAAGCCCTCGCCCTCTACTGGGCCAAGAATATGTATTGGCGCGCCGGCAAGCCCGAGCGCTTCGTCCGCCCCGTCCGCTGGGTCGTAGCCCTGCTCGACTCCGCCATCGTCCCCCTCGAAATCGCCGGCATCACCGCCGCCAACATCAGCCGCGGCCACCGTATCCTCCACGGGGAAGCCCCAGTCGCAATTGAGTTCCCCAAGGCCTACGCCGAGACCCTGCGCGCCGCCAAGGTCATCGTAGACGTCTCCGAGCGCCGCCACATCATCCGCAAAGCCCTCGACGCCGCCACGCGCACCGTTCCCGGCTTGCGCTGGCGCGAAGACGAGCCCCTTGTCGAAACCGTAGTCCACCTCACCGAGTGGCCCAGCGTCATCCTCGGCAACTTCGACCCCGAGTATCTCGCCCTGCCGGAAGAAGTCCTGGTCACCGTAATGCGCGACCACCAGAAGTACTTCGCCGTAGAAACTGCTGACAAGAAACTCGCCCCACACTTCTTAACCGTCCTCAACATAGCCGTAGACGCCGAAGGCGAAGCCACCATCCGCCACGGCAACCAGAAAGTTCTCAAAGCAAGATTCAAAGACGCCCAGTTCTTCTGGAACTTCGACCAGAAAATCAAGTTAGTGGACCGCGTAGAAAGCCTCAAGAATGTGACGTTCCAAAAAGAACTCGGAAGCTACCACTGGAAGATGGAAGAATGCCTGGATGTCGCGAACTCGCTCTCAAGTGCGGCCTTCAATGCGGGACTTGACAACGACAACAAGGCGCTCTTTGAGGCCGTAAGAATCGCCAAGACCGATCTAACTACAGAATTGGTCAAGGAGTTTACCGAGTTACAAGGCGTCATTGGTGGTCTCTATGCTCGTGCGCAAGGGTTAAGCGAAACAGTCGCCACCGCTATTTATGAACAATATGTTCCAGCTTCGACTGACGACGCGATTCCTTCAACCGTTGTCGGCCAGCTTCTTGGCTTGACCGATCGAATTCAAACGATCGCTGAGATGTTTCGCATTGGCCAGGCACCCACTGGCTCAAAGGATCCCTTCGCTTTGCGTCGTGCCGCCAACTCAATCGTCAAGATCCTCGGAGAGTCCGAACTGCCATTGACCCTGGCCAACGTCACGCACGCCGCGGCTCTCGGCGACGACAACGAGAAGCAGGTTGCCGCCTTCCTCCGCGAACGCCTCCACTTCTACCTCAAAGACGTCCGCAACTTCCCATATGACGTGGTCAACGCTGTCCTAGCCACCAATGCCGACGACGTCCGCGACGCCATTGCCCGTGCCCAGGCCCTCACCGCCGCCCGCGAGTCCGCCGACTTCGCCGCCATCTCCGCCGCCTTCAAACGCATCAAGAACATCCTCCGCCAGGCCGAAGAAAAAGGGTTTGCTATCCAGGCAGATGCATCCATCACCCTCTCGACGGAGGCAGCGCAACTTGCCGAAGCGGCGACGGCCTTGGCTCCCAGAGTCGCCGAACTCCGCCAGCAGCGCGCCTATGGCGAAGCACTTGCATTGATCGCCACTCTGCGCCCCACTGTCGACACCTTCTTCGACAAAGTGATGGTCCTCGACCCCAACCCCGCCGTCCGCGGCGCGAACCTGGCCCTCATCGACGAAGTTCTGCGCGGCTTCTCCGGCATAGCCGACTTCAGCGAAATCGTCACCGCCTGACGCGCCCGCCTGCATCCTCTGCTCCGCCCGCGCGTCTACAATCATAGTGATGTCTGACACCCTCTATCTAAGCCTGTGGTACCCCAATCTCCGTCTCGCCGCACTGGCCGACAAGCTCACCGCTGTCCTGAGCGCCTTCGCCACCCACGGAGGCGAAGCTCGCGTCTACTCCGCCACCGTCTGGCCCGTAAGCTGGAGCGAAACTCCCGTCCTCCAGCAGGTCTACGGCCGCCGCGCCCGCAACCTCCAGGGCGACCCCGCAGCCCCCGGCGCAGAGCCGCGCCTGGCGGTTGAAGAAGCCCTCGAACTCCTCCACGACGACTACGCCTACGAGTTCCAAATCGGCTGGGCCCTCTGGGAACTCGAAACCCCCTCCGACACCGACCCCCGCTGGGCCCGCACCACTCGCCTCGTTCGCGTCACCGGCTATGGCCCGCTCTTCGACGATGGAGCCTATGAGGCCGACGGCCACATCCGAGTCGACTTCGGCTCCGACGCCCCATTTCTTGAGGAAGGAGTGGCTCTCGACTCCACCGCCGCCCGCCACATCGAAGAAAACATCCGCCAGCTCATCGAGCTCACCGCCGCCGTTGAAAAAGCCTCCGGCGCAACCGCGCGCCTGCTCTGGAGCGAACTCGGCGAAAGCCTTGCTCAGCGGCTCGCGGCGCGTTTGGGAGTAGCCAACTGAGCGTGCGATTCACCATCGAGCGGCTTCGAAACCTGGTCCTCGCCGCAGGCGTCCTCATGATTGTGGCGCTTGTAGCCTTCCTCGCTCGCGGCCGGCTAAAAAATCCACTCAATCTGAAGGACCTGCCCAAAACCCTCGGACTCAACATTCAGGCCGACGCCACCGGATACACCTTCGACCACGCCATGGGGGGCCACTCCCGCTATCGCATTCACGCCTCCAAAGTCGCGCAGTACAAAGACAACCACGCCATCCTTCACGATGTCGAAATCGAGCTTTACGGAGAAGACGGCAGCCGCGTCGATCGCATCACCGGCGCAGAGTTCGACTACGACCAGAAGGCCGGCAAAGCCACCGCCGCCGGCCCTGTCGAAATCACGCTCATGCGCCCTGGCGTAGCCCCGGCGATCGCACCCAAAGCCGCTCCCAATAAAATGCTCAAGGGCAAAGCCACGCCCATTGCTGCCGCCGCACAGACCGCCGAACGCGGCGAAATCCACGTAAAAACCAGCGGCCTCATCTTCGACACAAAAAGCGGCGTCGCCAACACTGCCGAGCACGTCGAGTTCTCCATGGTCCAGGGCAGCGGCAGTTCCACCGGCGCGTCCTATGACTCAAAAGGCTTCCTCGTCCTCGACAAATCCGTCGAACTCAACACCGAGCGCGGCGGAGAAAAAGTTCTCATCCGCGCGCAGCACGCCGAGTTTGCCCGCGACACCCACACTTGCGATCTTCACGCCGCTACAGCCGATTACCGGGGCGGGGAAGCCACCGCCGGCGACGCCAAAATCCTGTTTCGCGACGACGGCTCCGCAGTGCGGCTCGACGCTCAAAACGGATTCAACATGGTCACGGCCACTGGCGGCCATATCGCCGCGCCATCCGGTACTCTCGACTTCGACGAGCAGAACCAGCCCCGCCGCGGACACCTCACGGGCGGCGTCGTCATGGACTCGACACGCGCCGAAAAAGACGGCGCCGGGGAACGCCGCATGCACGGAACCTCGCCCACCGCGGACATCGAATTCACCGGCAAGGGCCAGCTTCACCACGCGCATCTCCAGCGCGGCGTGGAGCTCCAAAGCGAACTCCTCAGCGATTCCGCCGCCGGCCCGACCCGCGTTCGCCGCACCTGGGAATCGCCCATCGCCGACATAGATTTCCGCGACAACGGCCAGGGCCAGCCCGAGCCCAGCGTCATTCACGGCCTTCAGGGCGTTGTAGTCACCGGCGAAAGCCAGCGCGGCAAGTCAGCCCCCGTTCCGTCGCGTCTCGCAGCCGACGAGGTCACCGGCAATTTCGCTCCCAACTCGGTGCTCGAATTGATGATCGGTAACGGCCACGCGAGCATCGATGAGACCAGTGCCAACGGAACTCGCCAGTCCTCCACCGGCGACCATCTCCAAGTCCATTTCGCCCCTGCCGGCAAGAAAGACACCTCATCCACCACCAACAACGGTAGCGGCCAAATTCAATCGGCCGTGATCGATGGCAATGTTTTACTCACCCAGACCCCAGCATCAAAACGAGGCACTCAAGCCGCCGCAGCTCCAATCCACGCCTGGGCCGGCCTTGCCGAGTATGAAGGTGCAGGGGAGTGGCTCCATCTGCTCGAAAGCCCGCGCGTTGAAGACGGCGGCCTGCAAATGACCGCCGACAAGATCGACCTCTCCCACGAAACCGGGGACGCCTTCGCCCACGGCAATGTAAAAGCCACCTGGGTTAGTACCGCTCCCGACAAATCCAACCCGGCCAAGCCCGGCGCAGCTACCCCGGCAGCCCTCGGCGGCCAGGGCCCGTCTCATGTCATCTCATCGGAAGCCCAGCTCCATCAGGCCACCGGCGAAGCAACCTTCCGCGGCTACGCTCGTCTCTGGCAGCAGGCCAACTCCGTCGATGCCCCCGTCATCATCCTTAACCGCGAAAAGCAGACTCTGGCAGCCCAAAGCTCCGACCCCGCCGAGCCGGTAAAAGCTGTCCTGCTCAGCACCGGAAGCCCCGACCGCGCCGCCAACCCTGCACCCCATACCCCCTCGAAACAATCCGTAATCACCGTAACCGGCGGCAACCTCAAATACTCTGAAGCCGAACGCATCGCCATCATGCGCGCCGGCTCCCTCGCTAACGTCACCGCTCAAACCCCGACCGCCACCTCCGTCTCCAACGAACTCGACCTCGTCCTGCTGCCCGCCGGAAACCACGCCGGCAAAGACGGCGGCCAGGCCCAGGTCGACCACATGACCGCCCTGGGGCACGTAGTGGTAACCTCCGACGGCCGCCGCGGAACCGGAGAAAGGCTCATCTACACCGGCGAAACCGGCGACTACGTCCTCACCGGAACCGCCGCCGCCCCCCCGCGCATGACCGATGCATCCCGTGGCAGCGTAACCGGCGCAGCTTTGATCTTCAACGGCCGCGATGACAGCGTCACCATCCAAGGCGGCGGCCAACGCACAACAACCCAGACCATAACGCCAAAATGACGGGGCATCAAGTCTTAGAATGAATACACCAGTTCGCAGGCCTGAATGAACACACTGATCGCAGAAGGAATCGCCAAAAGCTACAAAGGCCGCCAGGTCGTTCGCGGCGTTGACCTTCGCATCTCGCGCGGAGAAGTTGTCGGACTTCTCGGCCCCAACGGCGCTGGAAAGACAACCAGCTTTTACATGATCGTCGGCCTCGTCGTCCCTGAGTCCGGCCGCGTCCTGGTTGACGATACCGACATCACCGACGTCCCCATGTACCTCCGGGCACGCAACTTCCACATCAGCTACCTGCCCCAGGAGCCGTCGGTCTTCCGCAAGCTCACCGTCGAAGAAAACATCATGGCCGTGCTCGAGGCCCAGCCCTTCGGCAGCAAAGAGCGACGCACCCGCACCGAGCGCCTCATCCACCAGCTCAACCTCGCCCATGTCCGCACCACCCGCGGGTACGCCCTCTCCGGCGGAGAACGGCGCCGCGTCGAAATCGCCCGCTGCCTCTGCATCCAGCCAGCCTTCATCCTTCTTGACGAGCCCTTCAGCGGCATTGACCCCATCGCCGTCCTCGAACTTCAGAAAATCATCTTCGACCTCAAAGCCAGCGGAATCGGCATCCTCATCACCGACCACAATGTCCGCGAAACCCTCTCCGTCACCGATCGCGCCTACATCATCGCCGAAGGCCGCATCATCTTTGCCGGAACCCCCCACGAGCTCGGCAACAACCCCGACGTCCGCCGCCTCTACCTCGGCGAAGGCTTCTCTCTCGGCTGACTCAGACCCCAGATACGAACCGTTGTCAATACCGCACTCCGGCAACAGCTCACACAAAGGTGCAGTCCGCTATTCCCAAAACGGTCGTTGCCTAATCTGGAACGGTTGGCCCACTGTCCACCAATTTGCCACTCATCCTTTTTCCAGCGCAGTTACACTTGCTATTAAGTTCAATCGGGGAAGCGTCCCATCTATGCCACTGCTCCAACCAAGAATGTCGCTCAAGGTGTCTCAGCGCCAGATCCTTACACCGGGTCTGATGCAGATGGTGAGCGTTCTTGCTCTGAATAAGCTCGAGCTGAAGGAGATGATTGATGCCGAGATGGTGGAGAACCCCGTCCTGGAGGAGATCGATGAAACAGTTCCAATGCTCGATGAAGTGGCTGGTCGCCTGGAACGGCTCGAACGCCTTGACCGAATCGTGCTCGACGACCGCCCAGACCACGGCGCCCTTGCGGAACCCGCGGCCCCACCCAAAGACTCCTTCGAGGAAGTCGATTTCGGATCGTACTTTCAGGACTACCTCGACCCTGGCTATCGCACACAGCCGGAGTACGAAGACAACGAAAAGCCCTCGTTTGAACACTTTCTCTCCCAGCCCACTAGCCTTTCCGATCACCTGGCGTGGCAACTGGGGGCTCTGACCCTCGAGCCAAACCTTTTCGAAGCAGCGGAATATGTAATCGGTAACCTCGACGGGGACGGCTACCTCGTCGCCAGCGAAGACGAAATTGCCGCAGCTCTGCTGGAAACCAGTCAGACGCAAGGCCGCCCTGGCAGCCCGGTGCTGGCGCCTGAAGCTGCCCTCCACCTGGTCCGCCGCGCCGTTGACATCGTCCAGCACCTTGACCCCTCCGGCATCGGCGCACGCGACCTCCGCGAGTGCCTGCTCATCCAGATCGCCGCCCAGCAGCGGGAGTTTGTTCATCTATATGGAGATCAGACCTCCCAGACCTCTGACTCGCCCACTACCGCCCCAATCCCCGCCAACCCAACCCCTGACCCCCACGGAAGCTTCCGCGCCGAGGCCGAGGCGCACATCGACGAGCGACGCCGCAGCATGGAAGTCGCCTCCCTCATCATCGACCGCCACCTCCAGCTCCTGCAGAAGCGCGACGTCAAAGACCTCGCCCGCGCCGCCCAGGTCACCCCCGCCGAGGCCCATGCCGGCCTCGAGTTCATCCGCACCCTCGACCCCCGCCCCGGCCGCCAGTACAACACTGAGCAAACCCGCCTCATCGAGCCTGACGTCGTCTTTGTCAAACGCGGCGCCGAGTGGGAAGTCGCCATGAACGAGGAAGACCTTCCCAGCCTCCGCCTCAGCTCCCGCTACCGCCGCATGCTCACCGCCGAAGGCACTGACAAGGAAGTCAAGGATTACGTCAAAGAGCGCTTCCGCTCCGCCATGCAGCTCATGCGCAACATCGCCCAGCGCAAGAGCACAATCCTCCGGACTTGTGAAGTGATCGTCCGCCGCCAGCGCGACTTTCTCGACCAGGGCGTTGAAGCCCTGCGACCCATGATGATCAAGGAAGTTGCGGAGGAGATCGGCGTCCACCCCTCTACCGTCAGCCGCGCCGTGGCCAACAAATACGCCCACACCCCCCAGGGCGTAATCGAGCTCCGCTTCTTCTTCTCCGAGGGTTCCAACGGCCCCGAAGGCGCAGACACCCCGCTGCTGGTCTTGAAGCGCAAGGTCAAGAAGTTGATAGAAGATGAAGACCCCAAGCACCCCTTGACCGACGATCAGTTAGCCGCCTTGTTGCAGTCTCAAGGCATCCAGCTCACCCGCCGCACCGTAGCCAAGTACCGCGAAGACATGAACATCCCCAGCACCCACCAACGCCGCCGCCGCGACGGCTGAAGGAATGTCTCTTTGGCCCGGCCTCCAAATTTCGCCCTCCCCAAAAATTTGTCATCCTTTGCAAATCTCCGCCACCCTCCGTCAAGCCTCAAGAAGCACATCTTCGGTTGAGTCGGCAGCCCGATCATGAATCGCCCCATGTACACTTGAAAGTTCCTGAAAGCCGCGACCATGACCACCCCCGATCAAGACCGTTACTGGATGCAGCGCGCCCTTGAACTCGCTCGTCGCGGCATCGCCGTTACTTCACCCAACCCCGCCGTCGGGTGCGTTATCCTCGACCGCGCCGGACAGGTTATCGGCGAAGGATGGCATGAGTACGACCTGCTGGACCACGCCGAAGTTGTCGCCCTCGAACAGGCCACGCAGCACGCTCTGGCCTACCAGAACGAAGACCGGCTGCGCGGCGGCACCGCTTACGTCACGCTCGAGCCCTGCAACCACACGGGGCGCACCGGGCCCTGTTCAGAAGCACTCATCGCCGCCGGGCTCAAGCGCGTTGTCGCAGCCACCATCGACCCCAACCCCGCCGTCGCCGGTCACGGCGCAGACAAAATGCGTGCTGCCGGCCTTGAGGTCACGCTCGGCGTCTGCCAAGTCGAGGCGCGGCGCCTCAACGAAGGCTTTGCCCGCTGGAGCCGGTCAAAGCGCCCCCTGGTCCTGATGAAGGTCGCCATGACCCTCGACGGCCGCATCGCGCCACCGCCTGGGGTCCACTCCCTCCGTGAGCCCTACTGGATCACCTGCGAAGCGGCCCGCGCAGCCGTCCAACCGCTCCGCTGGCAGGCCGACGCAGCCATCACCGGCGTCGACACAGTGCTCGCCGACGACCCCATGCTCACCGACCGCAGCGGATTGCGCCGCCGCCGCCCGCTGCTGCGCATCGTCCTTGATTCCGCCCTGCGCATGCCGCTCGATTCAAAAATGGTGAAGACTGCCCAGAATGACGTTGTCATCTTCACCGTTTCCAAAGACGAAGCGCGCATCCACGAGTTTCAGTCCCGCGGCGTCCGCGTGGAAGGGATGCCAGCCGAAGCAGGCCGCGTCCCGCTCGGAAAGGTTCTCGACAAGCTCGGCGAAGAAGGCATTCTCACCCTGCTCACTGAGACCGGCACGCGCCTCAACACCGCGCTGCTGGCCGGCGGCCTTGTGGACCGCGTCCACCTGTTCGTCTCCCCGCAGATCATGGGGTCCGACGCCGTTCCAGCCTTCCGGGGAATGTCCCACGCCATCCGCATGGCCGAGGTGGAAGTGGAGCGCTACGACAACGATCTGGGCCTCTGCTCACTGCTCAAAGACCCCTGGGAACGGGCAGGGAACGGGGAATAGGAACTAGCCGCGGGAACCATCCGCGCCTTCCAGGAGAAACTCCGCAATCGGATCCCAATAGACCGGTCGCGGCGTTCTGTAGGGCTCGTTGTGCCCCACGTCCGGATGCACAATCAGCTTGTGCGCACCCACGCAGCTTCGCGCCAGGTCCTCGGCCATCCTTACCGGAAATAGCGCATCCCTGGCGCCGTGCACAATGAGCACGGGAGCCGTGCAAGTCCGCAACGCCTGCTCTGTGTCCCAGATTGGCGCAACCGCAAATGAAAATGCCTTGGGTACAAAAACCTGCCGTGCCGCACCGCGCAAGGAGGTGAACGCAGCGCACAACACCAGGCGATTCGCCTGCACCTTTCCAACAATCGCAGCCGAAATCCCCGTTCCCAGCGACAAACCCAGCAGCCCCACCGATAGCGGCGCCGTCAACTGGGCAAGCAGGTCGAACGCGGCCACAGCATCCTCTTCCGCCCGCTCGGCCGTGAAGAATCCCGCGCTGCGCCCATACCCGGTGTAGTCAAAAACAAGCGAAGCCACGCCGCTGCTGGCCAGAAGCCTTTGCACGCGGCACCAGTGCTCCACCGTTTCGCCAATGCCGTGGCAAATCAGAACGCTGGCCCGCGCAGCCTGGTTCGCAGGGGTCATAAACACCGCGTCCAGAACCCGGTCGCCACTGGAAATGCCAAGCCTTGAGACTTGAGCCCCACCCGTGTCGAGCGGTTCGATCCGTGGAATCCTGCGCAGCAGCCTGTCGCGTGCGATGCATAATTGGCTCGTCGCCGTTACCGCGATGGTCAACATCAGGTTCTGCGCTCGTTCGCCCGTCATTCCAAGGTCAACCCCCGGCAAGAATACAGGAGCGGGTAAGAGCAAAGGCGAAAGGCAGGGAACAGGACGCAGGGACTAATGGACGTAGGGGCTAAGGGACTAAGGGGCCGGGGACGCGGGATTGAAGCAGCTCTCGGCCTTTGTGGTAATATCCGGGCAAACAGCTTCCCCTGGCTGTGGCGGAGGTGAACAATTGAGCGATTTTTCAAGACGTAGTTTTCTCAAGACGGGACTGGTGGCAGGCGCGCTGGCGAGTACGGGCACGCTGGCGATGGCGGAGCGGCGCACAGCGACTGACTGGTTGAGGCTTGGTCGCAGCGACGTGAAGGTAACGCGGCTGGCATTCGGCTGCGGCAGCATGAGCGGCGAGGTGCAGGCGCGGCTTGGGCAGCAGGAGTTTACGCGGCTGGTGCGCTACGCCTATGACCGTGGAATCCGGTTCTTTGAAACTTCGGAATCGTATGGTGAGACGCCGCGCATGTTGGGCATCGCGCTGAAGGGGCTGCCGCGGGAGAGCTATCGGATCATGCACAAGGTGAGCACCTATCACCAGGTGGACCCGCAGGCGAAGCTGGAAGAGTTGCGCAAGACTGTGGACACCGAGTATCTGGACATCATGCTGCTGCACTGGCAACATACGGCCACCTGGCCTGAAGATACGCGGCACTGGCAGGATGCGATTCTGGCGGCGGAGCAGAAGAAGACGATCATGGGCCATGGGGCCAGCGTGCATGGGTTGCCGGCTCTGCGCCAGGTGCCGGGAAACAAGTGGCTGGGGGTGGCCATGATCCGCGTAAACCACAACGGGACGCGCATGGACACCGAGGTTGCTGACGGGCCGGGGCTGGGCAATGTGAATGAGGTGGTGTCGCACGTTCAACAAGTCAAGCACGAGGGCATGGGCGTCGTCAGCATGAAGCTGATTGGCGAGGGCGTGTTCAACCGTGAAGACCGGCAGAAGGCGATGCGGTTCGCTTTCCAGACGGCGGGTGTGGATTCAGTGACGGTGGGCTACAAGAACACGCAGGAGATCGATGAAGCGCTTGAGAATCTGAACCTGGCGTTGGTGTAGCGACAGATGCAAAGTGCGGCTCAGTTTGTGCGGGAAGCGGTGAAGGCGCTCAAGCCGCTGGCGGATGCTCAGAAGGCCGTCGGCATGGCTGCTTACATGCGCGGCCAGTTTGTCTACCTCGGCGTTTCTACACCGGACCATCGTGCGGCCATTGGTCCATTGATCAGGGAATTCAAGCCGGAGAGCGCGGTTGAGTTGTGCGCTGCCGTGGACGCACTGTGGAAGAAGCGGGAACGGGAGTATCAATATGTTGCGCTTGGGCTGCTGGGTAGGTATAACGCGGTACTGAGCGCGGCGGACATGCCGTGGCTGCTGGGGCTGGTGCAGCAGAAATCCTGGTGGGACACGGTGGACTCGCTGGCCAAGACGGTTGGTGCGGTGGTCCGGCAGTCCGGTGCAAAGGGTAAACAGCAGATGGACCGGGCGGCTCGGCACAAGGACTTCTGGGTGCGGCGGATTGCTATGCTTCACCAACTGGGTTGGCGCGGTGAGACGGATACTGCGCGGCTGTTCGACTATGCGCGGCTGCTGGCGCCGGAGAAGGAGTTCTTCATTCGCAAGGCTATCGGCTGGGGGCTGCGGGACTATGCGTGGCACGACTGGCGGGCGATTGAGGCTTTTCTTCAAGCGGAGGGCAAACAGTTTTCTGGTTTGACACGGCGTGAGGCAGCGAAGAACATTCCGGCGCTGAAAGTGCGCGGCATCAAAATCGTCGATTAACCCGTGAATCGGCCGCTTGACTTGCTGGGTGGATTCCGGGTACTTTCGTCTTACACGGGAAAGGAGGTTGATCCAGCTGATGAAGATTGATTGTTCCAGATGTATCGTACGTGAGGTGACTGAGGCCTAGGGCATCGCGCCCCAGCCCCATTGTTGCCCCGGCGGGAACATCCGCTGGGAACTTGGCACTCGCGGCAGCGCGATGGCCTTAGTCCAATCCCAACCAGTCTACCGGCAGCGGCCTGAGCAGAGTGCTCAGGCCGCTGTTGTTTCAGGGCAAACGCATTTGGAACGACAAGCTCTTGACCTTGTGAGGGAGATGCATTTGAGGGTCGAATCGAGGTGGAAAAACAGAGCACGCTGGGATGGCTTTGGGTACGCGAAGTTCGATGTGCGAAAAGTGCCATTTTTCGCTCTAAAGTGCCAGTTTCGATGGTGTTTTTGGCGTTTTTTTGCCCGAAAATGGGGGTTTGTGTTTACCGATAGGTAAACAGGCTGTTTTCGTAACTCATTGAATCTGCGTTAGTTAAGCGGATTCTACCTTCGATTTTTTGACGAATTTGGGGTGGGGGGGGTGGGGTCTCAGCGTTTTTGGGGGTTTGAAGGCCGGAAAAACAGGGATCAGGGATCAGAAAACAGGGGCAAAGGCCGGGCGATGGAATTGGCGAGGGCGAGGGCGCGGGTTGCGTTTTGCTGGACGATTTTGGCATGCGAAACACCTCTACTAGGATTGTGCGCCAAAAGGGGTTAATTGCCTGCACTTGTGGTGTGGGTGGAAGGTGTTGGATTTAAGCAGGTTAGCAAAATTCAGTCGGGGGAAGGGCTTGCGTTTTTTGGATGGGGTAGGGGGGATCGGGTTGCAGGCCTGCCGGAAGGCACATTCTGTGGTTGGATCGATTTTCAAATGCGTTTGCCCTGGGGGTTGTTTTCTTCGGAGAGTTTTGAAACTTGTCTCGTTGTAGGATGGAAGCCAAGCCTGTTAAGGGGGTGCGGATGAAAAGGACGGCCTGGGTGCTTGTTTTGCTGACGCTGGCTGGGGCGGGGCTTGGTGCACAGGACGACACGCCGACTCCGGATGCGGATGGGGTCTATGAGCCGTACGCCGGCGTAAGACCGGCGCGGCTGGTTCAGGCTACCCCCGCGGTCGTTTTGCCGGAGGAGAGCCGGGCCGGCGGAAGACACATTTGCACGCTGAGCGCGGTGGTTGGCGTGGATGGGACGGTTTCAAAGATTGAGGTGGTGGGCCCCAAAAGCCCGCTGGACGATGCGGCGATTGCGGCGGTGAAGCAGTCGCAGTTTGCGCCGGGGACTTTGGATGGGAAGCCGGTGCCCGTGCGAACTTTTGTGTGGATTCCGTTTCTGGGCGCGGATCAACCTGCGATTCCGGTGGCCGGGCCGCCGAGAAGGATAGCGGGGTTTACGATGCCCAAGCCGCTGAAGACTGTGGAAGCTGAGTTTTCCGACGAGGCGCGGCGGAAGCGGGTGAGCGGGTCGTTGCTGGTTTCGTTTGTGGTGACAGAAGAGGGTTTGCCGGCGAGTTTGCGGGTTGTGAATCCGTTGGGGGCGGGGTTGGACGAAGAGGCGCTGAAGGCGGTTCGCCAGTTTCGGTTTTCGCCGGCGACGCTGGATGGGATTGCGGTGCCGGTGCCTTTGACGGTGGAGATCAGCTTTAATCTGCGGGGGCGGTACTGAAGGGGCCGCGGATGGATGCGATTCAGGCTGGCCTGCCGCGCATGCGGTAGACTCGGACGCAAAGCAGGGATTCGGGATTGATTGCGGGAAGGAAATTACCGGCTACGGGGTCGTGGAATCGTGCAACGCCGGGCGGGAACGCAAGTTGGTGATGATTTCCCCGCCCGTCATTGAATCCGCTACAGCGCTCAGTTAAGCGCGCGCTCCCAGCTTTCGCCGCGCAACGCCGGCAAGGCCCAACAGGCCGCTGCCCAAAAGCAACAGGGTGCTCGGTTCGGGAGTGGCAGTTGCTTCAACCTGATAGGAAAGGTTGTCTGTCTCAAATGGATTGCCTGTGGACGAAAGCGTAATGGATGTGATATCCGCGCCAAAGAAATCCACGTAGCCCACTGAATTTCCCCAGTAGGTATGAGTATTCCCATCGTATAACTCGTTACCGGTATAGGTCGCAAGCAGTGTGGCGCCGTCGTAGATCTTCACAGTGTTATCTGCGTCCGGAGATCCCCAGAGGAAGCCGACGTAGTCCACGGGCTTCGAGAAGCTGACCGTAAAGGCATCGCC
>Ga0302275_10000692_pt1 | contig 37779 bp, 25 predicted proteins | sample III_Bog_N2_2_FD_200229 | JGI IMG/M metagenome (GOLD analysis project Ga0302275, IMG submission 200229) | Peat permafrost microbial communities from Stordalen Mire near Abisko, Sweden - III_Bog_N2_2 | ecosystem: Environmental > Terrestrial > Soil > Wetlands > Peat | place: Sweden: Abisko... | reverse complement strand
TACTCCATTGCCACGGCCAGCGCGACACTGAAGGTCACTGAATCGGCTCCGGTGCTGAGTTGGACCACCCCTGCCGCGATTTCCTACGGCACGGCGTTGAGCGCGGCTCAACTGAATGCAACCGCGAACGTGCCGGGCGTCTTCACCTATACACCGTCTCTGGGTACAGTGCTTGCAGCTGGCTCACACACGCTCTCTGTCACCTTCACTCCGACGAACGCCACGGACTACTCCATTGCCACGGCCAGCGCGACACTGAAGGTCACTGAATCGGCTCCGGTGCTGAGTTGGACCACCCCTGCCGCGATTTCCTACGGCACGGCGTTGAGCGCGGCTCAACTGAATGCAACCGCGAGCGTGCCCGGCGTCTTTACCTATACACCGTCCGTGGGCACGGTGCTTGCAGCCGGCTCGCACACGCTCTCTGTTACCTTCACTCCGACGGACGTCGCTGATTACTCTGTGGCCACGGTCAATGTAACGCTGAAGGTCAATGAATCGGCTCCGGTGCTGAGTTGGACCACCCCGGCAGCGATTTCTTATGGCACGGCGCTGAGCGCGGCTCAACTGAATGCAACCGCGAGCGTGCCGGGAGTCTTTACCTATACACCGTCTCTGGGTACAGTGCTTGCAGCTGGCTCACACACGCTCTCTGTCACCTTCACTCCCACGGACGCCACGGATTACTCTGTGGCCACGGTCAATGTAACGCTGAAGGTCAATGATTCGGCTCCGGTGCTGAGTTGGACCACCCCTGCCGCGATTTCCTACGGCACGGCGTTGAGCGCGGCTCAACTGAATGCAACCGCGAGCGTGCCGGGAGTCCTAACCTACAGTCCGTCTTTGGGTACGGTGCTTGCATCCGGCTCACAGACGCTTTCGGTTACCTTCACTCCGACGGACACTGCTGATTACGCCATCGCCACGGCCAGCGTAACTCTGGCGGTGAGCCAGGCAACGCCGCTGATTTCGTGGGCGCCCGCCACCACTCCGATCTCCGTCGGCATGGCTCTGGGCCCGAACCAACTCAATGCAACGGCCACGGCTCCGGGCGGCATGGCGAAGCTGGCAGGCAGTTTTCTTTACACGCCGGCTTCCGGAACGATTCTCACCACGTCCGGCGCGCAGACGCTGTCAGTCACATTTACGCCCACAGACACTGAAGACTACACTACGGCCGAGGCCAGCGTAACCCTGACGGTGACGGCTTTCGGCGTAGTGGCCTGGGGCGATTCACTTACCTTTGGACGCGACGGCCTTATTGACGAGGGCGCTTACCCCAGTGAGCTTCAGCCGCTGATTACTATTCCCGTACAGAACATGGGCGTGAGTGCGCAGACTTCCACCCAGATCGGCGTGCGCGAAGGCGGAGTTCCGGTTCATGTCACGGTAGCCGGGGGGACCATTCCAGCTTCCGGCAGTGTCGTTGTTACATTCCCCACGAATTACGAACCCATAAACACGTGGGGACCTGCAGCGGGAGTTACCGGCACCATTCTGGGGGTGCATGGAACGGTCACGCTTGCTTCGGGCGTTTTTACATTCACGCCAACAACTCCAGGAAGCGCGGTAAGCGCGCCCGGGACTCCTCAGTTTGTCGTGGATACCCCGTATGCCAGCTATATTCCTGTCTTCTGGGAAGGCGAGAACAATTTCTTCGCGAAAGCGCAGATTCTATCCGATATAGCTGCCCAGGTTGCAACTGTGCCTTCCGAGCGCACCTATCTGGTTCTGTCCATCACCAACCGGGACGTCACGTCCGATTGGATCGGCGGTTCCGATTACAACGAGATTGTCGCTATCAATAATCAATTGGCAAATACTTACGGGTCGCATTATCTGGACGTCCGGCAGTTGCTGATTTCCCATTACGATCCGGCACTGGCAACGGACGTCTCCGACTACAATCACGACGTCGTGCCAACGTCGTTGCGCGCTGTCAGTGGAGCAGGAACGCTGGGCTCTTCCATCGGCCAGTCGGATAGCAGCTTTACGGTCAATCTGACGACCGGGACCTTTTCGGTCAATTCCATTCTGACCATCGACACTGGAGAAAATGCTGAAAACGTCAAGATTACAGCGGTTTCAGGCTCTACAGTGACCGTGACGCGCAACTACGGCGGACTCAACGCAGCGCACGCCGCCGGCGCGCCCGTGACGGAAGCTGACTATGTCCACCTGAATGCCCACGGCTACCAGATTATCGCCAATGCCGTGGCGCAATATCTGTCTGCGTATGACAGCCCAAAGCAATGAGGAACGGCCGTGCTCAATGTGCTCTCTGAATCACGGAATCCGTTCATACGGCAGATAGCGCGGCTTCCAGACATAGGCGAGGAGGCGCATCGTCTGGTGCCCATCCCTTAGGGGTTTTTTGATAGAAGGGTAGGAAACCGCCATCTCGACATGGTTCGCCTCTAGTTTTCGGTTTCTTCCAGAATTTGCAGAAGATCCCGGCTGCCATGCACGACCCGTTCGATGCGGACCGTGTCTTTGCGGATGCGGAACAGTATCAAATAATTGCCTACGGTGGCCAATCGCGCTTCTGCGCCAATCTCGGGCCGAAGCCGGTAGATTTGCGGTTGTTTGGCGATTTCCTTCATCCGCGGATGGAGCACACGAAGCATTCGCGCCGCATGGCGTGGGCTGTCTTGTGCAATGTACTCCGCGATTTCTCCCAGGTCGCCCGGTACGCAGGGGGATAAGCGGAGGCGCATTACCGGCCCTTCGCCTTGGCAAGCCCGTCATATTTGCTTTCCAGGCGGTCAAAAACCGGGCCGGGATCAAGCCCCTCGGAGTCGTCGGCAACCGCCTCATGCCACTGCTTGCGAAGGTCGGACAGGCCGTGTTCCCGCAAGTTCCGCTTGTACGTCCAGTCCCTCAGGGCGTCGCGGATGACCTCACTGTTGGATGAGTATTCTCCACCGTCTACGGCGCTGCGAACAAGTGCCGCCATTTCAGCCGGAAGCGCGATACTCAGTTTTTCGATGGTAGGCATGAGGTGCACCCCAGTAGTAAGTAATACTACCACAGCTTCCCGAAAAGCTGCCTTAAACAGGTCCAAAAGTCCGTCATATTCATACAAACTGAAGCCATTTCGAGGAGATTACGGAATCCGCTCATACGGCCGATACACCGGCTCCCAGACATACGCGCGGAGGCGCTCGCGCAGAGTCGCATCATCGACGGCCTCTGCGCTTCCGTCGGCCATGGCTTGCCTGGCGACGGCTTCCGCCACGACCAGGCTGACCTTGCGGCAGTCGGCCATTGGCGGCAGCAGCGGGGCGTCCTTGTCAGCGAGGATCGGCGACTGGCTGGCCAGCGCCTTGGCCGAGGCCATGATCATCGCATCGGAGACGCGCGTCGAGCGCGAGACCAGAATGCCCAGCGCCAGGCCGGGAAAGATAAACGAGTTGTTGATCTGCGAAATGCGCACCAGCTTCCCATTCACCTCGACCGCATCGAACGGGCTGCCGGTGCCTACCAGCGCGCGTCCGTCGGTCCAGCGGAGCAGGTCTGCCGGCGTGGCCTCAGCCTTGGATGTGGGATTCGACAGCGGGAAGATGATCGGCTGCGCGGTATGGCTGGCCATCTCGCGCACAATCTCTTCGGTAAATGAGCCGGGCTGAGCGGAGACGCCCACCAGAATCGTGATCGTGGCGTTGCGCGCCACATCGAGCAGCGAAATCGCGCCGGAGCCTGTGAGCTTCCAGCCCTCCACGTCGGCCTTCTTGCGTACCAGCGGCTCCTGGCCGGGGCGGATGCCCTCGCATCCCTCTACGAGCAGTCCATGGCGATTGAAGGCGTAGATGCGCTGGCGTGCCTCGGCCTCGCTCAATCCCTCCTCTTGCATGGCGGCAATCAGCAGATCGCCGATGCCGATTCCCGCCGAGCCGGAGCCGAACATGGCGATGCGCTGATCTTTCAGCGGGCGGCCGGTGGCGCGAACGGCGGCCAGCAGCGTGCCGGTGGTGACGGCGGCGGTTCCCTGAATGTCGTCGTTGAAGGTGCAGAGCCGGTCGCGGTAGCGCTCGAGCAGAATGGCCGCGTTGACGCCGGCAAAATCCTCCCACTGCAAAAGAATCTTTGGCCAGCGGCTCTCGACGGCGCTGACAAACTCCTCAATGAATGCGTCATACTCTGCTCCGCGGACGCGCTTGTGCCGCCAGCCGATGTAGATGGGATCGTCGAGCAGGCTTTCGCGGTCGGTGCCCACGTCCAGCAGAATCGGCAGGCAGTGCTCGGGCGGAATGCCGCCGAGAGCCGTGTAGAGCGCCATCTTGCCGATGGGAATGCCCATGCCGCCTGCGCCCTGATCGCCCAGGCCGAGAATGCGTTCGCCGTCCGAGACCACGATGCAGCGCACATCGTCATAGCGCGGATCAGAAAGAATCTGCTCCATGCGGTCCTTGTGGGGATAGCTGAGGAAGAGGCCGCGCGGCCGTCGCCAGATCTCGCTGAAGCGCTGGCAGCCTTCGCCCACCGCCGGCGTGTAGACCAGGGGCACCAACTCTTCGGTGTAATGCTCGATCAGCGAGTAGAAGAGGGTCTCGTTGGTGTCCTGCAGGTCGCGCAGATCGCTGTACTTGAGGAAGCTGCTTTCCCGGCCGTCCAGGGCTCGTTTGCGGCGTTGCCGCTGGTCTTCGAGGTTCCCGACATGAGGCGGCAGAAAGCCGTGAAGGCCGAAGGCAATGCGTTCCTCCTCGCTGAAGGCAGTGCCCTTGTTGAGCCGGGAATTCAGCAGCAGTTCGGTCCCGTGAAGACGCGTCCGTACCACGCCGCTGTTGGACTCAATAGCCAGGGATTCCTCACTCATTGCTGTCTTCTCCTCTTTGCGGGGCACATGGCCCAAACATCGATTTTACCTTCTTCTATCATTGGCCAAGATGGATGGCTGTGCCCCATAGTGATTCTTCCGGACTGATGAGCGGACCATCTGCCGCAAAACCCATACCCCCGGGGGGTGTAGGGGGGAGGGGGGTGAAACAGGGGGTACGGACCGGGCGCACTCCCTTCCCATGTTCATGATGCGCTGCTGAAGAGATAAGATATGCAATCCCGTTCAAGGCTTTGGCACTTTTTGCAGTTTCAGCGGAATTTTGCAAAGGCTCTACAGCTTTGAGTGTCTCCCCGGTCCCCAAAAGCGAGGATGTCATGGAACTTGACACCCTCGCTTTTGGGGACCGGGGATGTCGAGCATCGCCATTTGTACCCGGATTTGGCTGGTTCAGGTGGTGTCAAAGGCACACTCATCTCTGCCGCTGGAGACCGTGGCCGCCCTCCCATCTCCGAAAATCCGGAGATGGGAGGGCGGCATTCGTCACTCGTGAGAACTGGGCCAGCCGCTACAAATCGCATCTACACGAACGTAAGCAGCACAATCTCGGACTGTGTCCCTACGCGCATGGGCGGTCCCCAGGTTCCCGCGCCGCTGGATGTAAAAACTTGCATTGCGCCGAATCGTTGCAGGCCGTAGGTGAACCTGCCGAAGGCGTAGCGCGTGAACCATGTGAAGGGAATGAGCTGTCCGCCGTGGGTGTGGCCGGAGATCTGCAGGCTGATGCCAGCCTGCTCGACGATAGGCAGCCGATTGGGCACGTGCTTCAGAAGAATGCCGGCTTGCCCTGGAACCAGATGCGGACTCTCCAGAGTGGCGCGCAGCCGTATCGGGTAGTCGGAGTCGCCGTTGGAGACACCCAGAATCTGCAGGCCATCAATGGTGACTTTCTCGTTGGTGAGAACGCGGATGCCGACGCTGGTAAGAACTTCGCCGTAGTGACGGGCGTTGCCGAAGCCCTCATGGTTGCCGGTCGAGAAGTAGCTGCCGAAGGGCGGAGCAAGCGCGCGGAAGGGCGCGGCCAGTGGGGTTGCGTCAGTCTTGCCGCCGTCGAAAAAGTCCCCTGGGAAGAAGACGGCGTCCGGTTTGAGGCGCGCGGCCAGCGCCACGATGCGGCGGCTGAAACCGGGACCGTTGATGAGCCCCAGGTGCAGGTCGCTGACCACCAGAGCGGTGCGGCCGCGCCAGGACTCAGGCAGCCCCGGCAGTTGGACGGGGATGCGCCGGATGCGGATGAAACGCGCATTCACCATGCCGTAGAGACTGATCGCGACCGCCAGGCCGAACAGCGCCTCAGCCAGCAGCGGCCGGTTGGCGTGCATCCCCGCGAGTTTCATCACAAAGCTGGTGAGCCAGCAGAGACAGGCGGCCCAAAAGAAGAAGTTGAGCAGTCCGAGCCAGACCGCGGCCACCCGGTAGAAAAGCCTGACCAGCCAGTTGGCGTGGTAGAAGCCCAGCAGCGCGGCGGACATGAAACTGCACGCCAGCACGAAGATCGTCGTCCGCAGCTCCAGCGCTGTCGACGCGCTCATAGGCCACCAGAAGGCGGCCCATGTGTGGTAGATGAACCAGTGGGCAAGAAATAGGAAAATCTGCATGAAGGCAATGCCCAGAACTGGCCAAGCTTTCAACCTTGTATCTCCTTGTCTTCAATTCTTGCACGAGAAGCAACTTTCACGGGAGCGGCCTTGCCCGCTCCCATGAAACAATCGTCTTGAATGTCCAGTTCCCGCAGCGACGCGCTCGGCCTTTACATCTCGGTCCCTTTTTGCCGCTCGAAGTGTACCTACTGCAACTTTGCCTCGGGAGTTTACCCGGCCAGCGACCATGCGCTCTATGTGGATCGCCTCATCAGCGATCTGGCCGCGGCCCGCGCCTGGGCTGAGCGGAGGAATGCCGTCCTGCCGCGCCGGGTCGATACGGTCTACCTGGGCGGCGGAACGCCCAGCCTGCTCGCGCCGGAGCTGCTCTCGCGCCTCTTTGCCGCGGTCCGTGCGGAGTTCGACCTCGAACCGGATGCGGAAATCACCGTCGAATGCGCGCCCGGCCAGCTTGCCGAGCTGACGCTGAAGGCGCTGGTGGCCGCGGGCGTGAATCGCGTCAGCCTGGGCGCGCAGTCGTTCATCGACCGCGAGGTGAAGAGCTGCGGCCGCCTGCACAGCCGCGCGGTCGTGCTGGCGGAGATTGAGCGCCTGCGCGCCGCCGGCATCGATAACCTCAATGTGGACCTGATTGCCGGCCTCCCCGGCCAGACCTTTGCCTCGTGGGAGGAGTCGCTGGCCGTGCTGGCGGCGACTGCGGTTCCTCATGCCAGCGTCTACATGCTGGAGGTGGACGAGGATTCGCGCCTGGGCAGGGAAGTGCTTGGCGGAGGCGCTCGCTACCATGCGGACCAGGTCCCTACCGACGACGACCTTGCGCAAATGTATTCCGTGGCGATTGAAAAGCTCAGGCAAGCAGGCCTGGAGCAGTATGAGATTTCCAACTTTTGCCGGCCGGGAATGGAGTCGCGCCACAATCTCCGCTATTGGCAGCGGCGTCCTTACCTGGGGCTGGGCCTCGATGCTTCCTCCATGCTGCTGGAAGCCTCGCCCGCGGAAGAGGGCATCGAAGCTGGCCGCGTCCTGCGCTCGACAACAACCGATGATTTGAAGGAGTATCTTGCCGGAGCGCCGCTGGTGGAAGAATCGTGGCTCGCGCCAGCTCAGCAGCACGAGGAGGCGTGGTTTCTGGCGCTAAGGCTGAATGACGGCGCGAACGTCGCCGCCGTGGAACGGGAGTTTGGCCGGGGAATGGTCGCGCCGGCGCTAAAGGCTGTTAAGCGGCTGGCAGAGGCTGGGCTGCTTGTCTTCGACGGTCAAACGGTCTGCCTGACCCCGCACGGGCAACTGCTCTCAAACGATGTCTTTCAGGAGTTTCTGGACTTGAGGGCGGAAGAGGGGCCAGCAAACGAAGCCCTTCAACTGCCTGAGAAGCCAAGTGCACTCTCATCGCAACCAGCTCCGCCAGTCCTGCCGCGGCACTAACTCCTCTAACCCCGCTAACCCCGCTTCTCTACCAGGCCAGCAGTTCGTCGCCGGAGCTGGGAGAGAGGAAACTGACCGGCGCGGCGTTCGACTGCGGGCTGTCGCCGGCGCAGTGGATCGATTCCGGACCGCTTTCCTTGGCGACCAGCAGAGCCTCCTCGGACTCGCGCAGAACCACCACCGGGGAGCGGCCGCGGCTGGAGGCGATGCCAAAGCAGGCCGACAGGCGGATGGCGTCGCCATTGACGCGAAAGGGCACTGAAAAGACATCCATGCGCAGGCGCTCAGCCATCATCATTGCGTTATCGCTGCTGCAGCCGGGCAGAGCCAGAAAGAACTCGTCCTTGCCGGCGCGGCCCAGCAGGTCATAGCTGCGCTGCAGGCGCGCGGTGCGCCCGACCACCTGGCAGAGCAGGTCGTCGCAGGCTTCCGTGCCCAGCCGCGAGTTCCAGTGGCCGAAGTCGTCGATGTCAAAAAGGATGACGCACAGCGAACTGTTCATCCGCTGCACACGGTCGGTCTCGCGAAAAAGCATCGAGAGCATGGTTTCGCGGTTGTAAACGCCTGTCAGGTGGTCGGTCTGGGCGTTGAGCGCGGCAGCCTCGCGCAACATCTCAAGCTCGCGCGACATTCTGTGGCCGCGCAGCACCGTTTCTATCCGGAGCCGCAAAAAAGCCGGTTCCGTCGAGCGTGGCTCCAGGCCGTCGATAATGCCCTCGGCCAGCCGGTCAGCCCACTCCTGGGTCACAGTGTCCGAAATCAGGACAATCGGGAAGCGCCTGCCTTCCGTCTCGACGCGCGCGGCGGCCAGCAGTTGTCCCATCTCCATGCCGGGCAGGTTGGCGTCAATTAACGCCAGCGTGGGCGCATCCGGCGCGGTCAGGGCCGGAAGAGCAGCCTCAGCGGAGAGAAAGACTTCCACACGCGCTCCGTCAGCGGCAAGCACGGGTTCAATGGCTGCCAGCAAGGCGGGTTCAGCCGAAGCGAGCAGATACGTGGGTGTGGCGTGAGCGAGCATCCTCAAAACCTCGATAGGGGATGTATCGGCGATTATTAGAAATTATTTAGAGAACAAGCGAGATTTCTTGGGTGCTTGCAATGACTTTTGAAGGGGAACGCTGGCGCAAAGGTACCCAACCGTGTGCCGGATGTGTTTCCGCACGGCCAGGCAGTGTCGAACGAGTCGAAAGGGCGGGTGAAAATGAGAAAAGCGCATGCCTCAGGGGCTAAACAGGCCGCGGAAAAAGGCGTGTTTCCAGGCGAGAAGTGCGAAGAACATCCCGCAGAGGCTAAAGCCCGCCATTTATTTCCAATGACTTACGGCACGACTGAAGTCGTGCCCTGACGCTTCGTGCCTCTGCGAATGAGTTTTTCTCCAGCCTGTAAAACACACATTGATTTGAGGCTTATGGCAGTCAGGGCTGAAGCCCTGACCTACCAGCCGTGCCCTGACACAAAGCTGGCTTTTGAGACACGATCCGGTCCCGGTCGCTACAGAATCGAATCAAGCCATAGATTCCAGAAGCGCTCGGCAGCCGCTTCGAGTGCGGCAGCGTGTTCGCGGGCCGCGGACCGCAGGCTGGCGGCGGCCAGGCCCGCATGGCGCAATTCACAGGCATGGCCTACATACCAGCGTTCCAGGCCGGTAGCTGTGACCTCGGGATGAAACTGCAATCCCAGCGCGAAATCTTCTATCGCAAAGGCCTGGCTGTCATAGAGCGCGGACTTGGCCAGATGCAGCGCGCCTGAGGGAAGGTCGAGGGTGTCTCCGTGCCAATGAAAGACAGAGATACCAGGTTCAAGCAGCGGAGCGAACCACTTGGGCGATTCGCTATTCGGCGCGGCCTGGAGAGGCGACCATCCGATTTCCGCGCCCTGTTGGCCGGGGTAAACGCGAGAGCCGAGAGCCGCGGCCATCAACTGCGCGCCGAGGCAGATGCCCAGAATCGGCTTGCGCGCCTGTAATCGCTGGCTGATGCAGGCCAGCTCGTCCTTCAGAAACGGATAATCCTGCTGGTCGTAGACCCCGATGGGACCGCCCAGGACAATAAGCAGGTTGCAGGACTCGGCCTGCGGCAAGGGAAAGCGCGCCGTGGCCACATCGACGCTCTCGGCGTCGAAGCCCCGTTCGCGGAGCGGCTTGCCCAGCGAGCCAAGATCTTCAAAAGCAACGTGACTGAGCACGAGGGCGCGGCGTGAATGCGTCTGCATGAGAATAGTTTATGCGGACCGGCTTCCGGCTGTAATGCGGCTTCACAGGCTGCAAGAAAAACCTTTCTGAGCGGCAGTGCACAACTTTGGAGCATTTTCACTGTTCCTGTACGGTTGAATTCGTGGTTTCCCACCCATTTCACAAAGGACGTGAAATGGATGGGGCACGGAGCTTCCTTACACTATCCGTGAAAACGCTCTAATTGTGCCGTAAGTTGTGCCGGGGATCACTATTGGAATGTCAGATCCAGTCCTTTGCCGCTGTCGGGCAGGGTTGCCTGCCAGACATGGGTTGTGCTGTTCCATCTCGCGCTGACGGCTTCACCCGCAAGTTTGGCATGTCCGGCGGATGCTGGCCATCCGTATACCTCGACTGTGATCTCAGACCACCATGCCTTGTACTTCCCCTGGTGCGGACCCAAATGCACGTGGAGCGTATCGCGCTGCACAGAGCAAGTGCTCTCCATTCGCAGAAACGCTCCCTGCATGAAATCGTAGGACGTGCCGTCATCCTGATAGAGTGTTCCGCCGCAGTTGTCGCCCACGTATACGCGCAGAGTCAAAGGGCCGGCCGGCGTTTCCATGGTGCTTTGCGTCAGGGGCGCGATGGGAAGAATCGAGCCGCCTTTTACATATACAGGCAAGGTGGCGATGTTTGGTTCCACGATAAGCGGCCGAATCGCGGCAGCCTGCGCGCCCCTTTTCTGTTCTGCATCGCGGCTCTCCACGGCGGCCGGGCGATCGATTCGCTGGCCTGTCCAATAGTCGTACCAGATACCCGGAGGCAGTTGTACCTCATATTTGTCGACCTCATCCGGGTACGGCGCGGGCGCGACCAGAATGTCTGGGCCGAAGAGAAACTCGCCCGGCGCGTCCAGATCGATGGGATGCAGATCCTGCGCCGCATCGGGAAATTCGAGGAAGAGCGTTCGCTCGATGGGCAGCCCTGTCCGCGACATTTCCTCTGCCGTGGTGTAGAGGTAAGGCATCAGCTTGTATCGCTCTTCAATGTAGTGGCGGCGGATCGCCTCCTGCTCCGGCCCATTGACCCACGGCTCCTGATCATTGGTTCCGTTGGCAGTGTGATCCCGATCGATGGGCTGAAAGGCCGCAATCTCAAGCCACTTGGTCAGCAGATCCGGCTGCGGCGAACCGGCAAAGCCGCCCACATCCGCTCCACTCAGCGCAAAGCCGCTCAGACCCAGGTTTTCAAGCATCGGTGTGGTCAGCCGCAGGTGGTTCCAGGTTGAGCTATTGTCTCCGGTCCATGTGGCGGCGTAGCGCTGGCCGCCGGCATAACTTGCGCGAGTCAGCACAAAAGGACGCACATTTGGCAGCAATGCTCGCAAGCCATCGTACGTTGCGCGCGAATTCTCCATGCCATAGACATTGTGAATCTCAAGATGACTGGCAGTGCGCTGCCTGAATCCGGGCTCATTGATGCGATGCTGAATATCATCCGGCATTGTCTTTGTGGCTACGCCGAAGATGGCAGGCTCGTTCATGTCATTCCAGAAGCCTGCAACGCCATCGGCGACAAAGTCCTTGTAGAGCGATCCCCACCACGCGCGCGTCTGCTGCTGCGTAAAATCAGGGAAGACAGAATCACCCGGCCACACTTTTGCTACATAGGTCGAGCCGTCTGGATTTTTCACAAAATGATCGCCAGCCATTCCAGAGTTATAAGGAGCATACCCCGCGTCCGGCAGTTTTGCGATGTGAAGATCGGTAATCGCAACGACGTGAAAGTGCTGCGTAGCGAGATCCTTGATCATTTGCTCGAAAGCTGGAAATCGATCCCGGTTTACCGTGAATGGACGATTGTTCTGCTGATAATCGATGTCGAGATAGATTGCGTCCGCTGGGATTTTGTCGGCGCGCAGGCGATCCGCAATCTCACGCACCTTTGTTTCCGGGTAGTAACTATAGCGCGATTGCTGAAAGCCGAGAGACCAGAGAGGCGGAAGCGGCGTGGGGCCGGTCAGCCATGCGTAACCCTCGATAACCTGCTTCGGACCAGGCCCGTAGATGAGATAGTAGTCAACTGGGCCGCCGGGCGCGCCAAAGGAATAGGCATCGGCGAATTCCTTGCCGAAGTCGAAGCTCGCGCGCCAGGTGTTGTCAAACAACACGCCTAGCACGCGTCCCTGGTTCCACGAGAGAAAGAATGGAATGCTCTTGTAGATTGGATCCGTGGACTCCTGCCAGCCGAAGGCGTCCGTGTTCCAATCGGTAAAGGCCTGCCCGCGCCTGTCGAGCGGACCCGCCTTGTCGCCGAGGCCGAAGAAGTGCTCCGCCGGGGCCATGGTCTTATAGAGCCGGAAGGACGAGCCGTGATACTCGATGGGGCGATTATCCTGCTGAAGCACGTGGCCCGCGAGATCGCTCACTGTCAGCCGCATGTTGCTGTCGAAGCTCACGCGCAATGCATTAGTCCGGAAGCCTGAGCCATCCGGCGTGACTGGAACAGTTGCCGCGCGCGGCCCGGCCAGCACAGCCCAGGACTCGTCTTCCATGGAACTTCCATCCTTACTTGCGCGCACGCGCAGCACGTCGTCGCGCAATGCTGTTACTCTTATTGCCACGCCATTTCCGGATACCTCGATGCCATTCGGCATCTGACTTACCTGGATGTTAGTCAGATGAGTTACAGGCTCACTTTGCGCTCTGGCCTGCGTGGTAGAAAGCGCTGCGCCGATGGCGAGAAGGATAAGTCCTGTGCGATTCAGGTTGAAGCGTGTTGTCATTTACATTCCTCTCAGGCATCGAATAACTGTTAAAAATCGATTGTTGTGAAGACTTATCGAACCTCATAGACGGTCATCGATTCGGCGGGTTCTTCAATATTCAACTTATCTTCCTTGACCATCGGCGCTGTTCCGCCCGATGGCGCCACGGCGTGGAATTCCGAGCACCCGGCCAGCGGCGTGCCGTCCTCGGATAACTGAATCATCCGGTTCCGCGCCGCCTTGTTCACAACGATCAGAAATCTCTCTTTCGAGTGATCGGCCGAGCAGCCTGAGCCGTCCGTTGCTCGCACAAACGCGAAGTCCTCTGCCTCTGCCAGGAGGTTTTGCTCGATTCCTGTTTGCAGCGCCGTGTGCGCTGAACGCAACTTGAGCAAGCCGGAGGTCCAGGAAAAGATATCCTGTTCGGTGGCAGTGCGGCCCGCCTCGGTGAAGGCGTTGCGCGCGTCTCCGGCAAAACCCCCAGGGAAGTCGTGACGATTGTCCGGATCTTCGCCGCCTGTCATTCCAAGCTCATCTCCGGAATAGAACTGGGGCATGCCGCGCAGGGTGACAAGCAGGCCGAGCGCCAGCTTGAGTTTTGGCAGGGAACCGTTTGCCTCCGTCAGAAAGCGCGTGGTGTCATGGTTGTTGATGAAGGTGACCAGCCGCTCCGGATGCGGATAGAGCGCATCCTGACGCAGAATCGCGGCTAACTCCGTCATGGGTTTGCCATGAGCCAGCACGTCGCGCAAAGCGAAGTACACCGGAAAGTCGAAGGGCGTATCAAGCCCCGTGTCGATACCCAGATGCGCGGCTCCTCCGGCGAAGAACGAGGTCACCTCCGGATCGCGATGGAAGATTTCGCCTACGGTCGTCAAATGCGGATAGACGCTGTGGATTGTGGCATGAAAATCCCGCCAGAAGGCGCGGTCCACATAGGGAAAGGTATCCAGGCGAATGCCGTCAAGGTTGGCCGTTTCCACCCACCACAACGCGTTCTGTATCAGATAGCTCGCGACCAGCGGATTTTCCTGATTCAGGTCAGGCATGGCGTCGGTAAACCAGCCCGTGGTGATGGCGCTCCATGCCTGCCGTGGCGCGTGCGGGTCCACAAGCTGATAAAAATCGTGCTGCGCGGAGCGATGATTCTGAAGCGTTCCATGAAACCACTCCGGCGCGGGCGGATCGAGCACCCACGGATGCTGAACGCCGAGATGATTGGGAACCAGATCGATCACCAGCTTCATCCCCCTGGCGTGCAGCGCATCGGAGAGATGCCGGTAATCCTCGACGGAACCGAAGTGCGCGTCTACGGCGTAGAGGTCGGTAGCGGCGTAGCCGTGATAGGACTCGGGCATGGCTCCGTTGGAGGCAACCGGCGTGGTCCACAGCGCCGTGACGCCAAGCTGCTGCAGGTAATCCAGGTGTTGTTCGATGCCGTCGAAATCTCCGCCATGCCAGCCGCGCGCGGCGGCGCGATTGTAAGCTGGCTGATTGTTGGCCGGATTCCCATCGGCAAAGCGGTCGGTCATGATGAGGTAGAGCGCGTCGGCGGAAGAGAAGCCGCGATGAGCGTTGGGATCGCGCGAGCGCCGTGCCAGTTTGAAGGCATGACGCGCCTGGCCCTCGCGGTTCGTGGCCGTCACCCACAGAGTTTGCGGCGCGGCGTGGCTCGCGCGCAGCCAAAGAAAAGCCCAGTGGCCGTTGTCCGAAGTTTGAGTGCGGTCGAGCGTTACGCCGTTGCTGTCCAGCGTGAAGCGCGCTCGATTCAAATTCTCGCCATGCACCAGCAGCATGGGGTCGGGAAGACCGGCAAACCACCCCGGTGGATCGATCTTGTTGATACGCGGAGCCGCAGGACGCGGAGCAGCATAACTCGGAGCCGCAGGATGCGGCGCCTGCGCCAGGGATGCGGCAAGCGCAGTCGATAGCCAGAAAGCCAGTAAGAAACAACGCCGAAATCGCACAGAAGTTCTCCCAATTTCGCTTTCTCGTGAAGCGAGCGAATCATCTTCTTTCCTCGTGCTTCTGCGCGCAGGAGGAAGAGTGTTGTGGGGGAGGGGTAAGAAAGCCCGCGGCAGCTTGAGAGAAGCCGCCGCGGGCAGGTAGAAAATGCCGTGCCGGGATCAGAAGGTGAAGCGAGCCGCCAACTGGATCTGGCGATTGCTATAGACCTGAACACCTTCGATCTGGCCAAAGTTCCCACCGGTAAGGTTAGAATTCGGGTTGGTGAATTCCGCTGAGTTCAAGAGGTTAAAAGCGTCCCCATGCAGCTCCAGCACGTACCGATCTGTCAGGTGGAGGTTCTTCTGCGCGCTGAGATTGACTACACGGTATCCTGGGCCAAAGACCTGGTTGCGGCCGAGGGTTCCCAGACGCGTATAGGTAGTGGCGTTTGAAACGCTGCCGGTGACGGTGGGCGGGTTGGCGAATGAGGCCGGATCGAACCAGAATCCGGAGATGCCCTTGGGATACTTGATGGATGCAACCCGGTCGGGACGGTTTCCCGGCGCGGCTGTTCCCGTGGAGAGGTCGACCGGCGTGCCAGACTGAACCTGGGCGGTCAGGCTGGTCTGCCAGCCGCCAACCACCCATTCCATGGGCCGTGAGATCTTGCCGGCAAAGCGCTGGCCGCGGCCGAAGGGCAACGGATAGAGGATCGATGAACTGAAGACCTGGCGCTGGTCCTGGCTGGAGTTTCCATAGCCCGCCATCGGATTGTAATAGAGGGCCGCGCTCTGACCCTGAAAGGCTCCCGGAGAGTCGTCCAGCGTGTGCGACCAGGCATAGGAGAAGGTTCCGATCAGCCCGTTGTTGACGCGGTGTTCGGCGTGCAGTTGCAGGGCATCGTAGTTTGAAATGCCGTTGTAGTTGCTGTAGTTGATGCCCCCCAGCCCTGGGAAGTTCTGGGCTCCGGTGACAAACTGGTTCATGTTATACGGGTAGTAGGTCGACAGGCGGCTTCCCCTGGTTCCAACGTAGGCGATGTTCACCACATTGTTCGAGCCAATTTGCCGCTCGACCTGCAGGTTCCACTCCTGCACCATGCTGTTTTCATTGTCGCGGTTGACAGCGATCATGCTGGTGCCCGCCGGCGGGTGCGCGGGATCAAAGTTGGGGTAGCCGCGCGCCGGAAGAGGAGTTACGGCCGTGGTATTGCTCGTATAGCCGGTGCAGTTGTAGCCGCCGTCCCAGGCCATCGGTGATGGCGTGGCCGCGAGCTGGCCGGTGAAGGTGATGCAGTAGCCGTTGGTGGCCAGATAGCTATTGCTGCCGCCGAAGGGCGGCTGCTCTCCGAGTTGGTTGTTGATGCCGCCGTAGTCAAGGAAATAGAAGAGTCCGTATCCGCCGCGGACCACGGTTTTACCGTTTCCGAGCAGATCGTACGCGAAGCCGATGCGCGGACCGAAGTTGTGATAGTCCTGATTGATGATGCTCTTCGATACGCCGTTCTTCCCCGCAAGCAGCACAGTGCCAGTGGCCACGTCAAAGGCAGACTGCTGGTTGTGGGCTTCGTAGGGATGCGGCAGGAAGTCCCAGCGAAGGCCCAGGTTGAGAGTCAGGCGATGGTTAAAGCGCCAGTCGTCCTGCCCGAAAATGCCGTCTTCCTGGCCGATATTGGCGAAGTAGCCTGCCTGTGAGCCGATCTGGTAGTTATCCATGCCGCCGGCCAGCAGTTCGGCAACCTCGTAGCCGGTGAAATCGACTGTGCCGGCGTCGATCCAGAAGTAGCCCTTGCCCTCCTGGGGGTTGAAGAACGAAACCTGGCGGCGAAGCAATGTTCCGCCGAATTTGAAAGAATGCTTTCCGCGCGACATGCTCACCGAATCGGTGATTTCGTAGGTATTCTGAGGCACCGCGTAGAGGCCATAATCGCCGGTGTATTCCAGGTCGCCCTTCCAGCCGCCGATCAGGGCGCCTCCCGTGGTTTCGGCATTGATGTTGGCATTCACGATGCCAAGATCCTTCGATACATACTGGCCGTACATCGGTGGCATATAGCCGTAGTTGTCGCGGTTATAGGCAAGATGGCCTTCGTTCACGATTGTGGATGAGAAGATGTGCGTGTAGCCCAGATCGTAGCCGCGCGCATGGGTCGGATTGGTTCCGGTTCCTCCACCCGCTGGCAGCTTCTCGAATTCCGAGGTCTTGCTGTTCACCGAATTGTCGTAGCTGAAACGGATGAACGCCATGTCATTGGCTGTGGCGTTCCAGTCGATCCTGATGTCAAAGGTGTTGTACTTGTTGTTTTCCGACTGGTTGTCCAGGTAATTGTTGTGGTAGCGATCCGTGCGGGACGGCGGAGGAAAGGCATTGAGGTAGTTGACCGCGGCCTGATTCAGGCGGCCCGGAGCAATGACGTTGGGCTGCCCGTTATAGCTGAACTGTGCGGGCGGCGCTATTCCGGTAGGATCGCAGGTGCTCGGATCGAAGATAAACCCGCCTTGAGGGGCGCCTGCGGGGGCGTATGTGGATGCGCCCGCATAGGGGTGCGTGGCGCCCGTAGAGTCTGTATACGTGCCGGGGTAGCAGCGCGGATACTGTGTAGTGCTGCCGCTCGCCGATTCCATTCCAACACTGAGCAACTCGGAAAAGTCTCCGGTGCGCATCAGCGCGGTGGGAACCGTCAGGTAGTGCGAGGAGACGCCAATCTTCTCGCGGTACGCCTGGTAGTCGCCGAAGGCGAACAACTTGTTTTTCAGAATCGGCCCGCCCACCGCGAAACCGGGCTGGTTGCGGAGGAAGCCGCCGGCCGGCGTGGCCGGGGCGTCGTTGAAACGGTAATTGGGGTTGGCATCGAAGCTGCGATCGCGGTAAAACTCGAAGAGCGCGCCATGAAACTGGTTGGTGCCGGATTTGAGGGAGCTGACGACGATGGCCCCGCCCGCGCGGCCATATTCAGCCGGAGCCACGCTGGTATTTACCTTGAATTCCTGCGTTGCATCAACATTGGGGAAGAACAGAATCGTGTTCACAAGGCCGTCGTTGTTGTCCACGCCGTCCAGAATGTAGTTGTCCGCCTGGGGGCGAAGGCCGTTGACCGATAGCGCGGCGGCGCCGCTCTCGTTATTGCGGATCGTTTCGGTCATATTGCTGCTGCCGCCGCCGCTGGCTGCGTCGCCATAGGCGCCACGGGTCACGCCGGGGGTGAGCAGGGCAAGCTGACTGAAATTGCGGCCATTCAGCGGAAGTTCCGTTACCTGCGGACCTTGAATCGTCGCTCCAACGGTCGCGTCGGAGGCATCAACCAGGGGCGCCGTGGCGTTGACCTCCACGGTCGTCGATGCGCCGGCTGGGCTCAACTGGACCGGAATGTTCTGCGTCGTGGTAACGGTGATCGTTACCGCCGCCGATTGCGATTGAAATCCCTTTGCCGCGATCACGACCGTATAACTGCCGCGGGGCACAGCCAGAATATTGAATTCACCGGCGGCTGTCGATACGGCGGTAAGCTTGAGTCCGTTATCCGTATTCGTAGCAGTAACCGTGGCGCCCGGGATCACTGCACCGGTCGTGTCGGTTACTGTTCCGACGATACTTCCCGTGTCCGTCTGTGCGAACAGGCCGGGCAACATCAGGCAGGGAAGCAGGACCGCAAGGGCCATCAACAAAAGGCGAAAGCGGCACTGTTTGCCAGAAAGTGAAGCGGTTCTCTTGAACATCACGATGCCCTCCAAAACCAACGTTGAGTGACGTTGAAAGCTCAGGCGCAAGGATGGGCAGCTTGAATGCCTCTCCTCGTAGCCGAAGATGACGACACTCCGGAAAGGTAGCGATGGTCAATCCACATTACGCCAATTCGCCATCATTTGGTTATCTCTAACTAAATCGTTGATTATCTATTCCTTGCAAGATGTTTTCTCCTGAAGAATCGCCTCGCGAAGAGGCCTTCAACCGAAAAATGAGGCCACGTTTCCACTCTCCGGTATACTACGGGCGAGGATTTGCCGAGCAGTTATGGCTACGGAGAAACACAACAACGGCGCCAAGGTGGTGCAGTTCGGCGTTTTTGAGGCCGATCTGAAGAGCGGAGAACTGCGCCGTTCCGGTGTGCGCATCCGGCTGCAGGAGCAGCCTTTCAAGTTGCTCGCGGCTCTGCTGGAGGCGCCGGGCGATGTCGTTTCCCATGAGGCGCTGCAGCGTCAGCTCTGGGGCGCCGACACGACCGTTGACTTCGACCACAGCCTGGGAATCGCCGTCAACAAGCTGCGCGAGGCTCTGGGCGACCACGCCGAGAATCCGCGTTTTGTGGAAACGCTGGCCAAGCGAGGCTACCGGTTTATCGCGCCGGTCAAGACGATCGAGGCACTCGCCGGCGCGCAACCCGCTGCTTCCCTGCATGCCGCCTTTCCCTCCTCGCGAGTGGCAGGCAGAGTCCTTTGGCCTTGGATTGCGCTGGCGCTTGCCTGTACCTGCCTGGTCCTGGGGCTTGCTGTGTTCTTTCACACGCCCACCCGCAGGCCCTATCGGGTAGAGCAGGTCACACATTCCGGGCATGTGCTCACCAACAACCTGAACGATCTGGATGTTGAGAGCTTCTCCAGTTCCGTAAGCGACGGCACAAGGCTTTACTTTTCGCAGATGGATAACGGCAACCCCGTGCTGGCGGTCGCGCTGGCCGCCAATGGCGAAATCAGCCACTTCAGCCTGCCTTCTGAAATTGGCGCCCCACTAATTGGATCGCTTGCCCCGGACGGCTCTAATCTGATCATTCACAGCCATTTGCAGGCTGAGCCTGAACAGCCTCTTTGGATCGTGCCCACGCTCGGCGGCGCTGTCCGCCGCGTGCCCAACGTGCTGGCTCACGATGCAACCTGGATGCCCGACGGCCGCCGCCTGCTCTTCGCCAGCGGCAGCGAACTGACGATTGTGAATGCCGATGGCAGCGAGCCGCGCAAGCTGATCAGCGTGCCCGGCCGGGCCTTTTGGCTGCGATGGTCGCCGGATGGGCAGCATTTGCGCTTTACCCTCCGCGACCCCAAGCGCCAAACCACCGGGCTGTGGGAAGTGAATGCGGATGGAGGCAATCCTCATCCTCTGCTCTCCGGTTGGAGCCTGCCCGCATCAGAGTGCTGTGGCAGTTGGACCTCCGACGGCGAGGATTTTGTCTTCCAGTCCTGGCACAATGGCCATAACGATATTTGGGCGCTGCGGGAACGGCCCTGGTACTTGAGAGATCGCCAGCCCCGGCAGATCACCAATGGTCCGCTCGCCTATGAAGCGCCAAGTACCTCGCCGGGGGGCCATCGCATCAACTTCATCGGCGTCAACGTGGAGTATGAGCTGCTGCGCGCGCTGCCCAAGTCCGCTGCATTTGTGGGCCTGGAGCAGAATCTGAGCGCCGCGGACCTGGCCGAATACTCGCCGGACGGCCAATGGGTCGCATGGCTCAATGCCTCCGACAGTTCCCTCTGGCGCAGCCGGATTGACGGCAGCGAACGCATCGAGCTGACCACTCCGCCCCTGCGCATCTTTACCATGAAGTGGTCTCCGGACAACAAGCGCCTCGCCTTGATGGCCGAGGAACCGGGAATGCCCTGGAAGCTCTATCTGATCGACTCGGAAGGCGGAAAGCCTGTCCCGCTCCTCAACGAGGATCGCAACGAAGCAGATCCGGACTGGTCGGCCGATGGCCGCTCGATTGTCTTTGGCCGGCTGCCGGACCGCATGGACAGCCGCCAGCCCAAAGTCATCTACCTGGTGAACGTTCAGACACGCGAGGCGACCGAGATTCCCGGCTCGACCGGGCTTTTCAGCCCGCGGCTTTCTCCGGATGGACGCTACATCGCCGCGATCCGGCTCGACCAAAGGGCGCTGCTGCTCTTTGACCGGTCACAAGGACGCTGGACCACCCTCGCTACACATGGTGTCGGCGATCCTGTATGGTCCCGCGACGGCCGTTATCTCTACTTTCAGGATTTTCTTGAAAACGGCAAGCCCATTTACCGCATCGCCATTCCGGACGGAGAGGCAAAAACAGTGGCCACTCTCGCCAATCTGCGTCCTATTGCCGCCACCGACTACCGCCTGATCGGCCTTGCGCCGGGCGACCTGCCGGTGGTCAGCGCTCACACCTCCACCGTCAACCTATATAGTGTGGACCTGAACGAACACTGAGGGGCTTCCTGTTCGCTGAAGTTTTCCCGGCCCTTTGGCCGCTTCAGCGCTCCGCGTCCACGTTGGTTTCCTAGTCCTGATTTTGGGAGGAATCGAGGGTTTTCTCCGCGTCCGCCGGCGGCTTTGAGCGCAGCCGAGCGCGATACAGCCAGATGTGACGCGCCAATCCTGCGGCTGCAATGAGCAACGCGGCCAGCGAGACGAGAAGTGCGATCATCATCCAGCGCATGAGAGGCAAATTACGCTCATAATACCAGACAAACTTTCCAGACGACTTATATATTTGTATTCACCTTTTTGGGATTGAGTTGGTGAAAATGCGGGTGCAGCGCAGCGATGACGGCCTGAGGATTTTTGGCGATAACGGTTAGGAAGGCTCGGGCCGAGGACTCCGGGGTGCGCCGTCCACCCTCCCAGTGTTTGACCGCGTCCAGACTGAAGCCGAAGGTATCGGAGAATCGAGCCTGCGTCATCTTCAGGCTTTTTCTTATGTTCTTTACATCGACTTCGGCGGGCAGGTTGACCTTATAACCGGCTGTCTCCCCGGCCAGGAAGGCGTCCACTTCGTCCAGTCCGTTCATCATGTCCTTAAAGATGGTTGCCATCGCTGCCCTCCTGTAATTCGAGTAGATTTCATCGTTTTGTACTCCATTGGACACTATTAGTCAAGATTGTTAGACGGGGTCCTTAAGATCATGGCAAACAACTATCCTGTGCAAAGTGGAATGGAAGGATTCGGCTGCCTGGCGGTTCACCGGTTAATCTTGAATAGAGCAGCATGAAGCTGAAGCCGGTACACCGGCGCGGGGAGATTGAAAAATGACAACAGCGATCAAGTTTGGCACTTCGGGTTGGCGGGCGATTGTGGCTGACGAGTTTACCGTGGCCAATATCCGCCTAGCCGTGGCGGGGATTGCCGCTTTTGTGAAGACGCTACCGGAGCCGCATCGCGTGCTGGTTGGCCGCGATCCGCGCTTCCTGGGCGAGAGCTTTGTGGATGTGGCCGCGCAGGTGCTGGCCGGGGCCGGCGTCACGCCGATTGTGATTCCCGAGGCCGCGCCCACGCCCGCGATTGCCTATGCCGTGCGCGAGATGAAGACCTCTGGGGCCATCAACTTTACCGCCTCGCACAATCCGCCGCAGTACAACGGCATCAAGTATTCGACCCCCGACGGCGGGCCGGCGCTGCCCGAAGTGACCGGGCAAATCGAGACGGCAACGGCGGCGCTGCAAGCGAGCGGCGCAACGATTCCCACGGCAAATCCCCCTGAAGGGGGCTTTGAAACGGCCGACGTGAAGCCGGCCTTCCTGAAGCGGCTGGCGGAGCTGGTGGATCTGAAGGCCATTGCCAGCTCGGGCATCAAGATCGTCTACGATCCCTTCTGGGGCGCGGGGCGCGGCTACACTTCCGACATTCTGCGCGATGCCGGCGTGACGGTCGAAACGGTCCACGACTACCGCGACGTGCTATTCGGCGGTCATGCGCCGGAGCCCTCTGACGCGCTGCTGGGCGACGCCAAGGCGAAGATGAAGGAGATTGGCGCGCAACTGGGCCTCGCCACCGATGGCGACGCCGACCGCTTCGGCATTGTGGATGCGGACGGAACCTTCATCCAGCCGAACTACGTGATTGCGCTCTTGTTTGACTATCTGGTGGAGACGCGCGGCTGGAAGAACGGCGTGGCCAAGAGCGTTGCCACCACCAACCTGATCAATGCGCTGGCCGAGTTCCATAAAGTGCCGCTCTACGAAACGCCGGTGGGCTTCAAGTACATCGGCGAGCTGATTAACGGCGACAAGATCGCCATCGGTGGCGAGGAGTCTGCCGGGCTGACCATTCGCGGCCACGTGCCGGAGAAGGATGGCGTGCTGGCTGGCCTGCTGGTGGCCGAGATGGTGGCGAAACGCGGCAAGAGCCTGGGCGAGCAACTGAAGGAGCTATTTGCCAAGGTTGGTTCCTTCTATCCGCTTCGCGAGAACTTCCGCTTGACCCCGGAGGGGATGGCCGCGTTCACTCAGAAGTTGAAGGCCGATCCAACGGAGCTGAGCGGGCGCAAGGTGGCTAAAATTGTGCGCACCGACGGGATGAAACTGATTCTCGAAGATGGCTCCTGGGTCTGCTACCGCCTCTCCGGGACCGAGCCGGTGGTGCGGGCCTACGTCGAAGCGCGCAGCGAGCACGACACGGAAGCGCTGAAGGCCGCGGCCGAGAAGTTTGTGCTCAGCTAGAGTGTTTTTACTCTTGCTGTAGGGTTGAATTTGTGGTCTCCCACCCATTTCACAAAGAACGTGAAATGGATGAGGCACGGAGCTTCCTTATACCATTCGTGAAAATGCCCTAAGAGTCGATTGGATTTTATGCCGTACAAGAAAACAAAAAACCGGACAGGCGCAGCCGCTCCCGTTCCTATGCCCATGCGGACGCTGAACTTTGCGCAGCGGGCTTGGCGTCCGGCGGCCTCAGTGGTGGCCGTGCTGTTGGCGCTGCTGCTTGGCTGGCACGTCTTCAGCGGCAAGAACGGCATCTCCGTATGGGAACAGAAGCGCGCCGAGGACCGCGAGTTGCGCAAGGAGATCGACGACCTCAATCAGGAAAATGCGCGCCTGCGCAATCGCATCCAACAGCTCCAGACCAACCCGGACGCCATCGGCCAGGTGGCGCGCGACAAGCTGCACTACGCCAAGCCCAACGAAGTAATCGTCACATTGCCCGCGCAGCAGCAGCAAGCCCAGCCCGCCGGGGCGGGGAAGTAAGACTGACCCCTGATCCCTGACCCCTGTTTCAAAAATCCACATGCGCCCGCACCGACCCCACCCAGGCCGGGCCGCGGTCGCGGTTGTAGCCGGGGTTCGCGATATGCTGAACATCGACGGCATAGAACAATCCCCGCCACGCGTGCCAGTTGTAATAGCTTTCGACGATATTCTCGCGGCCGTAGTTGAGATTTCCGTCGCCCAACAGAAACCCGAGGCCGCCCAGTTTCAAATACTCCTGGTGATCGGCCTTGATGGCGTTCGAGACGACGGCCAGGCCGATCTTGTCCGCCGGGCGATGCCACCGGTTTCCCGCGTAGTCGGCGCCGGCCTCCGCAGTCTGGTCCACCTCGGTGTAGGCGAAGGACTCGTGCTGGCCCTCGTTCCAGCCGAAGCGCCCAAAGACGCGCAGGTTCTCCGTCAGCTCCTGCTCGGCGTTGTAGCCGAAGCCGTATTTCAGCGCGCTGAAGTGCTCGTGGAGAGTGATGGTGGGCGTCGGGTCGGTTCCGGCCAGGAAAGCATTGACCGCCTCGCGATACATGCCCATATGGGCGCGATTGGCGTAGAACAGCAGCCGCTCTGTGCCTTTGCGCTTGGGAACAAAGCTGTGCCGCAGTTCGAACTCGCCGTTCTGCGCATGAGCGCGGCTGAAGGACCAGTCCATGTCGATGCCGTTGGCCACCACCGGCATGGCGAACAGGCCATAGCGCACACTCCACGACCGGTCGTCGTACTCAATCATGCCGCCCACCGTGTAGCCGCGCGTGTCGGCGGCGTAGTCCCATGCGCCGTTGTTGTCTGCCGTCCAGTTCATGAACTGCAAGTGGCTGTCTGAACCGGGGCCGTTCACATCGAAGAAATCCGGCAGCGTCATTTTGCCCATGCGGAACTCGATGCGGCGCGCGGGCGTGCTGGGCGCCACGGCGAAAAAGCCCGGTTCCTGGCTGGCGGTCTCTTTTGTCAGGCCGATCACCTGGTGAATCTCGTAGCGGGCCAGATACGGCGCAGTGCCGAGGGTCGGATTGCGCACCACATCCAGATTCGTAAACCCGGCCAGCCCCAGCGCCTGGCTCAGGCCTCGTCCGCCAGAGCTTTCCACGTCCAGAATCAGGTCTGTGTTATATCGGACTGAGCGCGTCGGCCTGAGCGCCATGTAGAGCGTGCCCAGCAGGGAGGTCTTGTACTCGGCCGAGCTATGGAAGCTGTTCGTTCCCTCATAAAGGGAATGGAAGGGCAGGCGGCCCTGGTAAATAATGTTGGCCTGGCCGGAGAGCCAGTAGCGGTCGTTGCCGTGGTGCGCGGCCATCAACACGACAGGCGCATCCTGTGGGCCGCGGCCTTCCACGCCTTCCTCTGCTCCTGCGCCTTCAGCGTTGTCGCGCGCTGCCGCCAGCAAAAACTGGGAGACGCCTGCCTGTGACCTCTGCTGCGCCTCAATGATCTGGGGCTCGGGAGCGGGGGGCAGGGCATCCGGCGCCTGCGCGCGAACGGCTGCCGCCGTGCTTGCCAGTCCCAGCGCGACCAGCAAGCACGCAAGTCTGCGCAGGAGGTAAATGAGCGGTATCCGGCATGTGCGGCGGGTCGATACCATGAGAAGCTATCCAATCGTAGCGTGGGGCTTTGTGAATTAGGGATAAAATAGGAAGCGAAACCATACCCCCACTGAGTAGATACCATACCGGGGGAGGGTATTGTCAAGAAAGGGTACGATGACCCAGCATGAGCGCGAGAAGGTCAAGTTGTTGCAGAGATTGAGAAAACTGCGCGGGCAGTTGGATGCGGTTGAGCGGGCTTTGGTCGCCGACGAGAACTGTGGCGGGCAACTGATGCTGCTGGCCGCCGTGCGCGGCGGCGTGTACGCGCTGATGGGCGAAGTGCTGGAGGATCATATCCGCTTCCATCTCACGGATGAAGCCAAACAGCAGATCAGCCCCGAACTGGCCGAGGACCTGATCGACATGGTGCGCGTCTATCTGAAGTAACCTCATTTGAAAACGAGTGCCGTGCCGGATTGGACCATGGGTGTTCATGGGTCATCGGCATATCCGCGGCTTATGGCAGGGCACTGTCGGGCAGGGAATTGTCGAGGCTTGGTTGATTCCGGATAGGCGAAGGAAAGGTCCACGACCAGGGGTGGCATTCGCGTCCAGATTGCCGGCGCCGCGGCAATCTGGACGAATACCGAAACTTACCTTGTGCTGGTGTCGATTCTGATCTGCGTCTCCTTGCTTGAAGTCATCTCCAAATACAGAACCAAGCTGTCTCCCTCAAGGTGGTGGATATACCCGATGCGGACGGGAGTATCAGACTTTGCGCCCTTGCTCCCAACTGTCACCTTGGCCGCGCCGTTCCAGTTCTCAATCACAAATGCCGGATTCACCAGCGGACTGCTCTCGCTTGCCATCAGCTTCAGCGTCAGCCCGCCCGCCTTTGCTGTCGCGCTGCGATGAACCACAAACGCGCGCTGCGCAGGGTCGTACGCTGCCCCGCTGGCGTCTCCCGCCGCCACGGTGATCGCCGCCGGTGAAATCCACGACCTTGCCAGCGGCAGCAGTCGTGCCGGCGGCAGTGCCGTGAGCCCATTCAACAGCAGCTTGGTTGCCGTCTGATTGGTCTTATCGTACTCATCCCAATGGATATGCGAAAGCGACGAGTGCGAAGCACGGTCAGCAGCCACCGCGGGCCGTCCGCTTGACGCCGGCTGAGCTACCGGCCAGTGATTCCACCAGGTAAACATGGAGTAACTCTTCGAGTCGTTATACGCGTCAAAGTGAGCGCCCCTGGGCCAAACAACCTCAAAAGGTTTTTCTGCCGATTTCAGATTAATCACTTGAATGTTAGCGCCCGCGGGAAGATCCAGAATCCTCTGCACCTTGGGAAAGTCAAACGAGTCATCTGTCTTCTGGGCCCACACATAAGTGTGCGTCTCTCCGGCCATGTTTTCCAGGGTAACGGCGGCGGGGTCGATGTTATCCTCGGGCCTTTGTCCCGGTCCGTTGATAACAATGGACTCCTGCCACTCGCGGGCTGCCGGAGGCGCGGGGTCAGGATCTGAACTCCAGATCACCTGCTTCCTTACCGCTACGCCGTCCGGATAGACGGTCCAATACTCGTCGGCCCAGTCAAACCACCCCGTTTCCGGATCGGCGAAGGCGCCTTTGTAGTTGCGCGCTTCGGCCAAAGCATATCTCCAGTGCACCATCGCCCGGGCTGGACTCGACTCCAGGATGCGGACGCGCGAATAGCGGCTCTGCTTGTCTGACATGGGCTCGCAGTCTCCGCCATCGACGCACTTCGGTCCCCAGGTCTCAAGAAACTCGTCGGTATACCATTTGCCGTTTCCCGTTACCCATGCGGGAATCAGATTGGTTCCCTGCCAAAACACCAGCCGCATGGGTGACCGCTCAAACCGCACCACCACATCGGAGTCCGGCCCGATTCGCCGCGGCCGGTCCCACGCCGGAGTGAACTTCAGCGACGCATAGAATGCGCCAAAGGGTCCCGCTCCCGGCGGCCCTGAAGGCATCACCGCATAGGGGATTACCTCTCCGGCAGGAGCCTTCGCCTGCGTAAAAGCGGCCTTCTCTTCCTCTGCGGTGATAACGTGATTCAGAACCTGGACTTCATCAAGGTATCCGTCGAAAGAATATTTGATAGCATCCTGCGGGTTGGTCAACCATGCCGGGAACGGCAACTGTGGCGCTCTCACCCGGCCCACATAAAGGTCGTCGCTCTCGGCCTGCGCAAAGGGGCCGCTGGCCTTGAGTGCCGCTTCTGGCTTACCGTTGATGTAAATCGTCATGCTCTCGCCATCAAAGGTGGCTGTGATTAGAATCCATTTCTTCAGCGGCAACTTGCGGGTGGTGACCAACTGCTGCCATACCCCGCTTGCGGCTACATTGAAGCCAACGTGCCCAAAGGCGTCAATCCCGAAGAAGTATCCGACCTGGTTGTCTTCGCTTTGGTCAAGGATGGGAACCCAATTCCATGGATAGTTATCCAGCGCCACCCATGCCGAGAGGCTGAATGCATCGCCCAGCGGTGGCACGCTCTTCGCGGCCCGCACCAGTCTGGTGGAGTAGCCGTCAAATTGCAGAGCCTGCCCCTGCACTCCCGTCACACGATTTGAGAAGCCCTCAACCCGATCGTCCATGTTGCCGGCTGAGTCATGCACAACAGCTCCCGCGGGTTCATCAAAGCTCCAGGCGATGCCATTCGACCCCTTCTGCGATTGCAGGTTTGCACACAACGCCAACGGCAGCGCGGCCATGCAGACCACCTCGCGAAGCAACCTGTTCAGTTTCATTTTCAGTGGGTCTTCCTTTCATCCGGCCGGGCAGTTCAATGGCAGACGATTTCTGCTCGATGATCTGGGATTTTACGCTGCGCGTTCTTTGGCTTGCAAACCGTCCGCGATGCTTTCGCAGATATAAAGTCCAGGCCGCTGGCAGAGCGCATGTATGTTAGGAATTCAATGATTCCCAGAGTTAATAAAAGTCGCGGAAGGCTAATTTGTGAGCGGCCTTGGTATAAGTTGGGTTTGCGGCGGCAAGAAAAAACTAAGTGGCGGAAGCGGTGCGCATGGCTTCAAGAGCGGCCGTCAAATCAGCGCCCAGCGCGGCCTGCGCTTCCGCGGTCAGCTTCTTGTCCTGGCTGGTGAGATAGAAGACGTCAATCGCGGTTTCGCCTTCGGTGTCGATGAGGGCGACCTTGATGTTGCAGTCGTTCCGGTTGAAGGCGAGGGCGATCTGGCGCAGCAGGCCGGGCAGGTCCTGGGCCACGACTTGCAGAATCGTCGCGTGCGATGAAGACTCGGAATCGAATTCCAGGCGCGTGGAAACCTCGACTTTGAGGTTGTCGGGATTGTTCAGGTGGCTGCGGGCTTCGAGCAGTTGCTCAACCGGCAGCTTGCGAGCGACCACGTCGTGCAGGTACTCGCGGAAGCGATCCCTTTCGCTGGGGTTCAGCTCGAGGGTGCGGAAGCTGTCCGTGAACTGGAAGCTGTCAACGATGACGCCATTGTCATTGGAAAACGCGCCTGCCTTGACGACATTCATGCCCCAGGCTGCCAGTGCGCCGGCCACGTCGGCAAACAGGTGCGCGCGGTCGTGGGTGATGACAGTGAGATCGAAGAGTTGGCGGTGGGGGTGAAGATCGAGCTGGACGGGGTCCTGATCCAGATTCAGGGACATTAGAAAGTGGTCCCGGATTTGCTCGGGGAGGCGGGTTTGCAGGTAGCGCTGGGGCAGGCCTTCAAGGAATTGCTTCAGCTCTTCGGACTGCGCGGCAGGCACCATGGCGCGAATGCGGTTGAGCAGGGTGGGGTTGATGGCAGCGCGGTAGCGGACCTCGTCCACGGAGCGGTCCATGAAGTTGGCCGTGGCCATGTAAAGCTGCCAGAGGTTCTCGGCCTTCCAGGGCGTCAGCGCATCCGGGTTGACGGCCTTGATGTCGGCGAAGGTCAACAGGGTGAGCATTTTGAGGACCATGGGATTGCCAATTTTGTCGGCAAAGCCGCGCACGTTTTCAAGGTCGAAGACGTCCCTGCGCAAGGCGTTGGACATTTCCAGGTGAAGGCGGATGAGATCAAGGACGGCCTCCCGCTCTTCGCCGTCGAATTCCAGGCGCGCCAGAAAGGCGTCAGCCAGTTCGACGCTGGGGGCGACGTGGTCTTCGCCGCGGCGGGCCTTGCCTGTGTCGTGGAGAAGCAGGGTGAGCAGGAAAAGGTCGAGGCGTTCGATTTCGGGCAGTAACTGGGCCAATTGCCGCTCGTAGTCGTTGGCGGGCTGGCGCAGGGCGTGAACGTTGTCGATGGTCAGAAAGGTGTGCTCGTCGACGGTGTAGCGGTGGTAGCTGTCGCGGATGACCAGCGCGTCGATGCCGTGAAACTCCGGGACGAGCATTTCAAGAATGCCGAGGGCGTGCATGGTGCGCAGTGCGTGGGCGGCGTGGGGCCCCAGCAGCACTTCCCGCAGCGCATTCCACAGGTACGGTCCCTCGGGGATGTGGATGGCCAGGGCGGGCAACGCGTCGGAGATGCGGTCTTCGGCCGCCTGCGAGAGGGTGTACCCGTGGGTGGCCATCAGCGAAAAAATGCGCAGGATGGAGCTGGTGTCGTTGAACTGCGCGCCAGGAGCGATGTCGATGCGGCCCTGGTCAAGCAGAAAGTCCGTTCCCGCAATCGCAGTTTGGCGGCGGCGGAACTGGCGGTAGAAGCTGACTGGCGCGGGCAGGCTCTCCATAAGCAGCGCCGCGCGGCGATAAATGACGCGCGCATGACGATAGTAGGTGCGCATCCAATAAGCTGGATCCGCGGTGCCACGCGTTTCCAGCCCAATCGAGTTCGCCGCCGCCTCGTCCTGCGATTGCCAGTCGAGGGTATTGTCGTCGCGCCCGTGGCGGAAGTGAAGGAAACATCGCGCGGCGGCGAGGAAGTCGAAGGCCGCCTCGGCATCGCCACGGGCGCTCTGGAAGACGCTGCCACGGTGACGGGGCCACTCCTTGGTTTCCTTGAGTTGAAAGAGGAGGGCGAACCAAACGGCGAGGTGGTAGTCGCGCAGGCCGCCGGGACACTCCTTGACGTTGGGCTCCAGGTGAAAGATGGTATCGCCGAATTTGGCGTGGCGCACGCGGGCGATCTCGCCCAGTTTCTGAGCGATGGTGTTCCACTCGCTCAGCACGAGGTTGGGCAGGACTGTCTGGTGGAGCTGCTGGTAGAGCTGGAAGTTGCCGGCCAGAAAACGGCGGTCGAGCGTAGCCAGGGTGAACTCGAGGTTTTCGGGGTCGAAACGGCCGGCTTCCTTCAAAGTGCGCGAACAGGGACTGGCGCGCAGGCCGATGTCCCACATGCCCTGGACAAAGGCGCGGACCGTTTCCTTGGATTGTGCTTCGGCTTTATCGTCGGCAAAGGCGAAGAGAATGTCGATGTCGGAGTATGGGAAGAGATCCTTGCGCCCATAGCCGCCCAGAGCCAGCAGGGAAACACTCTGCGCGGAGGGGCTGGCAAAGACGCGGCGCCACATCTCGATCAGGATGCGGTCCACGACCGCAGAGCGGCGGCGAATGGAGGCCGTGCCGTCGCCGGTGCGCTCATAGGTCTCGCGCACAAGCGTCATCTCCTGCGTATACTGCTCCCGAAGATCGTCAACCGCTAAAGCGACTGGACTCATGAGTGGTTGTTCGTGGCTTGCCGAAGCAAGAAAGGATTATTAACAGAATAAGCGAAGTTGGCGCGGATGGGGGATTTTTGCTCGCATGATCCCGAAAAATGGGACGGGCTGACACAGCGATCTGTTTTTTGAGGGGCTGAGGGGAAGGAATATTGGAGGAATTCAGAGGATATCCGCCCTGTAGAGGCCGGTTTTGGTTACTCCGGATGAGTCCGGAGCAAGCCAATCGGCGTGAGATGTTTTGAGCGATTCAAACACGGAATCGTACAGGATATTGCGCAGGTCTTGTCCGGTTGGAATGGGCTGCCGAAGTTGCCCGGCAAGGCCTGCATTCCGGCTTCAATGCCGAAGGTTTGCCCAAACGACACACCCTGCGGCTATCCATCTGGCCGCCAAAATTGGTACTCTGTTTGACCTTGGACGGGTGTCCAAAGAAGCAACAGCAATTCCGCTCGTTCTTCGCTAGAATGGTGGGACCGGGCAAATTCACGGTTCCCGTAACGCGGGGTCGATCTCAGCCGCAAAATGCGACCCCCAGCAACGCGGCGAGGACAGAGGATTCCTTGCACTGCGCGAACAGTGAAAATGAGCTTGTTACACGACGTGCTTCAAGAGCAGCCATGAATGCGCTCTCTGGCGGCCAGGGATAAGCTGTTCGGCCAGGAACGCTGAAAGAACATGGCAAGATGAGGCCGTCGCGAGGAGGATACCATCAGCGCACGAATGCGGTTGGGCGATCTGCTAATCAACGCGAATCTGGTCACGGTTGAAGAGGTTGCAGCCGCACTGGAGCGTCAGTCCAGCAAGGGTGGCCGTCTGGGCGACAACCTGGTGGCGATGGGTATTGTCAACCAGACAGTTGTGGATAGCTTTCTGAAGCGCATTCCCGCCGAGCCCGTTGACCTTGAAGCCACCGGAATCGACAAGCTTGATCTTATGGGCTTGTTGATGAAGCTGATCTACGTGGGCCGCCTGGAAACCTGCCGTCAGTTTGTCGATGCCATCAAGCTGCCTTACGTTCTTGTGACCGATCTGATCAAGATGGCCATCGACCGGCAACTGCTGCGCGCGCTGGGCATGCGCGATGCCTTCAGCCCGATCGACATGCGCTACACGTTCACCGACGAGGGCAGGCGGTGGACGATCGACGCCATGGACCAGTTGCGCTATGCGGGACCCGCGCCGGTCACCATAGAAGATTTTTCTTACCAGGTGAACCTGCAGAAGCTGACCAATGAGTTGATCACTTTCGAGCGCATCCATAAATCCCTTGGTGAACTGACCTTCGACGACAGCATTCTGGAACAAAGCGGACCGGCGCTGAACTCGGGCCGGGCAATGCTTCTCTATGGCCCTCCGGGCAATGGCAAGACCTCGTTCGCACACGCGCTGGAAAGCGTTTTTAGCGATGTGATCTACGTGCCATACGCAATCAGCGTTGAGGGGCAGATCATCCGCTTCTACGACCCCAGCGTTCATTTCCAGGTGAGTCCGGCCAGACCGGACGAAGAAAGCGGGGCCTCCTTTGTCAGGGCCGAGGAGTATGACTCGCGATGGGTTCCCTGCAGGAGGCCTTTCATCAGCACGGGCGGCGAACTGACGCTGGATATGCTGGACCTGCGCTATGACGCCACGGGCCACTATTACGAAGCGCCCCTGCACATGAAGGCGCTGGGAGGCTGTTTCATCATCGACGACTTCGGCCGCCAACTGGTCAGCCCCAAAGCCCTGCTCAACCGCTGGATTGTGCCCCTGGAGAACCGCGTCGACTACATGAAACTGCATACCGGAAAGAGCTTCAGCCTCCCCTTTGAGGAGCTGGTTATCTTTTCCACCAACCTGGAGCCGGAAGACCTGATGGACCCAGCCTTCCTGCGCCGCCTCCCCTACAAGATCGAGATCGGAGCGCCGAGCCTGGATATATACAGGCGCATCTTCGAAAAGGAGTGCGCGAAGCAGGGAATGGCGCTGTCGGAAGATGTATTTAACGCTATTATATGGAGACTCAAGGCGGAAAAGGGGCTTGGGCTTGCTTCCTATCAGCCGAAGTTCCTTGTTGATCAGGTGGTGGCTACATGCCGGTTCATGAAGGTGCCCCCGCATTTCGAGCCGCGGTTCATCGACTATGCGCTCAATAATCTGAAGGTGCGGCGAAACTCGCCGCCCGCCCCGACCGAAGCTTCCGTCACCTAGAGCAGTTTGCGAATTGCTCTAGACCGGAGGCAATTCGCCAAGTGGCTTTTTCCTCAAGAAAAAGCCACCTTTCACTGCTCTAAACAAGTCACGTTAATTCGCAAACTGCTCTAATGAGACAATGCGCCTCAGTTCTGGCGGGAACTGAGGCGCATATGGGACCCGTTTTCAGATGGCGGCTTCTCCGCGTTCGTCATTGCGAATGCGGATAGCGTCGTCAACGCCGCTGATGAATATCTTTCCGTCGCCGATGCGGCCGGTGCGGGCGGCGCCGATGATGGCCTGCAAGGCCTTTTCCTTCTGGTCATCGGTGACCACGAGTTCAATCTTGATCTTGGGCAGCAGGTCCACCGTGTATTCGCGTCCGCGGTAGAACTCGGTGTGGCCCTTTTGGCGGCCATGGCCACGGGCTTCCAGGATGGTCATACCTTCGATACCTGCTTCGAGCAGGGCATCTTTGACGGCATCCAGCTTCGACGGTTGGAGAACGGCTTCGATCTTGAGCATACGCAAAACGCCTCGTTTGACAGCGTAACAGGCTGGGGGGCTAGTTGGGCTAGTCCCCCGGATTATTTGATCAAAAGTACCAGAGTACGAACCTTACGAGTTGAGGTCGTAGCCTTCCTCGTTGTGCTGCGAGAGGTCGAGGCCTTCGGCTTCCTGTTCCGGCGAGAGGCGCAGGCCGACGAACTTGTCAACGACGAAAAGCAGCGCCAATGTGCCGACGATGGAGATGGACCAGGCAATCGCGACACCGGCGAACTGGTTGAGCATTTGGCTCCAATGGCCATCGATGGCGCCGGAGGGCAGCGGGTTGCCAGCCGAATCCTTGAAGACCGGGTTGATGACGCTGGCGGCGAAAAGGCCGGTGAGCAGGGCGCCTAAGGTTCCGCCGGCTCCGTGGACGCCAAAGGCGTCGAGAGAGTCGTCGTAACCGAAGAAGCCTTTGACGATGAAGACCATGAAGAAGCAGAAAAAGCCGGCGAGGAAGCCGATGGCCAGGGCGCTCATTGGCTGGACAAAACCGGAGGCCGGGGTGATGGCTACCAGCCCGGCAACCGCGCCGGAGATGGCGCCCAGGGCGGTGGGCTTGCCGTTGCGAATCCATTCAGCGATGGACCAGCCGACGGCTGCAGCGGCGGCGGCGAAGTGAGTATTGACGAAAGCGCTGGTGGCCAGCGAACTGGAGCCGAGAGCGCTGCCGGCGTTGAAGCCGAACCAGCCGACCCACAGCAGACAGGCGCCGATGAAGCTGATCACCATGGAGTGGGGCTGCATCTTGGTGTAGGGGTAGCCTGCGCGCTTGCCCAGGTAGATGCAGGTGACCAGCGCGGAGACGCCGCTGGTGATATGAACGACGGTGCCGCCAGCGAAGTCGAGGCTGGGAATGTGGCCGCCGGAGGCGTTGAGCAGGCCGCCGACGCCCCAGACCATGTGGGCCATGGGGCAATAGACGATCAGGGACCAGAGCGAGAGGAAAAGGGCCATGGCGCTGAACTTCATGCGTTCGGCAAAGGCACCAGTGATCAGAGCCGGGGTGATGATGGCGAACATGAGCTGGTAGATCATGAAGGTCTGCTCGGGAATGGTGGGAGCGTAGGCGGGATTGGGCGCCAGGCCGACGCCGCGAAGAAAGAGATGTTGGAAATCTCCGATGAAGAGGTTGCCAGGACCAAAAGCCAGCGAGTAGCCGACAACGGCCCAGATAATGGTGACCAGGCCCATCATGGCAAAGCTCTGCATCATGGTGCCGAGGACGTTCTTCTTGCGGACCAGGCCGCCATAGAAGAGAGCCAGTCCGGGGCCGGTCATCAGCAGGACCAGGGCGGCGGAGGTCAGCATCCAGGCGTTATCGCCAGCCGACTGAGCGCTGGCGCTGGCAGCCTGTGCAGACTTGACGGCTTGCTGGAGGGCTGCGATCTGGGCTTGTGTGTCCTGGGCTGCGGGTTGCGCCAGAGCCAGGGACGGGATTCCCAGAATGGCGGACAAAAACGAAAGTTTCATTCCACAATGCATGTGTTTCTGCTCCCAAAAACGATGCGATTAGCAAAAGTCTGGCGCTGGGGCGGGATTCCGGCCGGCCCTTTGGGTAAAGCGAAGAAAGATGCTCCGGCTGCGCAAGTCTGCGTGGGTCGAGACCGATGCCGTAGGAGAAAGCTCAAACATGGCAATCAGGCATGGCTTGGCCCTACCCGCTAGAGTATGAATTAAATTCATCCGTTACATAAAAAGATTATGGTGGCGCACATAAGGAATCCGTGAAGAAGTCGCAAAAAACGGCCAAAAGCTGCGGATGAGCATAAAAAACTATTGCAATTTCATCATCTTTGCGCTGAATGAATCTCTTCATTGCCCGGCCACGAGGTCTTTATCGAGAGGCGCTTCTGCTGAGAGAAGAGGCCTCTCGAAGAAAGCAGGCTTGGTCTGTGCTGAGGCCATGACGGTTCTGGCCAAACGTCATAGAACGGAATCGCCGCGTTCGTCGTTGCGGATGCGTATGGCGTCCTCGAAACGGCTGACAAAGATTTTTCCGTCGCCGATATGGCCGGTGCGAGCGGCGGCGAGAATGACCTCAATGGCCTTTTCCTTCATGACGTCCGCGACAATCAATTCGACCTTGATCTTGGGGACAAGGTCGACCGTATACTCGCGGCCGCGATAGAACTCGGTGTGGCCCTTCTGGCGGCCGTGGCCGCGTGCCTCCAGAACGGTGATGCCCTCGATGCCGACTTCGATCAACGCTTCCTTCACGGCGTCCAATCTGGTGGGTTGGATAATCGCTTCAATCTTGAACATTTGCAGATTCCTCGCTTGAGAGACTGACTTGGGGATCGTGTTTTTGGGCTTCTCGCATCCCACCCTGGCAGCAAAAAAAACGCTGCCAGGGCGGGTCTTCGAGGAACCTAATTACGAGTTGAAATCATAGCCTTCCTCGCCGTGCTGCGAAAGGTCGAGGCCGGCGGCTTCCTCTTCGGCGGAAACGCGCAGGCCCATGGCCTTGTCAACCAGGAAGAGCAGCACAAGCGTTCCCACAATAGCCAGAGCCCAGCCAATGCCAATTCCCACGGCCTGGTTGAGGAACTGATGCCCGTTGCCGTCAATGGCTCCCGTGGGGTTGGGGCGGCCGGCGGCGTCCTTGCCGAAGACGGCGTTGATGGAGCCCGAGGCAAAGAGACCAGTGAGCAGCGCGCCCATCGTTCCTCCCACGCCGTGGACGCCAAATGCGTCAAGGGAGTCGTCGTAGCCGAAGAACTTCTTGACCTTGAAAACCATGAAGGAGCAGACCACGCCGGCGATGAGGCCGATAAGGAGCGCGCTCATGGGCTGGACATAGCCGGAGGCCTGGGTGATGGTGGCCAGGCCGGCAACCGCGCCGGAGATGCCGCCGAGGGCTGTGGGCTTGCCGTTCTGAATCCACTCGGAGATGACCCAGCCGATGGCGGCGGCGGCGGCGGCGAACTGGGTGTTGACAAAGGCGCTGGTGGCCAGCGGACCGGCATTCAGGGCGCTGCCGGCGTTGAAGCCAAACCAGCCGAACCATAGCAGCGCGGCGCCGATGAAACTGAGCACCATGGAGTGGGGCTGCATATTCTCATCCGGGTAGCCGGCGCGCTTGCCCAGATAGATGGCGGTGACCAGGGCTGCGATGCCTGATGTAATGTGAACCACCGTGCCGCCGGCAAAGTCGAGAACCGGCCAGCGGCCTCCGGAGACGTTCAACAGACCGCCCACGCCCCAGACCATGTGGGCCATGGGACAGTAGATCAGCAGCGACCAGAGAGAGAGAAAGACGGCCATGGAAGTGAACTTGACGCGCTCGGCAAAGGCGCCGGTGATCAGCGCAGGGGTGATGATGGCGAACATGAGCTGATAGATCATGAACGTCTGCTCGGGGATGGTGCCGCCGTAATTGGGGTTTGGATCGAGCGAGACGCCGCGCAGGAAGGCGTGCTCAAGGCCGCCGATAAAGCAGTTGCCTGCTCCAAAGGCCAGCGAGTAGCCAACCAGCGCCCACAGAACGGTGATCAGGCCCATCATGGCGAAGCTCTGCATCATGGTGCCGAGGATGTTCTTCTTGCGGACCAGTCCGCCATAGAAGAGAGTCAGGCCAGGCGCGGTCATCAGCAGGACCAGGGCAGCGGAGATCAAGACCCAGGCGTTATCGCCGGAGGTCTGGGCGTCATGAACAGCCTGCGTAAGGGCGGCGATCTGAGCCTGTGAGGCCGGGGCCGAACCGAGTGGGGTCAGGTTGGGAGCCACGGCCAGCGCCATGGAAGGGAGTCCCAGGATTGTGGAGACAAGCAGCAGCGTGCGGCAACAAGACATGCGATTCTGCTCCATAGACGAGATTAATCAGATACAAATGAAGGGACAGAGGGCAAATCCCCGTGGAATGCCCCAAAAAACAAACGGCCAAATGCCTGATTTCATCGATATTGGTATAAGGTTCTCATAAAGATATAAGGTTCCCATAAAGATTTCAGCGGACGCGCTGCTTTTTGGGCCGGCCGGTTTGGAGCGTTTTCGGAATACATATAGACTTTTTAAGCGGCGTGCAAGGTGTCTTTTTCTTGATGAAAAAGACACTTAGCATCGTGCTCTCGGTCTACACCAATTTCGGAAAATGAATATCAATCTTGCTCAGGCGAATAAATGGCGATATTATAGTGTCATGGCAAAAAGAACAGCTACGAAGCGTGGCCGGATGATGACGGTGCAGCAGTTCCGGTCATCGTTCGGGG
>Ga0302275_10000686_pt1 | contig 37879 bp, 34 predicted proteins | sample III_Bog_N2_2_FD_200229 | JGI IMG/M metagenome (GOLD analysis project Ga0302275, IMG submission 200229) | Peat permafrost microbial communities from Stordalen Mire near Abisko, Sweden - III_Bog_N2_2 | ecosystem: Environmental > Terrestrial > Soil > Wetlands > Peat | place: Sweden: Abisko... | reverse complement strand
TGCTCTTGCAAAGGCTCGGGCTGAAGCTGCCCGCGGTACCGGAATTCGCGCCGATGTAGTGGAAACTTCGCCCCATCGGCGCTGAAAGAAAAGGACTTTTCGCACAAACTGCGGAAGTTGGGTTAGCACCGCGAATAGAGACATCTCGCAACCCTTCAATCAGTTGCAAGTGAATTCACGCCAACTTCCGCGCGGAAGATCCGCCTGACTCAAATGGGCCTGATCAAGAGCTTGAATCTCATTTTATCTTCGCGACGCGGTCTGTCGTAGGAAACTTCTGGAACTGAAGAATGTCATGCCCGGGCACCACGCGATCCGGGGATCCTGCTAACTGAATCATGCGCGACTGCTGTGCGATGTTAGCGGAATGGTCGGCGTCGCTGAATGTGGCGCTGGCCAAGTGGGCGGATAAGTTGAGATAAAAATAAGCATTGTCTGAAGCCAGCACATAAGGCGGATTTCCATCCACGCGGAGATATTGCGAAGCATAAGTGTGGCGCGAGCCGGTGTAGGCTCGGATACCGGGAAAGATCTCAACGTTGTCGCCATCCACCAGATGCATGCGGCCCTCGGTATTCAGCCGCACCAATTCTTTCACGTCTTCGGGATCAATGCCGCCGTGGTCCCCGCCCGGTTGCCACGCACCCATCGTGTAGTAGCGATACTCCTCTTTCTGAATCCACACTTCCGCCTTGGGAAAGAGATCGATGCCACCCATGTGGTCCCAGTGCGCGTGGCTGATAACAACGTCGGTAACATCGGCGGGATCGACGCCGGCAGTTTTCACAGCTTCATCGGGGCGCAGATAGTCCTTCATCGGAAATTCCTTGGTAAACGTGTCGCGATGAAAGCCGCTGTCGAAGAGGATGGTGTGCCCCCCGCCGCGAATGAGCCAGACCACCATGGCAATATCGACCTTCTGATCCGTGGGGCCGCCGACGACTAACTCAGAGACCGGTACATCCGGCGAGATAGCGTAGCGTATCGCCTGGATCGAATACTCCGGCGTGGAAGGCGAGGCGGGGACAAGGAATACAGCAAAAAGTGCAGCCAGCAGAAACCGCGTCATTGTACCTCTCTCGAACTAAGTCAATGGCGGTCGAGATTAATCACTAACCCCCATTGCCAGAAGCTTCTTCATAACCGGATGAAGGGCGTTGCAAGGCATTCCCTCAGAGGCTAAACAGGCTGCGGAAGAACTCAGGATTTCGGGGTGCAAGCGGCGGAATGCATCCCTCAGGGGCTAAAGCCGACCTCATTCTATTGCCTTTATCGGCACGGCTGAAGCAGCGCCATTTCAAACTGGTTATAAAACAGTCTCAAATCACGAACGCGCTATATCCCCAATCGCCTCGACTAACTTGTCGAGATCCGGCAGCGGCGTATAAACATGCGGAGTTACTCGGACGCAACTGATGTTTTCCCACACAATGCCGACCGTGTGAATCTTGTAGCGCTCAAAGAGCGCTGAAGCCACCTGCCCCGGAGTCATTCCATCAATGCTTACGCCACAGATTGCACACGAGTAATTGAGGTTGAGTGACGTATGCAGCTTGACCTTGGGAACCGATTGAACTCTCGAAGCCCAGTAGTTCTTGAGGTAGCCGATGCGCTGCTCCTTGCGCTTGCTGCCGATGCCCTCATGAAAATTGATTGCTTCTCCAATGCCCTGTTCCAGCGGGAAGCTGCGCGTGCCCAGCGACTCGAATTTGCGAATATCCGACGAATGTGGCGTCGAGTTACAAGTAAGAGGCCATAACTTCTCAATCTTGTCGGCTTTGACCCACATCATGCCGGTTCCGATGGGCGCGGATAGGAACTTGTGCAAACTCGTTCCGAAGTAATCGCAGTGCAGGTCGGAGACCTTGAAATCGAGCAATCCAAACGAGTGTGCTCCATCGACAATAACTTCGATGTTATGCGCGTGAGCCATGTCGGCGATCTTGGCGACAGGCATAATCTGGCCGACCCAGTTCACCATGTGAGTTACATGGATAAGGCGGGTTCGCGGAGTTATAGCCTGCTCATAGGCCTTGACGATTACGTCGTCGTCTTCGATAGGAAAGTCGAAGCTGATCTGCTTGTAGACAATCCCGTCGCGCTCGGCCCGTTGCCGGTAGGCCTGGATCATGTTGGGATAATCCTGTTTGGTGCCGATCACTTCGTCGCCGGCCTTGAGCGGAAGTCCATAGATGATGGTGTTCAGCGCTTCAGTGGAGTTGCGGTTGATGGCGACTTCGCCTGGCTGTGCGCCGGCCAGCCGCGCAAGCTTGGCGCGCAGCGGTTCGCGGCCTTGGTCGAGGATGCCCCACATGTAGTACGACGGTCCTTCATTGGAGAGCTGGTTATAGCGCTCCACGGCCTGCTGAACCACGATGGGCGAGGGCGAAACGCCGCCGTTGTTGAGGTTGATGATGTCGGGATTGACGGAATAGGAGCGCTGAATGACAGACCAGAAGTCTTCGTTCTGCGCTACCTCGGCCGGCCCAAGATGGGCAACGGCGCGTGACGCTGCGCTGAAATCAGCAGCGTGAGCCTGGCTGAAGAGACTGCTTGCGGAGAACGCGCCGGCCAGAGTAGCTGCCTGCCGGAGGAAGGTGCGACGGTCGCTCGAAGTCATATTCAGCACTGTAGGCGTTCGTAGGGTGCGGAATCAACGGGAAAATGGCAGCGAGGCAGATCAGACGCGCAGGCCTGTTTTCAAATCGAGGGTGAAGGGAGTTTCTTTGTCGGTGATCATGCTCCATCCCTGGCCGTGCAGTTGGCCGCCTTCGATGGCGTTGATCTTTACACCTTCGTCGGAGAGTTTTTCTGATTGCCAGGCTTGGCCATGCGCGCCCCACGCGAGAATGGAGTGGTGACCCACGAAGAGCAGCAGGGCCTGTTTATGCACCTGATAAACCTGCAGCACGGGCAGGTAAGCAATCATCGTGAAATGATCCGGAGCGGCAGTATCGATCACGTACGCGTAGCCGCCGGACACGGCACAAATCTCAGCAGGATTGGGGCAGGACCATAGGCCAGTCGGTACAGCCGTATCCCGAAAGCCGAGCGCGCAAGTAGCCAGAAATGCCTGCTCCTTTTCGCTGGGCCGGATCAGGACTTCGAGTGCGCCGCGCTCCACCTCTTCCGCATGGAGCGGATAGACGAAGTGCCGTGGAGGCAGGATGAGCGGGCGCGCGGAGAGAATTTGAGCCTGCCAATGGTGAGGGAACGTGAGGTCCACAACTTGCGCAGGCCTGTCTTCGCTCATGCGTTCACCTTGTAGTTCAGAATCCAGCGTTCCTGCTCTTCGGTGTCGGGAACCGGGCAGCCGCGCGCAGCTTCGATCGCTGTCAGGGCCGTAGCCGCCGGCCAGCCCAGATGGATCAGCGTGCAAGCAGCAGTTATAGTGGCGCGGCCGATGCTTCCCCAGCAATGGATGCCAATGAATTCGCCTCCAAGCAGCCGGTTGGCGAGATCGGCTACGAAGCTGCGGAAGGCATTCGGATTGGTTGGAAGATCGTGGTCGGGAATGGGGTGGCGGAGAAACTGCATTCCCAATCGACTGGCCTCGAACGGCTCTTCACCAAGGTCGAGCATCTCAACCTGTTCGTTGCTGAGTAATGAAACGAGCGTCTGGATTCCGGCGCGCTTCAAATAAGACATCTCGCCCGGCAAATTGCGGCCGCCGCGGGGGCAGAGAACAATGGCCAGCGGAATGGGAACCTTCTGCGCCGAACCCTTCGGGGCGGGAGCGAGCGGAACGGAGGGGTGGCCGTAGATCCAGTAGACACCGTTCACGCCTGCTCACACTCCGACAAACTGCATGATGCGGTCGTGGATGGTGGGGATAGCGAGGCCCAGCGCCGCTCCTTCTTCGATGAGCGGAACGATTTTGTCGAATTCGCGGCCGGAGTGCGCCCCGGTGATGGCGATGCGGATGGGATGGTAGAGTTCCTTGCCTTTCACTCCGGTTGCGGCCTGGACGTCGTTGATCCAGCGTTTGAAATCGTCGGCCGTAACCAACCCGCTGTGAGTTCGCACGCGGCTGGCGAACTCGCTGAGCACGGAGCGGGCTGAATCCGCGGAGAGTATGGCAGCATTTTCCGCGTCGGCATGCGCCGCGTCCGGATCGATGCCGAAGATGAATGCGGACTTCACGGGAAGCTGGGCAAGGTGGTCGACGGCGGGGAGAAACAGTGCAAGAAGACTGGCAAACCATGCTTTGCGGTGGGCTATCAACTCGGGAGACGGGATATCCAAATGGATCGGCGGATCGAGGCTGGCGAGCAGCGCGATGGTCTCCGCTGTGTAGAGCTCCGACGAGGTCCACAGTGGAAAGATGCCCGGCTTCTGCAGGCAGAACTGCCGCTCGGCCAGCTTGGCAATGCGCTCCGGGTCGGCCAGCTTGATGTAATGGCGGTTGAGCCAGTTGAGCTTGTCGAAGTCGAAGATAGCCGGTGAAGGTGTCACGCGCTCGAGGGAAAAAATGGGGATAAGTTCGGCGAGGGTGAAGGTCTCCGTCTTGCCGTCTTCCGCGCCCCAGCCGAGCAATGCTAGATAGTTGGCCAGCGCCTCGGGCAGATAGCCCAGTTGGCGAAATACCGAGATGGACGTTGCTCCGTGGCGCTTGGAAAGCCGCTCGCGGTCTGCCCCCAGAATTGTGGAAAGGTGCGCGAACTGCGGCACAGGCCATCCAAAGGCTTCGTAGATGGCGACCTGCTTGGGCGTGTTGGAAATGTGATCGTCGCCGCGGATCACGTGCGTGATGCCCATGAGCGCATCGTCGATGGTGACCACGTAGTTATAGACCGGCACACCGGCCGACACACCGCTGGCACTTCGCACCAGCACCGGATCGCTCACGGTTTCCGCAGCGAACACCACGTCGCCACGAACAATGTCGTGGAAGCGGAGCGGGTGGTTTTCGATTCTCAGGCGAACCGCGAAATGCTTGCCGGCGGCGAGGTTCTGTTCGATCTGACTGGCCGAGAGATTGCGGCAGCGGCCCGAGTAGACCTGCGCGCCATGTTCCGCGGCGGCCTGGGCACGCTCCGCCTCGAGCTCCTCCGGAGTGCAGAAGCAGCGGTACGCCTTGCCTTCGGCCAGCAGGCGCTCGGTATGCTCGGCGTAGATAGGCAGCCGCTCCGATTGACGATACGGCCCATGGTCGCCGGTGTCGGGTTCGTCGTCGGCGCCGGGCCCCCCGTCCCATTCAAGGCCGAGCCAGTGCAGGTCTTCGATGAGTTGGGTTTCGTAGCGCGCTTCGGAGCGATCGAGGTCGGTGTCCTCAATGCGCAGCAGGAACAGGCCTCCGGTGCGGCGCGCAAACAGCCAGTTGTAAAGGGCCGTACGCGCGTTACCGACGTGGAGCAGACCTGTGGGAGACGGAGCAAACCGTACACGGGGAATGGTGTTGGTCATGGCAACAAACATGATAGACGGTGAGAATGGGAGCTGTCAGGTCTATGCCCGGTTGAACAAGGCAACGGAGGAACTGGATACGGAGGGAGGCAGGAGGTTCAAACTCCCGCGTAAGGACAACAGCATCAGCGCCGGCTTTATTCTCGGAGGGATGGCTTTGCGGATGTTTGTCCGAGAACAGCTCTCTACCCGCAAGCAATTCACGAGAAATGCTCCCAGCCTTCCGCTTTCAGCGGCTGCGGTCCATTCAGTGTGAGCAGCGCGACTGTGGGACGACCCGCACGCGCCCGCAGAATCCGTCCAATGCGGGTGATCGGGACGCCGGCGATTTTTTTTGGCATTCTGACACCAGGCTTGGCCGTAAACAGCAGTTCATAGTCGTCCCCGCCATGCAGCGCATACTCCAGACTTGCCCCCGGATGAACGGGCAGCAGGGTCGGGTCGATTTCGGCGGCCACGCGAGACTCCTCGCAAATGTGGGCCAAATCGGAGGAGAGTCCGTCGCTCATGTCCATGGCGGCCGAGGCCAAGCCCTGGCTGCGCAGCCGCAGACCCTGCGCGAGGCGCGGCTGGGGATAAAGATGCCGCGCCAGAAGCGCCTTAAGATCCTTGGGAATTTGTGCCGGACTCAACCCATTCAAACCAGGCGACTTTCCGTTCTGTTTTTTCGCCAGCCGATCCAGATGCGGCAGCGAAGCCGCTCCTCCGCCCAATGTCCCGGTGACATAAAGCAGGTCTCCGGGCCGCGCCGTCGACCGCAGCATTGCAGTTCCGCGCGGCACCGAGCCAATCAGGACGATATCGGCCAGCGGGACAGTCGTTTCGGAAAGATCGCCCCCTGCCAGCGGAGTCTTGCAGGCATCTGCCAGCGCCATCAGGCCATCGAAGAAGCGTGTGACCCAGGAATTGGCTCCAGTCCGCCGGCCCTTCGGCGTTGCCAGCTCCCGCGGCAAGCCCAGGGAAAGAAAAGCAGCCACGGGTGCCGCTCCCATCGCGGCCAGATCGCTCAATCCCCGAGCCAGGGCGCGGTGGCCAACCGACTCAGGCGTATGCCAGTCAAGCCGAAAGTGTCTGCCACAGACCGTGAGATCGGTGGTCACCGCCAGTTCCTGGCCCGATCTGGGACGGAGCAGCGCGCAGTCGTCGCCCACGCCGAGCCTGAGGGCGCTGGAACCGGATTGGCCGGCCCGGCTACGGATTTGGCGGATGAGAGCGAGTTCGCCGCGCTTGGGCTCGCTGGCGGCATCGGCGGAGGGTCGAAGCATTCTTTGAGGATAGGTCAAACAGGCGGCCGGGAAACAGAGATTCAGGGCCGGAGAAGTGCAACAAAGGGCTGAACTCCGAAGGGATTTTTGCCGATAGCACTAATGTCTGGCCACAATTGCACCAAATTGGGTTCAAAACGGGAATATTAGAAGGATTTTCCACCGCAATTCCGTTGACCCGCCCCGGTGCGTGTTGGTAACCTTGACGAACGTTACGAATCGATGCCCTACGGGGCGTAATCTTTACCGGGGCTGAGAAGCTCCGTGCCATGCGCTTTCTTAAGTACACGGCGAATTGCGGCCCTGACGGTTGCAGTGATGAAGGGCGAAGATGCTACGCAAGCGCTATTACATTCTTTTTGTAGCTCGCGATGAAGACGGCCGGATCCGCAAGATCCCCCTTCCACTTCACTATGCCTACGGCTTTGTAGCCGCGGCGCTGATTGGTGCGTTCACCATCGTGGGACTTGCCGGTTCCTACACCCGGATGCTGCTGAAAACAGAGAGTTTCAACCAGGTTCGGCAGGATCGCGAGAATCTCCGCAAAGACTACAAGCAGATGGCCCAGATTGCCCATGACCGCGATGTGCAGGTGGCATCGCTGGGCGCGCTGGCCAATGAAGTTGCATCCCTGTACGGGTTGAAACAGAACAAGATCGGCGCGACAAAGACGGCAGCTGCGGCCAGCGCGGCGGCAGCGCCAACGCCTTCCACCCTGGCGCTTACCGACGATGTCAATCAGCAGGAAGTGAAGCTCTCCATCGACCAGTTCTATACGCTCCGTGCGCAGGCCCTCAGCGGCCAGGTATCGCGCGCGCTTGAGGGCGGTCTGACCCCAGGCTTTGAGGGCGATTGGACGCAACTGGCGGACGCGCCTTCCATCTGGCCTGTCGAAGGTAAAGTCGGTTCCAGCTTTGGTGAGCGCGAAGATCCATTCAACGGCGAAGGAAAATTCCACTCCGGTCTCGATATCGAAGCTCCCTACGGCACACCGGTCCGCGCTGCCGCGGACGGGGAAGCGACCGGGGAATCGATGGGCGCCGGATACGGGCGTCAAGTGGTTCTCAATCATGGCCACGACGTGCTGACCGTGTATGGTCATCTTTCGTCGGTTGCCGTGCTTCCAGGCCAGCATGTTACGCGCGGCCAGGTGATTGGATACGTAGGCCAGTCAGGTCGCGCCACCGGTCCGCACCTCCACTACGAAGTGCGCGTCCACAATGTCCCGGTAAATCCGCACAAGTATCTGCGCGCCACCTTCGAGCAAGTGGCCAAGCTGGACGGAGATTCAGGCACTTCATCCGTGCAGTAAGTGAATTTGGAGTTCCAGAAACGAGCGGCTCCCCGTTGACGGGAGCCGCTCTTGTTTCCAGCGCAGTTATTTTGGGTTGACGCCGCACCCATCGAGATTGAAGTTCATCCGCACCACGTTAGGAATTTCGATGGTCAGTCTGGCGGGGATTTCAGCGCCGGCGACGGTCTGGTATTCGAGGCCTATGCGCATCTCTTGAACGCTCTCCGGCGGCGCGCTTGCCGGATGAATGTGAGCCACGAAGCTCGAGAGGCGCAGCCCTTGGCTCGTCTGTTGGAAGGTGGGCGCAATGTTTACCGTAGATCCGGAGTCGACCACAATGGAATGCACGAGCAAGAGATTTCGATCGAACTCCTCAGTCAGCGATTTGTCCTTCGAGCGCAGCGTATACCCATTTTCGGTTTGAGCAATCTCCACATCCTCTTCGCCCAGCGACTCCGCAACCGAGCCATCCGCAAGCGGAATCCAGAGCTTTAGCACACCCAGCAGCGTGTTCTCTATCCCCCGATGCGCCTGGCCGAGCATCGCCATCGAGGTCTTGTCGACGGGCTCTTCCGGCCTGGCCGGGACCTTCCAATCGAGGTTTGAGCCGCCTTTCAGCCGGGCGTGCAGGGCGATCTTCACAGTGCCAAGCAGGGCGAGCTTGGCATCGTCGCCGGCAGCGGGAGCGCCTTTTCTGCTGCTGGTCATGATCGTGTTCCAATCCGGATGAACCTGGCAATCGAAGCCTTGAAGGCCCGCTTTAGCAGTCGAGTCGTAAAGGCCCGTTGCCTTTGCCAGCAGCGAGTCATTGAGTGTGCCAACCGTGGCCCGCTGCAGCGGTGCAGCAGGCGGAACTGGGATTGCAGGCGGATTCTGCGCATTGACCCGCAAGCTTGAAAGCGCCAGAACGCAGGCTGGTACGGATTTCATGAATGCTTGGGCGAACGCGAATGTCTGCATAAAATGAGCCTGCTTCCAAGAGTATTGTCGCCATTCGATGCGGGATTGGGCAAGGTGCGATGAGCAAGCAGCGTAGTCCGGTCCGCAGCGTGGTATGGTTGGCACGGGATTTTCCGAGAATCAAAGGAGGGTGTTTCGTGCTCAGACGTGAATGCTTTCTCGCAGTTTCGATAGTTTTTACTCTTTCAGCCGTTGGTCAGGCGCAGGCCGTACTGGATCGTGCCGCGGGAGTGCGAACGGCCATCGCACGGGCCCAGCATTTGAAACGAGGCATCAACGCATCGGAGTGGTTTGCGCAAAGTGCAAATGACTACTCGGCTGCGCGCACCAATCGCTACACCGACGCCGCTGACATTGCACTCATGGCGAAGTTGGGCTTCGACAACGTCCGCCTGAGCATTGATGCCACGCCTCTCGAAGGAGGTCCGCGCGGGGCAGACGGCCTGAACTCCGAGTTCATGGGCCGCCTCGATAAGGCCGTCGACACCATGCTCGCCGATGGCCTGGCCGTAACGGTCGACCTGCATCCCGAAAGCAGCTACAAGGAAAAGATCCGTACATCCAGCGATGGCGTGGAGCGTCTGACCATGCTGTGGCGCCGTCTTGCCGCGCACTATGCTACGCGCGACTCCGAGCGCGTGTTCTTCGAAATCATGAACGAGCCGGAGGTGAGCGATCCGTACCGTTGGGCTGGCATCCAGGCGCGGGTGGGCGCGGCCATTCGCGAGGCTGCGCCGCGCAACACGATCGTTGCCACGGGACCTAACTACTCCGGCATCGCCGACCTGCTCACCCAGCAACCTCTCGTCGACGGCAACGTCGTGTACACCTTCCATTTCTACGAGCCGCACGAGTTTACACACCAGGGCGCAGGCTGGGGCGCGGCGTGGTGGAGTTACACGCATGGAATTCCCTACCCAGACACCGAAAACTCCATGCAGGAACTGCTGAAGGAGGTTCCCGATGCAGCCAACCGGTATGCCCTGGAGCACTATTGGCTGGACCACTGGGACGGTCACCGAATCCAGTTGCAGATCGATGCGGCGGCGGTGTGGGGCCGCACCAACGGCGTGCCGCTCATCTGCAACGAGTTTGGTGTCTACCGCGAGCACTCGGACGAGCAGTCGCGCATGAATTGGATACGCGATGTGCGCACTGCGCTTGAGACCGACGGAATCGGCTGGGCCATGTGGGATTATCGAGGCGGATTCGGAGTTGTGTGGAAGCAGGATGGCCAGCCTGCAAAGGTGGATCGGAAGGTTGTGGAGGCGCTGGGCCTGGGCAAGTAGGCTTGTTCAATGAGATGAGGGCTCTCCTTTCCCAAGTTTCGATATCGAGACCTTGAGTGCTCTCCACTCGTCTCCAATAGAGTACGAGGAGACGAAAATGAGCACAGTTCTGGTTACCGGCGGATCCGGCTTCATAGCCACGCATTGCATTCTGCAGCTTCTGGCCGCCGGCCACCCTGTTCGCACGACGGTCCGCAACCTGAAGCGTGAGGGCGATGTGCGCTCCATGCTGAAAGAGGGCGGCGCCGAGCCTGGCGATCGTTTGTCCTTCTTCGCCGCCGACCTTGAGAAAGACGCGGGCTGGTGCGAAGCCGCCGCCGGCTGCGATTACGTTCTGCACGTGGCGTCGCCGTTCCCCGCAAACGCGCCCAAGCACGAGGATGAGCTGATCGTGCCGGCGCGCGAGGGAGCGCTCCGTGTGCTGCGCGCCTCGCGCGATGCCGGCGTCAAGCGAGTCGTGCTTACCTCCTCGTTCGCGGCTATCGGATACGGACACAAGCAGCAGGCCGCGCCATTCAACGAGACCGATTGGACTGACCCCGATGGCGGCGGCGTTTCCGCATACGCGAAATCGAAGACACTCGCCGAGCGAGCTGCCTGGGAGTTTATTGCACGCGAAGGCGGTAGCCTTGAGCTGTCCGTAGTGAACCCCGTCGGTGTATTCGGCCCTGCGCTTGGCCCCGACTATTCCACTTCTATCATTCTTGTCGAGAAGCTTCTGGATGGCTCCATGCCCGGTTGTCCGCGCATCCAATTCGGCGTCGTCGATGTGCGCGACGTAGCCGATCTGCACCTCCGCGCCATGACGCATCCCGCTGCCAGGGGCGAGCGCTTCCTCGCCGTCGCCGGTGACTTCATCTCCGTTCTCGATATTGCCAAAGTGCTCAAGCAACACCTGGGCGATGCGGCCAGGCGAGTCCCAACCAGGGAATTGCCAGACTGGCTGCTGCGCGTTCTGTCGCTGTTCGATTCGAGGGTCAAGCTGGTTTTGCCCGAGTTGGGCAAGACGAAGAACGCAACCAACGAAAAGGCAAAGCGAGTCTTGGGTTGGACGCCGCGTTCCAACGAGGAATCCATCCTTGCGACCGGTGAGAGTCTTGTCCGCCTTGGGTTACTGAAAGGCGGCACGAAAAAAGCTGCTCAATAACTGCTGTGTTTCTGGTGCAAATGAGGCGATTCCCGACGGACCCCTGCACGTAAGTTATTTGTTTTGTTGGGGCTTTAATTATGAACCCACGTAAGTTCTTTGCTTTCAACGAAAGCGCCTTGGGGGGTGGGGGCTATGTTGCGGTGGTACGGACCGGGCACATTCCCGACTGGTTGAACGGAGGAATTTGCGCGGCTCTGAAGGGCATGAGTTGATTGTCCGCGTTCCAGCGAATTAAACTGCAAACTCCCCGCGCTAAATCTTCATTTTTTCAAGGAGACCAGCCATCGTGACTCTGAAAAAAGCGTCGAAGGAGAACCCAACTAGTCTGGTTGCGGCTGGTATGACCCTTGCGGTGGTCCTGGTATCTCCCTTTGCGAGTCAATTAGTTCGCGCGCAATCTGCGCCAGATTTCCCCGGCAAAGACTGGCAGCTTGTATCGCCGGAGTCGGAAGGGTACTCGTCCAAAAAGCTCGAAGCACTCCGCGCATGGCTTGCCGCCGGGCCCACCACATCGATGGTCATTGTCGTACACGGGCACATGATCTTCAGGTACGGAGACACAGCGTTGGTCAGCAAAATTGCTTCGGTGCGTAAGAGCATCCTGTCCATTCTCTACGGGAAATACGTAGACAACAACACCATCGATCTCAACAAGACAGTTGAGCAGCTTGGCCTGGAGGAGGCCGGCAAACCCTTCTTGCCGATCGAGAAAAATGCGACGCTGGAGCAGCTTCTGGCCGGCCGTTCCGGCATCTACCTGCTGCCTAACGACGTTTCTCCCGGGAAAGATCTCATCATGGCCTCGCAGCCGCGGCGCGGGTCTGAGTTACCCAGCATGTACTTCCACTACAACGACTGGGACTTCAACGCCGCCGGCACCGCATTTGAGAAACTCACTGGCAAAAACATCTACGACGCGCTCGATACCGATCTTGCTCGGCCCATGCAGATGCAGGATTTCGATCGTAAAAAGCAGGTCAAGATTCCTCATGAAGGCCAGGTGCATCCTGAATACGCCATGTATCTTTCCACGCGCGATATGGCCCGGATTGGTCTGCTCATGCTGCGCGGCGGCAACTGGGCGGGAAGGCAGCTCGTGCCCAACTCCTGGGCTGCCCGGTCGCTTGACCCCACCACTCCATTCGAAGAGATGAACCCGCCGTACTTCCGCTCGCTTGGTGCCCCCGAGCGCTGGGGATTCGGCCTGATGTGGTGGGCCTGGGATGCCGGCGCCTTTCCCGGCAACGTCTACATCACACCGTTTCAGGGCGCGGATGAAGCCCGCGGAACGGCCGGTCAGTACATCACCATTCTGCCCGCCAAGGACATGGTCCTGGTCCACAAGGTCTACATCGACGTGTATCCGCAACCCGCAATCAACCAGGAGGAGTGGGACACCATCACGAACATGGCCATCTCCGCAGCCTGTTCGGAGCCGTGTCACTAAAGGTCCCGGCCCGCCCCAACTGCATACACAAACTTGCAGCCAAAGTGGGCCAGCTTTTTCGTTCCCAGCTCGCGTTGTTATTTCTTCTCGTCAACCGCCACGTTATGCGTCTGCGCAATCTGCTCGATCACCTGCAAATGCTTTGCGAGCACGTCCGTATCCTGTTTGGCTGCCTGCAGCAGGTTCGGGTCCTGAGCCGACTCGGACGCGGACTTGAAGTCCTTCACATCCTGCCGCTGATCCTTCACGACCGCCTTGATATATTCTTCATCGAACTGCGGCCCTGAAAGTCCTTCCAGCTTTGCGATAAGTTGCCTGTCCTTCTTGGATGGTTCCTTCGGCTCGCGGACGTCGAGCTTTTCGGCGATCGGCTTCAATTGGTCGTTCAGGCGCGTGCGATTCTCCACCATCTTCTGCCCGAATTGCTTCACATCGTCGCTCTGCGATTTCGCCTGCGCCAACTGTCCCAGTTGCACTTCAATTGCGTCGCTCTCCATGACCGATTGCACGAACGACTGATCGGTGGGAGACGCTCTGTTGCTCATGCCCATTCCGCCCATGCCTGTGGTTGGATTTGGCTGTTGTCCCGGCTGTGATTGTTGGCTTGGCATGGACTGCTGTCCCGCCCCGCCTCCGGACGACATCTGGCAAAGCGCAGTCACCCCGGTAAGCAGGGCCGTCGCTGAAAGAATCACGATCCTGTCCCGTGTTCGGTTTCTAATCATACCTATGTCCTCATTTCTCGTGAGTAAGGGAGTTAAAGCCGCTTGCCATGGTGAGCCGTTTTGATCTTAGCTCCTCCACGAACCTGCTTCGAACTCGTCAAGTAACATTGGATGCCCCAGGCTGGAACGCGAGTTGCCCTTGCGAGGCGCGCAACCTAGTTATAAGGCGTATCTCATTGAAACATAACATGCGGCATAAGCCCCAAGCGAGAGACTTATTCGTGACTTTGGAATGCAACGCACATGTTATCGTCGTGAAGGTGCAGGAGGTTATTCAGGCGATGACAACAAACGACTATAGTTAGAGACGATAAGTGAGCAATTATAGATACAAATTCAGCAAGTTAGCACCCGCTTTGCGGGTATAGCAAGTTAGCGAGCCAGCTACGGCATGGGTGAGCGGAGGTTTCATGCTGCGTGGGCCGGAAACGCCGGTGGGGGTCTAAACTGAATCTAATGAAGGTAATGAGAATCATCCGCCGCAATCGTCTGCTCAGGTTCCTCGCTTGCCTTCTCCTCGCGTTCCCGTCAGGCGCACTTCCCCAGCCCCAGCCACTCGACGAAGCTTCCATCATTCGGGGCGTCGATGCCACCGTCAAAGCAAGGCTTGACGGGATTGCCTCCTACACCGTTACCGAGCACTACGTGGTTTATCGAAACAGCGATGAAGCCCATCCCGCCGCTGAAATGACCGTCAAGACCACCTATCAAAGAGACACGGGAAAGAGTTATGCCATCCTATCCGAGAGCGGTTCGGAACTGATACGAAAATTCGTTCTCCAATCGATCCTCGACAACGAGAAACGCATCAACGAGCCCGGCACACGCGAAGGTTCCTGGCTTACCTCTGCAAATTATGAGATGAAATTGAAGCCCGGTGGAACTGAGCGCCTCAATGGGCGAGACTGCTATGTCCTGTCCATAGATCCCAGGCAAAAAGCCCCCAACCTGATTGTGGGATCCATTTGGGTGGATGCGAAGAATCAGTCGATCGTGCAACTCCAGGGAACCGCATCCAAGAGCATCTCGGTCTTCACCGGACCCACCCAGGTAATGCGCCAATACGAAAACGTGAACGGCTTTGCTGAGGCCACCCACGCCCGCGCGGAATCCGAAAGCTCCTTGTTCGGAAAGACCGTTGTGACCATCGATTATCAAGGCTACGAAATTGAAATTCGTGCTACCCAGTAAGCCCTTCTTCGGCCGAGCCACGCGCCTCGTCCTGCCTTTTGCTCCGATTTTGGAATATACTGGCTTCCGTGGTAGCCATTTTCAGTGACTGGAAACTCGATGCCGCGCTTGGCTCCTGCCTGCTGCTCGGCTTGCGCCACGGCTTCGACTACGATCACCTGGCGGCCATCTCCGACATCACCGCCGTCCAGCGTAACTGGCGCAGCGGCCTGCGCTTAGGCATGACATACGCACTCGGCCATGCATTCACCGTCGCCGCGCTCGGTATCGCCGTACTCGAAATGCACATGGGCCTGCCCCAGGGCCTCGACCACTGGACCGAGCGCCTCATCGGCCTCACGCTCATCGTCCTCGGCATCGGCGTCGTCGCCGGAATCCTCCGCAAAGACGCACATGGCCACTCCCACAGCCGCATCGAAAGCCGCCTCGCCATTGCCATCAACGGCGTCCTGTGGCTGGGCTGGCAGGTGCGCCGCATATGGAATCGCCAAGCTCCCAAGCCCGATCGCTTTCAGTGGATGTACAACGGAAAATCGGTGTTCGTCATCGGCATTCTGCACGGCGTCGGCGCGGAAACCCCCAGCCAGTTAGCCCTCTTCTTTCTCACCGCCAATCTCGGCGGCACTTCCCGCGGCATGTTAGGCCTGCTCGCCTTCTCCGTTGGACTGGTCGCAATGAACGCCCTCATGACCGCATCCATGGGCGGAGCCTTCAGCGCCACCGGCCACCATCCCCGCTTCTACCACGCCATTGCATGGGCCGGCGCCGCCTATAGTTGCATTATTGGAGTCGTCTTCCTCTTCGGCATCTCCGATCGTTTGCCGGCACTTGGTTGACCGCGTGTGGCCACGTACGGTAAGTCGTTGGAAAACAAGGAAGCCGCGGTAATTCCTGCCCCATCGTGAAATTGGATTCCACAGTGCGGTACGATATACCGCCATCGTGACACGTGTCACGGTTCATCGCGACCACCTCCAAGTACAACAAAGGTAGACAAGCAGCAGGACGCGAGAGCACCATCGCTCAGCACCCTGATTGTCCGCATCCGGGAGGAAATTGTGCCAGCTTTCACACCTCCGCCGCTGCCAAGCGACGACAAACGTTGGAAGATCGTGAACGGCACCATGCGTAAGAATGGGTTTGCCCGCCACGCCCTCATTGAAACGCTCCACACCGTGCAATCCGCTTTCGGCTACCTCGACGACGATTCCATCCGGTTCGTTGCCCGCTCCCTGCGCGTCCCGCTCAGCCAGGCCTATGGAGTGGTCACCTTCTATCACCACTTCAGCCTCAAGCCGCCGGGCAAACACACCATGACCATCTGCACCGGCACGGCCTGCTACATCAAGGGCACAGACAAGCTGGTTGCCGCAGCTGAAAAGCGTCTGAGCATTCCACAAGGGCAGACCACCAAAGACGGCAAGATCAGCCTCATGACCGCTCGTTGCGTCGGCGCCTGCGGCCGCGCGCCGGTGGTTCTTACCGACGGCGAACTTTGCGGCCAGATGACCGGTGAGCAGATGCTCGAACAACTGGAAAGGTGGGCCGTTGAATGACCATCGAAGAGCTTGAACAAATAGCAGAAACTACGCGCGGCGAGTACGCCAAATACGACCACGAAATCAATGTCTGTATGGGCACTGGCTGTCTGAGCCAGCATTCCGACAAACTCAAGGACGCGCTGGCCAAGGCCGTCAGCGATCAGGGCAAGAACGCATTTGTCCGCCGCACCGGTTGCATGGGTTTGTGCGCCGCCGGCCCCCTCGTACTGGTGGACCCCGAAGAGGTTCTCTACCAGCATTGCAACGCCACCCACGCGGAATCCATCGCCACCAGCCTCGGCGGCGAGCCTGTCGCGGCCCTGCAATGCGACTTGCGCGATCACTTCGATCAGCAGGTCCATGTCGTGCTTGAAAACTCCGGACACATCGATCCGGAAAAGATCGACGACTACATCGCCCGCGACGGCTACCGGGCACTCGTCACGGCTCTAACTGAGATGGCGCCCAACGACGTGATCCAGCAGATTACAGCGAGCGGCCTGCGCGGTCGCGGCGGCGGTGGCTATCCCACCGGCCTCAAGTGGGGCACGGTCGCCAAGGCCGGCGGCGATTTGAAATACGTCATCTGCAATGGAGACGAAGGCGACCCCGGCGCATTCATGGATCGCAGCGTCCTGGAAAGCGATCCGCAGCGCGTGGTCGAAGGCATGGCCATCGCCGCCTACGCGGTTGGCGCGAGCAAAGGCTTTGTCTACGTCCGTGCGGAGTATCCGCTCGCCGTGGCCCGCCTCACCAACTGCCTTCGCGATGCACGCCGCCGCGGCTTTCTTGGCAACAACATCTGCAACACGCCATTCAACTTCGATGTGGAGATTCGTCTCGGCGCCGGAGCCTTCGTCTGCGGTGAAGAAACAGCCCTCATCGCCTCCATCGAAGGCAGACGCGGCCAACCCAAGCCGCGGCCTCCTTACCCTGCTGTAAGCGGCCTGTGGGGCAAGCCCACCCTCATCAACAATGTTGAGACCTTCGCCAACATCCCTCCCATCGTCCGCAAGGGCGGCAAGTGGTTCGCCGGCATGGGCTCGGAACGCAGCAAAGGCACCAAGGTCTTCGCCCTCACCGGCAAAATCACCAACACTGGCCTGGTTGAGGTGCCCATGGGCATCTCTCTGCGCAAGATCATCGAAGGCATCGGCGGCGGCGTACCCGACGGCCACACCTTCAAAGCTGTGCAGACCGGCGGTCCTTCCGGCGGCTGTTTGCCGGCGGAGTTGCTCGACATCGGCGTCAGCTACGATGCCTTGGTCAAAGTCGGCGCCATGATGGGCTCCGGCGGCATGATCGTCATGGACGACACTTCCTGCATGGTCAATGTGGCCCGCTTCTTCATGGAGTTCTGCATGACCGAGTCCTGCGGCAAGTGCATCCCATGCCGCGCCGGTACCGCTCAGATGCACACCATCCTCACCCGCATCTGCGCCGGGGACGGAACCATGGCCGACATCGACCTGCTTGTCGACCTCTGCACCACCGTCAAGGAAACCAGCCTCTGCGGTCTGGGCATGACAGCACCCAATCCGGTGCTCAGTACGCTGAAGTATTTCAGGAACGAATACATCGACCACATTGTGCATAAACGTTGTCCGGCCGGCGTCTGCAACATTCAGGCTCCCGCGCCTCAAGCTCCTCTGGAGGTGTTGGCATGAGCTCTTCAGTTGACGTCAAAACACTCATCATCGATGAACAGGAAGTCAGCGCCCGCGCCGGTCAAACCATCCTTGAGGTGGCGCGCGAACACAACATCGAAATTCCTACCCTCTGCCATCTCGATGGCCTGAGCGATGTCGGCGCCTGCCGTCTGTGCGTGGTGGAGATCAAAGGGAACAACAAGCTCTTTCCCGCATGCGTAACCACCGTCTTTGAAGGCATGGAGGTCACCACTGTCTCCGAGCGCCTTAAGAAACACCGCCGCACCATTCTCGAACTCCTCTTCGCCGAGCGGAACCATATCTGTTCGGTGTGCGTCTCCAACGGACACTGCGAACTCCAGACCCTCGGCCAGCAGCAGGGCGTGACGCATGTGCGCCTGCCTTACCGCAACCCCGAGCTGCCCGTCGATGCCTCGCACGAGCGCTTTACCCTCGACCAGAACCGCTGCATCCTTTGCACCCGCTGCGTCCGCGTCTGCGCTGAAATTGAAGGCGCGCATATCTGGGATGTCATGGGCCGCGGTATCGACTCGCTCGTGATTACCGATCTCAACCAGCCATGGGGCGATTCCGCTTGCACCCGCTGCGGAAAATGCGTTCAAGTATGTCCCACCGGAGCGCTGTTCGACAAGAGCAAGGTTGGCGTCGACCACCCCAAGTATCCCGATTTCCTGCCCTACCTGAATTTGATGAGGGAAGCGCAATGAGCAAACTGAAACTGGCAACGGTCTGGCTGGACGGATGTTCCGGCTGTCACATGTCGATCCTCGACATGGACGAACGGCTCCTCGCTATCGCCGAGCTTGTCGATATCGTCTACAGCCCCATCGTCGACACCAAGGAGTTTCCCGACGAGGTTGATATCGCCCTGGTCGAAGGAGCGGTCGCCTCGGTCGACGATGAGAAGAAGATCAAGAAGATCCGCGCCCATTCCAAACTCCTCGTCGCCATGGGCGACTGCGCCGTGGCCGGCAATGTGCCCTCCATGCGCAATCCCATCGGCCCACAAGCCATCCTCGAGCGCGCTTACATCGAGAACGCCTCCGCTCAACCGCAGATTCCCTGCGTCGTCGTGCCCCAGCTGCTGAAGGTAGTACGTCCCATCCACGAGTTTGTCAAAGTGGACGTATTTCTCCCCGGCTGCCCGCCCTCGGCCGATACTTTCTACACAGCGCTCACCGCGCTGGTTACCGGTGCGCCGCTGGACGTCCCAGCCCTCACCCGATTTGGAGCTTGAAGAGGTAGATTTCTTGAAGGGTACGGGCTTTAGCCCGTACATAAACAGCACGATTTAACCGGGGCTTTAGCCCGCACGCGAACGCCGAGTTGATGTTTTGAAAGGGCACGACTTTAGTCATGCCGCAAGAAGCCGGAAGATAACCGGGGCTTTGGCCCCTGAGGGAATGCGAACATCGGGTCTACGAGTTGTTCAGACTCCCTAACCCGTCTGGAGATTCACCTATGAGTCAGACCATTACCATCGATCCCGTCACTCGCCTCGAGGGCCACGGAAAAATCACCATCCAGCTCAACGGACAGGGTGAGGTCGAAGACGCGCACTTTCACGTCACCCAGGTGCGCGGCTTTGAAAAATTCTCCGAAGGCCGGCCCTTCTACGAGATGCCCAGCCTCATGGCCCGCATCTGCGGCATCTGCCCCGTTTCCCACCTCATCGCCTCGGCCCGGGCCTGCGAGGCCATCATGGCCGTCCGGATTCCCTACACCGCCGCGCAACTGCGCCGCATGTTGAATCTCGCCCAGATGGTCCAGTCCCATTCGCTGAGCTTCTTCTATCTGTCCTCGCCCGACCTGCTCCTCGGAATGGAGTCGGACGTCGCCGCGCGCAACATCTTCGGCGTCGTCGCCGCCAAGCCTGAATTAGGCCGCGCCGGCATCGCTCTGCGCCGCTTTGGCCAGCACATCATCGAGTTGCTCGGAAAGAAACGCATTCATCCCGGCTGGGTCGTTCCCGGCGGTGTCACCGAGCCTCTCGAACCAGCCAAGCGCGATGAAATCCTGGCCATGATCCCCGAGGCCTACGCCAACATCGCCCTCGCCCTGGCGGCCTACAAGCAGATCGCCGACACCTTCCAGCAGGAGATTGAAGTCTTCGCCAACTTCCAATCCAACTACATGAGTCTCATCAACGAAGACGAGTCGATCGAGTTCACGGTCGGCGCACTTCGCGTCATCGACTCCTCCGGCAACATTCTCGAAGACGGCATCCTTGCAGACGGGTTCTCCGACCTCATCGGTGAGGCTGTCGAACCCTACAGCTACACCAAGTTCGCCTACCTGAAGTCCCTCGGCTATCCCGCGGGCAGCTACCGCGTCGGCCCCCTGGCGCGCCTGAACATTGCCAAGACCATGGGCACGCCGCTGGCTGACCAGGAACTGGCGGAGTTCAAGCAACTCGCTAACGGCCCAGTGCAGAGTTCCTTCCACTACCACCACGCTCGCCTGATCGAGGTTCTCTACGGCATCGAAAAGATCGAGCAAATCCTCAACGACCCGCTCATCCTCGACAAGCACGTCCGCGCCATGGCTGGAGTCAACCGCCTCGAAGGCGCAGGCCAAGCCGAAGCCCCCCGCGGCACGCTGATGCACAACTACAAAGTCGACGAAAACGGTCTCATCACCTGGGCCAACCTCGTCATCGCCACCGGCCAGAACAACAACGCCATGAACAAAGGCGTCCTGCAAGCGGCCCGCTACTACGTCAGGGACGGCAAGTTTACCCCCGGCGTTCTCAACCGAGTCGAAGCGGTAATCCGCGCCTTCGACCCATGCTTAAGTTGCTCCACCCACGCCTTCGGCCAGATGCCTTTGGTTCTCTCCCTGTTGAACGCCGATGGCGAGCAAATCGACCAGTTGATCCGCTAATCCGTTCTCCGGATTGTTGTAATGTATGGGTACCCCAGGTCTAGTTTCCGAGACCTGGGGTATTTCATTCTCAAATAACGACCATCATCCTAAGCATCAAACCAGCCTGTCATCCTGAGCGAAGCGTACTTCAGCGGAGTCGAAGGACCTGCTTTTCGTCTTAGCGATCACCGGCTCAACTCATTCATTGCGTGTGGTTTCATGACTCAATCCACGACCCGCTGCCTGATTCTCGCGTGCGGCAACACCCTGCGCAGCGATGACGGCATCGGCCCCTGGCTTGCTAATTGGGCCGAAGAGAGGTTCCGTGAAAACCCCACCATCCGCGTCCTCGCCCGCCAGCAATGGACCCCCGAGCTGGCCGAAGACCTGGCCCACTCCGAATCCGTCCTCTTCATCGATTGCTCGATAGAATCAGCCCCCGGCTCCGTCCGTATGACTGAGGTCCAACCGTCCGCCCCAGCCCAAGGCCTGGCCACCCATCACCTGGGCGCGCCCGAACTCCTGGCCCTCACCCGCGACCTCTACAGTTCCCAGCCGAGCAAAGCCCTCCTGCTGACCATTGGCGCCGGCTCCACCGAGTTAGGCGAGACATTCAGCGATCCAGTCCTCGGCGCCATCCCCCAGGCATGCAGCCTCCTGGAACATACAGTCCTTGAGTTGATCGAAGGCGATCACTTCAAATAACCAGCCAGCTTGAATGAATACGCATAATCGCCCTTCAGCGCTCCACGCAGTTGAATCTTGGCCTTATCCGTCTGCACCTTTGCACCAAGCTCGCTGGTATCGCCAAGCTGTGTAATCGGCACACCCTTCTTCGCGGGAACATCCGTAAATGTGATCATCTTGCCCTTCGGTTTTCCCAGCACCGTCACATACAAATCGCTCCCTTTGCGCGTGAACCGCAGATCGTCCCCCTCCGCGCTCTTTCCCACCGCCTGCGTCCAGGGCGTCGTATCGTAAATCGCCTCTCCGTTCTGCTTTAGCCAGGCCCCCAGCGCCTTCAGCCGCTCCATCTGCACCGGCGGAATCGTCCCATCCGCCTCCGGTCCCACATCCAGCAGCAAATTCCCGTTCTTGCTCACAATGTCCACCAGCAGCGCGATCAGCTCTCCCGGCGCAATCGTCTCGGCTTCTCCCTCAGCCCGGTTATACCCGAACGACCTGCCCAGCCCCCTGCATTCCTCCCACTTCTTCTCGCTGATCTTGTCAAGCTTCTCGTACTCCGGTGAAGTAAAATCCGCGTGCGCCACGCCAAACCGGTCGTCGATCACCCCATCCGGGACGGCGTTGTAGTAGTCCGCCATTACCTCCAGCGCCTTACCCGTCTTCGGCCAATCGATATCGTTCCACAGCAGCGACGGATGATACTTTTCGATCAGCTCATGAATCTGTGCATTCGCGTACATGCCGTACGCCTCGCTCTCCGGCTTCACTGCGTCATAGTCCTCTTTCACCTCGATGGGCCCGGTGTTGAACGTCCAGTCATACCCGCCGGAGTAGTAAAGCCCCATGCGCAATCTCTCTTTGGTCACCGCGGCCGTCAAATCGCCAACAATATCCCGCTCCGCATGTTGCTCGTCTTTCGGTAGCGTAGGGCTCGGGTTCGGCGTCGTACTCGGCCACAACGTAAACCCCTCGTGATGCTTGCTCGTCAGCACCACGTACTTCGCGCCCGCCTCGTGAAACGTCGCCGCCCACTCTTCCGGCTTCCACTTCTTGCTCTCGCGGTTGAAGATCGCCGCAAAGTTGTAGTAGTCGTAATCCGCGCCGTAGTGCTCGCGATGGTAAGCCTCGGTGGGCGACCCAGGTATCCGCATCGTATTCAGATACCACTCCGCATAAGGGTCGTTCTTGATGTAATCGTTCGAAGAAAAATCGTGATCCGGATGACTCAGCGGCGCCCATCCCGGCACCGAGTAAAGCCCCCAGTGAATGAAGATCCCCAGCTTCGCCCCCGCATACCAATCCGGCAGCGGATGCTTGTCGAGCGACTCAATCGATGCCTCGTACTTATCCGGCCCCTGCGCCGCCGATAGACCACAAATCAGGGAAAATACCATGAGTGCAGTTCCAAGAAACCCTAGCTTACGCATCCCCCACTCCTTTTTTCGAAGAAAAAAGCCATACAGCGCATAAATCACACCACAACGAATGCCATGAAATCAACCAAAGTCCAATAGCCCGCTGAAAAGTAGCCTCCCGATATAGATAATGAAGGCTCCTATCCACGCGAGACAAAGATATGAATTTACCTTCGCGGACAGATCGCGTCTAAAATTGGATAGAGAGAGAAGCATCGAAAAGAAGATGACCAAAGTCGAAATGGCCAACCAAACAAAGTCTGCTCTAAATCCACTGAACCTATAAATTCCGAAAAGCCTGTCCGCTTCTCCTGCTTGCGTCTCACTTCCTTCAAACCAAGGTGAGAACGACAATGAGAATCGCACGAAATCAATTGCCAAAACTCCGCGAAGAAGATAGGAGCCAGTTCTTTGCACCTGGCTGCTAGGGGAGAGAATCAGGCTCCGATCCATGATGACGCAATTCTAACTTACTCAATCGGATCTAGCGGCCGCCACAAAAAACAACAACGGCGACCGCATCATCGCGACCGCCGTTGCCCTCATCCGATTTTCCGTTTCCGCTCGCTAGAACGCCGCCACCGTCTGCCGCAAGCTATACGAGCTGAGCGTCTTGATGTAGTTGCCGCGATCGAACGGCGAAGTATCCGGCACCGATCTCCGGCTCAAACACCCGCGCGTCTCCCACAGCGACGAGTACTCCCGTTTCTGCAGCCAGTAATCCAGGTCCGCCAGCACCCTTCCAATGTGCTCGATGCCGTGAATATGCAGCGCGGAACACATCATCGTCACGCCCGCCCCGGCCATGATCCCCTTCAACACGTCCTCAGCCGAGTGAACACCGCCCGTAATCGCCAGGTCGATCTTCATTTGCCCGTAGAGAATTGCCGCCCAATGCAGCCGCGAGAGCAACTCCGAAGGCGTCGAGAAGTGCAGTGTGGGCCGCACCTCCAGCGCCTCAATGTCGAAATCCGCCTGATAGAAGCGATTGAAGAGCACCACGCCTTTCGCGCCAACGTCCTCGAGCCTCGAAACAAGGTTCGGCACGCTCGTGAAGGAACGCGAGAGCTTTACTGCCACCGGCACTTTGACGGCGCCGATTACGGCAGTCACCAACTCCAGCAGTTGCGCTTCCAGGTTGCCCGAAGTCTGGCCGCGGTCCGTTGCCAGCGCGTAAGTATTCAGTTCGATGGCATCCGCGCCGGCCTGCTCCACATCCTTCGCGTAGCGAATCCAACCGCCCGTGGTGGCCCCATTCAGACTAGCCAGGATGGGAATCCCCACCGCTGCTTTGGCCCGGCGCAGGTGCTCCAGGTAGACGTCCTGGGTCATGCGATAGTCGTCCAGATCCGGCAAGTAACCGAGAGATTCCGCGAACGACTCGGTCCCTCGCGAGAGGTCCTCGTCGAGCGCCCGCGACTCAAGCGCCAGTTGCTCTTCAAACAGCGAAGTCAACACGATCGCCGAGGCGCCCGCATCCTCCATCCGCCGAACATTATCGATCGACTCCGACAGCGGCGTAGAAGACACCACAATCGGACCCTTCAGATCCAACCCAAGGTACTTCGTTGAAAAATCGATCACTTCGCACCTCCGGCAGCGGGGGCCGCCAGGTTTTGTTCCGCCTTCTCTTCCGGCGCAATGTGTGGCGTTTCACCGCGGCCCGGCATCGAGGCACGCGCCGAATAGACCCGCCACTGCCGTTCCACATCGTCCTGCGCTTCCACCAGCAATTCCGCCGCCAGCTCCGGATTGCTGCGCGCCAGCATCGTATACCGCGCCTCGCGATACGTGTAGTCCTTCAACCGTATCGACGGCGCCTTCGAGTCAAGCTGGAACGGGTTCTTCCCCGTCTCGCGCAACGCCGGGTTATAGCGCATCAGCGGCCAGTAGCCCGATTGCACCGCCAGCTTCTGTTGCTCAAGCCCATGCACCAGGTCGTACCCGTGCGCAATGCAACTCGAGTAGGCAATGATGATGGACGGCCCGTCGTGCGCTTCAGCCTCCTGGAAGGCCTTCACCACGTGCGTGTCGTTCCCGCCCAATGCCACCTGCGCCACATACACCGAGCCGTAACTCACCGCTTCCATGGCCAGGTCTTTTCTGCTGTTCGACTTGCCGCTGGCCGCAAACTTCGCCACCGCGCCCCTCGGCGTGGCCTTCGACATCTGTCCGCCCGTATTCGAGTAGACTTCCGTGTCCAGCACCAGCACGTTCACGTTCTTCCCCGAGCCCAGCACATGGTCCAGTCCGCCAAACCCGATGTCGAACGCCCATCCGTCGCCGCCCAGAATCCAAACGCTCTTGCGCACCAGCGAATCCGCAATCGCCAGCAGGTTCCGCGCATCGGAGCTTGCGTTTCCAGCCAGCTTCTCGCGCAGCGCCAGCACCCGCTCCCGCTGCTTGTTGATCTCCGGCTCCGAATTCTGTGGTGCGGCAAGAAGCTCCGCCACCAGTTCAACTCCAATCTCCGCCGCAAGCCGCGTAACCAGCGTCTCCGCGAAAATCTTCTGTTGATCGAGCGCCGTCCTCATGCCAAACCCAAACTCCGCATTATCCTCGAACAGCGAGTTGGCCCACGTCGGTCCGCGGCCTTCCGCATTGCTCGTATAAGGCGTAGTCGGCAAATTGCCGCCGTAGATCGACGAGCAGCCCGTTGCGTTCGCGATATACAGCCGGTCGCCGAACAACTGCGTCAACAGCTTGATATAAGCCGTCTCACCGCAACCCGCGCAGGCGCCGGAAAACTCAAACAGCGGCTGCAGCAGTTGAATGTCCTTCACCTGCGTGTGCGACAACCTCGAACGGTCGACTTCCGGCAGATTCAGGAAAAACTCCCAGTTGTCGCGCTCAGCCTCGCGCAGCGGTGCCTGCGGCGCCATGTTGATGGCCTTGTGGCTCGCGTCGCTCTTGCTCTTCACCGGGCAAACGTCCACGCACACCGCGCAGCCCGTGCAATCCTCGGGAGCCACCTGCAGCGTATAGTGGTCCTCCTCCATACCCTTCCACTTCGGCTTGGCCCACTGCAGCGTTGCCGGAGCCTTGTCCGCCAAATCCGCCCCATAAACCTTGGCGCGAATCACGGCATGAGGACAAACCATCACGCATTTGCCGCACTGAATGCAGAGATCCTTGTCCCACACCGGAATGAACTGCGCAATATTCCTCTTCTCCCACTGCGCCGTCCCTGTCGGGAACGCACCGCCGGCCGGAATCGCGCTCACCGGCAGCAGGTCGCCATGGCCGGCCGCAATCTGTCCCAGCACATTGCGCACAAACTCCGGCGCTTTTTCTGAAATCGATGGAATCAAATCGAAATCCGACGAAGCCGCCGTCGGCAACTCGACCTTTTCCAGGTGTGCCAGAGCGTGGTCCACAGCGGCATAATTCTTGTTCACCACTGCTTCGCCGCGCTTGCCGTAGGTCTTGTAAATCGCCTTCTTGATCTGCGCAATCGCATCCTCGCGCGGCAACACGCCGCTGATCGCAAAGAAGCACGCCTGCATGATGGTGTTGATGCGCGTGCCCATCCCCGCATCGCGCGCCACCTTGTTGCCGTCGATCACGTAGAACTCGATCTTCTTGCGCAGAATCTCCTGCTGCGTAGTCTTGGGCAGATGATCCCAGACTTCAGCCGCTGAATAAGGCGAGTTCAACAGGAACACCGCCCCAGGCATCGCCGCCTCCACCACGTCCATCTTCTCCAGGAAGCTGAAGTTATGGCAGGCAACGAAGCTCGCGCGCGTAATCAGATAACTTGACCGAATCGGATTGGGCCCAAACCGCAAGTGCGAAGTCGTCATCGATCCCGACTTCTTCGAGTCGTACACAAAGTAGCCCTGCGCATAATTCGGCGTCTCGCTGCCGATGATCTTGATCGAGTTCTTGTTCGCTCCAACAGTGCCGTCCGACCCAAGCCCGTAGAACAGTGCGCGCACCGTCTTCGGATCTTCAGTCGAGAAGTTCGGATCGTAACTCAAGCTCGTAAATGTAACATCGTCTTCGATGCCGATCGTGAAGTGATTTTTCGGTTCCGGCTTGGCCAGTTCGTCGTAGATCCCCTTCACCATCGCCGGAGTAAATTCCTTTGAAGACAGTCCGTAGCGCCCGCCAATCACCGTTGGCTTCACCGCGAACGGCAACTCGGAATTCTCCGCCAGCACAGTAATAATGTCCTGATAGAGAGGCTCGCCCAGCGCGCCCGGTTCCTTGGTGCGATCGAGCACCGCAATCGACTTCACCGTCTCCGGCAGCGCCTTCAGGAATGCACTCGCATCAAATGGCCGGTACAGCCGGACCTTAAGCAGTCCCAGCTTTTCGCCTTGCTTGTTCTGCAGATCGACAGCCTCTTCCGCCGCCTCTGCGCCCGAACCCATGATCACAATCACGCGCTCCGCATCCGGCGCGCCGTAATAATCGAACAGGTGATACGCACGGCCCGTCTGCGCCGCAAAACGATCCATCACCGACTGCACAATCCCCGGAACCGCCGCATGGAATGGATTGCATGCTTCGCGCGCCTGGAAGAACACATCGGGATTCTGCGCCGTCCCGCGAATCACCGGCCGATCCGGGCTCAACGCCCGCTGCCGGTAATCGATGATGTACTTGTCGTCCACCAACGCGCGGATGGTCTCGTCGCCAATGGGCAGAATCTTGCCCACTTCATGCGAAGTGCGGAAGCCGTCGAAGAAATGAATGAAAGGAATGCGCGACTCAAGCGTGGCGATCTGCGCCACCAGCGCCATGTCCGCCACCTCTTGAACGGAATTGGAAGCCAGCATCGCCCAACCCGTCCCGCGGCAAGCCATCACGTCCGAATGGTCGCCAAAGATCGAGAGAGCATGCGTCGCCAGCGTACGCGCCGTTACGTGCATCGTCGCCGGGGTCAGTTCACCGGCAATCTTGAACATGTTGGGAATCATCAGCAGCAAGCCCTGCGAAGCCGTAAACGTGGTGCCAAAGGCGCCCGCCTGCAATGCTCCGTGCAGCGCGCCGGAAGCTCCGCCCTCGCTCTGCAGCTCTTCCACGATGGGCAATGCGCCCCAGATATTCTTCTTTCCCTCCGAGCGCCACTGATCCGCCCACTCGGCCATCGGCGACGAGGGGGTAATTGGGTAGATCGCAACAACCTCTGAGAGACGATAGGCCACCGAGGCGGCCGCCTCGTTCCCATCCAAAATCACCATTTTTCCTTCAGTTTTCTGTTCACTCATTCGCTTTGCCTCATAGCGCGGCCCGCAGAAGTTAACCGCTAGGTCGAGTCTCACCGCTGAGGCCGCGTGCCGCTGTGATGTGAGGCACACGGCGGATTGGATATACCGCATAGTAGTACTTTGTTCCGCATCATAACCGTCTCGCCAGCTTGCCCCGCCGACTCGGCGGATGGCCCAAGTCTGACGAATACGCTGGGTACCCCACATCTCAATATCTGATGAGATGTGGGAGACGATGGACCTCGACGAGCGGTCGCGATCCCTTTCCAACTCCAGGTTCCGAAGTTTCCCAAGTCTGAGAATCCAGACATGGGGCACCCACCGTTGGCGGTAGCTTGAGACTTGGAGCACCCGCCGGATCACAGTGTTTATCGCGGTTACAGAATTTGAGATACAATGTATCGCAGGAGCTTCGCGCCATGTCGACAACGATGGTTCACGTCCGGGTAGACGAAAAGGTGAAAGAAGATGCCGCAAAGACGCTGGCCGCAATGGGCATGTCCGTTTCAGATGCGGTGCGCATGTTGCTTGTCCGAGTGGCAGCGGAGAAGGCCCTGCCCTTCGAAGTGAGGGTTCCCAACGCAGCCACCGTCAAGGCCATGCAGGCGGCGGACCAGGGCAAAGGGAGGCGCTTCAAGTCGGCTCAGGCGCTCTTTGAAGATCTAGGGATCTGAACTCGCGCAATCCGATCCGCGGCACGAAATTCCGGCGCGATGTCAAGCTGGCCCAGCGGCGCGGAAAAGATATGTCGAAGCTGCGCGTGCTGATTCTGCTCCTGATCGACGGCAATCCCTTGCCTCCGCGATACAAAGACCACCCCCTGAGCGGCGACTGGGAACACCATCGCGATTGCCACATCGAGCCCGATTGGCTCCTGCTCTACAAAATCGACGGCAACGACCTGTACCTCGTCCGAACAGGATCGCACTCGGATTTGTTCTGATCGTCACGGTGCGGCAGCCGGCCCACATCTCAGCCCCTCCACCAGCGCAGCCCACTCATCCTCCAGTGCTGCCCGATGAAACTGCCGGCCTGCACGCTTATACCAATAATCGGCGTTCCAGCCTTCGCCCTCTTTCCGGTGCAGGTATGCATGAACCGCCATCCCGTCCATGGTTTCAAGCTCATCCACCAGGCCGTGCGCCCGCGCCCAATCCCCCTTCGCGTCCCACCACAAAGCGGCCAGCGGCGCTGTCAGTTCCTGCGGTGGCTCCTCGCCACTCAACGATGCACGAAACTCTTCGAACCTCATACACCTTTTGTACCCCCACTTTCATGGGATTCCCAACAGAAATCATTCGCACTATAGTGATCTACATCACTTCCGGGCAAGAATTCCGCTGATACAAACAGACCATCGTTCCGATGCAGTGAATAGAGGGGTCCACCGGGGGTCCAGATAGAACTGGTGACGGCGCCAATGCTACCCCTCCTCGGAGGTCAAACGATGAGCATGAATGAATCGAAGAATCCTGGAATTCGCGTTTGCAACCCGGACCGGAACGGTCGTATACTGAAGTCGGACCAATACGGTCGTATTTTGGCTTCAGGACACAGCGGGAATATACTTCAGTTCCGGCCAGTCCAGGGAGTTCGTCGGGTGAGCGTGTTAAGCGAACTAAAAGTCGGTGAGACGGGCGTCCTGGTTGCCCTCGATCTCCCTGAATCCGTCCAGAACCATCTCATGCACATGGGCTTCGTCCCCGATGCTCTCGTTACCGCTCTCCGCCGCGCCCCTGCCGGCGACCCGACCGTATACGGCGTGGACGGAATGGAAATCGCTCTCCGCCACGAGACTGCCGAATCCATCCGCGTCCGCGCTTACGAAATCGAAGCCGAAAACGATCCAGCATCAAGCGGCCACGACACTTCAGAGCTCGTCGAGGCCGCCCAATGAACGCCTGCTGCGAAACCCCGGCATTTCAACCACCGACGACTCCGCCACCGGCCGGGGCGCTCAAGACAGTTGTCCTCATCGGGCCGCCAAACTCCGGCAAGTCCACGCTTTTCAACCGCCTCACGGGACTCCGCCAAAAGGTCGCCAACTACCCCGGCGTCACCGTCGAGCAGCGCATGGGACTCATGGCCGGCGTTGGCCGCGACGACCTCACCCTCATCGATCTTCCCGGCATTTACTCCCTGACACCCTATTCTGAAGACGCCCGGGTCTCCATCGACGTGCTCCGCGGCAAGATGCCCGGCACGCCCAAGCCCGACGCAGTCATACTCGTTCTCGATTCCCTCCACCTGACCCGTCAGCTCATGTTGGCCGCTCCGGTCCTCGCCGTCGGCCTGCCCACGCTGGTCCTTCTGAACATGAGCGACCTGATGGAATCCCGTGGCGGCCAGATCGACTCTCTCAAGCTGGCCCGCGAACTCGGCGCGCCCGTAGCCCAGATCAGCGCCACACACGGAACCGGCCTCGATGCCGTCCCGCTCTTTCTTCATCAGCAGACCGACCGCTCCGCCGCCAAGCCCTTAGCCCTCCCCGTGCTCGGCAACGCCGCCAGCGCCCACACCTGGGCCGCGCAGGTCAGCCGCAAAACCGGCTACCGCGCTCCGCTCTCCGTCGAAGGCACGCGCAAGATCGACAACATCCTGCTCCACCGCATCTGGGGCCCCCTGCTCTTTCTGCTTGTCGTCGTCGGCGTCTTTGAAGTCGTCTTCTCCATCGGCCAGCCGATGTCTGACGGTTTCGGCGACATCCTTGCCCGGATGGGCGAATTCGTCCGCCCCCTGCTCCCCGCCGGCTGGCTTCAGTCCTTAGTCCTCGACGGAGCCTGGAAAGGCATCTCGTCCGTCTTAGTCTTCCTCCCCCAGATCCTTCTACTGTTTCTTTTTATCGGAATCCTGGAAGACTCTGGCTACCTGGCACGGGCCGCGCTGATCGCCGACCGCGTCATGCGGACGATTGGATTGAACGGCAAGGCCTTCATCCCGCTGCTTTCCGCCTATGCCTGCGCCGTTCCCGCCATCATGGCCACGCGCACTATCGAGAATCGTCGCGACCGCCTCGCCACCATCCTCGTCACGCCCTTCATGACCTGCTCCGCCCGGCTGCCGGTCTACATGCTGCTGATCGCCGCCTTCATCCCCAACATCGCCTATCTCCACGGCTTTCTCGGCCTGCGCACCGTCGTCATGCTCAGCCTTTATCTCGCCGGCTTTGTCGGAGCCATGACCACCGCCTGGCTGCTCAAAAGTTCCATCCTCAAGTCGAGCGAGACTCCCTTTATCCTTGAGCTGCCCCAGTACCGCATGCCCACACTGCGGTCGCTTGCCTTGCGCCTCATCGACCGCGCCCGCGTCTTTCTTCGCCAGGCCGGCACCGTCATCCTCTGCGTCACACTGGCTCTCTGGGTTCTCGCCCACCTTCCGGTTGTTCACGTAGCCGGTGGATCCTGGTCCGCGCCCGGGCTCGCCGACAGTGTCATCGGACGCCTCGGCCACTTCATCGAGCCTGCCATCGCCCCCCTCGGTTTCAACTGGAAGATCGGTATCGGCCTGCTCTCCAGCGTGCTCGCCCGTGAAGTCATGGTCTCCACCATGGGCACCCTCTACGGCGCCGACCCCGCCACCCAGGCCATGCACCTCCAGACCGCCCTCCATCACGATATGACCCTCGGCGGCGCACTGGCTTTGATGATCTTCTTCGCCTTCGCCATGCAGTGCACCTCCACCATGGCCGTAGTCCGCCGCGAAACCAACAGTTGGAAGTGGCCCGCTGTCCAGTTCCTCTACATGCTGGTGCTAGCCTGGTCCGCAGCCTTCGTAGTCAACCACGTGGTCATGGCCTTCCTCGGCTAACTTTCCCGAGTCCAAAGTTCATATCAAAAATAGACCTGTCATCCTGAGCGAAGCGTACTTCAGCGGAGTCGAAAGCCTGCCCTGAGCGTAGTCGAAGGGGACCTGCTTCTTCTTTCGGCCTCCTTGCAAAAAATCTAGAAAACCTCGGAATCAAAAGGGTTGACTCCCCCTGCACCCGCCGCTATCATCGCATTCCACCGACTAAGTAGCTGGTTGCACAATCCCCAAAAAGGAGTTTTACGATGCGGACTCCCAAAATCCTCTCCTGCCTCGCCCTTCTCGCTCTCGCCACGCTGCTCCCCGCGCAAACGCCTCCCACCGCCTACACCGTCACTCAAAACGTACCCGATAACGTAACCATGACCATCTATCGCAATGGCTCCCAGGCCCTGATCGACTACAAGTACCCAGCCAAGCCCGACGGCACTCCAGCCACCCGCTCCTTGAATCTCTACGACCTGAAAGCGGGCGTCTCCCATACCTGGGACCCTGGCGGCAACCCCATCACCTGCAACGCCAGCACCTTCTCCGGAGACTGGGGCGACCCTTTCGAAGCTACCAAGGAAATCACCGACGGCATCGCCAAGGGCGAGTTGAAGCCCGCCGGCGCTGAAACCGTCAACGGCATTCCCACCAAGGTCTATACCGGCGCCGCATCGGGCATGAACATCAAAGCGTGGTTCGATCAGAAAGACGGCCTGGTCATCAAGTCCGGCTTCGGAGCGCCCGGCGGCCCCATGACCTACATGGTCGACATCCGCAGCGTCTCCCTCACCCCGCCCCCGGCATCCGTCTTCGCTCTGCCACCCTCCTGCGCCGGCGTCAAACCGCCTCCCACCGCAACCGAACTCATAGCCGCAGAAACCGGCGACGACGGCGCAAACTTCGTCAGTGCCAATTACGGCCCCGGTTCCAAGAACTCCTGCTCCATCGTCATCCGCGTCGTTGCCGCCAAGACCATGGCGCCCGTCACGCGCCGTTGGCAGGCCGCCATCGACACCACGTACAACCAGGACAACCCAACGCCGCCCCACTACGAATTTGGCACAGGCAGAGACGGCAGCTCCACCTTCGCCGGCGGCGGCATCCACGAGATCACCAGCCAGATCCACAACGACATGCTGCGCATTGACAATCCGCCCGCCTACTTCAACCTGGCCACGAACGTCGTGCAACCCGGCCACGGCACGGGCATCGGTCTCGTCTACCGCCAATGCTTCGCCCCGGTTACCATGCTCTATTACGTAATGAAGGACCCCAACGACATCGGAGCCGGCGCCGATTTTCTCTACGCCAAGGCAGGCAAGTACGCCGCCGTCCCAACCCATTGACCAATGAGCCGCTTGTACGCCGGGTGCCCCAGAGCCTGTCCTGAGCAAAGTCGAAGGGGATCTCGTTTTTGGGGGCCTGGAAGACTACCAATCCAAGCGGTCATCGTACTAGGCGTTCAGGTTCATGAGCTCAATGGCACTTTGGAAGACGCATTCCGACATTGGCACAAAGGTTTCCGGCCTGTCGCTGTGCAAACCGAACAGGTCCTGTCGGCATGACCAGCCCACAACTTTGCACACTCTCATCAACCACCTGTTCTCCAACTCGGCCATCGTCTCGGTGGCCGGACTACAATGAGTTGTGCGAAGAGCCCTTGTTGCCGTGATTGCGATTGTTGTGTTGGTGCCGATTGCCATCCTACTGGTAAGATCGGCAACGCCCGTATTGGACCTGCCCTCCCCAGTCACGTCGATCGGACAAGCTACCTCCATCACCCTTCACGTGCGCGACCCCCGTGGCGTCCGCAAAGTCGAAGCCGTTGTGGAGCAGAACGGCGCCAGGTTTCCTGTTTGGCAACTGGCGCAACCATCAGCGGCGGCCGACAACACCTGGAGCTTTGTAACCGGTACGAAGACCACGCCGCAACTGCGAGACGGTCAGGCGAAACTGATCGTTGAGGCTACTTCAAACGATTTGCTTCGCAAGACTGCAATGCTGGAACGCGATGTTGCAGTCGTGACGCAACCTCCAACCGTGAGTGTGGATTCAGAGCAGCACTACCTCTACCTCGGCATGGCCGATCTGGCAACCTTTAACGTCGCCGGCAGTTGGACCGCGGCGGGTGTTCGTGTCGGCGATCAGACGTATCGGTCCTGGCCCATGCCCGGAGGCAAGCCTGGATTATTTTCGCTCTTCGCTTTTGCGTGGAACATGCCTGCCGGCACCATTCCACAGGTATTTGCTTCCAACGCCGCTGGGAACGATGTGACCAGCCCCCTCACCGTGCAGTTCCCCAAGAAGGAGCAGCCAAAATACACCGTTCACGACTTGCAGGTCAGCGATGCCTTCCTTCAGAAGGTAGTCGGCGAACTGGATCCGAATGGCTCAGGCGATCCAGTTGCGCGTTTTGTCAAAATCAATACCGAGATGCGCCGGGCCAATAACAAGACTCTGTCGGAGCTTCGCTTGAAGACCGCAGACAGGTTTCTGTTCTCGCAGCCGTTCGCCCGGCAGGCTCATTCGCAAGCTGAAGCGTCCTTTGCCGACCTGCGGAACTACATCTACCAGGGCAAGAAGATCGATCAGCAGGTCCACCTGGGATACGATCTCGCCGTCACGCAGCACGTTGGTGTCGAAGCATCGAATGATGGCCGCGTTGTCTATGCGGCGCCGCTCGGCATCTACGGCAACTGCATCGTTGTGGATCATGGCTATGGCCTGCAGACGATCTACGGCCACCTCAGCCATATCGGTGTGCACGAGGGGGACCTGGTCAAGCGAGGCCAGGTGATGGGTCAGAGCGGCATGACCGGCATGGCCGGAGGCGATCACATTCACTTCGCCATGCAACTCGACGGCGTGCAGATTGACCCGAAGGAATGGTGGGATAGCCATTGGATTCAGGACCACGTCGCGAGGCGTGTTGACCTCCCGGGATTCAAACAATGATGCAAAGGCAGGGACTCTGTCTACCATCCTGGGGCTGTAAGCCCAAACCGCAGAATATGTTGTGCGGCGCATATTCTGCGATATGCGGAGTCCAGGAATACGCATATCCCCTGCATGATAGCGCGAACAGCCGATCTATATCGAAAGTGCGGAAGATCCCCGAATAACCGGACGCGGTTAAAGACGGTCAAAGAGTTGGCAGATACGGAAGAGCCTTCATCGGAGCATCTTACTTATTTGGTGCAAGTCGGAACTCGGGCACGTCGACCTAACTGGTTTGAACAGCTTTCTCTCCGCAACTCGCCCGACTGGGACCACCCTCCTGCTTCCCAAAGGAATCACCATGCAAACTCTTCGCACAACTACCCACCGCATCGCTCTCCCCGTCGCCTTCTCCATGTTCCTGCTCGCAGCCGCGACCGCCGTTTCCCAGGCCCAGACCGCCAACTTTGCCGCCACCGCTGCGCCCTCCCCGGCAGCCGATGCCTCAACTGCCGCCGGCTCCTACGCCAACGTTCAGCATTAATCCCGCGCCCCATCCTTTCGACTTTTTTCTGTCGAAAGGGTGGGAAGCCACGAACCCCATGGCGCGCAAGCGCCGTCTGCCCCACCGCAGGTGGCCGCGCTGCAGGTGGCTGTATAATCGCCCCGAGCTTCCAATCAATGCAGCGGGGGAATCCAAATGGACGTCGTCTTCCTTGTTATTCTTGCCATCGCGGGCCTGATCGTTCTCACTCTCATCCTCGGCAGCTTCTTCACTGTCAGCACCGCGCAGGTAGCCGTCGTCACCCGTTTCGGCAAGTTCCTGCGCATCGCCGAGCCGGGCCTCAACTGGAAGGCGCCCTACTTGGACAGCGTTGCCGGGCTGGTCAGCCTGCGCGTCAACCAAATCTCGCTCACCATGGAGACCAAGACCAAAGACAACGTGTTCGTCACCATCCCCATCTCGGTGCAAAACCGCGTCCGCCCAGAGAAAGTCTACGACGCCTATTACAAGCTCTCCGACCCCGTGGCGCAGATCAAGTCCTATGTCGAACAGGTCATCCTCGGCCACGTCCCCAGTATGACGCTCGATGAGGTCTTCGCCTCGCAGTCGTCCATCGCCGCCGCCGTCAAGCAGGAACTCGATGCGGACATGGCTGGCTTCGGCTACGAGATCGTCAACGTCTTGGTCACCGACATCGTTCCCGACGAAAAGGTCAAGTCCGCCATGAACGACATCAACGCCGCACAGCGCGAGCAGGTTGCCGCCAACGCCCGCGGCGAAGCGGAAAAGATTCTCGTCGTCAAGAAAGCTGAAGCCGAAGCCGAAAGCAAGGCGCTGCAAGGCCAGGGCATCGCCAATCAGCGCAAGGCCATCATTGAAGGCTTGCAGCTTTCTGTGGAGCAGTTTCAGAAGGCCGTTGAAGGAGCGACGTCGAAGGAAGTCATGCAACTCGTCCTCGTCACGCAGTATTTTGACACGCTGAAGTCGATTGGCGAAAGCGATAAGACCAACACATTGTTTCTGTCGCATTCACCCGCGGCCGTGAGTGAAGTCTCCGACCAGATTCTGAAGTCCATGCTCGTGGCCAACGCGGCTAAGGAATAGCCCTCCAAGCCGCTAACATTGCGATGAACTGCCACTTCGGGATGCTATTTTCAATTCAGCTTTCATTGAGGGCCAAGCAATCGCATGCTGGATCACCCCGCAATCACCCCGACACCGCACCGCTGGATGGGCGCGAAACTGCCTCCCTTGGCCCTCGCCGTCTTTACACTCGTCACGCGCGTGCTTTTCCACGGCCCCGTCTACTTCGTCGACGGGCCTTCCCACATTCACTCCATCCTGCAAAAAATCTACATCATCCAGCCGCCCGGATACTGGCTCTTCAACCGCACCGCCGGCCTGTTTCCAGATCCCGTCATCGGCATCTCGACGATGAACGTTTTCTTCTCCGTTGCCGGTGTCGTCGCGTTCTATTACACAGCCCTTTTCTTCGCTGGCCGGAGAAGCGCTTTTCTCGCCGCCCTCGCCTACTCCTGCACCTTCTATATATGGTTCTCCGGCGAAGTTCACAGCACGCACACCTCTCAAGTCCTGTTCCCCGTCGCCGTCTTTTGCACGCTTCTGCATTATGAGCAGGACAAACAAAACTGGAAACTGTGCCTGGCGGGAATTCTCTTCGCGGCAGGAGCGGGCTTTCGACCCTCCGACGGAGTATTTCTGCTACCCATGATTTTGTATTACGCTGTGTTTCGGCTCACGCGAAGAAATGCCGCCATATTTCTCGCCTTGATTTTTTCGCTTTGCCTTTGCTGGGTGATTCCCACCTTCCTGGCTTATAGCCATTTGCCCGGAGGGATTCGAGGCGCCCTGTCTTATACCCAAGACATCGCGACCCAGAAATCAATCGCGACCAAGGTGAATGCCGAATCGATGGCCAACATCGCGCGATACTTCCTGCCCATCCTGGTTGCATTCTGGCCGGTGCTGGCAGCCGCCGTGCTGAACGTCAGACGCAACTGGAATGACTGGCGCATCCGCATGCTCGTCCTCTGGATCGTGCCCGGATCGCTATTTTTCACCCTGAGTTACATATCCGACGCTCCCTACTTGAACTTCCTGTCCGCGGCGATACTTCTGTTGGCCGTAGGCGCTCCGCGCATGATGGCGGTGACTGCATTGTGGAACGCAATCCTTTTCCTCGGATTCACTCCCATCCCGTCGCGCCGCCTTCCCGTGAATATATGGAACTGCTACATAGGGCACTTCACGCGCTACGGCGTCCAGCATCAATGGTTCCCAAACCTCTCTACCTTGCAAGGCTTTCACTCGAATACCAACCCCGGCCCGGAGCCTCGCTAAGAAGCAGCGGTGCCAGGTGTTAGCATCGAATATGACAGATGCAAACTAAAAAGCTTAAAATCATCCCTCTCGGCGGCCTTGGCGAATTCGGCATGAACTGCCTCGCCCTCCGCTATGAAGACGACATTATCGTCATCGATGCCGGCCTCATGTTCCCTGAAAC